>Ga0222713_10004622_pt1 | contig 13728 bp, 16 predicted proteins | sample C33_649DmetaG_FD_165061 | JGI IMG/M metagenome (GOLD analysis project Ga0222713, IMG submission 165061) | Estuarine water microbial communities from San Francisco Bay, California, United States - C33_649D | ecosystem: Environmental > Aquatic > Marine > Unclassified | place: USA: California...
TGTGCTCCTTGTGCTCCTGTTGCTCCTTGAACACCTTGAGATCCTTGTGCTCCTTGTGCTCCTGTTGCTCCTTGAACACCTTGAGATCCTTGTGCTCCTGTTGCTCCTTGAACTCCCTGGACACCTTGAGGTCCAACTTGTTGAGTAAATGTTATAGTTGCTCCAACGCCTGATGCAGTTGCAGTAACACCAGCACCAACAAAGTTTATAGAAGTAATGCTTCCCGCAGTTCCAACTATAGACCCCTCTTCTCTAATAGTAATACCATCAAGAACACCCGCTCCAGCAGATGTTACAGGTTGCCAACTCCAACCACCTACGCCATCAGCAATAGGAACATATGTATCAGCACCGGAACTGTTATTATTATCAAAAATTCCACCACGAACGCGAATATCTCCAGCAACATCTAACTCTTGTGTTGCATTCGTGGTTCCAATACCAACCTTACCAGTAACCTCAAGTACAGTATTACTTTCGGTATAAGAACTGATACCAATTTTTAGATTTTTTTGACGGTTACTGAGATATCCTTTTGGCATTGGTTTATATTAGTTGAGAGTTTCTAAAATACTTGCGATGAATTCAAGATTGGTTCCATTGCTACCAGATAAAACTAATTTATCCCCACTTTCCAAAACTAATTTTCCTGCAAGAAGATTTGCAGTATCATTTGCGGCAATAGGATATTGCTTCAACATTCTGGTATCTGTTGCACTTCTACGATGAACTAGAGTTACATCTTCAGAAGTTGCACCCACATTTGCAACTTGTGCTAAAAGAACTACTCCTGTATATCCAATTGGAGCAGTATAAATCTCCGTTGGACTTGTAGATACTACTGCGGTAACTGTTTGGAATACATTAAGTTGTAAAGCCATCGTATTAATCTCCTCCTAGTGCGAGTATGAATGGTGTCATTGTTGAGAACAAACTCTTAGAGTAAAATGTTCCACTGATAGTTCCTGTTTGCTGATTAATCACAACACCATCACCGATTCGGAAGTTACCTGAATGGTCGGTAGAAGTAAATACAACCAATCCACCATTTCTTGCATCAGTTTCATTTTCTTGAATCGGAACACCACCTGAAGCAGGAAGAGCAGTTGCAATCGTCACACCACTTCCAATGTACTCCAATGAATGACCAGATGCTAGAATACGACTTTGTTTAAAGAAAGGAACTGTTGTTCCTACTCCAACGGCATAAGGAACATTATCAGTTAAAGTAATCGTACAAATACCAGCAGAAACTGGAGTTGAACTTTGAATCGAATAATAAGTTGGAATTAAATTAGCAGTACCAGTTGCGGAATTAATTCCTGAACTAGGCATACTAAAAGAAACCGAAGGTGGCGTAGAACCATATCCTCTACCACTAGAAACCATCTCAACATTTGTAACAGAACCATTCACAACTTCGGCAACAGCGGTAGCGGGAATACCCCAAGATGTTGCCGGAGAACCAATGGTTACATTTGCATTTCCTGTGTATCCTGTTCCTCCAGAACTCACTGTAATGCTTCCAACTGTATAGTATAGGTTCTCAATATAAATTACCTGACCATCAAAAGGTCTTGCTACATTAATTTTTACAGTTCCACCAGATTGATATGTATGTGATAATGTAGATGGTCCAACATAAGCAGAAAAACTATTTGCTGCTCCAACGGATGCAACTTCAAAGATATATCCATAATTTCCACTTGGATATGTAACAATTCCTGGACCAGAAGAGCAGGTAAATGCAAGTCCAGCAATTGAAACACCCATTCCAACATTCAGATTATGATTTGTACTGGTAGTAATCGTAACTATACCACTTACATTATCATATCTTGCTGTTGATACTGAAAGTGTTGGAACATTTAAATCAAGAACAAAAGTATCTGCATTTGCTGCTGTAGCACTTGTTATAATACCTGTATATTTTCTTGGTCCTACACCATCAGCAACTAAAGCATAATTACCAAAAGAAGAGTTAGAGTTTGTTAAATCGCAAGCACCACCAGAACCTGCATAAACAGCAATATCATCACAAATTGTGAACAAAGAAACTAACTGAGCATATCCTTCATTCGTAATTGAAACTCCTATACCACCCTGATTATATTGAGTAAAGGAGTCTGTAACCATGCTTTTGGTTGGACCAATTGCATGGTTACCATTAATTTTCATTCCAATACTATTTGGAATAAAATTAGTACAGTTTCTAATATAAGGAGATTGATTAAAATATCCTACTTGATTTGGATTAAATGCAAATACTGCCTTACCAGGATTTAAAGTTCCTGTATAAGACATTTCAGTTACATAATTACCATTCGATACGTGAAATAAATCTTGATTTGCGTTTTGAGGTGATACTGATACTTCTCTTAAACTATCACCTATTATAGAAACTTGTTGCGGAAGAACTAATGGATTATTTTCTACATAAGATCCAGCACTAACTTTAATAACTGTTCCTGTTGTTGCTGTTGCAAGTGCTGCTCCAATTGTTGCTTTTGCATCTCCAAGTTTTTTTCCAGTGTTTGTATCGCTTCCGTCTTTTGTGACATATAGAATATTAGTAACTGTAGTTCCTGAACCAATACGGACAATATCAGTTCCAATACCTGTACGCTCTCTACGAGCATATAACTCTGCATCGTAAGTATTAAGGCCAAGTTCTCCCAAAGGAAGGTCATTAACCGTTGGTTTCTTTCCGGGAACTGATGACCGCTTAATGCGGATGATAGGTGCCGCCATTCAACCTCTCATTTTTGGTAGAGACCGTAGAACTCTTATATAAGAGTTTTTATTATTTATGAGAAATCTTCTTCTGTCTTTGTTCCTCTTTTTGGTTTTGATAACTTTTCAAGTTGAGCACTTAAAGAATTTACAGTTGATGTAAGAGTTTCTACTTGAGTTTCTAATACAATATTTCTATTGAACAAATCAAATGCTTTTTGTTGATATTTTGCAAGAACTGCTTTCAAATCATCTTCAGACATAAAAATACCCTCAGTTTTCTGAGGGTATTTAGGATTTGATTAATTATTAAAATGTTCCAGCATCAATAGTGATATTTTCCAAATATCTAGTTGAACCTGTACAAGAAATTACCTGAGATTGTCCTGCACAATCATTGACCCATAATGCACCAATTTCAATCGGAGCAAATGTGGTAACAGTCAGTTGAGGTGTATTTACATTAGTTCCATTAGTATCTGAAGCAAGAACACTTGCAAACTTAAATCTACTATCACTGTGCTCCCAGATAACTGCAGATTTCTTCGCAGCATCCGTATAATAATTGAACAGAACGCCAAGGTCCCAAGTGGTAGCAGAAGAAGGTGCAGAACCATCAACAACACCCATCTCAATGGTGCGATCTTCTACTGTGATTGCAGTTGTATTAACCTGAGTGGTACTACCATTAACATAGAGGTTTCCACCAACTGTTAAGTCATCAACAATTGTAACATCATTAGCAGCAATCGTAATTGCAGTTGCACCAGTATTTGATGATTGAATAGTTCCTGTTCTTAAAGTTGGAGCACTTAGGGAAGTTCCAACAACTACATCATCAGGAAGTCCAATAGTAACTGTCTGACCTGAAACTGAAGTATTGACTTCACTTGCAGTTCCACTAATGGTAAGAGTTTGTGAAGTATTAACAGTGCTTGGACCACCCGTATCGGCGTTTAATCCAAGTGTTAAATCAATATTTCCAATTTGAGTTCCGACATAATTAATAACTGCTGACGAAGTTGGAACTGAAGAAGTTGAGTTTCCTGTAGATACTGATGATGAAAACTGAGTGATACCTACACCAGTTCCAACAGTAAATGTATTAGTGTTTGGATTATAAAGAAGTTCTGCATCAACACCTACTCCCTTTGCATTTCCAGAACCATCAACAAGAGTGATGTAGTAGTTTTGATTAGTCGCTACACCTACAACATCAACGCTTTGTGCTCTAACTGCCGTCGTTGCAGTACCAGTAATTGTACCATCAACGGTTACATTTCCAGTGAAGTAACCATACTGAGTTGTGAAGGTATTTGTGCCTGGATTATAGTAAATACCATCATCAGTATATACAGTCTCATTGGTGGCAGATCCATTATGACTATCAACGAAAGTTATGTGATAAGTTGCATTAGTATTGCTTGCAGTAACTGTCTTAACTTGGTCCGCAGAAGCTGCATTACCAGTGATACTACCACTCAATGCACCATAGAAATTTGTTGCACTGATTGAATTATCAGACATTGTGATGCCTGAACCAACAGCAAGGCGAACACCAGTCGCCATTGTAGTGGTTCCAATTGCAAGACCATAGTTAAAGGCAAATGCATCAGTACCAAATCCAAGCGTTCCTTGCTTGAACCACATCAATTGTTTGTAAGTATCTGGAAGTGTATTGATTCCAGATGCCGAAAATGAAGCAAGAGGGGTTCCTACTGTTGATGCAATTGCAACACCAGCGTGATTTGCAGTATCATCGGTTGAAGCATCTTCATTAGTTACACTTGTAGTGTATCCAAGAATAATGTCTTTGTTCTTAATAAAAACATCTTGACCATAAAGAATAACTGTAGTACCACCACCAATTGTGGCAGTTCCATCTACAACTAAATTACCAGTAACATCTAGATTGCCACTAAAATATCCATTTCTCCATCTTTTTCCAATCAAACCTAAATCATAGGTATTGGTTGCATTGGGAACAAGATTAGATACAAACTCACCAGCAACGCTAATATTATCTCCATCACTATCACCAAGATTAATCTGACCACCATAAAATGTGGCAGTTCCAATAAAATATGACTGACCTACTACAGAAAGACCTGCACCAACTGTGACATTCTTATTAACTCCAAGACCACCATCAATCTGTACAGCACCAGTGTCTGGATTTCCTAAGGTATTATCAGTAGTATCACTAAATGTTGCAATACCGGTAAATACTGGGTTTGCTGAACCACTTGCCCAACTTAAATTTCCACTACCATCATTAGTGAGAACAGAACTTGATGCTCCTTGAGTTCCTGGAAGTGTATAAGTTACAATACCAGCAAGAGTATCAGGTGATTTAATTGCAACATAATTGGTTCCATTTTTATCAACTAAGTTTAACCTTAGTGATTTTGTCCCATCTTCTCTTCCCCAATAACGGTGGGAACCGAAGAATTTATTGTTTGCAACTGATGTATCGATACCAATGAAAAAGTCAAAGTTGTTCAGCGAAATTGCTGGCTCACCTGGACGGAGTGCTGGTACTGTTCCTGCGACTCCTGCATTACCTCTTTTAAACTGAAGTACTGGTGCAGGCATCTTCTTCTTACTATTTGATTATAATAGTATTTAGAATATATTAAAATGTACCTGCATCAAGATCAATACGATCATCAAGATCAATATCTAAAGTATTTACAAAATCACCAGGAAGTCCAGGTTGAGAAGTTTCTGTATTTGATGATGCAGAAAGAACCTCATCTGGATTACGGTCTTTCCACTTTCCAGTTGTTGCATCGTACATTAGAACATATTTATCATTAGTTCCGCCAATTTGAACATCTGAAAGTTCTTCTAATTTCATTGGTGTTATACTTCTATAGAAAGATGTCTTATATCTGTTTATATCTTTATATCGAACTGAAAAATTATTACCAGAAGAAAAAGTGACTTTGTAAGTCATACAGATGTACTCTCCTCTACAATTGCTGTTCCTTTAATGACTTTTAGTTTCTTTCCACCTATTGTTAAGACAACATCAAAATAATTTCTTCCTTCTTTTAAATTTGCAGTTTGCGTTGATGTTAAAGTCAATACAATAGTTCCAGTTCCAGCAGTAATTGTCTTTGAAAATTCTTCACCGCTTGTTGCATTTGGATGCTTACGAATTGTCGCATAAGTTGTTGAAAGACCTGCTAGAACCGTTGCAGACTGATCGGGATCAAACAGATTAAAAGTTGCTTCAAAATCAGTTCCTTTCTCAATGACTATGTTTGTGACTTCAGCAACTGCCATTTTTCTTGAAGACTTTTAAGTATTTATTTAATTAATTAATTACCTCGATCAAATGCAAAGTTTGCACGCACTCCATCAGCAAGGACATAATGGAAAAATACCTGATGATAATAAATTTCTTCTTTTTTGAATAATCTTCTAATTTTATTTCTCATCATACCTGGCATTGGATCTCTCCAATGCGGTCTCTCACATCCTTTATATATCATTCCATCACCAGGTTTCAAAATAACAGAACGGTTTTCACCTCTTTGTATGATATGTGTTTTTGTTTTTGGATCAGAATAAGTATCGGGTGTTTTAATCCAAATAGGCCAAGGATCTTTTAAATTGCTACTTACATGAACAGTCACAGAAATCTCGCAAGCGGGGCGATCTGAATGATTTGCTAATGCCTGTCCTGGATTATAAAACCTATCATAATAATAGGTATTATAAAGTTTTTTTCCAATTGCCTCCTCAAGTTTCATACGAATTTGAGAATGTGCATACTTATACGGAGGCCAGTAGTATCTTGAAGTTGAACCTTCTACCTGATTTTCTACTGGAATATGTGAAAATTTATCAACTTTTTCATAATAATTGTATTGACCTTTGATTTTTGGTGGATTACAAAAAAGATCTTGAGGATCCCACAAATTTCTTAAGACCAAATATCCATTTTTATCAAACTCTTCATTATTTGTTGGTGATGTTCCTGCATTGACTCTTTCTTGCCAGTCAATTTGTTCTTGTGTCATTTGCTCTGCCATTTTATCGCCTCATTTCCAACGGGGTCCAACAGTCCAACCAACAATACTCTTACGCACACCTTTAGTCACTTTTTGAACACGATGCTGAGATCTTGAATCAAAAAGAATAATAGTTCCTCTTTGTCTTGGTACAATATAAGATTTTCCTGCTTCATCTAAAAGTTGTAAATTTCCACCCTCATAAGTCTCAGGGTCAGAAAGGAGAAGACTAAAAGAAAGTTTTCTTACTTTTTCACAGTTCTGATTTACAAAATCTTGAAGAACTTCTTCTCCGTGACCGCGATTACCTGCGGACACTGGTTTGTAATGCGAAGCAAGTCCTGCATCATTATGCCACCCATAATATTGACCCTCTCCATATACAGTATATTGAAGAGATTCTCCGTCAATATTAGTTAAATCATATAAAAAGTTCTCACGGTTTGCTCTTTGAACATAATGCCAGACAAATCCTGCAACCCAATGACTTGTAGGAATCCAAGCATTTCTTGCATTTCTTTTATCTTTATCTACAGTTCCATAATCACCATTACCAACTCTAGAATCTTGTAGTTGATTATCAAAATTTTCTTGAAGATCTTCTTCAATGATGTCAATTATTTTGTTTGGAATATTGGTATAATACCAAATAGATTGATATGCCAAAATCAATTCTCCATATAACTTATTCAACTTAGTATATATCTGTTTTGTATGAAAGTCAATAAAAAAGAGGGTGATTAGACCCTCTTGAAAATCATTCAGTTGGTGGAGTTATGAGTTCCCAATCAACAAGTCTTTCATTCCATTGATAATAAGAACCTTCTGGTGCATCAGTTGGTTCTGGTACTGGTGCTTCCCAAAATGCAGTTGTTTCATTAAGAACCCAAGATTCATAAGGTTTTGGTGCAAGAAAAGCATCTAAAGTTTCGTCATAAGTATATCCAATACCAGCATAACGAACTCTTATGTTTCCATTATAGGATGTCTGAACCCACTTTCCACCATGAACTGATTCCATATGAGATTTTCCAAGTTCTTCTACTTCATTTCCATTTTCATCTTTTAGGTAATCATCATTAACCACAAGAACTTGTATTACTTTATTATTTTCATCTAATTGTGCAAAATGTGCCATTATTGATTATCCTCCTTTATTAATTAAATATAATTGTTGCCGGACCAGAATCCCAGCGATAAACATGATATCCTGATTGTGCCGGTGTTGGTGTATTACCAGTAACTGTAGCTGCAGCAAAAGCAGTTGGATAACGAATAACAAGAATGCCAGAACCGCCGCTAGCACCAGGAAACCCAAAAGGAGCAGTACTACTACCACCACCACCTCCACCAGTATTACTGCTACCGGCGCTGGCGCTGGCATTTCCAGCTCCGGAACCTCCACCTCCGGGACCACCCAGGCCACGAGAAATAGTTGGAGTCGATCCACCACCACCTCCACCACCAACACCAAGAGAAGTAGTAACAATCAAAGTTTCAACTGCAAATGCAGGTAGACCAGCGCCGCCGGCGCCGCCGCTGGATGTGGCATCGCCCCCTTGGCTAAAAGCTCCACCTCCACCTCCACCCACACTCGTCGCTCCATTACCCCCCTTATTTGAGAATACATGACCAAATACAGTAGAACTTGAGAGTGAATAAGGAGTTGTTTCAGATAAAGTAGGTCCGGTCCTACCTCCACCAGATCCAAATGTTACAGAGTTGCCTCCTCCACCACCACCATAGGAAATTATACTACCGAAAATAGTGTTGGATCCGAGAGAGCCAGCTGGAGAACCCGCAGCGCCACCGCCACCTATTGTAATAAGATGTGAAACTTTTTTATTGACGAAAGTTCTTACATATAGAACTTGTCCAGCCCCACCACCGCCACCGCCGCCGCTGGTGACGCTGGTTGCGCCACCACCGCCACCACCAACTGCAAGGACTTCGATAGGGATTTGATTACTCCCATCAAAAAACTGACTTAAAGATGACATATTAATATATCCTCCATCCTTGACTTGCGTTTGTATAGATTAAATTTACTGGTGCGTATGCTAAATCAATAGTCATATTTTCTGTAATACCCATAATATTACTACCATTTCTTCCAATGACAGTATCAGTAAAATCACCTACATTAACAACTACTTCCCACCCAGCACTTGGAGAAAGAGGTAAGGTAATTGTTTGACCTGATGCCGTAACAGTACAATGTTCTCTATTAACAAGAGTTTTTCCAGTTGCAGTAACTGTAACAGTATCCCAAATTGAAGTTACAGTGCTATCAAATGAAGTAACGTTTGCTATATTTCGACTATCATCAATAACAGTCGTTCCATTAACTTTTAGTGCCATCTTCGTGTCTCCACTCGGCGTAACTTTTATTATTTAGGATTATTCTTCTTAAGATCTTCAATTTCAGCAGAAAGTTCTTTCACAGCTTCAATTAGAACTCCAATTAATCCATTGTAATTTACTGATTTTACGGAGTCGGTATTAACTAAATCTGGTAAAACTTTTTCTAGTTCTTGTGCAATAACACCATAAGAGGGTTTATTTGTATCTTTCCATTCAAAAGAAACTCCACGAAGTTGATTTACAATATCAATAGAGTTGTCAATTGTTTGTATGTTTGTTTTTAAATTTTGATCTGATGTAGTATTAATATCAATACAAGTCACAATACCAACAACTATGTTAGGAGCACCACTTAATCCACCTGCAGTACCAGTTACATTACCAGTTACATTACCAGTTACATTACCAGTTACATTACCAGTTACATTACCAGTTAAATTTGCCGTAATTGTACCGGCACTAAAGTCTCCAGAACCATCTCTAGCAACTATATTTGTACTTCCAGATGTAGAAGCATTCAATCCTATTGTTACTGCAGCAGATCCATTATAGGAACTTCCTGTTAAATATGATCCAAAGGTTAGTGTATTAAGATTGTTGCCAAGTTGCACCCCAGAAATTGTGGGAGTTGCAAGTTTTCCATTTGTAATTCCAGCACCAATTGCAATATCTGAATTAGTAATAGAGTTATTAAGATTTAACTTACCGTAAGATATTGCTGCATTTGTTGAAACATCAGTGTTAGAAATACCAGCACCAACAGCAGTTCCAAAACTTAATTTACTATATGCAATACCTGCATTTGTCGCAATATCAGCATTAGTAATACTTAAATCGCCAATCATCCCAGAGGTTACTAAACCAACAGAACCAGTAACAATTGCGATTTGTTTTCCAGTAACAGCAGGTAAAACAATAGTCCCTGATGCAGTGTTACTAGTTGTTAGTAGAGTAGTTCCTGAAGTGAATCCGTTTAAAGAAATACCAGACCCATTTACTATTGGAGATGTTAATGTCTTATTTGTTAAAGTTTGACTATCCGTTGTTCCTACAAAAGTTCCTGTAGGTGGTGTTCTTCCTCTAAAAAAGTCAGCGTTTAAATTTGAAACTAATAATGACGAATCAACTGATAATGGTGGTTCAGTTGTAGTTGTTGATATAAATCTAGTTGCAGACGCATTTCCTCTTACATCTAGTTTTTGTGTAGGAACTGCTGTTCCTATACCAATATTTCCTTCTACTCTATAAACATCAGTTCCATTTGATGAGAGATCCCAGTAAGAGAGTGCTGCATTTACTAAAGGGTTACCATTTAGAGTATATGAACTTGCATCAATATTTCCATTTACACAACTATTCCCAAAAACGTGAAGTTTGCAGTGCGGATTAGTTGTTCCTATACCAACATAAGGAAGTGTTTCCGTCGCAATTCCAATTTCTCTTGTAGAATTCTCAACATAGATAAAAGAACCAAATTGTGATAGTTCTCTATTTCTTGTTATGGACATTGACTTCTCCTTATGTTTTGCAATTTAATTGCAATATCTTTCTCATTTTAAATATTTATGAAAAAGAAAGTGCTTCTAATAAGAAACCTTTACCTTTGACCTATCATAAACAAAGACTGCACGAGGAGGAATATCTACATAAAGTCTATTCGGTAGATATACTTTTTTATGATCTTTATAAACTATGATAATATTTGGGTTATTTGGATCAAAATTGTATATTAGAATTAATTTTTTAAAAACTTCTTCAAGGATAACTTTTTCATCCCATTCCTCTTCAAACATATTATATGCAACAGTGAAATGATTGGTATTGAAAAATTTTTGAGCACCCTCCTCATGTGTTGATGAATTAGGGTCCATAAAAACATGGCAAAGAAGTCTATTAGTTAACTCTATGCAGGGTGGACAATATTTTTTAGAAAATAATTTACGAAAAAAATTCAAAATCATAATAAAAATTACTCCTCTGTACTTTGAAATAAAATCCAACCATTACCTGAAAGATTATACTCATCTTCGCTCCAATCATAAAAAGAGTTGTTGTTAATTTGCTCTTGAGTTAATTCTGGTAATGGTGTAGGGGCACTCCAAACACCTGTAGTTTCATCCAAAATCCAAGATGAAAAGGGTCTAGGTGCAATAAACATGTCTAGATCTTCTCTATATGTATATCCTATTCCAGCATAAGTACCTCTAAAATTTCCACGATATGAGGTCCTTACCCATCTTCTATGGGCACCATGATGGAGATGTAAGTGATCTATACCTTTTTGTTCACTCTCATTTCCATTTTCATCTATAATTTGTTCATCAGTCATGTATATGACATAGATGACTTCGTTGTTTTCGTTTAATTCTGCAAAATGTGGCATATCTTTAAAATTAAGTAATTGGGTATCTTATAATAACTATTCCAGATCCTCCATTCTTTGCATTTCCCTTACCTGGAGATCCTCCACCACCTCCTCCACCACCAGTGTTTGTAACGCCAACAGTAGATGTGAGAGTACCACGAAATCCATTTCCACCCCCACCTAAACCTCCAACTCCAACAGTAGGAGATGGTGTGCTTCCAGGAGATCGAGCTCCTCCACCTCCACCAGCATACCAACTTGGTGGAGATCCATATGATGGAGGAGCAATTAAAACTTGATCACCGGCACCCCCATTGCTTCCGCTCGGTCCAGGTTGTCCACCAGCACCAGCACCTCCACCTCCACCACAATTAGCATTTGCTCCTGGACCTGCGAACCCACCATCATTTCCCTGTCCTGTACCACCAGCATTACCTGCTCCTCCAGCACCTGAAGGACCTCCTCCCCCTCCACCAGATCCACCAGGGTCTCCAGGACCATTTGCTCTTCCAGCTCCACCACCACTGGACACAATTTGGATGAAGTAAAGCAAAGACTCAATTCTAGAATCGGATCCTGGTGTTGAAGGTGGTCCCGAATCTGTTGACCCAACACCTCCACCACCAACAGTAATTGTGTAATTTCCTGGAAGAACTGGAAGGTAACCTGTTCTTAATCCCCCTGCTCCTCCTCCACCACCAGGACTAGTCGATCCACCACCACCACCTCCTCCAGCAACTACAAGATATTCTATAGTTTGTTTGCTTGCAAATGTCCAATTTACAGTAAAAGTTCCTGGACCAGTAAAAACATGAATCTTGTGATTTGCAGTTGAAAATGATCCTCCTCCAGTCGCATTAATATATGCCGCTTTACCTCTCAAATCATTCATTGAAATAATGGATGATGAAGTTAAAAATGGAGAAAATGGACTAGCTTGTGCTGCTAATCTTCTAACATCAGTATCTTGGAGACTTATAGTTGAGTTAGAATACCCTAATTCAGCAGATACCTGACTCATACTAATTTGACCGCTTGGTAATACCATATTGATTTAATTACTGCAGATCATAAGTGTAAATTATTTATTTGTTATAATATCTTTTTTAATATTTTCCAATTCATCAAGTATATAAGTAATCTGTTCCTGCTGTTCTCTAATTGCTTCTATTAAAAGAGGAATAATCTTTTCATACCAAACTGTTTTGTAATTTTCACCACTCTTGGAACAACCGCTCAAAATCTCAACATTCACTTGATTCATTGTGATTGTTCCTGTTGGCAGCACCATAACTATCCCCTCCCTTAGGTATTAATTTTATCTTCAATTATTTTTATTTTTTCATTCAATTCTTTAATAGCTTGAATTAATACACCAACAAATCCCATGTAATTAACTGTCATATTCTCGCCACTATTTGATATAAGTTCCGGAAGAATATTTTCAATCTCTTGTGCAATAACACCTAAAGAAAGTCTTCCAGTCTCCTTCCAAGTAAATCTAACGCCACGAATTTTTTCAATCATATCAATTGCATTATTAATTGTTTCAATATCTTTTTTCAATCTAACATCAGAGTATGCAGTTACGTTACCACCAACAGTCAAATCACCACTACTAGCATTAAAAGAAAATGCTGTTGCTGCAGTTTTTATACTTGGTGCTTGATTTCCAATACCTGCAACAAACACTGGATAAAAAGTTCCAGTGGTTACTGCAGATGCTGATATAACATTTGCTGGACCACCAGCACCTTGAGCACCAGGTCCTCCTGTATCACCTTGAGCACCTTGACGACCTTGTGCTCCCTGAGCACCGGAAGCACCTTGGGCACCTTGAGGACCGGTAGTTCCGAAAGTGCCTTGTGCTCCTGTAGCACCTTGAACTCCTGTAGCACCTTGAACTCCTTGAGCACCTTGAGTTCCTGTAGCACCTTGAACTCCTTGAGCACCTTGAGTTCCTGTAGCACCTTGAACGCCTTGTGCTCCCTGAACCCCTTGAGCACCTTGTGCTCCCTGAACCCCTTGAGCACCTTGACGACCTTGTGCTCCCTGAACCCCTTGAGCACCTTGTGCTCCCTGAGCACCTGTAGAACCTTGAGTACCAGTTCCTGTAGAACCTTGAACTCCTTGAGCACCTTGAGTTCCTGTAGCACCTTGAACGCCTTGAGCACCTTGACGACCTTGATAACCTTGTGGTCCTACAATTGTTCCTACATTTGACCAAACAGATCCACCATATAC
>Ga0222713_10004623_pt1 | contig 13726 bp, 9 predicted proteins | sample C33_649DmetaG_FD_165061 | JGI IMG/M metagenome (GOLD analysis project Ga0222713, IMG submission 165061) | Estuarine water microbial communities from San Francisco Bay, California, United States - C33_649D | ecosystem: Environmental > Aquatic > Marine > Unclassified | place: USA: California...
ATTCTTGCTGAAGGCTCTTAACAATGATTGCAGTTCCATCTGGCGAACCGTCATCAACGATCAGAATATGGAACACATCAGGAAGGGAGAATACTTTTCGAATAATATTTTCGATATTTTCCTTCTCGTTGTAGGTTGGAATAATAACAAGGCTATTAGACATAAAAAATATTAAAAATGATTTATTTGTTTTCTATTCAATTCCATGCATTTTTTTCTTGAGAATATTCTTAAGCAGGATTAAAACAATGCCTGCAACTCCAGTGGCCACAACGAATAGGGTAAAGAACCCAGATAATGAGGATGTTTCTGCGATTGAATCCATGAAGCTTGCCATAAATCCGCCAATATAATTAGCAAGTGCTGTAGCACCAAACCAAATACCAAACATTAATCCAACATATTTTTTCGGGGATAATTTACTGATATAAGATAATCCGACTGGAGAAACACAAAGCTCGCCCATGGTATGGAATAAATAGGCTAAACATAACCAAATAATACTCACTTGAGCCAATTTAGCACCATTTGGTATGGCTAAAGATCCAAAAACTAAGGCTCCGAAACCCACAGCAACCAAGAGCAAACCTAAAGCAAATTTTACCGGACCAGAAGGACTAAATTTACTCGAAGAGAGTTTTGTCCATAAGGCAGAAAATACAGGTGCAAGAAGGATGATGAATAATGAATTTAAGGTTTGAAACCAAGATGCAGGAATCTCTAATGCTTGATCATTGAATTGTCTGTTAAGCATCCAAATAGCTAATCCCCAAATGGTTAAAACACTTAAGCCCATGGCTAGAACTGTAATTCTGTAATTTTTCCCAATTCTTGAAGCCATATTAATCCAAAGCCACGTTAAAACGGCCAAAGGAACAACAGTTATGATCGTATTGATAATTTTAAAGGTATTTGCTGCAAGCCCCGGACTTAAAGACCTATCTGTATAATCTCTAGCATATAAATTCATAGATGAGCCTGCTTGTTCAAATGCAAGCCAGAAAAAAATTGTGAAAAATGAGAATACGCCAATTACAATTAAACGATCGCGATCAACCTTTGAAAGGGGCTCATTGCTAACTACTAAGTTTTCTACTTCAGTCTTTTTCAATGGTCTTTCTCCAATTTCTCCAAAAAACTTTCGTGCGAACCAAAATTGAATCAAACCTAAAAACATAAAGATTCCAGCTAAACCAAAGCCATAATGCCATCCCACCGACTCGCCAATATAACCACATAATAATATTCCCAAGAAAGCACCTGTATTAATCCCCATGTAGAAAATGGTATAAGCAGAATCCTTTAATAAACTTCCATCAGGGTATAATTGACCTACCATAGATGAAATATTTGGTTTGAAGAAACCATTTCCTATAATTAAAAAAGCACAACCTAAATAAAATGCAGAAATGGCATCAACAGCTAAAACAACATGACCTACAGTCATTAAAATAGCTCCAATTAAAATTGCCTTTTTATAGCCCCAAAGTTTATCTGCTATTAATCCACCTATGATTGGTGTTATATAAACTAAACCAGTATACCATCCATAAAGCATACTTGCATCAGCTCTACTCCAGGCCTGACCTCCATCGGCAAGTGAAGCCGTTAGATATAAAACAAATAGCACGCGCATTCCATAATAACTGAAGCGCTCCCACATTTCTGTGAAGAATAAAATGAATAGACCAAGTGGATGGCCAATCAATGATTTTTGTTGTAATTCCATGTAATTTAATTGATGGGTTAGTTTAACACGATCTCTTAATTGATTGAGTAAGTAAAAAGCTAAATTATAATTAAATTTTACTAAAATTGATGCTTTATATATTCTTTAAATAAAAATCCAATAAATGATTGAACAAACTGCCCTGATTACGAATGATGCAGTTGTATTAGGAATCCTTATGGGTATTCTCGGATTGGTCTTCTGGACATCTGAAAGCAATATTACATTTTTTAAAAGACTGTATACATTTATTCCACCTATTCTGCTTTGCTATTTTCTGCCTGGCCTGTTAAATTCAATGGGTATAATTTCAGGTACAACATCCGCTCTTTATACCATGGCATCTAGGTATCTTTTACCTGCTAGTCTGGTATTATTTACTTTAAGCCTTGATTTGAGTGAAATATGGAAGTTAAGAAAAAAGGCAGGCTTAATGTTTATCACTGCATCGATTAGTATTATGCTAGGTGGTCCAGCAGCTGTTTTTTTGGTTTCATTGTTTGCGCCTGAAATTGTAGGTGGTGAGGGTGCTGAAGAGGTTTGGAGAGGATTAAGTACCGTTGCAGGTACTTGGATTGGTGGGGGTGCTAACCAGGCAGCAATGTATGAGATATTTAAGCCAAGCCCTGATCTATTTTCTGCGATGGTGGCTCTTGATGTATTCATTTCATACCTCTGGATGGCTTTATTGCTATTTGGCGCAGGTAAAAATATGCTGATCAACAGCTTTTTAAAAGCTAATGATCAATCGGTCACTGAAATAAAAGATAAAATCGAAGCTTATCAGCAAAGTATTATGAGGATTCCTAAAATGGAAGATATCCTTTTGATTTTGGGCATTGGGTTTGGGATAACAGGTATTGCTCATTTCGGAGCAGATCATATTGCTCCATGGATCACTATAAATGCACCTTATTTAAGCGCATTTAGTCTTACTTCTGGTTTTTTCTGGCTAGTTATAATAGCTACAACTTTAGGTATGATACTTTCTTTTACCAAGCTCAGGAATTTGGAAGGAGCAGGAGCTTCAAGAATTGGAAGCGTATTACTGTATGTTTTGATTGCAACAATTGGTATGCAGATGAATATCATGGCTATTTTTAATAAGCCGGGAATACTTATTGTTGGTTTAGTTTGGATCCTGATTCACGCTATTGTGATCTTTATTGTTGCAAAGCTTACTAAAACACCATTTTTTTTCCTTGCGGTTGGTAGTATGGCTAATATCGGTGGTCCTGCCTCTGCGCCTGTAATTGCAAGTGCCTTTCACCCTTCTTTAGCTCCCATTGGAGTGCTATTAGCTGTTTTTGGCTATGTTATAGGAACTTATGGAGCTTATATATGTGGATTGATGATGCAGGCGGTATCGCCTTAGGGGAATGAGGTATGAGGTCTGAGGTAGGAGGTCTGAAGTCTGAGGTATGAGGTCTGAAGTATGAAGTCTGAAGTGCTACTCTGAAATGAAGCTAAATTAGGCTTTCAGCTTTAAACTTTTAGCTTTCAGCTTTTAGCTTTATCCTTAAAACTTATAACCTACAACCTACAACTTATAACCTATAACCTATAACCTACAACTTAAAACCTACAACTTTTTAGGATCATTGAAGTTGTCATCTTGATCTGTTGGATTGTTTTTTAGTTCAAGGTCTTGTACAAATTTCCATCGGCCATTAACCAGTTTAAATCCATCATAAGAGAAATCAGGGCCATACAGTTCAAACTTTCCTTTTAGTTTCGGATCGGGTGGAGCCAAATGGTCAAAAACGATTGTATTTATCGTAGGCTCATCATTCAAAAACATAGAAGCTCTTCTATCATACTCAAAGATGATTCGCTTTTTTCCTAAATTATCTGGATCTCCATCAAATACTGGCATCCCAAAATGTGCCTTCCCATCTTTAAAATAAAGAATTTCTATGATTTTTTTTGTTGATTTAATCGTGTTTCCCTTCCATCCAAGCAATACATAATAAGGAATTGGAACATTGTTTAATACTGGAATTATTTTATAATATTGAGCACCAAACCACTTATCATTAGTTGTAATACTATCAGATGGGTTCTTAAAAACGGAGGTATAATCAATCAATGGAAGCAGTTCTAGCTTACCATCAGGCTTATTCATTTGGATAGTTCCATAATATCTGTAGCTTCCATCATTATTCATCACATGCCAGCTAAAAATCCTAAATCGTTTATCTGACGACGACTGAATTGAAATTGATTTTACAGAATCAAAAGTAAAATTGAAAGAATATGGTGTTTTTAAGGCATTTACTAGTGTTTTTATCAATTTATAACTTGCATTATACCGTTCAGGTTCTATGCTGTCATTAACCATTTTATAGCTAATCTGTTTCAGACTATCCTGAAATGCCGCTAATTGCTGTTGGTTATTATTGCCTGAAGGCTGGCCTAAAGCTTTAGTAAATAAAAAAAAGAAAAGGCCACAGATCAGTAATACTTGCTTCATGTATTCTTAGTGTAGATTTTCAATAACTAGTGCACTTGCGCCACCACCACCGTTGCAAATAGCTGCAACCCCAATTTTACCCTTATTTTGCTGAAGTACATGGATTAGAGTAACTACTATTCTTGCACCAGATGCTCCAAGAGGGTGTCCCAGTGAAACAGCACCACCATTCACATTTACTCTTGCTGGATCAAGCTTCATAATTCTGTTATTTGCCAATGAAACTACAGAAAAAGCTTCATTGATTTCGAAATAATCTACATCACTTGTCTGAATTCCTGCACGTTCTAATGCAATTGGAATAGCTTTAGATGGGGTTGTAGTAAACCATTCCGGTGCCTGCTGTGCATCTGAATACGAAATGATTCTTGCCAAAGGCTTTAAACCAAGTTCTTCTGCTTTTTCTTTACTCATTAATACCAGTGCCGCTGCACCATCATTTAGCGTCGAAGCATTGGCCGCAGTTACAGTCCCATCTTTTTTGAAGACAGTTTTTAATGATGGGATTTTATCAAATTTTACGTTATTGACCTCTTCATCAGTCTCAACCAAACTTATTTCGCCTTTTCTGTCTATAATTTCAACTGCTGCGATCTCATTTTTGAATTTGCCTTCTAATTGGGCAGATTGTGATCTTTTATAGGATTCTATTGCATAGGCATCCTGGTCTTCCCTGCTTATATTGCAATCTGTAGCACATAATTCAGCAGCAGTTCCCATATGGTAGTCATTATAAACATCCCATAATCCGTCTTTCACAAGACCATCGATGATCTTCCCATCGCCAAGCCGATAACCATTTCTGGCTTTATCTAGGTAGTAGGGAACATTACTCATGCTTTCCATGCCACCTGCAATAACAATATCATTCTGACCTAAAGCGATACTTTGAGCAGCTAACATGATTGCTTTTGTGCCTGATGCACAAACCTTATTTATGGTAGTTGAGGGGATATCCGGTAGTCCGGCGAACTTTGAAGCCTGCGTTGCTGGAGCTTGTCCAATATTTGCAGATAATACATTGCCCATGATCACTTCCTTTACTTGCTCCGAATTAATTCCTGCACGTTCAACGGCAGCTTTAATGACTATAGCACCTAGCTGACTGGCTGTTAAAGAAGATAGTAGTCCACCGAAACTTCCAATAGGAGTTCTTACCGCAGATAGGATATAAACTTCTTTCATAATGGTTTTAATGATTTTTACTGCAAGTTAGAAAATTGTAGGCAAGGGCTGTTCTATTAACGGTACAATATTATAGTTGTTGCTGAAAAATTATTACATTTTTTTAAGAATAAGAATAAATTTCAGGTAGAATATATATCAATAAAATAAAAATTTATTGTTTTACTCATCCTAGATAATGATATTTAAAAAATGATTAGAACCTTAGCCACTCTTAGTAAATCCTTGCTTATTCTATTTTTAATGTTTATTAGTGCATGTTCATCAATTGGACCTGCTAGCAAATTAACATTTTTCCAAATGGCAGATACCCAGTTTGGTTTTTTTAATGCTAATAAAGAGTTTAGCCGAGAAACTGTCAATATGGAAAAGGCAATTGCTGAGTCGAACCGTTTAAAACCTGCCTTTGTTGTAATCTGTGGTGATTTGGTTAATAAGCCCGGCGATCTTGCACAGATAGCAGAATATAAGCGGATTGCCGCTAAATTGGATCCCTCAATTAAATTATACAGTGTTTCGGGTAATCACGATGTTGAAAATGTACCCACAATTGCAAGTTTAGCTCTTTATAAAAAACATTTTGGAGATGATCGCTACACTTTTCGTTCCGGAAATATATTGGGTATCATCCTAAATTCTTCCCTGATCAAAGATCCTTCACTTGCACCTATTGAAGCTGCAAACCAATTGGAATGGTTGATTCAAGTACTTAAGGATGCGAAAAAGTCAAATGCTAAGAATATTATGGTTTTTATGCATCATTCCTTGTTTCTAAAAGATTCTAATGAACCCGATGAGTATTTTAATATTAACGCTGAGCGACGTAAAATTTATCTTGAGCTTTTCAAAACATATGGTGTTAAACAGGTGTTTGCCGGACACTACCATCGTAATGCCCATGGCAAATTTGGCGATATGGAAATGATCACAACCGGCCCCGTAGGTAGGCCATTAGGTGTAGATAGTTCAGGATTTAGAATTATAAACGTGAAAGGAAAGATAGTAGATCACAGGTATTTTGCTTTAGATTCACTTCCTATGCAATTAAAATATAAGAAATAGAATTTTTTGGAATGCTATATTCTGTAGGAGTAAATATTTCCTAAATAATCAATTTCTTTTGTAGAGTATTTTAATTCTATATCTGTAAATCTATCATTTGGTTAATATTTTTTGATGGGTTTAGTTTTGATCATGGCAATTAAGCTCAATTCATTATATTTTTGAGAGAGTATGATCATGGTATGTGCGGTTATTATACTGCAATACAAGTACTAAATGATATATTTAATAGAATATTTCAAAAAAAAATTATGTCTGAACAAAAAAGGTTTGAAATTCAAGAAGACTGGACAGTAGTTATCCTAGGCGCTCTAATCATCATTATTTCATTATTTGGTGTCGTTTTAAAAGTTCCGGTATTTAACTGGGCGAATGCGACTGAACTTTTTCAAAATGTTTTAGAACCTGGAAACTTAAGTCTGATTGCTTATCAATTGATATTTGTGCTTCTTGTAGCAATTCTTGGTGCAATTCTTTCAGGTAAATCTGTGAAAAATTTTGCTTTAGGTTTTCCTATAGTTTATTTGATTACCATTTTTGCTTTGGTACTGGCTGGAAATGCGTCTGTAAAATCTGTCAATCTAGAAGCAGTCATCTTTAGCCTGACTTTAGGACTTATAATTGGCAATTTTTTTAAACTTCCTGACTGGTTACGATCATCACTTTCAACCGAATTGTTTGTCAAAATTGGCCTTGTTTTACTTGGAACTAGTGTAATTTTTTCAGATATTTTAAAAGCGGGCTCATTAGGTTTAATTCAGGCCCTTATTGTTGTTTTATCAGTATGGTATTTCGCATTTTGGTTATGTAAAAAACTTAAGATAGATGATGAACTGACTATGATGATTTCTAGTGCAGTGTCTATTTGTGGGGTTTCAGCGGCAATTGCAACCTCAGGTGCCATTAAAGGTGATTCTAAAAAATTATCATATGTTATTTCAATGGTTTTGATTACCGCCATACCGATGATGATTTTTATGCCTATTATAGCTAAGTATTATGGTTTATCTGAAGAAGTTACAGGTGCATGGCTAGGTGGTACTATTGATACAACAGGAGCAGTAGTTGCATCAGGTTCATTGGTTGGTGAAACAGCCCTGAAGATAAGTACCATTGTTAAATTTTCTCAAAATGTACTTCTGGGTCTGGCTGCTTTTGCGATATCTATTTATTGGTCTTATAAAAAGAATCCTGTAGCAGGCGAAATAGCTTCTAAACCAACATTGAAAGTTATTTGGGATAGATTTCCAAAATTTGTTTTAGGATTTATTGCAGCATCACTTGTTTTTTCATTTTTGTTGAGTCAAGATTCGATAAGTACCATAAAAGGGAGTCTTAAAAACTTGCAGGGTTTATGGTTTGCCTTGGCATTTACCAGTATTGGACTGGAAACCAATTTTGCCGATTTGTTTTCTAAACAGAGTAAAAAGCCATTTTTTGCGTTTCTGATAGCACAGGGGTTCAATGTCATCGTAACTTTAATCATTGCTATTTTATTGTTTGGTTAGTAAACTACATGAGCAATATTTTTAGCATTCCGACATGATATTTTTAAACCTGAAAGACGCTTACTCTTAAGAAAAGATTAATTGTAAGAGGTTATTCAACTATGTTCAGGATAGAGAAATCTTAAATGAATATTATTTTATCGTATGTCCGAAGAATAAATAGGCTAGGAAAATCGCAGCGATCAAACCAACAAGATCGGCTATCAATCCGCAAATAATGGCATATCTTGGTTTTTTAATCCCTACTGAGCCAAAATATACTGCAAGAACATAAAAAGTAGTTTCTGAAGTTCCCTGAATGATACTTGCAAGTCTGCCCTGAAATGAATCTGCACCATAGGTTTTCATTACATCAACCATTAATCCTCTGGCACCTCCACCGCTTAATGTTTTCATTAATCCTACTGTTAAAGCTGGAACAAACGATGTGTCAAGTCCGGATAAAGCTACCAATGAACCAATAGCATTCACTACATAATCCATGCAACCGGTTGTGCGAAAAGTACTTATGGCAACAAGTATTGCAATAAGAAATGGTATGATCATAATTGAGGTACTGAAACCTTCTTTTGCTCCATCGATAAAGGCTTCATACACATTCACTTTTTTTGATGCACCGTAAGCAATAAACAGAGTAATGATTGAAAAAATAATTAAACCACCTAAAAGACCCGCATATACTTGAATCTGTTCTGGCGGAAGTGAGCCAAGCCAAAAATACAGTCCAGACATTAATGCAATGAAACTGCCAAAGAAAATGAGTATTGGTAGCTGAAAGAGATTAATCTTTTGGTAGATAGCTACCGCGATCATTCCCGCTAAGAATGAAATGAAAGTGCCAATCAGGCAGGGAATGAATACATCTGCAGGGTTAGCCGCACCATTAGCCATTCTTAAAGCAATTACTCCCGTGGGTATCAATGTAATTCCAGCGGTATTTAGAACAAGGAACATGATCTGCGCATTACTGGCTGTATCTTTCTGAGGATTTAATTCCTGTAATTCCTGCATGGCCTTTAAACCAACCGGTGTTGCAGCATTATCTAAACCCAGCATGTTTGCAGAAAAGTTCATGATTATTGATCCATTTGCAGGATGGTTTTTTGGTACTTCAGGAAATAATCTGCTGAAAAAAGGATTTACACTACTAGCAAAAAGTGTAATCATACCTGCCCGTTCACCGATCTTCATTATGCCTAACCAGAAGGTCATGATTCCAATCAGCCCAATGGAGATCTCAGCGCCTGTCTTTGCACTGTCAAACATTCCATTAACAACATTATTGAAAATGCTCGTATCTCCAAATACGATAAGCTTGACTAATGCCACAACAAATGCAATTACAAAGAAGCCAATCCAGATGTAGTTTAAAGCCATATTTTGTTATTTAGTGGTTGTTAGTTATCTGTTGTCAGTTGTCAGAGGTATGAAGTCTGAGGTCTGAGGTCTGAGGTCTGAAGTCTGAGGTGAAGCAGAATTTATCTCAATACTCTATACTCTTTACTCAATACTCAAAAATTAGTTATCAGTTATCAGTTGTCAGTTGTCTGAGGTCAGAGGTATGAAAAAAGGAGAAAATTTCAATTAGCACTAATCAGTCTTTGTTCTTTGCTCCTGGTTCTTGGTTCTGTTATCAGAGGTATGAGGTGAAGCAGAATCCATCTCAATACTCATATCTAATTAGTTAAAACCCCATTCTTAATGGAAAGCACTTGGTGCTTTCCATTATGTATAATTAAATCTGCTGGTTCATCAATTTTTAAATTTCTTGTTTCAGTGATGTGATATAATTCACAATTGAATTCTTGATAGCTAAAGTACTGGGCTAGATCGCCTAATTCACTCAGTACATAGGTAAGACTTACTGAATGCAGGTCATCATTAATCTTTTCAACAGCAACCAAACCTATATCAGTTTGGTAAGAAATTCCATTTCTTTGAAGCTTACAATTTCTTAATAATAGATCAAAATGTAATTGTTTATTCTCTGGTATTGAAAAATATTCTTTATCCTCAATATTGAGGTATGATTTTTTCGCAATACTTATTAAGCCTACAAGAATTGCTTTAAAATAGATTTTGCGGATATACTGTTTCTCAGGATCATTGTAAAAACCTCCAGCTTCAATCAGAATGGTGCTTGTTCCAGCTGCCTGAAAATTATCACCAAAAGCTCGTGGTTCATATTCATCGTTGAATCGTCCAACACATCCGGGTATATTCTTTTGTAACTCTATATTCATTAATGCAATTACCTGTATTGCTTTTAGACGTATAGAATTGATGCTTAGCTCTTCATCATATGCAGGTGCCAGTAAGGATATTGTTGCGGGCTTGCCAGATTTCCCTGCCGACCATAAAGTACTCTGATCGTGTAAATTAAAACCAAAATGAGGATGAATAACATCTCTTAAGTTGCGCAATAATTTAGCTTCAGGACTTTGCTGACTATGGAAGTCGCGGTTAATATCAATTTCCATCGCGTTTCTCCTGGTAAAAACTTCAGCACCGTCAGGATTAAGCATTGGTAAAATATACAGGGTACAGTTTTTATCTATGGAATCTATGATTTCATTATAAAGTCCATTTTGCGATAAAAAATTAAGAAAATCAATTAATGCCATCGTGGCTGTAGCTTCATTGCCATGCATCTGACTCCACAAAAACACTTTGCAAGGTCCATTTCCCCATTTAACTAAATGGATTGAACGACCCATAGTTGACAGTCCAACCTCTTCAATACCGAAAACCTTATTGCTTTTGATTGAATCTAATAATTCACATATCAGGTTATGTTTGAAAAATCGGTCTTTAATCTGAATTTCTTCAAACGACTGATAATTTTCAAGGAGTTTATCAAGCAGATTCATGGCTCTAAATTAATATTTAGAGTTTGAATATTAGTTTTTATGTGAATTTCATTTTGACATATACAAAAAATACCCTCCCAAAACTGGAAGGGTATTTGTGTTTATTGAAAATAGTTTGATTAGATCAGGCTAACGCTTCTATTAACAAATTCTGTTAATTCAGCACCGGTAAGCATTCCTTGCGAAAGTAGCGCCAGATCAAATGCTTGTTTAGCAAGCTGTAATTGTTCAGTTTCATCACTGCTTTGCAAAATCTTTCCAATAAGTTTATGATTTCCGTTAATGGCTACGTTATAGTTATCTGGAAGATTCCCATAGAAGCCCATTCCGCCGCCCATTTTAGACATGTCCTTCATTCTGCGCATGAATTCATCCATGGTTACAATAACAGGAAGCTCATCAGGGTTAAGGCTCTCAACTTCTACACGCATGTTCGGTTTTATGATAGCTTTCTCAAAGATTGATTTTACTTTGACTTTTTCATCATCATTTAGCACGTGTACAGTGGTATCCTCTTTACTGATTATTTTATCAGCAACATCAGCATCAACGCGTTTTAAAGATGTTTTTTCAAGTTTCTGCTCCAGCTGGCTAATAAAGTGAGTATCAATAGGAGAGTTCATTAATAGTACATCATATCCCTTTTTATTGGCTGATTGTATGAATGTATCTTGTTTATCAGCATCAGTGGCATAGAGGTAAACTAATGAATCGTCTTTATCAGTTTGAATTGATTTTACTTTTTCTTTATACTCATCAAGAGTGAAATACTCACTTTTTGTATTGTTAAGTAAAACGAAATCTTTACCCTTATCATAGAATTTCTCTTCACTGATCATTCCGTATTTCACGAATAAACCAATATCACTCCATTTGTCTTCATAAGCTTTGCGATCATTTTTGAAAAGAGAGGCTAGTTTATCTGCAACTTTTTTGGTGATATAACTATTGATCTTTTTTACCGCACTATCGGCCTGTAAAAAGCTTCTTGATACGTTTAGTGGGATATCAGGTGAATCGATCACGCCATGCAGAAGCATTAAGAATTCAGGAACAACATCTTTTACCTCATCGGTAATAAATACTTGTCTGGAAAATAATTTGATCTTATTTCTTTGGATTTCAAACTCATTTTTAACCTTAGGAAAATACAAAACACCCGTAAGGTTAAAAGGGTAGTCAACATTCAAATGTATCCAGAATAGAGGATCTTCAGAGAAAGGATATAATTCTTTGTAAAAGGCAAGATAATCCTCGTCTTTTAACTCAGAAGGTGATTTTGTCCAAATAGGACTTGTATTATTGATGATATTATCAACTTCTATTGATTTGTATTTAGTTTTTCCTTCTTTATCTGTACCATCTTCTTGTTGCTCAGATTTTGTTCCAAATTGAACCGGAACTGGTAAGAATTTGCAATATTTATCAAGAATATCTCCAAGCTTAGCTTTATTAAGGAACTCTTTTGATTCTTTATTTACATGAAGGATAATATCAGATCCTCTTGTGCTACGGGTTCCAGTGCTTATTTCAAATTCTGTACTTCCATCACATATCCAACGTGCCGGCTCAGCACCATCCTGGAAAGATAATGTTTGTATTTCAACCTGGTCTGCAACCATAAAGGCAGAATAAAAGCCAAGGCCGAACTTTCCAATGATCTCATTGGCGTCTTTTGCATCCTTAAACTTCTCCACGAATTCAGTGGCACCAGAAAAGGCGATTTGGTTAATGTATTTTTTAATTTCTTCAGCAGTCATTCCTAAACCATTGTCAGAAATGGTGATCGTTTTTTTCTTTTCGTCGAACGAAACAGAAACTTTTAACTCGCCGAGGTCTCCTTTGTATTCGCCAAGTGAGGATAGGCGTTTGATTTTTTGAGTAGCATCCACTGCATTTGCAACTAGCTCTCTGAGGAAGATCTCGTTATCTGAGTATAAAAATTTCTTAATGATTGGAAAAATGTTCTCGGTGTGAATCGAAATGGTTCCTTTTTCTTGCATCTTATTAATTTATTAGGTTATCTGAGCTATTATCTCAATACTTATTCCAAAAGAAAATTATGTCAATTTGACACCCTAAAGGTATCGTTTGTCTGAATCTAAAAGAGTTGAATCTAATTAAACAGCCGGTAAATTATATGCTTAGGCTTATTTTTTACGTTTATGGCAGAATCGATAATTATTTTATTAATGCCTAAAATTTTGACCTTGCTAAAAAGCATTTTAAATTTATTGAAAGGATGATATAACAGGAAATACTAAAACTTTACCTAGTATTCATTTAATCAATTGAATTATTTGTGGTTCTATCCTTATGCCTATTAAACTCGGAAGTGCCATGGAATTCAACCTCAGGAAAATCACGTTTAGCAAGGTTTAGTGTCCAATCATTGTCGGCAAGAAATACAGGATTGCCATCTTTATCAGTTGCTATATGATGATGCCTGCGTTGAATTATCTCATTTATATTTTTCTTATCCTTTGAGGTTAGCCAACTTGATTTCCTGAATGTTAATGGCCTAAAAGCACATTTTGCTCCATATTCATGTTGAAGACGAAATACGATCACCTCATACTGAAGTTCACCAACAGTACCAATTATTTTTCTATTACCTGGCTGTTGTACAAAAAGCTGTGCTACACCTTCCTCAGTTAGCTGTTGTAGGCCTTTCTCTAATTGTTTTGATTTTAAAGGGTCTCTATTTTCAACTTCTTTGAATATCTCAGGAGAGAAGCTTGGAATTCCTTTAAACTGTAATTCTTCTCCTTCAGTCAAGGTATCACCAATCTTAAAGTTTCCGCTATCATATAATCCTACTACGTCACCTGGCCATGCCTCTTCAACCAAACTTTTTTCATTGGCCATGAAATCAACAGGGTTGGAGAACTTAAGCTTT
>Ga0222713_10004625_pt1 | contig 13723 bp, 23 predicted proteins | sample C33_649DmetaG_FD_165061 | JGI IMG/M metagenome (GOLD analysis project Ga0222713, IMG submission 165061) | Estuarine water microbial communities from San Francisco Bay, California, United States - C33_649D | ecosystem: Environmental > Aquatic > Marine > Unclassified | place: USA: California...
GCTGCTCAATTAAACCTTACAATTATTGGGGATTATGTTCCACCTGTGCCTGAAACAGTTGCTGAAGTAACCGAATAGTACTAATTTTGGCAAAACCAATATTATGACACCAATACAAGACTTAATGCAATGGATGGAATTAAATGAGTTTATGGTAAATAAACCATTTATAGTTAAAGTAAACGAATGTCTTGAAGATGAAAGAGGTAATATGGTTAAACTATTAAGATGGATTTTAAAAAACTATAATACAGGAACTGACATTGAAGGAATGTTTATGTGGGAAAATTCATTAGGCGAGGAATTTGATTCAATTCAATTAGTAGATAAGTATATAAAAGAAAACCTATAACAATTAACTATATTATGGTTGTAGCTACATTTGGAAAATTAAATTAATCAACTATCTTTGTAAAAAAAATATAAACATGAACAACGAACCAAAACAATTACCGGTACCATCATTAACAGCTGAACAAGTTCAATTATTAGTAAATCTTGCACTTGAAATGCCTACTAAATTTGGTAGTGAAATTCTAAAAGTAATTGAAAAAGCAGCTTTTGATATAGAAAAAGCATCTCAAGCTCCTAAAGTAGAATAAAAAGAAGAAAATGAGTAAAAATACTGTCCTCAGCGAAATACCTAATGTATCAGGCATAGTAAAACAAGTCGGTACAAGTGGCTTTGCTACTGCAATCCCAAATGTGGATTATCAACTACCAATTAGTTTAACCACATTCGGGGTGACTGGACCCGCTACTTTTAGTAGCAATGTATTAAATATTCCTATTTATGGCTCTAGCGGAACTACAGGTACTTCTGGTACTAGTGGAATAGGAACATCAGGCACTAGTGGTAATAATGGTTCTTCAGGCTCATCTGGCTCTTCGGGGTCAAGTGGAAGCTCTGGCTCTTCGGGGTCAAGTGGTTCTTCAGGCTCTTCAGGAACTAGCGGTATTAATGGTACTTCAGGAACATCTGGAACATCTGGAACTACTGGCACATCTGGTTCTAGCGGTTCTAGTGGAAGCTCTGGGACATCTGGTTCTAGTGGCTCAAGCGGAAGCTCTGGCTCTAGTGCAACTAGCGGTTCATCAGGAACAACAGGGACTAGCGGTTCATCAGGAACTACAGGTACATCAGGAACTAGTGGTATCAATGGCGTTAGCGGAGATAGGTATTTAACCACTTCAGCTACATCTTTTACATTAGGTAACGCAGGAACAATATCAGTTGGTTTAGGATTAGCTTATAGCCCCGCTCAAACTGTTATCATTGTTTATAATGGAAGCAATTATCAAGAATCACCCGTAACATCATATTCTAGCGTAACAGGTAGTTTATCATTCGGCGCACCTATTTCAACAGTAGGTTCAGGTACTTACAATGCTTGGACAGTAAACCTTGCAGGGGCAAGTGGTGGAGATGGTAGCTCTGGTACTAGTGGCACTTCTGGTGTTGCAGGTACAAGCGGTATTAATGGTACAAGCGGTATCAATGGTACTAGCGGTACAAGAGGTACAAGTGGATTGAGCGGTACAAGTGGTATTAATGGATTAAATGGTACAAGTGGATTAAGCGGCACATCAGGAATAAATGGTGCTAATGGCACATCAGGAATAAATGGCACTTCGGGTATAAATGGAATCAATGGCACTTCTGGAATTAACGGCATAAACGGAACTTCAGGAAATAGCGGTTCAAGTGGTAGTAGCGGTTCAAGTGGCGTAAGTGGTTCATCAGGTTCATCAGGAATCAATGGTGCCAATGGAACAAGCGGTATCAACGGAACAAGTGGAATAAACGGAACAGCAGGTATCAGTGGCACTTCAGGTGCAAACGGAACTTCAGGTATTAATGGTATAAATGGAACTTCAGGAATTAATGGCGTAAGCGGTACTTCAGGTATAAATGGAAATAATGGTACTTCAGGAACTTCAGGCGCACAAGGAGGTAATGGTACTTCGGGTATCAGTGGTAGTTCAGGAACTTCAGGGAATAGCGGTTCTTCAGGAATAAACGGCACTTCAGGTAATAGCGGTTCTTCTGGCACTTCTGGAAACAGTGGTAGTTCAGGAACTTCAGGAGCTAATGGAACAGGATTTAATTCTATTTCACCAACCACCGCAAATGCAGTACTTACAGCCAATGGCACATCTAATAGTGCAACAGCTAATACAGCTGTTTATATTTCTAGTGGAATTTATTTAAATGCTGCTGGTTATTTTGAAACATCTGATATTAGATTTAAAAATGTATTAGAAACAAATCCATCTATAGATTTGCCAATAGACGTAATTAAATTCACTAGAACAGATGAAGATAGTGAGGCGATTAGATATGGTTATTCAGCTCAACAAGTACAATCATATCTTCCCGATGCAGTTTCAGGTAATGAAAAATTATCTGTAAATTATATGGATGTGCATACATTAAAAATCGCAGCCCTAGAAAAAAGAATTGCTGAACTTGAAGCCAAATTGAAATAAACATGGCATATAGCGATTTACAACTTAACCAAACAATAAGTTTTAATAACTTACAAAGTGGAGTAACACAAGGTTACTTTGTCGCTAAAACGACTATTCCCGTAAGCGCTAAACAAATAACAAAAACAGAGGCAGACACTTATGTTAATATCAACACAGCTCTTCCAAGTTATGCTGCCAAGGCATCCAATCAATTAGTAACTAGAGATAATTTGCAAGGGTTGACCAATGTTTATCCATATACAATATATGCATTAGTTGGTTATGGGGGAGCCACTACTTGGACTGCATGGAAATCAATTGATGGCGGGAATAATTTTAATCAATTAACAGGGCTTTCTGCATCAGCTGGTTGGACAGAAATAGCAGGTAATATATCTGGAACGCACATAGCTGTTGTAGATAATACTATAAACAATCAAGTTTATATTTCAAATAATTCTGGTTCTACATTTAGTGCAGTATCATTAAATAGTGCTAATTTTTATCCTTATGGAGTAGCAATGTCAAATGATGGGCAGTATATTGCTGTTTCAGGTTTTAGTATTGCTATAGATTCTACAAATACGGGATATGCTAAAATAGCAGTTTCTACAAATTATGGTGCATCTTTTACTACTACATATGTGGATGGCACATTGCGTCCTTATGGTTTTAATTATGTCGCTGCCGGTCATTTATTAACTAATACAGGTAAAGTATCAATATCAGGAGATGGGCAATATGTAACTGCTGTTTTTGGGTATAGTGAATTTGTTGGATTTCCTTATAATTACACTCGTCCTGTTAGTTTTAAAGTTGGTTCTAGTAATTCTGGAGCATCATGGTCAGCAAGCGGGACAAATTCATACGCATTTTATCAAGGAGTCGCTTTATCAGGTACAGGACAATATCAATTTATAACATCATCTTGGCTTAATAAAAGTTTTGTATCAAGCAGTAATTTTGAAGTAGGTGTAAAGGGATACGTGTCTAATAATTATGGTTCAACTTTATCAGAATCATTCTATGATTACCAAGACATACCTTTAAGTAATCAGCCATACCCTATTTTTGATTTCCCATACGCAGGCATTTCAGAAAGTGGAAATTCTATGGTTGGCTCAACTCGCGCTCAAAACTATCTTACCCAAAGAAGATACGCTTCAATAAATTATGGAGCTACATTTGCTAAAAGAAATGCTGTTTTGCCATTGGGGTTAGCTGTTAGTTTAACTACCGTTTCGGGAATTACAAATAGCTATGTAACAATTTTTGATTTTGGTTCTCAATTTTCTTATAGTACAGATGGCGGAGTTGATGTTTGGTATCAAGTATCTACAGGTTATGCATATTTTAGACATATATATAGAAAAGCATTAAACACACCTGCATTATCTTATTCTTATAATTTATATTACAATACTTCTAGTGGATTACCAACAGTTATAGGATTTAGTACAGCAGTAGATGCTTGTGATTTAGCAACTAATTCATTTGTAGTATATTCTAATTCTAGTAGCATAACAGTCGGAATGAAACTTTATTATGATATTTACGGAATAACTCCAATAGTAGCTAATCCAAGTACAGGTTCAAATACTTATTATAGAATAAGTGGGAATTCTGTACAATTTGGTAGTGATGGTTATACTATTAATTCAGTTGCATCATGTGGCGTAGCTTATACTACATATTTCGCAGATGAGTATGTATGTGGTAGCGGAATCAATTGTGATTATGTACAAAGCAATGTATTAGTTGTATTGCCAACTAGCGTTACTCCAAACTATTCAAAATTCTATTTATTGTCAGCAGGGGGTCCTAATTTTTATCAATTAACTAGCACGACAACGGGAATAGGAGCAATATTAGCAACAACTGCTTATGATTGTATTGAAATTTGCGGCGTTTAATTTATCAATAACCATTTGACCCGTAATTGATTTAGTACATTCAAATTGTCTATCAGTATTTTTATGGTCTTCGCACCAATTCCAATCAGCAGGGTTTAGTCGGTATCTATTAAAGCATCCACTACATTTCCCTTCAGGTGCAGATATTCTAATACAATCTTGTACTTCAGCAAAAGGTTCTGAAAATCCACTTATAATGGCAGTAGGAACACCTAACGACCAAGATAACCAAGACAAACCACTTCCTATGCCTATAAATAGCTCCGATTTAAGCATTTCTTCCATAACTGACTCAATGCTACCATTGGGATGTAAAACCACGCCATTTGGCGCTATATTGCCCATATAATCTATGCCTTCTTTAGATAATAGTTTAACCACATATCCTTTTGATATTAGATAATCCACTACTTCTTGCCACCCCGTAGGGTTATTCCAATACTTTGCTTGAGCAGTTGAATGAATGGCTATAACCACTTGCTTTACTTTCTCTACTTGTTTTACCTTTAATTTGGCTCTTATTTCCTTGTATTCCAAGCCTAATATATTAGTAGCAGCTTTCTGCATTGGTATTGTGTGAGGTACTTCAGGCTCTTTATCTTCATTATAAAACCATCCAACCCTATATAAACCATAGATATTTTGAACTACTGTCCCCGGCTTTACAAATTCTAGTTCTGGGTAGTCAAAGATATCATTCCAAAATGTACTGCAAATCACCGTACAATTATGTTTCTTTTTAAACTCCAAAGCATACGGAACCCACGCCAAAGTATCTCCCAATGATTTACTTTCAAGCGTTATCAATACTCTTTTGCCTTCGTAGTTTAATGTGTTTTCGTGGATTAATTTACCTTCATCCCATATCTTAAGTTTCCAATTAGTAAACCACTGCCTGTTTAATTTAACCCAATTATTAACATCAATATGGTTATTGTAAACGCATCTACCATTATCATCATAATATTCAATATAGAATCTTTTATCTACTACTACCTTATTTTTTTGTTCGTCATTGGTATAATCTATTCCTTCAACATCTACCTTATTATTCTTCTTTAAGTCTGACATTAAAAGCTCCCTAATATTGTAGTCACTTTGTTTTAGGAAATTATAAAATTTAACTTCTAATATATTAAAAGATGTTCCCGTAGTATAATAGTGTTTTTTATCTTTAAATTTAGTCACAAAAGAATGTATCGCATCTATCCTAGCTGAAAAGAAAGCAGAGCAATACGAATCTTCTTCATAGCTATTAGCCCCATATTTATAAACCACAAAATCTTCCGTATCTAGTGCTTTAAGATTATCATTAATGGTAGCCTTTGAAAGCTCATAATCATAGTTTACGATATTTACTTTTTTATACCCTAATTTCTTCGCATACTCAACGCCATTGCGCATTAGGGTATAGACGCAATATCCATGCTCTTTTTCAAACAGCTCATATACTTTTTCTCCTTTTTCGTTTGTATGGAAATGGTAAAAAGCTACGCCATACTTATCAAATTCATCCTTATAAAGCAATGGATTTTCTTTTGTGTAAATAACATAATCACATAACGATTGCGCATCTTCTTCTACAGGATAGTTTACAGATAGAATAATATCAGTGTTCAGTCTATTTAAACAATTCTTTAATAGCTGTTTTCTAAAGTCATTATTAGAATGTGCAAGTACTATGGATACGGCATCTTTATCCCTTTTATCAAATGGGTTAACGCCTTTAATCTCTAAAAAAGGTTGGTCAACAAAATGTTGAATTATAATAGGCTTTTGCTCTTTCAGTGGTAGTTCTAATAGCTTTTTATAGGCTTCTTCATGTCTTAATCCAAAGGTCAATGAGGTATTGTCAGTAGGTACTTTGTAATTACATTCTAAAGTATTTAAATCAGTATCAATAGGATTAATATAATCATCATACATACCCGCATATTGAGGAAGGTTACGAGCAACAATAGGAAGCCCATGAGCAATAGCTTCACGCAATACCAATGGATTAAGCTCCCAAGTAGAATTGAACATAAAGATATCAGCCGCCATCATGAATAAAGATATATCGCTTCTTTCTCCCCATACCTTTACATTTTTAGGCAAATCATTCATTAATGGTCGCCAATAATCCTCAAAATTACCCGCTTGATTACCAATAAAATGGAACATCATATCGGGGTATTTACGAGCAATTTCAATCCCTTCTTTTTGATTCTTGCCCGGAGTCCATAAGCCTACATTAATAACATGTTTTTTAAGCATAGATAATCCTAGTTCATTCATTGCTTTTATGTAATCACCTTGAATAAATATTTTTTTATCAATTGGATAAGGTATTGTTACAAATTTAGCATCCATACCAGCAAATATATCTTCATGCCAAGGGGTGCAGAAAGCATACATATCGGGATGAAAACGCTTTTCTTCATGTGGTCTAAAATTAGAATTATGGCAGGTTTCAACTATTCTCCACTTCCTATCGTTACGATATAAATCAGTAAAAAGCCTATCATTATTCATTGATTCAGGCATTTCATCTAGGTGGACAATATCTATCTCTTCAGTCCTTACAATTTCCATTACTCGCATCTTATTTTCACCAAGACTATAGAAATTATCACCCAAAAGTTTCATTATTTGATTTCTTTGTACGGGGAAAATCTTTCCATAATCTTCATATTCAGCAACAAATATCTCAAACGAATCAGTATAATCTAGTAATGTTTGGATGCGTTTAAGCACAAATTGAGGCATCCCCCCTGTGCTACAATGTTGCATTAAGTAAAGTATTTTAGTTTTTTTCATACGCAAAAGTAATAATTAAATTAATTAAATTGTATTTTTGTTTCATGAATAAATTAAAGGAGATATTATTGTCTTATGTTGCCAAGCATAATGCCACCGATGAGCAAAAAGACATAGCAGAAAAAAGACTTGAGATATGCGCTAGTTGTGAGTTTTGGGTACAAAATGCATTAAGAGATTATTGTAGCAAGTGCGGTTGTACTACGAGTGCCAAAGTGTTCAGTCCCGTTGGTAGCTCTGCTTGTCCGGAAAAAAAGTGGACAATATAGGTAAATATAATTAAATAATAATTATATTTGGTAAAAAATTGACATGACACAACACAATTTAGCTGACACATCTGCATCTATAAGCATACTATCGGCAGTCGTTACTATTAGTTCCATTCAGCCATTTGTAAGCTTAACAGCTGGATTAGTCGCTATCGCTTCAGGTTTGTTTGCAATGAGATATTATTATTGGAAAACCAAACACCTTAAAAAAGATGGCAACCGCTAAAAACATTTTAATAGTTTTATTAGTATTAGTTTTAGGGTTTTTTATTTTATCTAATCCTAAACCTATAGAAAATACTCGTGTAATAACGAAGATAGACACTTTAGTAAAGGACACTACAATATACAAATATAAGAAAGGGAAAGACATCCCTTTTGTAGTTTTAGACACAATCTACCAAGTAGATGAGATTCACGATACAATCAAAATTATATCCGATTATAGCCGCACATATGCGTATTACGATACGCTAAAAATAGATTCAGCTCAATATGTTTATGTGAGCGACACAATCAGCCAAAACAAGATATTAGGAAGGGGGTATGGAGGACATTTCGTGCAAAAAACAATCACAATAACTAACGAAACATATCGTAAGCCTAAAAATGAATTATATCTAGGGTTTATAGGCGATTACAATAGACTTGACCAAAGGTTAGGCGTAGGAGTTGGAGTTGTTTATAAGAAGCAAAAAGAAAGTTACACCTTAAGTTATACTACCAATCACATAAGCGTAGGCTTATATAAAAAACTATTTTAATATGAAACAATTTTTTACAGAAGATAATGGCAATTTATCTATGAAGCGTTTGTGTGGGCTTTTGTGCGTTGTAGCGTTATGCATTACAATGTACCATAATTCATTTAGCCCATTAGATAAAGCGCCTAGTGAATCATTGGTTTGGGCAGTAGCAAGTTTGGCTTTTGGATGTCTTGGATTAACTACAGCAGAAAAGATATTTAAAAAAGAATAACCAAAATCATAATATGAAACTATCAGAACACTTATCGTTAGCAGAAGTAATCCGTAGCGAAACTGCAAAGCGTCATGGCATTTCAAATATGCCAACAGAAGAACACATAGTCAATTTCAAGATATTAGCAGAGAATGTATTTGAAAAAGTGAGAAATCATTTTCGTTGTCCAATTCATATCAGTTCAGGATACAGAAGTAAAGAACTTAATGCTTGCACGCCGGGGGCTTCTAAAACATCAGACCATTGTCTTGGTCGTGCGCTTGACCTAGACCAACAAGGGCATAGTCAAGGTATAACCAATAATGAAGTATTCCATTATATCAAGGATAATCTAAAATTCAAGCAACTAATAGCGGAGTATCCCGTAAATGGCGAGTTGTCTTGGTGCCATGTTAGTTACGATGAGAATAATTTGAAAAATGAAATATTAATTTGCGTGAAACAAGATGGAAAGCCTCATTATTTGCCTTATAAAGGGAATGAAAAATTAATTAAATAATGGAAATCTGGAAAGAAATAAAAGGATATGAAGGATTATACCAAGTTAGTAATTATGGTAGAGTAAAATCATTATCTCATATTAATTATTTAGGCAGATTAAGACAAGAATGTATATTAGGTAATAGGTTATCTGATAGGGGATACCATACAGCAGTATTATATAATAATGGCAAACCTAAATCATTCAGAGTTCATCAATTAGTTGCAAAATCGTTTATTGATAATCCATTTAATAAGCCTCATGTAAATCATTTAGATGGAATAAAAAGTAATAATTTTATTGATAATTTAGAGTGGGTTACTATATCTGAAAATCAAAAACATGCATTTAAAAATGGTTTAAATAGAATTACCTGTGAAAGAAATGAAAAAGGAAAATTCATTAAAAAATAAATAACCTTATGCAAAATGGCAACGCAAAAATATCAAGAGAATATAGAAGAAAATATCCCGACTTTCCTACTAAAAAATTAGCTAGGATAATGTATGCTGAAAATAATTTAGCATTTGCAAATGAGGAAAGCGCAAGGACTTCTTTGAGATATATTGAGGGAAAAAAGGGTGGTGTTGAAAGAAAATTTGCTACCCCAGAATTTATAAAAGAAGGAGAACGACCTAGAAATCCTTATAATTTGCCATCATCAGATGAAACTGCATTTGAACCATTTGTATTTAAAGGGCATAAAAAGATTCTAATATTATCTGATATCCATGTCCCTTACCATAGCATAGATGCAATTACGGCTGCCATCCAATATGCAAAGAAAACCAAGCCCGATGCGTTACTATTGAATGGCGATACTATTGACTGCCATCGTTTAAGCAGATTTATTAAAGACCCAAAGAAAAGAAACTTTAAGCTAGAACTAGATACATTCAAAGCATTGTTTGATGTCTTTGAAAAGGAGCTAAAGTGTAAAATATATTTTAAAATAGGGAACCACGAGGAGAGATACGAGCATTTTCTTTACGAGAAAGCCGGTGAATTAGTGGGAATAGAGGAGTTTGAATTTGAAAATATCATTAAGGCAAGAGCCAGAGGGATAGAAATGATAGGGGACAAGCGTCCTATGAAATTAAATAATCTGTGGGGGATTCATGGGCATGAATATGTAGGTGGAATATCAGCACCTGTAAATCCTGCTAGGGGATTATTCTTAAAAGCAAAGGTTAGCACATTCCAAGGACATAATCATCAGTCGAGCAGTCACACTGAACCAACATTAACAGGTAAAATGGTTACAACATGGTCATTAGGCTGTCTTTCGGAACTTCATCCAGCATATATGCCATTGAATAAATGGAATCATGGTTTTGCCGAGGTGGAGCTTGATGATAATGGGGAAGATTTTGAATTCAATAACTATCGTATTTATAAAGGTAAAATAATGTAATGGCATATCTTTATAGACATATCAGGCTAGACAAAAACGAACCTTTTTACATAGGTATAGGGAGTGATATGACTAATAAAAGAGCAAATGAAAGAGCTAGAAGAAGTGAACTTTGGAAGAAAATAGTTGCTAAATCTGAATATGAAATACAAATACTATTTGATGACATTACATATGAGGAAGCTAAATTGAAAGAAATTGAGTTTATTAAATTATATGGTAGAATAGATTTGAATAATGGAACATTAGCCAATTTAACTGATGGGGGCGATGGAACCATAAACCCAAGCCAAGAAGCTAGATTAAAAATGAGTCAGACTCATAAGGGTAGAAAGAATAGCGAAGCCTTGATGGAGTTATTAATCAACAGGAAGGGCAAAAAGAACCCCGCCTTTGGCATTACGGGAGCAAGGTGTAAGAACTTTAAGGGATATATCCAAGTGTTTAAAAATGGGGTTTATTTTGGGCGATATGAAGGTATTAGAGATTGTGCAGAAAGTCTTGGGGTTACGGCTACTAAAGTGTCGGCAGTTTTAAATGGTAGAAGAAATCATACGGGTGGTTATACATTTAAAAGAATAATGCCATGAAAACCATAAAGGTATTCAACCGAGGTAAGATACTCAATCCAAATCTTTACGATGAACTAAAAGAATTGGATGATAGGGTTTTTAATGGGTGTAACAATGAATTTAAATCAAATAGGGATTGGTGGGTTATAGTTTCTGGAAACAAAATCATAGCTTATTGTGGATGCGGTTTTACTGAAGGTCTTTGCATATTTGTAAGGGCATGGGTTCATAAGGATTACAGAGGGCAAGGTCTACAAAAGAAAATGATTAAGTTAAGAATCAAATCAGCCTATGATTGCCATATGGCTATAACCTATACAAGTATTGATAATTACCCAAGCGTAAATAGTCTAATATCGCAAGGCTTTAAGTTCTATTCTCCCGAATATGCCTATGGCGGTAGAGAAATGCTTTACTTTCAAAAGGAATTAAAGTAAAACGCCCCTTAAAAAAGAGGCGTTTCGGGTTTAATAATTAGTTCATAACAATCTATTCCATTAGGTTTTATTTCAACCATCCATATTTTATACATTCTTCTTCTGTCGTGAACATTAGGATAAGTGTACTCTCTTATTAAATTATCATTTTTGAATAATTGCATTTTCCCTTTTCCCTTGTACCACTTTTTCTCTTCTTTCATTCTCTTCTTTCAGTTTTTTTATTTCTAATGTTAATTCTTTAATTCGCTCCCTAAAAGTTTCATTTTCTATGGACAATAACATTGTTTGTTTTAATTCGTAGTTATTTTTCATATTATATAATTTCTAAAAAAGCTCTTTTATTGACAAATGTTTCTATGATTTCACATTCTATATCGTGCATTTCTTTTTCATCAGTATTATCCTTCATAAGTCTAAATCTAAATAATCCTATAAGTACTTCACAGCAATCAAGCTGTTCGTTATTAGTACATGAATTAATGCAATTAAGTATCCATTCTACATTTCTTTGATTGTAATTTTCTTTATTCATTTTGTTTATATTTTAAATTAAAAATTCGCCAACACGGTTATAACATGGATTTTCCCTACTCTATTGTATTTTACTACTTCTGGTAATGGCATCCCGTTTTTAATCCTGTATTTTATAGCTTGTTGTGTTATTTGTTGATTAGGAAATTTCCTATTAGCCCTAAAGTGAGAAGGGTTTATTTTTTGAGAATATTCCATTAAACTAATTTGTTTAGTTTTCATTTATTTTTCTATTGTTTTAATGGTTTCCTTTATTGTCCCCGTAGGGTTATCTTTTAATAAATCAAAAAATCCTTCAGCTTGTTTTAAATTTTCAGTAGCAGTATTGCTTACATATTTGCCATCCATTTCAACGGAATATAAAGTTGTTCCGTTTATTTTTGTTTCTTTTACTAATTCTAGTTTCATTGTTTTGTTTTAAATTTTGAAATAATTTGTTCATTGGTACTATCATCTATATAATATACCCAATCTCCTATTGTAACATATAAGGATTTGTTATCCCTAATACTTATGTTTATATCTTCGGATACTGCTATATTTAATACTCCATTACTTGAGGATGCTACAAACTCAAATTCTTTTCTTTTAATTTTTGCCATTTTTTTGTTTTTGGTTAATATATTTTTGTACGATATCGTCATATTCATCTAACAATATTCCTAATGTTTGAATATGAGATTTTAAAAATGTAATCATTTCCGATTGCTTGTCAATGATTTTTGTCTTTGCATCGCTTGATTTTTCAAGCAGTGCAATTAATTCTTGCATTTGTGCCATAGTTTTTGTTTTAAAATTTATATACTTTAGTTTCCTTTCTACATTTTACTTGCCAATCGTGGTTATTTAATTCTTGAAATCCAAAGGTTAATTTGCTATCTATTTTTTTAATAACCAATCCTTCATACATATCAACTTTAACAATGTCTTGATACAATTTAGAAAACCCGTTCATATAAGTAGGTGCTTTATAAATATTGTTTAAATTAGTTAAGCAAAGGTGTTCATAATATTCCAAGCCATCACGGGTTATCCTTCCCCTTTCCGATGGATATGTTTCTTCAAGTAGGTTTAATCTTGTCATTAAGTCGTCCCCTATTAGATATTGGTCTGCCCATACAAGTATGTCCCATATAATAAACTTATCCTTTTCTTTAGTGCCATTTTCCCCTAATTTGCCTTTGTTAAGATATTCTCCCGTATATACATACCATTGTTCGGAGTGTGCCAATCCCCTAAAATCTATATCATTGCTGTACCAAGATAAAGGTTGTTTGTGTCGGTTATAAACATACAAGTCAGTCCCATTAGTAAATACGATACAACAAGTACCATTATACTTTGGTTGTACCACATATTCGCCATTGTCAAAAGTATGTAAGTCTTTCGGTGGTATCTTAAATTCTGGACGGGGCGGGTATATGTAATTAAAATTTAAATAAGGTATCATATAAAGTATTTATCAAAGATTTCGTTAAAAATATTTTGTCTATTTGATGCTACACAATTTACTTCTTCAATAAATTCTTCCCATTGGTCGTCTGCTATACGAATATCCCATCTATCTGCTAATGATTGCCACATTACCATAAAGTCTTCCATATCTAAATAAGGTAGGTGGTTATCTTTAAACATTACATACATAGTTTCCCTTAACATTTGGTGTTTACTTAATTTCTTATCCATTGTATTATTCTTTTAAGTTCAAAAAATAGGTTCATAGTGCAAAGAAGTATAATTGCAATCGGTAATCCAATGACTAATAATTTAATCATTTCGTACATAAATATTGAGGTTGCTTTAATCATCTTCATAAGTTTTAACATTAATAAATTCAATATGTACTTC
>Ga0222713_10004627_pt1 | contig 13721 bp, 24 predicted proteins | sample C33_649DmetaG_FD_165061 | JGI IMG/M metagenome (GOLD analysis project Ga0222713, IMG submission 165061) | Estuarine water microbial communities from San Francisco Bay, California, United States - C33_649D | ecosystem: Environmental > Aquatic > Marine > Unclassified | place: USA: California...
ACTCCAACTCCCCACTGAAGGGAGAGGATCTTCAAGATGTTAACAAGTTAATAAGGGATCATTCCCTCTCTAAGGTTCGAGATCTTTATCGGTAATGATATGACGACGAATCCACTTACTAATAAATGACGAGGGGAAGAGTCTTAAAATAATTAAACACAGAACAAGAAGAACTACTGCGTAAAAAACTACAGCAAAGAATATAATTAAAAAGTAGATCATCAATTTAGACATAACGATTCTTATATGTGGGTTCGACTAATGGTTCACAAGGGAATGGTTGACTAACCATCATAGAGATCCCCACACTAAACAGGGGAAGGAATAAAAGTATAAGTAGAGTCTTCATAGTAGTATAAAGATAACAATAAGATTTGTATAAGACAAATCTTTTTTTAATAAAAGGTGGGGGATCCTTATATAAAAATATAAGGTAGGCTGGAGTCTACCCTCTGCGAAGGTTATCTCCCCCCGAACCCGACTCGATCTCTCATTGTCAATACAAAGATAGTGATTTGTTTTGACACCACCAAATATATGGGGAATTATTTTAGAGATTTATTTTATATGACAATATGTCCCTCCCTTACTTATGGCATGGGGGATCCCTGATAAACTACCCCCTCCCCCCCTCCGTATCCCCCCCATATATGACATTTTGACGGGTAAAAGGGGGGGTCAATCCCCTCTGTAACATATTCGTAAAAAATTTCTGGAAAAAATTTTTGGAAAATTTGGAAACTATTTCCCCCTTATAGAAGTAGGGTATATTTATCACTAAAGAATATATTATGGAACTAAATAGATTTAAACAATTATTAGAATCAACCATGGGGAATGTTAAACCATTGATTACTGAAATGGAATTGGAAGATAGACAATCAATGTTGGAAAATATGATTGACGAAATTGGGGAAGAGGTTATTGAGAATTCCTATTTCGGATCTTTAACTGAGGATGATATGGAAGGTTTTGCTTCCTCCGTTTCAGAAATGGCAACCGATAGAATACAACAAGAGTTCCCCAATATGAGAGTTGATTATACACTATATTATGGGGGTGACTTGGAGTTTTTTATTTTTGACAACGACGAGGAAGAAATTGTTGCGACATATAGACCAAGTTTTTAATAAACAAATATATTTATTAGTATGAAAAGAATTATAAAACTTACAGAATCAGATTTAACCAATATTGTTCAACGAGTGATTAATGAACAACCAGTTGATGACACAACCTCACAAAATATTTATAGAAAATTGGTTCACTACGGTGATATCATGGATCAAGAATATAAAAGTATTAAAAACATTCGAGAAGAACTTGATAATTCGATCAGGATCCATCTTAGAAGGGGGACCATGTCAGATATTTTTGATAGTGGAAAAAGAACCCCATCTGATATCTCTGATCTTGTTAGACGCTTAACAAGCAAAATGTCACAATTGGAAAGCACCGTATTACAATACAAAAGAATGGTTAGAAATTCCATTACAGATTAAAAGAAAATATATGATATAATAACCCCGCTCTTTTTGAGTGGGGTTTTTTATTTTATTGATATATTTATTATTAAACAAATTAACTATGAAACACTTATTAAACAATTTATCGATAGAAGAAAAAAATAGAATTCGTGAACAACACGAAGGTGGGATGTCTGTTAACACCTCTAAGTTTAAAAAACTTATTGAGTCTAAATCAGGAAATGTCAAACCATTGATTATGGAAAGAGGTACACAAAGCCCAGCGGTGCAAACTGCAGGGAAAGTTAGCTTACCTCCCGAATCACAATCTCAAGTTCTTGACACAGGTTTGCAAATTGATTGTGTAAAACAAGTTATTACAAAAAACAATATTCCTTTAACAAAAGATGCAAACACTATTATAATTAATACTTTTTGTAATAGGGCAAATAGAAACACTTCTAAAATTCCTTCTAACTAAAATAATTTTTTAATATAAAACCTTTAACCCCCACCTCATCAGTGGGGTTTTTTGTTTTTCTTCCTTTTGCTCTGGGGGTATAAACCGTTCCCCGACTTCGTCGGAAAAAATCGACCGACCGAACCCTTCGGGTATTTTTATGATTTATATTATAACTTATTAAGTCGACCTCTCAGATAAAGAATCCACTTTTTTATTTAATAATATTTCTTATATTATTCTCATGTATGATTACATTACAATTATCGGATTTATTTTGGTCTATGGTATATTATCACTAATGGATTATTATACAAACAAAAAAAATTAATTATATGGAAGAAAACAAAATGAAAGTCTGTGTGGAGGTTTCCATTGTTGATGGAAAATATTTTTATGATGTGTCCGCTCATAAGTCACTAACAATTGAGGAAATCAGATCCATTCTTGTTGGGTCCGTATGTTTAACAATCCATGGAGAGAAAACACCCAAAAAACAAGCAAGAGTTTTAAAGGAGGTCATTTCATTTATGGAACAAGACTTTATCAATACCGAGTCTTTTAGTGATGTTGTGTTTAAAACACAAGACCCCCCTTCTGAAAATAACCCCAAATAACAAAAAAAAATTTCCAGAAAAATTTTCTAAAAAATGAAATATTTATATTAAAAGAAAATCATTATGAAAAAAATTATAAGATTAACGGAATCTGAATTAACAAATCTTATTTCAAAAATTGTAAAAGAAAGTGAACATGAAATGAGTGAGGCATCATTAATGGTGGATCCATATACTTTAACTGCAACGCCGAAAGGAAACATAAAAATTACAAACGACGAGACAAATAAATCATATTATTACTCAATGTCTGCATGGTATGGAATCAAATGGTGGGATTGTAAAGTAGAAGATTTTCCTTATGGAACCAAAATAAAGTTAACAGCAGCAGGACAAAATAAAACTGCAAATATTGACAAACCTCAAATTAAAAAATTACTTCAAACTAAATTTGGTCAAGACGAAATTCAAACGGTATTGAAAAGTTCTGACGGCAAAGAATCTCAAGAAGTTAAATTCACTAAAATAAATACCTAAAAAATTATGGAATTAAATAGATTTAAACAATTATTGGAATCATCAATGGGAAATGTTAAACCGTTGATTGTAGAACGAGAATCAAATATGACAATTACATTACCTTCAGATGCCCCATTGAAGGTTAGTAGAGGTGGTTACGAAAAAGATGGCACAAGATTAACCGTTTTCAAAATCACCGAAGATGGGGCAGGTAAATTAAACGATATTTACAGTTTTTTGATACAAGACCATCCAGAGTTTAAGTCAATTCCTGATGTGAAACCCTCAGCTTATTCTAAAGACATGAAAACATGGGAACAAGACCCATCAAACCCTCAAAAAATTATCTTACACTCAACAAACAAATTTTTATAAAGTCGACCAACTGTAAAGTATTAGATTACTACTTTGGTTAGTAAATAATTGAAAAACCCCCATCTTTTATAGGTGGGGTTTTTTATTTAAAATATTTTTTTTATACTTTCATTTATGAAGTATACTTTAAATGTTTATGGTTGGGAAGGGGAGTTTGTTGGGAAATCTATTACCTCTGAAGAGACAAAAATTATTGATGACCTTAAAGATTCCATTGAAGGGGACTATTCCGAAATAAGGTGGGACATCGATACTCATATTGATGACTTTGATATGTATGATGGGGATCTTCTTCATTTGTCCACACCCCTTAATAACGGGACCCTTCATTTTGAGTTGTTCAATGAAAACAATGAAATTGTTTTGGAGTTTAATATTGAAGACATTTCACAAACAGATGAAGATGTTGAGTATGATATTTCAACTACCGAAAATTCCAATGTCTATTTTTCCGTTGATGAATCTAAAGGGGGGATTCATTCTTATGAGATTGAGAGTGACTCTAAAATATACCCCTTTGATTTTACTTGGACCGAAGGATTGATTCTTCTTCCCAATTCTGAATTTTGGTCCGTTATTTCTTCCATTAATTTTAGAGGAGAACCCATGGAACCATTTGATCATTTGGATAACTACGGTAAATCATCAACCCTTCAGATTTTTAAACATGGCTCTTAGTTTGAGAGAAGAAATGAGTCTTAGACATGAGTATGCCAATCATGTGATGAGTCATACCTATAGTTCTTACTCTGAGTTTAAATTAATACAGGAGGAAGAAAAACTTAGATATTTCATCCATAGAAGATATCTTAAGTTGTTAGGTAAGTTTATTGAATCTACCTACCCTGGTTTAAAGTTTGATATTTTTATTAGACACCGTGATCCTAAGGTTAAAAATATGCAGTGGTATGGGTATACTTATATGGAACTTAGAATCTATGATATAATTTCTTTACCTTCTTACGCTCCACAAACATTTTCTCAAGTATATAAAACTCCACATTATGATGGGTATATTGGAGGTGAAGAAATATATAACGAAATTGAAAATTTTATTCCTGAACTAAATAAACATATTCTAATCACTTTTAGACCTTTAATCTCCCCACATACTCCTATTCATAATATGGATATGTTTGATATTAAACCATTTGAATGTTGGGGGGAGTATTTTTCTCGAGAATATCATAGACACGCAAGACCCTTTGATTACGAAGGGGTTTGGGCTCCCTTCTGATAGATTTGATTTGTAGAAGTATTTATAGAGTATGAAAATAATCATCTCTAAAGATCAATACAGAAGAGTTCTTTTAAAATTCCTTAATAGTTTTATTAAAGGTTTTGATGTGGAACCTTACGATGATCAAACTTACTATAGAAATGTTAAAACTTCTGATGGAGATGAATTTGCAACTCTTTGGCATGCAGGACCAATTAATAAAGGGTGTAAAAGAGAATTGTCATTGGATCATCTTTTTACTACTGAAATTGAAAATTTTATCCCCATTAATAGAAAAAAAGTTTTTTCAGAAGTAATTCTTGAATATTTCAGATTAAAAACGGGTATTAAATGTGATTGTGTTGAGTATGGTTATTTTACAGGAAAATATAAAGAATTTGATATATATGATGATGATGAAATGCCAATCACCGTAACTGATAAAGAATTCGATCACTATAAGTATAAAAAACCTAAAAGATCTAAAAAACGATAATTCTTTCTTTTAAATTGGAGTTTGTATACCGCCAATTTTAGGTATACAAGTCTACTTTTTTTTAGTTTTTGATATATTTATAAGAAAAAAACTATGAAAAAAATTGTAAAATTAACTGAAAAAGATTTGTCTCGAATTATTAAACGAGTAATTAAAGAAGATAGAGAAAGATTTACTTTGGATGAAGTTTCAGCACAGGAAGGTAAGAGTGGGAGTTGGAGAATCGAAAATGGATCATTAATCTTGGACGATGGTTCAGGTTTGGAGATGCACATTGTTAATTCATAACTAAAATAAAAATCACAATATGAAAAGAGTAATAAGATTAACAGAATCAGATCTTACCCTGTTGATTAAACAGGTTATCAATGAACGACAAGCCATGGACGCTGCTCAATCTAATCTAACAAAGGCTATGACCGGAAAAAAAATCACGGCAACAGCGGCTTCTTTACTCGATAATGAAAGTGAATCATTTAATACATCAATAGGTGTGAAACAATTACCCGCATGTTTTAGTTATTCAACCGATTTACAAAAAATTGGTGTACAACCTGATGAAGTTGGGGATATTATAGATCTCTTAGATTTTCCTATGGATAAAACGGATGCTAGTAGGGCAAAACAATGGTCAGAGGGTAATGGTATACCAGGTTCGTTTGGTGGGAGTTACAAGGAATATGGACCATTAAAAGATAGATACCTACAAAAAGGGGGGTTATTTTACCCGGCAGTTGAGGATTTGAGAGTTGAGTATAATCTTGATGAATATTTCGAGACTTTAGGTAGTAGGTCCAAAGATAGTTATTTAGTTGGTTTTCGTGGAAGATTAATAGAAGCCTATCAAAGATGGATTGATTGTGTGAATGGTAAGGCAAAATAAATGAAAAAATTTATCATTACTGAATCTGAAAAAAAATATATTTTAAGATTATATAATCTTAATGAAGAATTTTCAGGGACTAAACACGAAGGTTATGATAGTATGTCAGACTGTTTGTCTGAGTTACCCTATGATGTTGTCACCAAAGCAGGATTCAATTGGAAAGAAGTAAGAGACTCCTATGGATCGTCTGGATCTAAGGAAGAGAATCTGAAACTAAGGGATGAATTTTGTAATGGATGGAGACCCCAAGATTCAAAAAATGAAACCTCAAATGATAATTCAGAAAAAGAGGAAACTTCAAATGATAATTTAGAAAAAAATGACACTGAAGATAAACAAAAAAAAGGTCTTTCTTCGGGAAATAAAAGAGTTGATAATGCTATAGAAAAACTTATTTCAAAATATAATTTGAAAATAACTCAGGATAATATAAAAAAAGAACTTGATCAAGAAGGTACAACAAGGGAAGATGCTGGCGGAGTTAACTCAGAAGCACAAAATGCGGTTGAAAAGTTAATATCTTTTTGTAAATCTAAACATCCCGAAATAGGTGATTTAGGTATTGTCTCAGGTTATAGAAGTTATGAAAAACAAATCGCAAACTTTGGGGAAAAAGCTAAATCAAGAGGAATTGTTGACACACAAAAGTGGAATGCCCTTCCAGGATTTAGTCAACACCACACAGGTAAAGCTTTCGACATATTTTCTACAGAAACTTCTTGGTGGAACAGTAGACCTGAAGTGGAATCATGTGTTAAGGAAAACAGTAAAAAATATAAATTAAAGGTTACTTACACAAAAGAATCGACTAAAGGTAAATTAAGAGGTCCTGAACCTTGGCACTTATTTTATGTTGGTTAATAAAATTATCTTTTTGGATAAATATAAACTTTTGTCCCAACCTTAATTGTGTTAAGTAATTTTTTTATAGTTTGATTCGACACTCTAATACACCCATTTGATCTTTGTGTCCCTAAATAAGATTCTCTATTGGTACCGTGAATATAAATGTGTCTTGAGTAAATATTTTGATTACATGGTTCCAGCCCTCCTAATTCCAATATACCTGTTAAAACCTCAGCCTTGTGATGTTTACCGGTGTTATCGACTCTTTTTGATTCTACATTAGGACCTAATATTTTTCCTGTTGGGGATTTTCCAACCATAACTTCAAAATCCCTCGCACTTTTTTTACCAACAACTTTCACAAGACCTGTCGATGTTTGCATGTTTCCTGAACTATTCCCAAAACCTCCAGCGCCTGTTGAAACTTTAGTAGTTAATGAAAGAGTTTTTCCATCTGTGGTATAATAAAGTGTTTGTGTTGGACCCCAAATTATTAACAAGGGTTCTCCTTTATTGATGTCACCTCTCTTCTGAAGAGCACTATACAATGAACTCCAATTTCCAACTCTTAATATATCTGAAGTACAAGATGTCTCTTGTGTTATATTAAATAATTTGGAGTAGTGATTAGAAATAGAGTTTGTGTGATATTTTTGTGTTGGGTCCATAAAAGATTTGATATATTCCAATGGGTCCTTCTTCAACAGTTTTGAGACGGAGTTGTACATTTGTGGGGTTTTAATAGCGTTAAAAGCTGCTTCAGCCCAAGCCTCCTTGTCATTAACATACCAACTTCCACCATTTGAGTCTTTCAAAATTTTTACAATAAATTCATTAGTTGGATTTTTTTTTAGTTCGTCATAAGGATAATTGTCAGATTGAGTATCTAAATTAGTTTGTTCCTGAAGCAAATATTTACGAACAAGATGTCTTAAATCTGATGAACTAATTTTTTTTTTCATATTCTAATAAATATATTGTCTTTTTTTAAATAATTAGGTATTTATAGAAAAAATAACATAATTATGAAAAAAATTATAAGATTAACAGAAAGAGATTTAACTCGTCTTGTTAAACGAGTGATTAAAGAAACACAAGAAGTTGATCAACTTATCGATAAGAAGACAGGTGCAAAACATTATGATTATAAACAAAAATACGGGCACAGTTTACTTTCTAAAGATGGTAAAAAATTTAACTTACCTAGTGGACACATTTGGAAACACCGATGTTTTGAGGCATCAGAGGCCGATTGGTTAGAAGATGAAGAACACGGTATTGTGTTCAATTGTGGTGATTTAGACTTTATGTTGAACGATGAACCAAATCTAAAAGATTTTAAAGGATCTGAAAGTTTAAAATCAACACTCAAAAGTCAATATTGCCTCGGAAATACTTGGAACAATAGCGTTAATTCGAAATATCCTGGATGTGCTACTCAACTTATGTGGAACAGACAAGGAACTAAATTTTGATATACAAAAAAAATTTTTCAAATATGAGTTTGAAAAAAAAATCAGTTCTCACTGAGGATCATTTAGATATAATAATTAAAAAAGCTTTAAGAGAACAATCTGTAGTTGGTGCTCCAAATCGTGGTAATCCGTTACCAGGACCAACCGAGGAAAGAATTAAACTCGAAAAAAAATATCATTGTGTTCCTTACATTTTCCAACCATTTGTTGACGACCTTATAAAAAAAGGGTATAATAGAAAATTTTTAAAAGTTGCTTTAGGAATAATTGGTAGAGAAAGTGATTATGGTCAAAGTGCAAGATATCACGCTAAAGAGTTTGCCAGTTTGATTGGTGATATTTTCAATATTAAAAAAATCAAGAGCCAATTAAGCTCGAAAGGATTAGGTCAAATGAAATACGACACTGCGAAAAAATTCAATGTTGATCCAAACACGGTTGAGGGTGCTTTAGTTGGTGCTTACCGATACGCTTTATCCAACTATAAGTTAGCTAAATCACAAGGTTATGATTCAAGTAAACCTTCAAGTAACTATAACAAAGGAACTGGGGATGGTGCTCTTGATATTGCAATACTGGGGTATAATCAAGGTGAAAGTTTTATTCATAAGTATTGTGAAACCTCAGACCCAAAATTAAAAAATGATTGTAAAAATGCTGGAAAAACTGTAAAATTAAAATATGGACCAACAGTTAAAGTTACTAATAAAGAAGTAAAAAATTATTTACCGTATTTTAAATCGAAAAACCCAAAACATTTTACAGGATTACTAACATCTTGGGGTTATGTAAACGAGGTTGCCAAGCGTATGAGATCTTTCAATTGTTTTTAAATTATTTTAACTCAGAAGGATTACCAGCCCAAATAATTGATAGAGTTTTACCTTTGGCCATTTTCGAAACAGGAAATGCGTAAACTGTTTTGTGAACATTATGAACCACATATGGTTCTCCCTCTTCATCGATATAACCAATAAAACCTAAATGTGTGTTAGGAATGAAAGATTTTCCAGAACTCAATGATTTTGTGGGACTAAATGATATGTTAGTTTCAATATCTGAAAATTTCCAATAGGTTTGTTCGCATTTATTTTTATCAGAACAGAAGTAAGGACTCCTTAATGCAACCCAATTTCCTTGATTGTCTTTCGCTTTCCCTATAGCCGATTGAAAAAACGCCAGATCGTAATTATCGGACTCAGGGTAGTATAACCCCACAACAGTTCCTAACTCCAAATTTTTAAATTGACTTTGTTCGGGAACTAGTGATAGAAGTAATGATTTAGCTTCGGAGTCTTCTGGCGTCGAGTCATTCAAGACAGGAAAACCTTTTTTGTTTATTTTGTTGAATAAACTTGTCATTTTTTTTACGGTATCAGAGCTTACATTAGCATAAACATTAAAACTTTTATATGCTTGCCACGCATCCCCAAACTTGTCGCCGATCATATCGTAAGTATATTGAGCACAACCTTCTTGTGTACATTTACTAACATAATAGCCCGTAGTTGGATCAAAACTATCTTTATTTATTTTGAAACCTGTTTTAACTAATGAAGATAAAGTTTTTCCTTTTTCAGAACTCAAATTATACGCTTCCAAATTGTTTTGAAAGAAAAGAGTACCTAAGTTAGCTTCTCCTTCCGGATTCAAAACCCTGTTTTTCATAGTTTTTTGAGTTTTGACCTTTTCCGCAGCCACTTTTCTGATTGTGTAATTATCATGAGGACCTACAAGATCTAAATCGTATTTTTTTGCAATTTTTGGGTACCATTTGTTTACCCATTTTCTAAACATATTTCCTTGATTCTTATTTTTGAAAAAAGAATGGTAAACATCCTTTTTTGAGATATCTTTATCTTTCGAAGATACCTCATCTCCAAAAATTCTTTTTGCAACAGAAACTTTAACGGAACCCGTAACCTTGACCCAAGGACCATCAAAATTTTCTTTTTTTCTTACATAATAATTGTTTCCTTCTTTTTTATAATCCCAAACATCTGAACCTTTACCTTTAATTACTTGTTCAGAAATTATTGAATTGTTACTAGATAAAAACTTTATTATCTTTTCAAATTGATTTTCATTTAAAATGAGTTTCATATAACCGTTTTTTATATAAATATTAAACAAAAAAGAATGTTATTGAACTTTTTTCAATATTTATATAACATATGAAACTTTTTATCACCGAAGAAGAAAAAAAACAAATACTCAAAAAGTATGAAATAATAATTTCTGAAAATATAATAGAGTCAAAAAACCCAATAGAGGAAATGAAAAAAATTCAATCCAATATTGATAAATTACTATCTTATTATACTAAAAGTGAAGATGGAAAATTTATTGATTCAGTAAGTAAAAGTGAAGTGAATTTGGTGCCAATGGCAGGTTTTTACAAAGCTCAAATTGAAAGTGTTTTATTTGGTGCGATGAATGAGAAAAGGCCAGAAGAAGAAATAAAACAACTCAATTTGATAAAAAATGAAATAAAATCAGGAAAAATGGGAGATTTTTTTGGAGACTATGATCAAATTCAAATCCCTAAACAAAAATTTGACTATTATACTCAAATGAATTGTTCAAAAATGAATCCAAAAAGCCCTGGTTGTGTTTAGCTTTATTTACAATTAAAAAAAAATATTTATTAATTTATTATGGATAACGAACAAAAAGCAAAAATGTATAATCAACTAATGTTCGAATATACAAAATTACAAAATAAAATTTCCTCAATTAAAGGTGAGTCTTTTGAAATGAATGAAAATCAAATGAAAGAAATCAAGATTTTGGAAAATCAAATGAAACAAATAATGTACCGAGCATCTCTTCTATAGATTCATTTCAAAATAAATATGTTATATTACATACCCATCTATCAAGGTGGGTTTTTTATTTTACAAACTATTTATATAATATGAAAATCATTATATCAGAATCACAATATAATTTACTTCTTGAATCCAACTATGAAAAAAATAAAAGGTTGGTGGGTAAGATGTGGGACGAAGGTATGGATTTCGATGAGATATCAGAACTAATCGGATTAGGTAAAACTGATGTGATATTACATCTTAAAGATAAACCTATAAAAATTGATTGTGAATTTGCCGAAAAATTGACTCCTTTACTTTTTTGGAAGACAAACCTTATCAATAAGAATTATAGTTTTAATGATGGTGAATCTACATTAGAATTTACTTGGGGTGGTTTTAGTGGAATTATTTATTTTACTTATGAAAATAAAGAGGTCAAACTAACAGGAATGGCAAGTCCATATTGGAATGGATACTGTCATGTACCCGTAGATACAGATCATTTCGTAAACAAATTAGATGGTGAAACTGACGAAAGCACTTTTGAGGAGCTAGAGTTAGATAATGTACCATCAGAATTCAACTCAATACAGGAGTTAATTGATTTTTTAAACAATGATTACCCAAAAAAATTAGTTAAAAAAATGCCTAAATTAATATCTTTATACATTTAAAATTTATATACTGATGTATACAGAAGAAAAATTAAAACGAGTAAATAAGGTAATTAAAGACATGGTCTTCACTTACGAAGGTCAGCTTATAGTAGGTCTCAATTGGAAAGCGAAATTTGATTACCAGTTTCAAATCAAAGGGGTTAGACAAATGATCTCAGTTGGTGAATTATATGATTATTTAATGGTTGATGTTACAATTATTGATGGCGATAAAATGTTTTTGGTTTCCGTTAAATTGATGGGGATGTTCATTACTGATGAATATCTACTCAAAAATAATTTATCAACTCACATATCCGAAGAACTTCAATATTTCTTTGGGTCAGACTATGTAAGAGTAACTTTAGATAAAGAAAAAAGTTCAATAAAACTAAGTGACGAACTAAAGAAAAAAATAAATAACTTCAATTACGAAAAAGAAAATTAATGAAACCTTACCAAAAATATTCCGATAGAGCACTCATACCGATTCTCAAAGACATTATTGAAGCTTTAGAATCCAATAATGTGTATTTGGAAGATATGGATGATGTTAATCATAACCTTGGGGAGTTGTCAGAAATTATAACAGGCGAATTAAATTCTTACTTTTCAAATGTTGATTTTGAAGATGTGACATTTTTTATGGCGCTTATAATAATGAATGATGATTTTGAATCACCTTTACAAAGACCTGAATCAAAAACATACAGAATTACACATACCTACCAAAGAGTAGAAACAATTAATTATACATATAGAACTGACATGACAAGTTTTATACCTTTGGATAATTCCATCTTAGGAGAATTACAAAGTAGTGGTGAATATGAACCATGGGAAGGTGATTTAATTGACGAAGACAATGTTGATGTTGATTATTCAGATGATTGGGTAGATGATATTGAAGAAATCTAAAAATTTCCTATATTTTTATTGTGAAAAAGGCAAGTTCCAATTTATTCGATTTGGTCTACGGAGAACTTATACCCGTAGAGTCAACAATATTTGGTAAAATGTGTTTTATCTTTTACACCGTTGAGGGCAACTTAAAATCTAAAATCTTATATTATCCCTCAACTAAAGAAGTTAAGACTCTTAGATCTCTTGAAATTGAGTTCTCAGAGTTTATACCATTACACAGAGATGAGTTTATAAAACAATTTTCAGAATGGATCAGATCACGATACTCAGATGAAATGACTTTCAAAGGGGTCGAGTATGTCGATTTTTTAGAAGAATTACTTGTGTGATATTTATAATTATGAGCGTACGAGACGAATTATTACAGTTTAGAAATTCAGGTAGTTTATCAAAAAAACAACAAATACAAGAACAAAGTGTTTATAGAAATTGGCCTGGAGTCCAACCTGACAAGATGGATTACCGTAAACCAATACCTGACCCAAACATCATACCTGATTGTTTTTCGGAGATTTTAAAAAGTAAAACTAATATGGTTTCATTTAATAAAAACTCAATGGAAGATGAAACTCAAAAAAGGGTAAATAATGTGGATTTAATTTTTGATCCTCATGCAATTTCTAGTGAATTGGGAATCACAGTGATTAAAGATGGAAAACCATTTTGTTTTATTAAGAAGTGAGTATTTATAATAAAAAAAAATGGCAAAAGCAAAAAAAGAAGGTAAAAAGAAAAAAAGTCGAAAAAGTGTTTTGAAAACACTAAAAATGATCGAAAAAAACAACCTTATTATAAAAAAATATAAAGAAGAAAATGTCAAATAAAAAAATTTTAAATGAAATCAACTCAATCAGATCAATTATGGGGTTGATAAATGAAGATACTGACATGACTTCTCAAGCTTCTGATGTAAGTAAAGTTGAGAATATTGCAAAACTTGAGGGGGTGGATGTTGATGTTAAAAAGTACTTGAACAAAACCGATCCAATGTGTGAGCCACCAAAAACTGGAAATCAGGAACATGAT
>Ga0222713_10004629_pt1 | contig 13707 bp, 11 predicted proteins | sample C33_649DmetaG_FD_165061 | JGI IMG/M metagenome (GOLD analysis project Ga0222713, IMG submission 165061) | Estuarine water microbial communities from San Francisco Bay, California, United States - C33_649D | ecosystem: Environmental > Aquatic > Marine > Unclassified | place: USA: California...
GCAAGCTCAGGCTCTTGACGATATGGATCTTGAAAGAGAACGTGGTATTACTATAAAGAGCCATGCGATCCAGATGAATTACAAATTCGAAGGAGAGGATTATGTTCTTAATCTAATCGATACTCCCGGGCACGTGGATTTTTCGTACGAAGTATCTCGTTCAATTGCCGCTTGTGAGGGTGCTCTTCTTATTGTTGATGCTTCTCAGGGTATTGAAGCACAAACAATATCTAATCTTTACCTTGCATTAGAGCATGATCTTGAAATCATTCCAGTTTTGAATAAAATGGACCTTCCGGGAGCGATGCCTGAGGAAGTTTCTGATCAGATCGTTGATCTTATCGGATGTTCAATGGATGATATCATTCCCGCTTCAGGAAAAACCGGATTAGGTGTTGAAAAAATCCTTGAAGCCGTTATTCATAGGATTCCAGCTCCAAAAGGCGACGAAAATGCGCCTTTGCAAGCAATGATCTTCGACTCCGTATTCAATTCCTTCAGAGGAATCATCGCATACTACCGAGTGAAAAATGGTGTGATTCGAAAAGGTGATAAAGTAAAATTCTTTAACACCGGAAGAGAATATAACGCTGATGAAATTGGAATTTTGAAAATGGACCTCGTTCCAAAGCAAGAAGTTAGAGCTGGGGACGTGGGTTATATTATTTCGGGAATCAAGCAAGCAAATGAGGTAAAAGTAGGAGATACGATCACTTCTTCTGCCAATTCTTGTAAGGAAGCGATCAAAGGGTTTGAGGATGTAAAGCCTATGGTCTTCGCAGGTATCTATCCGGTTGAAACAGATGAGTATGAAGAACTCAGATATTCTATGGAGAAGCTTCAATTGAATGATTCTTCACTTGTATTTGAGCCAGAATCTTCTGCTGCCTTAGGATTTGGTTTCCGTTGTGGATTCCTCGGTATGCTTCACATGGAGATCATTCAGGAACGTTTGGAACGAGAATTTAAAATGACTGTGATCACAACAGTGCCTAACGTATCCTATCATTGCTATTTGCGTAAGGACCCTGAGAAGCAGTTGATTGTTAACAATCCTTCTGAATTGCCAGATCCTGCAGGTATCGATCACATTAAGGAACCGTACATCAAAGCTCAAATCATTACAAAGTCAGAATATATCGGACAGGTAATGACGCTTTGTATTGAAAAAAGAGGAGAATTGAAAAATCAGATTTATCTTACACAAGATCGCGTTGAACTTTCATTCGAAATGCCTCTTGCAGAGATCGTATTCGATTTTTATGACCGATTGAAATCGGTATCCAGAGGGTATGCATCTTTTGACTACCATCCATCAGGTTATAAGACATCAGATCTGATCCGCATGGATATGTTATTAAATGGGGAGCAGCTTGATGCTCTTTCAGCTCTTGTTCACAGAAGTAATGCTTATGATCTGGGTAAGAAGATCTGCATTAAATTGAAGGAATTAATCCCTAGACAACAATTCGAAATTCCGATTCAAGCGGCAATTGGTGCTAAGGTAATTGCTCGTGAAACGATCAAAGCACTTCGCAAGGACGTTACGGCGAAGTGTTATGGTGGAGATATTACCAGAAAGAGAAAACTTCTTGAAAAGCAGAAAGAAGGTAAGAAGAGAATGAGACAAGTCGGTAAGGTCGAGGTACCTCAGGAGGCTTTCATGGCTGTTTTGAAGCTTAATGATTAAATGTCAAAATTTAGTCAATAAAAAAGCCGCGTTATGCGGCTTTTTTCTTTAATCTTCATCTTCGTCTTCTTCGTCATCTGGTTGATCATAATCATCGTCTCCATTTTCATCTGTATCGTCATCGATATCTTCATCCTTCATGTCTCCATCCTCTTCAAAGTCATCCTCTTCAAAATCATCATCATCAACAACTGCCGCTTTTGGAGTTATTTTATTGATCTTGACCAAATAAATCACTTCGTCAGTTTCCCAAATCAATGCATCCAACATTTCTCCGCTAGGAGTTTTGATCGTTGTCAGGTGATTTATATAACCATCTGGAAAATCTTTCAGGATTTGTTTTTTCTGATCGATCGTCAGTTTATCATAGCTGATTATGGCTCTCTTCTTGGACATTTTAACTTAAATTTCTAATTTGTGAATCCTTCTTATTGGTATAACTACATTTTTTTTCAATAGAACAGCTAGTTCTGTAACAGCCCAAATCGTAGTATGCACTACTCTCTTCTTTTTATCGTCTTCGAAATAGATTTTTACTTTATAGTGTTCCAAATTACCTAAAGTGTTAGCTCTTTCTAATTCTGTTTTCAATGCCTTCACATCCTTTTCTTTGGACAGCACATGTTCTGCAGGAAAATTTAACCCAACCACATCTTCCTTCTCAATTAGTTCAAATCCACTTCCCATTGGCCTATTTTTGAGCAAAAATAAATGAAAAGATGAACTAAAACTGAATTTCACAAAAAACTGAAGAAATTTTTTAGAATTGAAAAAACAGGTGGAACAGCCACAAAAAAAACCCGCCTTGTAAAACAGGGCGGGTTATATTGAAATCCAGTGGTTTATTTAGTTACCTTACTGGTAAGTTCATTTTTTAAGCCACTCCATTCTACAAGATGCAATTTTACTACACCAACGGGAATTTTCGCTTTTACAAGCACTGGGATCTTGTTGGCATCAGAAGTAATCCAGAAATTCAAGTCTTCTTCGCTTTTAAAATATCTACCTGTTTGAACCACAGGGACAAATTTGTGACACTTGAATTTCCCTTTTCGAATAGAAATTTGCTCATCTCCCACATACTTGATCTTAAGATTATAAATCTCATCGTCCATAAAGCATTTAAACTCAAAAACCTTCCCTTTTTTCATGTCTTTAAATTCAAGCGTTCTGGCGTAATAGAAAGATGAGACCATATCTTGAATCCCAATCGGAATCTTGAACTCCTTTCCTTTCCCATTGTCTACTTTGTATTTATCGTGCTTGAAAGCGTAATCCTGATTGATCTTATATCCACCTTCATCAACTCTTCTCACAAAAAACCAAGGAAAGACCCCTTTCTTGTCAAGGTAACTTTCATAGACATCATTAACCTTATAAAATGCATTGAATCCTCCAAGAGTCCTGCCTGTTCCCACGGCATGAATCAATTCTCGATTAGCACCTTTCTTGGATGTATTCTTTACTTCCATAACTGCTTCACCAGCATCCATAAAACCATAGGTTACTCGATAGCGCAATTTCTCCCCTACCTGAAATGCTTTATTTGAAACCGAAGGATAAGTTACCTGTGCACTGCTGGTCATCATCACTACCAGCCCAAGAAGTCCTGTAAAAAATAATGCCCGTTTCATAATTTTAGGAATTAGATTTTGTTTCTAAACAAATGGCATGCCATAAAATGCTTGAGGAAGCAATCACCCCAAATTAATGAATTTCACCTTATTACACAACTATATTTACAATTTTACCAGGTACAACGATCACCTTTTTTGGAGTTTTCCCTTCTAACCATTTTCCAGCTTCTTCCAATCCAAGAACATGTTCTTCAACTTGCTTAGGGTTCAATTCAAGTGATAAATCCACTTTAAAACGCATTTTCCCATTAAATGAAATCGGATATTCAAATGAAGATTCTTTTACATGCTCCTCATTGAACTCAGGGAATTTCGCAAAGGTCACTGTGCCAGGCTCATTACCCAACTTGATCCATAACTCTTCAGAAATATGTGGTGCGTAGGGTGACAATAAAATGGTCAGCTGTTCCAGAATGGCCTTGTTGTTGCATTTTTGATCTGTCAATTCGTTGATACAAATCATGAAATTCGAAACACCGGTATTCAAAGAGAATCGATCAAGATCGTCTGTGATTTTCTTGATCGTTTTATGTAATGTTTTAAGGGCTTCTTTTGAAGGCTGATACGAGCTTAAACAAACGTCTCCATTTTGATCATGGAACAAACGCCATAGTTTCCTTAAGAAGTTATGTACACCATTAATTCCTTTGGTATCCCATGGTTTACTTTGCTCAACCGGCCCCAGGAACATCTCATACATTCTTAAGGTATCTGCGCCGAATTTTTCTACAAGCTCATCCGGAGTCTGAACATTGAACTTTGATTTGGACATTTTTTCTACTTCATGTCCACATACATAGGTTCCATCCGCTTCGGTAATAAACTCGGCATTTTTAAATTCGGGTCTCCAGGATTTAAATCCTTCGATGTCTAACTTATCATTTTCAACCAAGCTAATGTCGGCATGAATTGGAGTTACATCATGTTGATCTATTAAAGTACTACTCACAAACTTGTTAGAGTCTTTAATTCTGTAAACAAAACTACTTCTCCCCAAGATCATTCCCTGATTGATCATCTTCTTGAATGGTTCATCAAAAGGGATATAGCCCAGATCAAATAAGAACTTGGTCCAGAAACGTGAATAAAGCAAGTGACCAGTGGCATGCTCAGAACCACCTACGTACAAATCAACGTTACCCCAATAATCGATCTTATCCTTGGCGGCAAATTCGTTTTCATTCTTTGGATCGAGATATCTTAGAAAATACCAGGAGCTTCCAGCCCAACCCGGCATTGTATTGTATTCCATTCGATCGCCTTCGAAATAATTCCAGGCATCTTTATGCGCTCTTGCCAGAGGTGGCTCGCCATCCTCTGTCGGCAAAAATTTGTCTACTTCAGGCAATTCAACCGGAAGATTTTTGTCATCGATCAGATATGGGATTTCGTTTTTATAACAAACCGGAAAGGGTTCACCCCAATAGCGCTGTCTCGAAAAAACTGCATCCCTCAAACGGAAATTAACCTTTCCTTTACCAATCTTTTTTTGTTCGATTTTCGAAATGGCAACTTCAATTGCTTCCTTCGCCGATAAACCATTCAAAAAGTCTGAATTTGCGATCAAGGCATCTTTTTCTGCATATGCTCTTTCCGAAATATCGATGTCCTGAAAAATGTTCTTGATCTCCAGGCCGAAATGCGTTGCAAAATCGAAATCTCTTTGATCCCCACAAGGCACAGCCATAACAGCCCCAGTTCCATATGAAGCCAGAACGTAATCACCGATCCAGATCTGAACTTTATCTCCTGTGAAGGGATGAAGTGCGTATCCACCAGTAAACTGTCCTGTAATGTTTTTAACGTCAGATTGACGATCTCGCTCGGTTTTCAGTGAAGCCATCTTTTTATATTCTTCAACTTTATCCTTGAATTCGGAAGTAGTGATCCTTTCTACCAATGGATGTTCGGGTGCCAATACCATAAACGTCACTCCGTATATCGTATCAGGTCTAGTGGTGAATACCTCGATCTTATCATCTCCTTTTTCAAGACTAAAGAAGACAGAAGCCCCTTTTGATTTTCCGATCCAATTGCGTTGCTGCTCCTTGATGGATTCAAACCAATCCACACGATCCAGTCCTTCCAGAAGTCGATCTGCATAGGCTTTGATCCTCATTGACCATTGACGCATGCGCTTTTGTTCAACAGGATGACCCCCTCGTTCTGAAACACCATTTACTACTTCATCATTGGCCAATACAGTACCCAAAGCCGGACACCAGTTCACCCAGCTTTCTGCCAGATATGCCAATCGATAATGCTGAAGAACTTTTTCTTTTTGACCGTTATCAAACCATTGCCATTCGGATGCTGAAAAATCATCTTCAAGATCCGTTTCAGCATTTACACCAGCGTTACCGTTCAATTCAAACTTTTTGATCAATTCTGAAATTCGAAGCGCCTTTCCAAGGTCTTTGTCATAGTAGCAATCAAATAATTGTTTAAAAATCCATTGTGTCCATTTATAGTATTCCGGAGAAGATGTTCTAACTTCTCTATCCCAATCATAGCAGAAGCCCATCTTATCCATTTGGTCTCTGTAACGATTAATATTTTGTTCGGTCGTAACAGCAGGATGCTGACCGGTTTGAATCGCGTATTGTTCTGCAGGTAATCCAAAAGAATCATACCCCATTGGGTGCAAAACGTTGAATCCTTTCAGCTTTTTGTATCTTGAAAAGATGTCAGACGCAATGTATCCAAGAGGGTGGCCGACGTGTAATCCTGCTCCTGAAGGATATGGAAACATATCCAGAACATAGAATTTTGGTTTTGTTGGATCCTCCACCACTTTGTAGGATTTATTTTCTGCCCAAAACGTTCTCCACTTCGATTCTATTTCTTTGAAATTGTATTCCATATCTTTGAAACTAAGGGTGTAAAGATAGCAATTGGAAAGCGATTTAAAGGGTGCTGAACTGAACAAAATCGAAAGCAATATATCAGATAAGAATCAAAAGATTAACTTTAAAAAATCTATGCAAAACAGGGCAAGAACATCCAATTGTCTTCTAGTCATTCTTTTAATGTTGATGACTTGCACGTTATATGCTCAATCGGCCAAAGAAAAACAATTGCTTGAATCGATCCGAAAGGAAAAAGATGAGACCAAACAATTCCTTAGATTACTTTCTCTTGGCGAATATTATGCTCAACACAATATTCACAAAGCGGATTCCCTGAAAAATATTTTATTGACCAAGAGTCGATCCTATGGAGATTCGATCAGATACAGCGCCTTAATGTTTAGTGCTGAGATCAACGAATTGATGGGTAGACAAGAAGAATATTTCAAAGATATTTTAGGTTGTCAGCAATTTCTGAATAAACTTGGTTCAGATCAGGTGACATTCAAGATCTATCGACATTTAGGCTATTACCACAGTACTTTGCTTGAATTCGAGACTGCAGACTATTATTTGAAGTATGCATTGAGAATTGCGAATCGACAAAGAAACAATGCTAAAATAGCCGAGGCAGATAATCACATTGCATTGAATTTTATGCTTCAAAACGAAAAGGATTCTGCATTCATCTACACTGAAAAGGCAATTAAATTCGCAAGACGAACTTCCAATAAAAGCATTTTAGCTGAAAGTATTAACACACAAGCAAGAGTATACGCCTATTTTGGCCAGCTAGAGATCAGTGTGTCTAAAAACATGGTTAGTGAACAAATGGCAAGGGAATTAAACGACCTTGTTAAAGTTGTTAGATACAATAGAGAACTTGGTGTCTCTCAAAGGGCCATTTTAAATTTGAATGCGGCTGAAGATTTCTTCAAACAATCCTATCTTTTTGCATCGAAGATCCATGACAATAGACAAATGGGGCTTGCTCTATCAAATCTTGGTTTTGTATATTTTGAGAAAAAGGATTTTAAAAAAGCAATAGAAAATACCCAAAAAGCAATTGACCTATTATTTCTGATCAAAGATTACAATGGTTTAGGAGAAGCTCATAACATTCTTGGAATGATTTACCGCGAAAAAAAGGATTACACAACTGCCTCCACAAATTTGAACCGCGCTCTAGTTTATTACGAATCAACCGGAAATAAGGAAATGATCGCCGGTGTATTTCATAATGTAGGGACGGTATTTCAAAAACAAAAGAAATATGCCAATGCACTGATTTATCTTGAGCGATCCATTGAGATTCGTAAGCAATTTGGTTCAAGAAACCAAATCTACAATACGTATCGAGTAATGTCGAGTGTATATAAGGATATCGGTAAAACCAAAGAAGCGATGAAATATCTGGAGTTGTATATGAACTACACAGATAGTAACAGTACACTGCAGGCAGCTACGAAAATTGCCGAGCTAAATGAATTGTATCGCTCAGAGCAGAGAGAACGCCTTATCATTCTACAGGCTGACTCTATTGAAAGACAAAAGCAGGAAAAGGCCCTCACAGCAACACAACTTGAAAATGCCGAGCTAAGATCCAATTCCCAAATGTCCATTATCATTGCCTTTCTAATCATCATAGTTCTTGCGGGAGTTATTGTCTTTTTTAGATGGAATCAGTCCGTAATAAAACAACAGCAGCGTGAGGCCGAAATGTCACAAACATTGTTGCGTACACAGATGAATCCCCATTTCGTCTTCAATGCAATGTCAGTTATTCAAAGCTACATTTATGAAAATGATACCGAGAATTCTTCAAAATTCCTTGTAAACTTTTCCAGATTAATGCGACTGATCCTTGAAAATTCTCCCAAAGAATTTATCCCAATAGAAACAGAAGTAGAAATCCTTCAAAAATATCTTGAAACTCAAAAGCTGAGATTTGAAGAGCGATTTGAATATTCTATTGACTGCCTAGAAGAATTGCTATTTGAGAATGCCGTGATTCCACCAATGATCACCCAACCTTTTATCGAAAACGCCCTAGAGCATGGACAACTTCATAATGTCGAAGGAGGATTCATTCATGTGAGCTTCGAAAAAAAGGATGACATGCTTTCCATAAATATCATTGACAACGGCATTGGTAGAAAGGGCTCCGAGAAAAACAAGAAGAGTAAGGCTCACAAAAGTATGGCTATGAAAATAACTAAGGAGCGGATTGATAATATCAATAAAAAATACAAAACAGAAGGGCGAATGGAAATAGAAGATTATAACAAATCATTGCAAACCGGAACAAAAGTTTTAATTTCGTTACCTTATAGAACTGAATCTCTCAACTGACCAGATGAAAAAGGCCTTAGTAATTGATGATGAGAACCGTACAAGAGAACTAATCGTTAAGATGATTAATTCTTTTGGCCTCGTCGATATCGAAGCAATTCAAGGGGGAAATAATGTTTCTTCAGGTATTGAATCTATTGAAGAGAACAATCCTGATATTGTCTTCCTTGACATTCAAATGCCGGACGGAACTGGTTTTGACCTCTTAAAAGGTTTAAAACAAAAGAATTTTGAACTCATATTTATTACTGCTCACGAGGAATTCGCGATCAAAGCCATCAAATTCAGTGCTCTTGATTATATCCTTAAACCTATTGATCAAAAAGAGTTGAAAGCAGCTGTCGAAAAAGCAATTAAAGCAGTTGACGATAAAAAAGAAGATATTCAGTTCGAAGCACTTCAGAATAACATCAATCCGTCCATGAAACGCAGACTTGTTCTCAAAACACAGGAAAGCGTGCATGTAGTAGAGTTAGATAATATTATCCGTTGTGAGGCGGATCGAAATTACACTTCGTTCTTCCTAAGCGGCGGGAGAAAAATACTTGTTTCCAAAACTTTGAAGGAATATGAAACCCTTCTCTCTGGACACAACTTTTTAAGAGTACAACAATCTCACCTGATCAATTTGGACTATGTGGACAGATACGATAAAGGAAATGGTGGATCCGTGGTAATGAAGGATGGTTCTGAAGTACCTTTAAGTCCCGCAAAACGAGATATTTTCTTCAAAATATTAGAAAATTTTTAGTCGAAAATAATTCATAACAAGCTTTTGTTCAATTGAATGGCATGAATGTTCATTTGCCCAGAGTCGAAAAATTTGTTTGTCTATGTTTGAGTTAGAAATAAGGAGAAAAAACCAGGTTATCTTCTTATGGACTTTGACATGTTGAAAGATCCACTGCTTGGAGAGGCAGTTTTCATTTTCTAGTTTGATTAAGAGTATAACAGTTCTTTGATCTTCAACATTCAAAAATTGTAACAAAGTTACCCATAAGAAGTAACCTGTTTTTTGAATAAAACTGCATTAGATTATTGCTTCCAAATACTACTTAAAGGAAGTTTGTTGTTAATACTAGTGAAAATTAACTTACTACTAAACGAAGGTTGACGAATGTCAACCTTTTTTATTTGAGTTCAATTCGATATAACACAGGGCGTGAAGGGGCTGCGTCATTTTCAAAAGATGCCATCTGCATCTCAAGCACGTACAGACCATCCTGGATCTCATTATTTACATATACCAACTCAGTGATTGTTCTGTCGAATCGTATATCTCCCTTTGTGTTCCAAAACTTATGATGAAATGATAATAGCCCTCCGTCATTTTCACGATCGACAGACGGTGTATCAATTAGTAAATGCTTGATCCTTGCTGGTGCCAAAAGTTCAATAGTATCAATGTCAAGATAAGCAGGATTGGTGTTGGAGTAATTTTTTGACTTCTTATCTTCTTTGTTAGGTAAGGTGCGGACGATAATTGCTTCTGCATTCTCATTAAAATGGATATCTTCAATAGTCTTTCGAGTAATTACCTTATCCTTTATACCATCCAGAGCATTAGTTCTGATCTCCGGTTCAATCGATATTACCTGAGCTAGAAAAAAGAAGCTCTTTAAGGTCCGATTTACGGAGTATACTTCATCAGTTATATGCCCAACACATTCCGTGTGAGTGCCGTGACCATGAGGATTAAAATAAATATTTCTGAAATTCACTGAACCTCCCAACTCTACTGACCCGGTAAACCCGTTAGCCATTACAGGCTCAAATGATGGATTATCGACATACCATGCCTTTGGATTCGAATCATTGTTTACAAGAACCAGAGAAATATCCAATGGCTTTTCTGTATCGATCGTACCAATATTTTCTACTACTAATCGCATAAATCTGGGACTAAGATAAAATATTAAAAAAAATATTAGATATCATGGTTTTATTTACCATGGTATATTTATATTTGCAAGAAACAAATAAAGACTATGAAAATTTTATCAATTTTTACTGCAGCAATTTTATTGACGTCATGTACGACTCAAGAGACTTACGAACTTTCAAAAGATGAGTCATCACTGAAATGGAGAGGAAGTATCACTCCCGATTATTTCCACACAGGATCGGTGGATATCATTTCAGGAAACATTATGATCGAAAACGATGTCCTTAAGGAAGGAAGTTTCGAGATCGATATGTCTACTATCAAAGTAGAGGATGAGAATTTACCGGATGAAAAAAAAGTGAAACTTGTAAGTCATCTTAAAGATGCTGACTATTTCAATGTGTCAGGATTTCCAAAGGTTGAAGTGATGGTTTCAGGGTATACAGACGGTAACCTTACCACAACGATCAAGGTTCTTGGTAACGAATTAAAAAGAGATATCCCTGTAAGCATGGATAAAACCGAAAACAGCGTTTCGTTCAAAGGAAAATTCGACATTGATTTTGACGACCTGAAAATCCCAGGAATGCAACCTGAAGAGGGATCAGAAGATCACGTTCAGTCCATAGTAAACTATGAACTAAACTTGACTTTGAAGAAAAAGTAATTCAATAGATTTCTTTGGTAAAGGGATGAAGTGATTCTTCCCTTTTTTGTTTTTTTGCACTCAATGAAATACGAAGCAATCATATTTGATCTAGGAGGTGTGATCATCAACCTTGATTATCAAAGAACAATAGACGCATTCCATTTATTAGGAGCAGATGACTTTCAGGAACTGTACACTCAAGCTTCACAATCAAGCGTATTCGACGATTACGAAACCGGTAAGATATCTAGTCCGCATTTCATTAATAAGCTTCTTGATTTTTTACCTTCTGGTATTAGCCCAAATAAGGTTGTGGCAGCCTGGAATGAAATGATCCTCGATGTTCCAATTCAAAAAATTGATCTTCTTGATCGACTTAAGTCGAAAGTGCCCATCTTCCTTCTCAGTAACACAAATGAGATCCATATGGATAAAGTAAGGCGCGAATGGAAAAAAACTACTTCGCAGGCTATGGAATCAAGTTTTCATCAGATCTATTTATCTTATCAATTAGGAATGAGGAAACCTGATCAAGAGATATTCCAACAGGTGTGTTCTAATCATCAATTGGATCCTTCTAAAACGCTTTTTATTGATGATTCTATCCAGCACGTTGAAGGTGCCAGCTCTTATGGGCTTTGCACTTATCATTTAACTTCCCCAGATGATCTTTACAGTGTCTTTTCTTGACACAATTCGACAAGGACTCCTTCGGTCGATCGTGGATGCAAAAAGGCAATTAATTTATTATCGGCTCCATCTTTCGCCGATTGGTGGATCAATTCGAAACCTTCGTTTTTTAGTCTTGATATCTCTGCTTCAATATCCTCAACTTCAAATGCAATATGGTGTATTCCCTGACCTTTCTTTTCAAGATATTTTGCAATTGGGGAACTAGGATCGGTGGCTTCAAGTAATTCTATTTTCGATTCCCCTATTTGCAGAAAAGCCGTTTTAACATGTTCGCTATCAACTTCTTCGACCTTATAACACGACGTGCCTAACAAGGCCTCAAATAAATGCAATGACTCTGAAATGCTTGTCACGGCAATTCCTAAGTGTTCGATTTTTCTAAGCATAGGAAGTTTAGTTCTTGATGAACTTTTCATTGACGTTATCGAAGTTGATGTAGTAAACCCCTCTTAGAAGGTTTTCACAATTTACTGATGTATCTACACCCTTCTTAACAATGTTTCCATATGCATCATAGATCTCGTATCGAGTTTGAACAGCCTTACCTCCTGCAGAAAAATTAATAATGTCTTTCACTTTTGCTGGGCTTTTAACCACCGCCGGAAGAGTTGAAGAAAATTTAACTTCTTTTGAAGTTCTCTTGGTCCCTGAATGATCAACTTGTACAACCCTTACTGTATTTTCTCCTGAGTGGGGAGTAATTTGGAATTCGTATGAATTTTTACCTGTAGTCCCCTTTCCTTGAACTTCTCCTGCTGTCACCCATTTATTCCATCGGTAATGCTCAATAATATAAGGAAGTTTCCCCTGCTCGTCTGTTGTCGACCAAGTTAATTTGCCAGAGGGAGTAACACTGATAGAAACAACATTGAAAGTTGATCTTGGTAAGAGGACTTCTGGGTTCAGAATCTTTGGTTTACAGCCATCATTGTGCTCAATAATGATAAAAACAGGTTCACCAATTTCAATGTTGAAATTTGAAAAATCGATTTCAAAAGCTCCGGTATTCGTTCCGCCTGGCATAATGTCACCATTCACAGTTACCTTGGTTGCACAATAACCAAAACCTTCATCATCCATAGGATTCTGAACGTACAAGTTTTTTCCCTGATAGGTCCCCTCAATAGAGAGAGAGCCGAAACTCATGAAGGTGATCAGTGCAGAAACAAGAACAATAAAAAATTCTTTCATGAACTACAGTATAACAGCGGGTTCAAAATGTCTACGCAATATTAGTTGCATTTTTTCTATTTAACAAATAAAAGCAGCTTTTTTTGAGACTTCTGAAAAGCCTTTATCAGTGAAGAAAATCGATGAATTATCGTAACATTCAGTGGGGATTATTCTGATGCTACTTTCTAAGTGATAATTTTCCATTTTTATTTTGTATTCTTGTAGGTATATCGAATTGCTATTCAAAAATGAAGACTTTCGGGGCTTTTATCCTTTTGGCATATTTCCTATTCTCTTGCTCAGCTGATTCCAAGAAACAGTTCGAGTATGCTGGCGGCTCTTTAAAAATGGCAGTAGAAATAGAGCCCTCTACTCATATTGCTCGAGATGTAACGGATTATTACACCGCGACCGTTTTGGGTCAAGTTGTTGAAGGACTAATTTCAATTGACCCTAAATCACTGAAGATTATTCCTCAAATTGCCAAAGGATGGGATATAAGTAATGACGGTTTGTTGTATACATTTACAATTAGGGATAATGTCCTTTTTCATCCGCACGAGCTTCTTGTCTCTGAAAAAGACAGAAAGCTTTCCCTGAATGACGTTGTAAAATCAGTGGAAAAATCCTGTTCTCCAGGTCAAGATGGTGACGCCCCACATGCTTTCAGTTTTCTGTTCAAGGATAATCTGAAAGGTGCAAATGACTTCTACTCTGGGACATCAAAAACAATTGAAGGATTAAAAACTTCAGGAAAGAATAAAATAATTTTTGAATTG
>Ga0222713_10004631_pt1 | contig 13706 bp, 27 predicted proteins | sample C33_649DmetaG_FD_165061 | JGI IMG/M metagenome (GOLD analysis project Ga0222713, IMG submission 165061) | Estuarine water microbial communities from San Francisco Bay, California, United States - C33_649D | ecosystem: Environmental > Aquatic > Marine > Unclassified | place: USA: California...
CTCAACTATTTCAAAAGCATTGGTCCATAAGTAACGTCTTAAATACGTTTGTACTGCACCTAAGTTTTGTACATCATGGCAACCTTTTAAAGCTGCTGAAGACATAGGACATTTAAACTCAATAAACTGAGCCGGATCTTCTACGTCAGTAATACTTAAAATAGCTATGTCAGTATAAAAAGTAACATGGCCACATAGACCAAGATCGTTACATATATTTTGAATAGTAGGTAAGAAGTCACCTAGTTCAAAGTATTTATATCCAGCAAATTTATTTAAGCCTGACTTTTTAAGATCAGTATTCTGTAACCTAATACGTGCTTCTTGTAATTTTTTAAAGACTGTCATCTTTACTCTCCTGTAATTGTTTTATTTGTAGCTCTCTAATGTAATGTTCTTTTTGATCTGCTTTATCATTTGACTCACGTAGATCTTCATTCATTAGTTGCAGTTGTTCAATAATTCTATTTAGTTCGTCCATATATAACCTCCGTAAATTAATATGAGTAGTAACACTACCACAACAAACCTATTTGATGCAACATCTTCATTTTCAAAACTTTCACCGGCTTGATAATTAACACCATAACGCTCTCTATAAGTCCTAGGAGTTTTAAAGTCCCATTGGTTATACCAAGTGTAATGTTTATCTTTATCCCATTGAAAGTTATCCATCATGCTTCTCCTGCTGATCTAATTGATATTGCTCTTCAAGTTCTTTCTGTCTCCAGAATTCTTGTTGATCTAAATACTCATCATAGTCTAACCATCTTTCGTCCATTATTCACCTCCTTTGATATTTTGAATATCATTCTCAAAGTCAGCAAATATCTCATCTATAGTTAAAGTTCTATGAGGGCCTGTTCTATTAAAAAAGTTTTCAAATACATTTGGGTTGTTATTTGCCCATTCACCACATTTTGGTACTGGTTTTAAGTTAGGTAGTTTTTTGTTTGTATCCATTATTCTCTCCTTGTTAATAAATACTACAAACGAATGGTGATCTTATTGAAATAAAATGTCAAGCAATTTAGCAAAATATTTTTCTTGCTCTATTTTTTTGCTAGCAGTATACTACCGACCTATGGATAATACAGTTGAATTTTGTACGAAAGGACGTGTATTATACCATATTTCAATGTATTACGCTTAAGGAGAGTGTATGAAAATAAGAAACTGGAGTAAGTATCAGCATTATCACGATAGATGTCCGCCCTGGATAAAGGTCCATAGATCATTATTAGATGACTTTGAATGGCACAATTTAGATCCATTATCCGCAAAAATGCTTATTAATTTATGGTTGCTGGCCGCAGAGGATATTGATGGTAATTTACCATCCGTAGACACTATGGCTTTTAGACTAAGAATTGAAAAGTCTTTATTAGTCAAGTGTTTATCTTCACTCACACCATGGTTAGAAGAGCTAGATAGCAACGTGCTAGCAAACATGGAGCAAAGTGGGGGTACAGAGACAGAGACAGAGACAGAGACAGATCCTGTGGAGCAAGTTTCTATAGAAGAAACTTTCAATAAGTTTTGGAAGTTATATCCGTCTATAAGAAAAGTAGCTAAACAAAAATGTTTTGAACGCTGGAAGGCTAAAAAGTATTACAAGATCGCTGATCAAATTATTGGTCATGTAGAAGCAATGAAACAAAGTAAGCAATGGAAGGATGGGTACTCGCCAGCACCAATAACTTATATTCAGCAGATGCGTTGGTTAGATGACATTGAGGTTGAACGTAAGCCATGGGAAGGTGGTATATGAATATCAATGACGCAATAAGCAAACTGACTGTTAGTCAACAAGAGGTAAATAACTTTTACAATGGAGAAACTTATGGTAACGAATTTAAAATTAAAAGTGCAGATATTTTTATTGATGATCTGCTTAAATACTACTCTACTGAAGTACACGCTGGCAAGACGTTACCGTGGGCTAAAACGTATGATAAATTCCATGTTAGGCCAGGGGAGGTAACTTTAGTCACCGGCCCTAGCGGCCACGGCAAGTCAATGTGGTTGTCACAAGTTATATTGCATCTTATGAAAAGCTCAATATGTTTAGTAAGTAGTCTTGAGATGAGGCCGGTACTCACTATGGCTCGCATGGTGGCTCAGGCTTTAGGATCACAAGAACCTACAGATGAATACGTTACTCGGTTCTGTGAGCGTGCAGCTAGTAAATTGTATATCTACGATCAGACTGGAGTCACTACATCTGAAGACATGATAGCTACATTGTATTGGGGTAAGCATGTGTTAGGTGTAGAGGTATTTGTGATTGACTCATTAATGAAAATGGCTGACATTGCAGAAGATAATTACAATGCTCAGAAACTTTTTGCTGATAGACTTGCAGTTGTATGTAGGGATCTTAACATACATATTTTTTTAGTAGCACATACTAGAAAACTATCAGATGAAGAACAGATACCAGACGCAACGGACATCATGGGCAGCTCGCATCTGCGCAACCTGAGCGATAACATTTTATGCTGCTGGCGCAACAGATACAAAGAGCGTTTAAAAGATGAAGGCAAGACACCGGATGATGAATTGAAAGGTATACCAGATGCAAAGATATTCGTCCAAAAACAGCGTAATTTTCAGTTTGAGGGATCGTTTAATTTCTGGTATGATCCAAAAGGTTTACGTTATAAGGAGAGTCCATGAAAACAGCAAACGAGTTCTTAAAAGAAATACAAAAAGTATTTGGTCAAGTAGAGTACAAAGCTACTTCAAATGATGGTAAAGTATTTAAAAGCAAAGGATGGGAGAGTAAATATGACAAAGAGAATGACAGTAAGCGAAGTGAATTTCCAAGAGTTTATAAGTCTAATGCAAGATGAAATAAAAACTAACGGACATGTTGATGTTAAGTTTTCTGATCAAGGAAAAAAGTTAAGATCAAACTCACAGAATGATAAGTACTGGGCAATGTTAAAAGAGTTAGGCGACTATCTCGGATACCGTGACTATGAACTACATGAACTTCTTACTTTTCAAAACTTGGCTGAAACTAAAGTAATAGCTGGACGTCCTGTCACACACGTCCGTTCTACTACAGATCTTGATACCAATGAATTTTCTGACTATCTTGAGCAAGTGCGTCGTTTTGCCATTGAGTACGGCTTTAGGTTTCCAAGTGATATATCGCAACACTAAACTCTTAAAAATTTTAAGAGACATTCCATGTCAGTCATGCGGTGCAAGTGACGGTACTGTAGTGGCTGCACATAGGAATGAGGGAAAGGGTATGGGTCTCAAAAATTCGGATGCGCTTACCTGTAGTCTATGTTATCATTGTCACTATGAATTAGATGCTGGTAATAAACTTACCAAGGATCAAAAGCGTGATATGTGGAATAGAGCATACGTAAACACTATGCAATATCTTTGGGAACATGACATGATAGGAATTAAATAATGGGTAAAGGATCAGTACCGAGGCCATATAGTGTAGACCAGGATACTTTTAGCAATAACTGGGATGCAATATTTAAAAAGGAAAATAATAGTGATGATGTATCACCTCATGCTTATGAGTATGAACTCAATAAGTCTACAGGTGAAGTAGAAAAAGCTTTTAAACAAGGTATCTCTAAACCAAACCAAGGACAATTTAATGGCAGGCAAGTCACCAACACAATTAACATTAGCGAAACTTCAGAAGGAAAATTATCCTCTAGTTCAGATAGTGGAAAAGTGGAATAGCTGGGGAAGAGTAAGACAAGATCTTTTTGGTTTTATAGATGTATTAGCTATTGACGAAGAAGGTAATACAGTAGCTATCCAGACCACTTCAGCATCAAACGTATCGGCACGGATCAAAAAAATTGCTGATAGCGATAATGTTAAACATGTACGCAATGCAGGCTGGAAAATATTAGTCCACGGATGGTATAAACAAAATAACCGTTGGCATGTTAGAGAAGTAGATGTCTCATGAAAGTAACAGCCATTCAAACAAAAGCATATCGCATGAAGGATATGTTATTAGATGTAATAGATGAAGACGAAATTATTACTTGCAAAGAAATAGCTAGACGTGTAGGCCTTAAGTTTAACGATATTAAATTTGTAGTAATTAAACTTGTAGAGTGGGAATTGTTATGTGAGAAAAGAGGCGGCAAGTATCTTTTTTACCATAAACCTAAAAAACATTATCTCCAGGAGCTTTATCATCCAATGCCAAACTTTAAAATATTAAGTGTTTATAGACATACCGCAGATCAAGATAAGCATAGCGTACGAAACCCATATAGAGGCATTCAGTCTTTTAATGCTAGTATCCTAGGAATTCAACATGATCCATATTGATAGACTTATGCAGATATTAGATGACTGGGCCTTATGGATGAAGTCGGATAATCACCGCCTAGGTTATCCGTCTAAGTCACTTGGACTCTCTTCAGGGGGAGAGTCTACAGTTGACTCGTTTGATGAGATGATAGGTATACAAGACCTTTCTAACGTCCATGTGGTCGACTCAGTCATTCATAGCTTACCTGGAGAACAGCAGGATGCTATATACCACAAATACCTACATTCTAAGAAGCCTATTGCATTTGAATACAAGTTAGAGCTAGCTATCGACAACCTTTTAACCATTGTTTCAAAAAGAATTAATGCCTAGCATCTTGACAAAACTCATTTCCATGGTAAAATATCACGCAATGGGATAACTACGCCCATAAACTCCGTAACTCTCCGTAAACCCTATCTTAACCGGTAGGGTTTTTTATTTTATGCGTCCCAAAATTTGCAGTACATGCGGCCAGCCGTATGATGACACCGGCTACGAACAATGTCCAGAGTGTCAGTTTGATCACACTTTTATAAGGATACCAAATGAAGAAGCCAACCAAAAAAATGGGAAAAGCCAAAAAAGTATCAAAAGTAATGAAGGAGTGGAAGGCAGGAACTCTTCACTCAGGAAAAAAAGGTCCAGTAGTAAAGTCTAAAAAACAAGCCGTAGCTATCGCACTCAGCGAAGCTGGTATGTCTAAAAAGAAAGGTAAATAATTATGCCAATGGTCGGAATGAAAAAGTTTGCTTATACAGAAAAGGGCAAAAAGGAAGCTAAAGAGTACGCAAAGAAAACTGGTAAGAAAATGGCTGCTAAACCTATGAAGAAGGCTGCAAAACGTGGCAAGTAAACCAGGCTTATACGCTAACATCCATGCTAAACGTAAAAGAATTGAAGCTGGCTCTGGTGAAAAGATGCGTAAAGTGGGATCTAAAGGTGCGCCAACTGCTAAAGCATTTAAACAGTCAGCTAAGACAGCAAAAAAGAAATGATTAAAAAAGGTAAAGAAACATTCTCAGGTTATAATAAACCTAAAAGAACTCCAAGTCATCCTACTAAGTCACATGCAGTATTGGCTAAAGAAGGTGACAAAGAGAAACTTATACGCTTTGGTCAAAAAGGCGTAAGTGGTGACAAAACAAATACAGATAGAGCAAAGTCTTTCAAAGCAAGACACGCTAAAAACATTGCAAAAGGAAAAATGAGTGCTGCTTTTTGGTCCAATAAGGTTAAGTGGTGAAATATAAAGGTAATTTTTTAGAAAGACGTAGACAAGCTAGTAAGGCTTGGAGAGAAAATCACCCAAATAGAGTGTTAAATAAAAGATATAAAGAACGATATGGTATTACATTGGATGAATATAATGTAATGCTTAAAGACCAACATCACAAATGTTATTTATGTGGTATTGATGAAGTAGACGCAAGAGAAGGTAAACTTTGTGTAGACCATTGTCATACTTCTGGCAAAGTAAGAAAGCTATTGTGTCATAATTGTAATTGTGGTTTAGGACATTTTCAAGATAATGCAGAACTATTAGAAAAAGCTGTTAAATATTTAAGAAATAAAAGTTAAGTGGTAAAGTTAGATATATACGTAGGATATGATGGTAAGGTAGAGCCGGTGGCCTACCATAATTTTTGCCAGTCAGTTATAGAGAAGTCATCTATACCGGTAAGTTTTACACCATTAGCACTAAACACTTTAAAAGACTACGAAGAAACACATAAAGACGGTAGTAACGCATTTATCTACTCACGCTTTTTAGTGCCATATCTAAATAACTTTAAAGGTATCGCACTATTCGTAGATGGCGACATGATATGCAGAACAGATATAGCAGAGATAATAGCTAACTTTGACAATGATGAAGCAGTTAAAGTCGTAAAGCATCATTACCAAACAAAGCATCCAGTTAAATATTTAGGTGCAAAGAACGAAGACTATCCTAAAAAGAACTGGTCAAGCGTTATGTTATGGAATTGCTCACATTGGTTAAACCGTCAGCTAACGCCTAGGTTTATTCAGGATAAAACAGGTAAATACCTACATAGGTTTGAATGGCTTAAGTATCCAGAAGAACAAGTAGGTAAGCTAGACGAAACATGGAACTGGCTAGAAACAGAATACGAATACAACGCAGATGCTAAGTTAGTGCATCATACATTAGGCACACCATGCTTTAAAGACTATCAGAATACAGACTATAGTCAAGAATGGTGGGAAACATATCAACGGATGATCTATCCACTTAAGGGTAAAAACAGAGAAAGCGAACTATAATATGGCAGATCTAGCTAAACAATTAAAACAATTACAAGATGCTCAAAGGCTAAGAGAATTGGCTCAACAATATGGGTATAGCCAACAAGACATTAACACGCTAAGACAGGCATTACCTCAAGCAGCAGGTGCTATGATGCCTCCTCCGGCTCAAATGCCTCAGTATGTACCTCCACAAGGCCAAGTACCGCCAGCACAAATGCGTGATTATACTTTAAGGCCTAAAGAATATGGTGCATTACCTCCAGTACCTATGCCATCTGTACCTGCGCCTTCACAAATGTCACCATATATGCAAAACTTAACTAACCCAGGCTTAACAATGCAACAAAACTACATTGATCCTGCTATCATAGAACAAATGTACTATAGAGGGCTACTAAGCCGATAATAATAGAGGGCAACCAACCTATTAGGAGTTGCAAAACAATGGATAACAAAGACGAAAAAGAGAATAAAGTAGGAGCGCCAATAGGCAATACCAATTCTAGTAAAAACAATAGGATATGGGCAAATACAATTCGTAAATTAGCTGTACAAGAAGACTATAGACGTATACACGCTATTGCTGAAAAGCTATACGAAAAGGCAGCCGAAGGTGACTTAGGTGCTATTAAAGAAGTAGGCGATAGACTAGACGGTAAAGCTATAGCTACGCAAGAATTAACAGGGCCGGATGGTTCTAACCTACCTAGCGGAATAGGAATACTCTTTGTCAAACCAGACGATAGCCAAATTTCCGAGTAAGCTAGAGTTCTTATTTGAGCCACACCGTTACAAAGTAGCATACGGTGGACGAGGTTCAGGTAAGTCATGGTCATTTGCTAGGGCCTTGCTTATACAAGCAGCTAATAAACCACTACGCATATTATGCGCTAGAGAAATTCAGAGATCTATTAAGCAGTCGGTGCATACCCTGCTGAATGACCAAATACAAGCATTAGGTCTAGGCGCTTTCTATGAAGTATTAGAAGCAGAGATCCGTGGCCTTAACGGTAGCTCATTTAGTTTTACTGGACTAGCCAATAATACGGTCGAGTCAATTAAGTCGTATGAAGGCGTAGACTGTGTATGGGTCGAGGAAGCACAAACCGTATCACGCAAAAGCTGGGATATTCTTATTCCTACGATACGTAAACCAGACTCAGAAATATGGATAAGCTTCAACCCTAATATTGATACAGATGATACATACCAAAGGTTTGTAGTAGAACCTCCAGAGAATGCTAAAGTAGTCAAGGTCAACTGGCAGGACAACCCATGGTTTCCGGATGTTCTCGAAGTTGAACGTCAACACAGTTTAAATACTAACCCTGACTATGCAAATATATGGGAAGGTGAATGTAAGGCTGCAGTAGATGGTGCTATATACTCTAACGAAATAAGAGAGGCCCAGGAAGCCGGACGTATTACTAACGTACCTTATGATCCAATGCTTAAGGTTCACGTTGTTATGGACTTAGGATGGAATGACTCCATGTCAGTTATCCTATGCCAAAAAGGTGTATCAGACTTACGAGTTATTGGATACATTGAAGATGATCATAGAACATTAGACAGTTATTCATCTCAGCTAAAAGCATTGCCATATAATTGGGGAACTATGTACTTACCTCATGATGGCCAGTCTAAAGACTTTAAGCATGGTATATCAGCAGAAGATATTATGCGTAAGTTCGGATGGGATGTTAGAATTGTACCTCGTATGGATATAGAGGCCGGCATCAAGATAGCCAGGATGAACTTCCATAGAGTTTACTTTGATAAGTCAGCTAGTAGACTTGTTGACTGTTTAAAGCATTATCGCAGATCTATAAACTCTGCAACTAACGAACCTGGTGCGCCATTGCATGATGAGTATTCTCATGGAGCAGACGCATTCAGATATTTATGTACCTCTGCAGACGGAATGAAGAACGAGTCATGGTCTAGTTCAGAGATACAATATACAAACTTAGGAATTGTTTAATGAAGATACAAGACTCAGAAATTGTTGCACGTATAGAGGAAGAAGAAAACATAGCGTATGGTGTCAATGACGCTACTCTATCCAATGATCGTGCTGAAGCTATCGACTATTATCTAGGTGAACCATTTGGAAATGAAATTGAGGGCAGATCTCAAGTTGTTTCATTTGACGTTCAAGATACTATCGAGTCAGCATTACCACAGTTATTAAAAGTATTTGTATCAGGTGACCAAGTCGTTAAGTTCGAGCCTAAAGGTCCAGAGGATCAAGACGCTGCTGATCAAGAGACTGACTACATTAACCATGTGGTTATGGAAAAGAATGAAGGCTTCAAGATATTCTATGTATGGTTTAAGGATGCGCTTCTATCTAAAAACGGATACGTTAAAGTTTATGCTGAAGACGAAGAAGAAATAGAAGAGTATGAATATGCTGGCCTTACAGATGGCCAACTCCAAATGTTAGCTTCAGATGAAAAGACTGAAGTATTAGAACATACAGCATATCCTGATCCTAGTGTAGATATGAATGCACTCATGGACCAAGCATTAGCTATGGGCCAAGATCCAGCTACGATCATGCAACCTATGCTTCATGACGTTAAGCTCAAGGTTACAGAAAACAAAACAGAAATTAAGATAGAGAACGTAGCACCTGAGAACATAATGGTTTCAGTTGATGCTAACGGTCCATCTTTAGATGATGCACGCTTTGTTCAACATAGAGAGATCATGTCTCTATCTGATATTGCTGAAGCATTTAACAAGCCATTAGAATACATCAAGTCTATCATGTCAGACTTACGTGATACATTCGAAGAAGAGTCTAACGCACGTGATATTTATGATGAAGAATATGATAGAGCATTGCTATCAGATGAAGCTCTACTTAAAGACACATACATTAAGTTAGAAGGCGAACGTTACAGAGTCGTAGTATTAGGTAATACAGTTCTTTATAAAGAGAAAATGGAACACGTACCATTTGCATGTATTACACCAATGATCATGCCACATAGACATATTGGTAGATCTTATGCTGACTTAACTATGGACATCCAGTTAATTAAGTCTACATTACTACGTGGCCAATTAGATAATATGTATCTAGCTAACAATGGCCGTTATGCTATCTCTGATCGTGTAAACCTAGACGATATGTTGACTTCACGTCCAGGTGGTATCGTGCGTGTAGATGGTGACCCAGGCTCAGGTATTATGCCTTTATCACATCCTCCACTACCAGCTTCTTCATTTGCTATGGTTGAATACATGGATAGCATGAAGGAAAAACGTACAGGTATTACTGCTTATAACCAAGGCTTAGACGCTAACAGTTTAAATAAAACAGCGACTGGCGTACAACAAATTATGACTGCTGCTCAACAAAGAGTTGAGTTAGTAGCAAGAACATTTGCAGAGACAGGTGTTAAAGACTTATTCAAGTTAGTCCATCATTTAGTTAGAACTACATTAACTAAACCGGATATTATCCGCTTACGTAACAAGTGGGTAGAAATAGATCCTAGAGAATGGGAAGACCGTAAAGACTTATCTATTTCTGTGGGCCTAGGTGCTGGTAATAAGGATCAACAATTAGCACACTTAGCAACTATTCTACAAGCTCAAAAAGAAGCATTGGCTATTGGCATTACTTCACCTGAAAAGATCTATAACGCATTAGCTAAACTTACACAGAATGCAGGCTTCAAGAACCCTGAAGAGTTCTGGATCAACCCAGCTAATACACCAGCACAAGAAGGCCAAGAACAAAAACCTTCAGAAGCTGAGATCATGATACAGGGTCAATTAGCTATAGAACAACAAAAAGCTCAAGCACAACTACAACAAGAGCAAGTACGTTCACAAAATGATGTTATCATTGAACGTGAAAAGATAGCAGCTCAAGCTGAGTTAGAACGCTTCAAGGCTCAACTTAAAGCAGAAACAGACTTAGCTATTGCACAAATTAAGGCACAGTCCGGAGTAATGTAATGACTATTGAAGAGTTATTAAGACAACAACCTCAATTAGGCCAAGGTGGTGCATCACAATATTTGTCTATGCCACAGCAACAATATGGTGCTAGCCAATATTTAGGTGGACTATTAGGCCCTGAGTTGAACTTTAGCGCTCCAGGTGGTACAATGCCTAGTTATAGTACTAACACATATCAGCCTGGACCGTTTAATTCACCAAATTATATGACGGCTGACGGAAGTGGTTTGTACGCTGGAAGGTTCTTTAAAGACGCATATAGACAAGATCCTAACCCTTTATTTAGGTTGTTTAGTCTTTTACCTGATGATATGGTTTGGAATAAAACAGGATAACTATGGTAGACAAAAGTTTAGAAGAAGTTAAGCGTGGTGAACAAGCTGCGGTTATATTAGAAAACCCACTTTATCAAGAAGCAATAAAGAAAGTTAAAGACGGCATTATTGTAAGCATGTCTACTAGCCCTATGGGTGATGAGAAGACTCATAACCGTTTAGTTATTGCTTTACAGATACTACATCAAATAGATAAACAACTTACTGACGTGATGAACACAGGTAAGTTAGCAGCCATACAAACAGATAGACCAAAGTTTAAGATATTTGGGTAGTTTCATTCAGAAAGCATTTACCAGTATTTTGAATGAAAACTGTTTTGACAGGCAAAATGTATAATATATTACACAAATTTAGGTAAGGACAAGCCTACTTAAGCTCACTTCGGTGGGCTTTTTTATTGTCTAATTTCAAGGAAAATATTATGAGTGACCAAGTCGCAGAACAGTCACCACAAAGCCGTTTAGAGGCTATGCTAGGTGATGATATTCAGTCTGATGTACCAGTTTTAGATACACCAGAAGAAGAACGTAAACCACAAGAGGCAGAGGCAGAAGCTGAAGTACCTACTGACGAAGTAGAGACTGAAGAAGAAGCTGTAGATGACGCACCGGATGATCAAGCTGAGGAAGAAGAACAGTCGCAAGATGAAGTTCCTGCTATCCTTAAGTTAAAGGTTAATGGTGAAGAAGTCGAGAAACCACTTGACGAAGTCGTAGCATTGGCACAACAAGGGCTTGACTACACACAAAAGACACAACAAGTAGCAGAACAACGTAAAGAGCTAGAAGCCTATGCTCAGCAAATTAAAATGCAAGAGCAAGCCTTTGCAGAACAAATGCAACTTAACAATGTGTTAATTGAAGATGTAGCGAAGATCACAGCATTAGACCAACAATTAGGTCAATACAGTAACGTGAATTGGCAAGAATTGTCTGATAATGACTTTGTGGAAGCGCAAAAACATTTCTTTACATATAACCAACTACAGCAAGAACGTAGTGCATTAGTTTCACAGTTTGAAGCCAAAAAGCAACAAATAGCAAGTCATCAAGCTCAATTGATGTCAGAACGAGTAGCAAAAGGAAAAGAAGTCTTAGCTAAAGAGATACCAGGATGGAGTCAAGAGACTACCCAACAACTAGTATCTGTAGGCAAAGAGTATGGTTTTTCTGATGCAGAACTCAACTCAATTGTAGATCCTAGACACGTTAAGGTTTTGCATGACGCTATGCAATGGCGCAAACTACAACAGAATTCTACTGTAAAGAAAAAAGTATCAAGCGCTAAACCTGTAGTGAGACCAGGTGCTAAAGATACAAAAGCGGAAGCCAGCTCTAATGTACGTAACTTACGTGAGCAATTACGTAAGACAGGTAAGTCAGACGCAGCACAAAAACTTATCGAACAAATGATCTAATTTACAAAGGAAAAAAACATCATGGCAGTTTCAGCAACCAATAGTTATACCGGTAAAGGTATAGCGGAGTCATTCGAAGATATTATCTTTGATATTTCTCCAGAAGATACACCATTATTATCAATGGCAAAGCGCATGACCGCCGGCCAGACCTATCACCAATGGCAGACAGACGCCTTGCAAGCAGCAGGCACAAATGCTAACGTTGAAGGTGACGACGCTTCATTCGCAACATTAGCAGCAACAACAGTATTAGGTAACTATACTCAAATTTCACGCAAAACAGTTCAAATTTCTAACACATACGACGTAGTACGTAAATACGGCCGTAAGTCTGAAGTTGCTTACCAACTTATGAAAGCTGGTAAAGAAATGAAACGTGACATGGAGTATGCTCTAGTACGTAACCAAGCTTCTTCAGCAGGTGGCGCAGCAACAGCTCGTACATCAGCAGGTATTGAGTCTTGGATCACTAACCGAGTAATTGCTACAGGTTCTACAGCAGGTACAACACCTGGCTTCTCAAATGGTACAGTTGCATCACCAACAGATGGTACTTCAGTAACATTTATCGAAGCAGACTTGAAGTCAGCTTTACAATTAGCTTGGACAGACGGTGGCGAGCCATCAACAATTCTTATGTCAGCAACTAACAAAGCTCGTTTCTCAGGCTTTGCAGGTATTGCTACTAAGTTTGTAGACGTACAAGTTAAAACACAAGCTACAATTACTGGCGCTGCAGACGTTTACGTTTCAGACTTCGGTAACCACACAGTTAAACTTGACCGTTTCATGAGAGATCAAGCTGTTCTCTGTATTGATCCTGGTTATGTTGGCTTAGCTTCACTACGTCCATTAAGCAAAGAAGAACTTGCTAAGACTGGTGACTCAACAAAATGGTTACTCACAGCAGAATACGCATTAGTGGTTCAAAACCCAGATGCACATGCTAAAGTACAAAACGTTGGTGCTTAGTAAATAGGTATGATACAATGGAGGGAGTTAATTCTCCCTCTTTGTATTTTTATATATGCCAATATTATTTGATCAAAATAGCGTAACAGGTGTAAGTCAGTACTTTGACTATGATCCAGCTAAAGATACATACTACCTAACTTCTACTCAAGACTTGAGTGGCATGTTAGACAAAATTAAAGAAGCAAGAGATAACCCAGATATTTGGGACAAAGGCGTTAAACAAGAATGGGCGCACTTTGCTAGCATTCCTCCAGTAGTTGAAATGCAATTAAAGCAAAAGGGTATAGATATATATAACCCTGAACAAACAAAAGAGCTTATAAAAGAAATAAACGAAAACTACCCATACTTGAAACTAACTACTAAACGTGGATGATATTAAACAAGACTGGTCTTTTATAGACAAATG
>Ga0222713_10004632_pt1 | contig 13703 bp, 16 predicted proteins | sample C33_649DmetaG_FD_165061 | JGI IMG/M metagenome (GOLD analysis project Ga0222713, IMG submission 165061) | Estuarine water microbial communities from San Francisco Bay, California, United States - C33_649D | ecosystem: Environmental > Aquatic > Marine > Unclassified | place: USA: California...
GCGGCCGGATTCGAACCGGCGACCTCCTGCTCCCAAAGCAGGCGCGATACCGGGCTACGCTACGCCCCGCCAACCCCCAAGCATAGCCAGCCTTGGCGCGACGGTCAACCGGTGCGCGGTGCGGTCTTCTCGACTGCCTCCAACAGCGCCGCGAAGGCGCGCGCCCGATGACTCACCCGCCCCTTCGCCTCGCGCCCGACCGTCCCGAACGCGGCCCCGAGCTCGTCGCTCCAGAAGAGCGGATCGTAGCCGAACCCCTCGCTCCCCACCGGCGTCTCGAGGATGCGCCCCTCGCAGCTCCCGCGCCCGATCCACTCCTGGTCACCGCACCGCGCCACCATCACGCAGACGAAGCGCGCGCGCCGATCGGCCGCGCCGTCGAGCGCGCGCAGCAACGCCGCATTATTCTCGGCGTAGAGCGCCGCCCCCGTGGCCAGCGACCCGGTCCAACGCTTGCTCCGCACCCCCGGCCTGCCACCGAGCGCGACGACCTCGAGTCCCGAATCATCGGCGACGACGATCTGCCCCGGGAGCCGCTCGGCGAACCACGCGGCCTTGGCGCGCGCATTGGCCTCGAAGGTGTCGTGCACCTCGAGGGTCTCCTCCGCGGGATCCGCCTCGAGGAGTCCCGCGACGCGCAGGTCGATCGCGGCACGCCCACGTGCGGCACACATCGCCGCGAGCTCACGGACCTTCCCCTCACTCCGCGTCGCGAGGATGAGCGCGGTGCGATGCGCGTCGAGCGCCGCGTCAGTCGAGGACCGCTCGCGGCCGCCGCCGCTCACGGCAGCCCGAGGGCCTGCCGCTGCGCGAGATCGAGCGCCTGGATCCCCGTCGAAGCGAGATCGAGCAGGGTGTCGAGCTCGCCGCGCGCGAAGGTCCCGTGCTCGCCGGTCCCCTGCACCTCCACGAAGCGTCCCTCGCTGCTCATCACGACGTTGGCATCGACATCCGCGCGCACATCCTCCTCGTATTCGAGGTCGAGCACGGGTGCGCCACCGACGACGCCGACGCTCACCGCGGCCACGCGCCGCTTCACCGGGGAGACGGCGATGCGCTTGGTGCGCACCATCCAGTCGAAGGCCTCGCAGACCGCGACGGCCGCCCCGGTGATCGCCGCGGTGCGCGTCCCGCCGTCGGCCTGGAGCACATCGCAGTCGACCTTGAGGGTGAACTCCCCCCACGTGAAGTCATCGAGCATCGCGCGGACGCTGCGACCGATGAGGCGTTGGATCTCCTGCGTGCGTCCCCCGACCTGACCGCGTTCGCGTGCGGTGCGGGTGTGCGTGGCGCGCGGGAGCATCGCGTACTCCGCGGTGAGCCACCCCTCCCCCTTCCCCTTCTTCCACCCGGGCACGCCATCCTCGACGCTCACGGCGCAGAGGACGCGCGTGTCGCCGAAGGCGATGAGACAGGACCCTTCGGCGTTCGGTACGGCCCCGCGCTTGAGGCTCACCGCGCGAAGGGCATCGGCGGCACGACCGTGGGGACGCGCGGCGGGACTAGGCGGGACGATGGGCACGCAGCTTCTCGAGGATCGAGGTGGTGGACTGCCCGGGGGTGAGCGGGATGATCACCACCCGGCCGCCGCGCGCGCGCACCACCTCCGCGCCGACGACGCTCTCGGGGCGATAGTCGCCCCCCTTCACGATGACATCGGGCTCGAGCGCCCGGACGAGCTCAGCGGGGGTATCCTCACCGAAGACCACGACGGCATCGACCATCTCGAGCGCGGCGAGCACATAGGCCCGCTCCGCTTCGGAGCGCACGGGACGATCATCGCCTTTGCCGAGTCGACGCACGGAGGCGTCGCTGTTGAGCCCGACGATGAGATGCGCTCCCTCGGCGCGCGCGCCACGCAGGACGTCGATGTGCCCGGGGTGGAGGAGATCGAAGACGCCGTTGGTGAAGACCACCGGCCCGGGGCAGCGGGCGCGCCAGGCCGAGGCCTCCGGCAACGTCATCACCTTCCGCTGCGGAGCGCCGGTGATGCTCACCATTGCGACTGGGCTCCCTCGATGATCTCGGTGACGATCCGCTCGATCGCCTGCTTCCGTCCCTCGGCCTCGCCGCGGTCGGCGTACTCGCCCTCGGCGGAGACCCCCGTCTTCTGCCAGAGCACCTTCCCGGTGACCTGATCGACGATCTCGATGTCGACGAGGACACGGAGCCGACGCCGCGCCGAGGTGGCTTGGTTGGGATTCGCGCTGAAGCCGACGGGGATGTCGAGCTCGTAGCGGGTCACGGTCCCGCGGACGACGGCGCTCGCCCGATCCTCGGGGGCATCACGGAGACCGAGCCGCGACTGCATCCCCTGCCGCAGCGCCTCCTGGAGTTCGCGTGGGAGCTCCGGGGTGGCGGTCTCGTTGTCGAAGGGCATCACCGCGACGGTGCGGATGTGCGTCGGCAGCCCGCCGCCGGCGAACCCGTAGAGGCAGCCGGTGAGGGAGGCGACGAGGAGGAGCAGGGCCAGGCGCCCAGGGAGACGCATACGCATCAGGGGAAGCTACTGACCACCGCCTCGAGCCGGGCGCGGAAGGTGGCCGGGATGGTGATCGGCCGGCTCTGCCCGTCGATGCTCACGAGGTCGGTGGTCGCATCGGCGACGAGCTCCTCCCCGCCGTCCGGGCGACGACGGGTGAGCCGATAGGCGAAGGCGACCATCCGCGACCGTGCGCTCGTGAGCCGAGTGGTGATCGTGATCTCGTCGTCGTAGCGGGCGGCGGCCCGGTAGCGCAGATGGGCATCGGCGACGGCGAGCTTCACCCCGGCGGCCTCCATCTCCGCATACGAGACCCCGAGCTGGCGGATGAATTCGGTGCGCCCCACCTCGCACCAGACGAGGTAGTTGGCGTGGTAGGCCACCCCCATCTGGTCGGTCTCGGCGTAGCGGACGCGGATCTGTGACGTGGACTGCATGGCGTGCAGTCTAATCGAGCCGATGCGGGGACGGTGTGGTGCCGACCGCCGGTCCGGTGTACGATTCGGCTGATGCTTCCCACCCCCTGCTATGTGATCGCCGATGCCCATCTCGGCGTGGCCCCCGACGAGACCGAGCGCGAGCTCCTGGCGTTCCTGCGCGCCTTCCCGAGCGATGGCCGCTCGTTGGTGATCGACGGGGACCTCTTCGACTTCTGGTTCGAGTGGAAGGAGGCGGTGCCGCGGCGCGGGGTTCGCGTGCTCGGGGAGCTCGCGCGCCTGCATGATGCGGGGGTCGAGGTCCTCTGGATCGCCGGGAACCACGATTGTTGGGGGGGCGACGTTCTGCGGCGCGACCTCGGGCTCACGTACCATGTGGGACCCTGGCGTGGGACGATCGGTGGGTGGGACACGCTGATCGAGCATGGGGATGGGCTCCGCGAGATCGAGGATGCCCCGTATCGGCGGCTGCGGCGCGTGCTCCGACACCCGTGGAGCGTCTGGGCGTATCGGTGGATCCATCCCGACCTCGGGACCTGGCTCGCGCTTCGGAGCTCGCATACGAGCCGCAACATGCGCCCCCGCGACGGTGGCGAGGGGTTACGGCGCGTGGCGGCGACGGTGCTCTCGCGTACCGGGGCGCCGCAGCTCTACGTGCTGGCGCATTCGCATGTGTCGGCGTTGGAGCCCCTTGGCATGGGGATCTTCGCGAACCCCGGGGCGTGGCTCGATGGTCCGCAGGGGCTCAAGATCACCGCGGATCGGATCGAACGGTTGACGTGGCAGTCCGGGCGCTTCGAGGTGATGCAGTCGCTCCCGCGGCCGACGGTCGGGACGGCGAACGGATCCGTCAGCGGCGGCGGAACGACGCGCTGATCCGCGCCCCTGTGGCCGCCGGCATCACGCCGATGCGGACGGGGAGATCCCAGAGCTGCGCCGCGACGAAGGCGTCCGCGCCGGCGAAGAGATGGTTGAAGACGAGGACCGCGAGCCAGTCCTCGTAGTGCAGGCGCCGCGTGCGCACATAGGCGTCGGTGTAGCGCGGCACGCTCCATTCGGCGACTTGCAGGCCTCCGGTACTCGTGCGCGCTGGCAGGCCCGTCACCGGATCGGTCGCGTAGCGCAGCGGCATCGAATCACCGGCGAAGGTCCGCGCGATGCGGAGGTCCTCGGCGGAGCGATGCACGAGGACGAGTCCGACGGCCTCGATGAGGAAGAACATCCCACCGGCGGTCGCCCGATCGAGCTTCGCCTGCCCTGCGCCCGGGAGCAGGAGCGAGTAGAGGAAGGCGCGGCGAGGGGAGATCGGCGGGGCGCCGATCCCGGCGCGCGCCGAGTCGGCCTGCTGTGCGCGGAGGGTCCGCGGCGCGCCAGCGAACGCCGCGAGTGCCCCGACCACGGCGATCGCGAGGATGAGTCTCGAGGTACGCATCAGCGGTGTCTGACCCGCGAAGCCGACATGGGTTCCCAAGCGGAGAGAGCGAGGCGGAAGCGAATGGCGGGAGCGTGTGGGAATCGAACCCACCCAGCCCGACGTGATCGGGCCGCTACGGTTTTGAAGACCGCGGGGACCACCAGACCCCATCCACCCCCATCCGGGCAAGATAGTCAGGGACCAGTGGCGAGGGATCAGGCCAATACGATCCTCGGTCCCCGCTCCCATCCGCTGACATGGCCAATCACCACGGAGCCGGGCACCTTCGCGAGATAGGGGGCGACGCGATCGGGGGCGAGGGAGACGAGGAGACCGCCGGAGGTCTGCGGGTCGGTGAGGAGGGCACGCCAGTCCTCGCCGGAGTCGTTCCAGTCGAGCTCGGCGTCGACCCACTGCGCGTTGCGCCCGGCGCCCCCGGTGGTGAACCCCGCGGCGAGGGCCTCGCGTGCGCCCGGGAGGAGCGGGATCGCATCGAGCTGAAGGGTCACGCGGACCCCGCTCGCCCGGGTGACATGGAGGAGATGCCCGAGGAGCCCGAAACCGGTGACATCGGTCGCACAGCGCGCACCGAGGTCGACGGCGGTGCGGGAGGCAAGGGCGTTCAAGGTCGCCATGCTCCGGTAGAGCGCCTCCTCATGCACCGGCGCGAGCGCGCCGTGCTTCCCTGCCGTCGCGAGGATCCCCGTGCCGATCGGCTTGGTGAGGATCACCCGATCCCCGGGCTGCGCATTCGCATTGGAGAGGATCCGATCGGGGTGCACCTGCCCCGTCACGGAGAGCCCGTACTTGAGCTCCCCATCGGTGACGGTGTGTCCCCCGACAATCCGCGCCCCCGCCTCGTGCACCGCGTCCTGTCCGCCCCGGAGGATTGCCGTCAGCACGGCGAGCGGGAGGGTCCTCTCCGGGAAACCGACGATGTTCATCGCGGTGAGCGGGATCCCCCCCATCGCATAGACGTCGGAGAGCGCATTGGCCGCCGCGACGCGCCCGAAGCGATACGGATCGTCGACGATGGGGGCGAAGAAATCCACCGTCTGCACGAGCGCGAGATCGTCGGACAGCCGAAAGACCCCCGCGTCGTCGAAGGTCTCGCGACCGACGAGCAAGCGGGGATCGGATTCGCGCGGCAGCGGCGCGAGCGCGGCGGACAGGTCACCCGGACCCATCTTGGACGCTCAGCCAGCGCCGCGGGCGAATTGCGTCAGGCGGAAGATCTCGTCGCGCGTCATGGGTGGATGAAGGGGCCGCGCGCCGATCCCGCAGGACCGACGCAGGGACGGGTGATGATCAATCGGGGAGCTTGGCGACGAGCTCGACCTCGACGCTCACGCCACGCGGGAGCGCCGCCACCTGGACGGTGGAGCGCGCCGGACGGGCGGTGCCGAGGGCGGCCTCGTAGACCTCGTTGAAGCGCGGGAAGTCGGTCATGTCCTGCAGGAAGACCGTGGTCTTCACCACATCCTTCCACGTGGCGCCCGCCGCATGGAGCACCTGCTGCAGGTTCTCGAGGACCCGACGCGTCTGCGGGACGATGTCCCCGGCGACGACCTCCATCGTGGCCGGATCGAGCGGGATCTGGCCAGCGGTGAAGAGGAAGCCGCCAGCGATCGTCGCCTGGCTATAGGGACCGATCGCCGCGGGCGCGGCCTCGGTGCTCAGCGTGCGTACGGACATGGTGCGCTCCTAGAAGAGTCCGGTGATGGCGCCATCGGGGAGGATGGCCATGCGTTCGGCCGCGGGGGCCTTGGGGAGCCCCGGCATCGTCATGATCTCGCCGCACTGCGCGACGACGAAGCCGGCGCCCGCCACGGGGTAGACATCGTTCACGGTGACGCGGAACCCCGAGGGCCGGCCGAGCTTGGTCGCATCGTCCGAGAGCGAGTACTGCGTCTTCGCCATGCAGATCGGGGTGTTCCCCAACCCGATGCTCTCGAGGTAGGCGATCGCGCGCTCGGCCTTCGCGCTGTAGTCCGCGCCCTCGCCACCGTACACCTTCTTCACGATCGTGTCGATCTTCTCCTTGATCGGCTTGGCGGCGTCATAGAGCGGCGCGTACTTCGACTTCCCGCCCTTGAGGATATCGAGGACCTCGCGCGCGAGGGCCTCGCCCCCTGCCCCACCCTTCGCGAAGACCTCACAGAGCGCGACGCGCGCGCCGGCCTTCTCCGCCGCCTCACGCACGATCGCGATCTCGGCGTCGGTATCGGTGCCGAACCGGTTGATCGCCACGACGAGCTCCATCCCGAACTGCCGCACGTTCGCGATGTGATGCTCGAGGTTGACCACGCCGGCGCGGAGCGCCTTCAGGTCCTCGGTGGCGAGCTCGGTCTTCTTGGCGCCGCCGTTCATCTTGAGCGCGCGGATGGTGGCGACGAGGACCGCCGCCTCCGGCGTGATCCCGCCGAAGCGGCACTTGATGTCGAAGAACTTCTCCGCGCCGAGATCGGAGCCGAACCCCGCCTCGGTGACGACGACGTCGCCGACGGCGAGCGCGGCGCGCGTGGCGAGGATCGAGTTACAGCCGTGCGCGATGTTGCCGAAGGGGCCGGCGTGCACGAAGGCGGGGCCGCCCTCGAGCGTCTGCACGAGATTCGGGCGGATCGCGTCCTTGAGGAGCATCGCCATCGCCCCATGCGCTCTGAGGTCACGCGCATAGACCGGCTTCCGGTCGGCACCGGCGGTGGAGCCGACGATGATATTCCCGAGGCGCTCCTCGAGGTCGGAGGCGCTGGTCGCGAGCGCGACGATCGCCATGATCTCGGAGGCCGGGATGATCACGAACCGCTCCTCGCGCACGACCCCCTCGCTCGGGCCCCCAAGGCCGATGATCACCTTCCGGAGTGCGCGGTCGTTCATGTCGATCGTGCGCGGCCAGGTGATGCGGCGCGGATCGATGGTGAGGGCGTTTCCCTGCTGGAGATGGTTGTCGAGCATCGCGCTCAACAGCGCGTGCGCCGACGAGATGGCGTGGAAATCACCGGTGAAATGCAGGTTGATGTCGTCCATCGGGAGCACCTGCGCGTAGCCGCCGCCGGCCGCGCCCCCCTTCACCCCGAACACAGGACCGAGTGAGGGCTCGCGGATGCAGAGCACCGCATTGGTCCCGATCTTCCGCAGCGCCTGCGCGAGCCCGACCGAGGTCGTGGTCTTCCCCTCACCCGCGGCCGTCGGGTTGATCGCCGTCACGATCACGAGCTTCCCCTTGGCGGGGCGGGTCGTGAGCTCGAGGGCGACCTTGGCCTTGTACTTGCCGTAGAGGTCGAGGTCGTCGGGGCCGAGGCCGATCTCGGCGGCCACGTCGGTGATGGGGCGCAGGGTCGCGGCCTGCGCGATCTCGATGTCGGAGGGGACGGTCATGGGGGGAATCCTACTCGGGGGACGGAGTGGGGGGAACGTCCGATGATCAGCACTGGAAGAGCCGACGGGTGTTCTGCACGACCACCTCGCCAAGGGCTGCGGGATCGACGCCCCGGACCTCGGCGAGCCGACGGAGGGTGTACGCGCACCACGCCGGTTCGTTGCGATGGCCACGGTGCGGCACCGGGGCCAGAAAGGGGCTATCGCTCTCGACGAGGAGCCGATCCTCGGGGATCAGGCGCAGCAGGTCGAGGTCGTCCCACTTCCTGAAGGTGATGATCCCGCTGAAGGAGCAGTACCACCCGACGGCGAGCGCCGCCTCCGCGAGCGGCGCGGGACCGCCGAAGCAGTGGAGGACGCCGCGGACGCCGGCCGCACCCGCCTCACGCACCATCGCGATGGTGTCGTCGACCGCCTCGCGCGTATGCACCACGACGGCCCGTCCGGTGCGCTGCGCGATGGCCAGCTGATCGGCGAAGGCGCGGCGCTGCTGCGGCCGCGGGGAGTGATCGTAGTGATAGTCGAGCCCGCACTCACCGACGGCGACGGCCCCCTGATGCATCGCTGCCTCGATGGCGGGGGCGTCGCGCAGCGGGTCGAAGTCGGCGGCGTCATGCGGATGGATCCCGGCGGTCCACCAGACCTCGCCCGGATGCCGCCCAGCGAGCTGCTGGGCCCGGGCCGCGGCCGCGAGTGACTCGCCGATGCAGATGACCCCGAGGCCACCGGCTGCCTGGAGTCGTTGCAGCGCCCCCTCCCGATCCTCGTCGAACGACTCTCCCGCGAGATGGGCGTGGGAGTCGATGAAGGGGACCGGTGGGAACGACAAGGCCCCGACGCCGTCCTGGCGCCGGGGCCCCGAACCTGCGGATCGCTCCGTGCTCACGCCCTGGCGGCGCGGGCCTGGGGAGCCGCCTCGTTGCGATGCGGCCACTTGGATTCGATCCAGAGGAGCAGCGGCGAGGCGATGTAGATCGAGCTGAAGGTCCCGACGAGGATGCCGAAGAGGAGCACCCAGGCGAAGGGCCGGATCACCGAGCCGCCGAAGATCAGGAGAGCGAGCAGCGTCGCCAGCGTCGTGGTGCCCGTCATGACCGTGCGCGGGAGGGTCTCGTTCACCGAGCGGTTGAGCAGATCATAGAGCGGCATCTTGCGATGCGCCCTGAGATTCTCGCGCACGCGGTCGAAGACGACGACGGTGTCGTTCATCGAGTAGCCGATCACCGTGAGCACCGCGCCGACGACGAAGATCGAGATCTCGAGGTCCATGTACATCATGAAGGCGAGCGAGGCCGCGAGGTCATGCAGGGTCGCGATGACCGCCGCGACACCGAAGCGCCACTCGAAGCGCCAGGCCAGATAGACGAGGGTCAGCGCGAAGGCGATGAGGGTGGCGATCACCGCCTGCGACCGGAGCTCGCTCCCGACGCGTGGGCTCACCGCGGCGGTGCGCCCGATGACGAAGGCGTCCGCCCCGAATCGCGACTGGAGGGTGCGTTCGATCTGCTGGCTCACCGTCTCGGCCCCGGCCTCGAGCCGTGCGACCTGCTGCGACTCCTGCGCGCGGATCACGATCTCCGTGGGGGCACCGTAGGTGAAGATCTCGGCATCGCCGAGCCCCGCCCCGCTGATGGCCGCGCGCACGTCCGCGATGGCCGGCGGCTCACGGAAGGTGAGCTCCATCTGCGTGCCGCCGGTGAACTCGATGCTGTAGTTGAAGCCGCGGATCGGGATCAGGATCACGGCCGGGATCACGAAGACCGCGACGGTGATGACCGAGAGCTTCCACTGCTTGAGGAAGTCCCATGAGGTGTTGTGGAGGATACGCAGCATCAGATGCTCAGGGTCTTGGCGGTCTGGTTCTTCGACAGCCACAGGAGGAAGAGGGAGCGCACGACATAGATCGCCGAGATGAGCGAGGCGAAGATGCCGGCGAGGAGGGCGACCGCGAAGCCGCGGACCGGCCCGGTCCCGAACTGGTAGAGGATCGCCGCGGTGAGCGCGGTGGTGACGTGCGTGTCGACGATCGCGCTCCAGGCGTGATCGAAGCCGTCATCGATCGCCATGCGGAGGGAGCGGCCGGCGTCGAGCTCCTCACGGATGCGCTCGAAGATCAGGAAGTTCGCGTCGACCGCCATCCCGATCGAGAGCACGAAGCCCGCGAGCCCCGGCAGCGTCAGCGTGGCGTCGAAGCCAGCGAGGATCGCCAGGGTGACGAGCACATAGAAGGCGAGCCCGCAGATCGCGAGGACGCCGGAGAAGCGGTAGTAGACCACCATGATCAGCACGACGAGCGCCAAACCCAGCGCGCCCGAGAGGAGCCCCTGTCGGATGGCATCCTCGCCGAGGCTGGCGCCGATGGTCCGCGCCTCCGCGACCTTGAGCGGCACCGGGAGCGCACCGGCGCGGAGCACCAGGGCAAGGTCCTGCGCGGCCTGCAGGTCGCGGCCGCCCATCGTGATCTGACCGCGGGCACCGATCGCGCTCTGGATCACCGGGGCGCTCATCACCCGGTCGTCGAGGACGATCGCCATGTTGTCGCCGATGTGCTTCGCCGTCTCGTTGCGGAACCGGCGCCCCCCCTCGTTGTTGAAGACGAAGTCGACCTTGGCGCCCTCGAGGGGATCCTGGTTCGGCTTGGCGTCGACGAGGTAGGTGCCGTCGATGATGGCGCGCGACTCGAGCACGTAGAGCGTGCGGTAGACCTGCGTCCCCGAGACGAGGGAGTCGGTGCCCCAGCGGACATCCTTCCCCGGGGGGAGCGCCGCCAGGATCTCCGGCGTCCGCAGGAGGGCATCGATCTGCCCGTAATCGGCGGAGGCGACGAGGTACTGCCCCGGGAGCTGGCCCGGGACGAGCGACCGACGGAACGGCCCATCGGTCGAGGTCCCCGCCGTGTCCGCGTTCGCGGTCGAGTCGACCGTCTGCAGCAACGACCCGAGGGCGTTCGCCGCCGGACGGGACGCCGAGTCGGTCGCCGCGGCAAGCCCCTTCTCCTTCACGAGGCCGTCGAGGCGCGGCACGACCCGCTCGAGTGCCTGCGACTCATCGGTGATCTGGAAGCGCAGGAAGGCCGCGCGCTGCACGACCTCCTCGGCGCGACGCGGATCCTCGATGCCCGGGAGCTCGACCATGATGCGGTCGTTGCCGAGCTTCTGCACCACCGGCTCGGCGACGCCGAACTCGTCGATGCGCGTCCGCACGACCTTCATGGCCCGATCGAGCGCATCGCTCACATCGGTGATGGTCTGCCGCGACTGGTCGACCTCGAGGGTCAGCTGGATCCCGCCCTGCAGATCGAGCCCGCGCTTGAGCGGGACGCGAGAGACGGTGTCATAGACGAAGACCCCGTCGCGCTTGACGCGCTCGACCACCTGACGAGGGAAGAGGGCCCAGACGGAGGCGGCGATCATGGCCGCGATCACGAGGAGCCGAGACTTCACGTTCTGCATGCAGACGCGGGATAGGGGGAACGGTTGGAACGCAACCTCGAACAGTACCCCTCACCGACATCCAAGTCAATCACGCGCAAGGGGTTGCGTGCCTCGCACCCGCTCCGCCAGGCCGGCCCCGTCGGGGGCCCCGTCCGGGGGCTCAGCCGAGGAGCCGCCGGGCGGCCGCCTCGTCCCTCCGGAGCTGCGCGACGAGGGCCTCCGGCCCCTCGAACCGCAGCGTCTCTCGGAGACGGGCGACGAGGTCGATCCGCACCCACTGGCCATAGAAGTCCCCGGTGAGGTCGAACCCGTGGACCTCGATGGTCCGCTCGCCCTCACCGAAGGTCGGCCTCCCCCCGAGGTTCATCATCCCGCCGATGGCGCCGGCGCGGGTCTGGACCCGCACCGCGTACACGCCGTCAGGTGGGAGGAGCTTGTGCGTGTCGGGGAGGGCGACGTTCAGGGTGCGGAAGCCGAGGTCCCGTCCCCGCCCCGCCCCAGCGACCACGGTCCCCGCGATGGCGTAGGGGCGACCGAGCCCATCAGCGGCGCGATCGAGGTCGCCCCCGGCGATCGCACGGCGGATGGAGGTGGAGGAGATCGGTCGGCCGTCACTCCCCTCGACCGCCGGGACGACCTCGACCCCGAATCCTCGCGCGGCCCCGAGTGCCTGGAGCACCGAGACATCCCCGGAGCGCCCCCGACCGAAGCCGTGGTCGTAGCCGATCAGCAGGTGCCGGAGCCCGAGCCGATCACGCAGGACGTGATCGACGAAGGCCTCGGCGTCGAAGGCGGCGAGGGTGCGCGTGAAGGGGAGCACCACGACGTAGTCGAGCGGGCTGTCCGCGAGACACTCCGTCTTCTCGACCCCGACGGTGAGCAGCGGCGGCGCGGCGGCAGGGTTCACCACCTGCAGCGGATGCGGGGCGAAGGTGACGAGCACGGACGGCAACCCCCGCGCCCGCGCGGCGGTCGCGAGCCGATCGAGCACGAGTCGATGGCCCCGATGGACGCCGTCGAAGGTCCCGACGGTGCAGACCGTGCCGCCGGCGAGCGCGGGGATCGGCGCGAGGCGCTCAGGCCTCATGCATCACCACGCGCGGTTGCCAGCGGTCGCCCCGACGCTCGGCGAGGGCGACCAGCGCGCCGCTCGCCGCGTTGGTCAGCGCGCCCCAACCGCCCTCGACGGCCGCGGGGATCTCGATCCCACGGACGACCTGCGTGATCTCCTCGGCCGCGAGCGGTTGCACCGGATGCGCGGGGAGTGCGGCGAGGGGCGGAAGGAGCATCTCCGACAGCACGGACCGGCTCGCCGCGGGCCCCTCCGACGGCGTCGTCGCCGCACGCAACGACTCGAGCGTGACCGCGTCCTCGACGCGGAACGGCCCGCTCCGCGTGCGGCGCAACGCGGTGAGGTGTGCCGCGCTCCCGACGGCGCGGGCGAGATCCCGCGCGAGCGAACGGATGTAGGTCCCTCCGCCACAGGTGATGCGCACCTCAGCCTCCGCGACCCGCCCATCGGCCGCGGGGCGGAGTGCGAGGACCTCCCAGCGATGCACCTGGATCGTGACCGGTGCGAGGTCGACCGTCACGCCACGACGCGCCATCGCGTAGGCACGCTCGCCATCGACGCGCTTGGCCGAAAAGGCGGGGGGGACCTGCGCGATCGCCCCGACGAAGGTGGGGAGCGCGGCGAGCAGCGCCTCGCGGGTCGGGAGCGGTGCCTCGACCGCCACCGTCCCGAGGTGATCCTCGGTGTCGGTCTCCGTGCCGAAGCGGATCGTGGCCTCGTAGATCTTCGGCTCACCCGAGAGGTGCGGGAGGAGGCGGGTCGCGCGCCCGACGAGGAGTACCAGGAGTCCGGTCGCGAAGGGATCGAGCGTCCCGCCATGCCCGATGCGCGATTCGTGCAACGCGCGACGCGCGGCGCTCACGGCGTCATGCGATGAGACGCCGACCGGTTTGTCGACGAGGAGGACGCCGTCAGTCGTCCCGGTCGTCTTCCGGCGCGGCATCGGCGGCGGGGGGCTGATGCAGCGAGGCGAGCAGCGTCTCGATCCGCGCCGCACGGGCGACCGACTCATCGAGCCGGAAGTGGATCTCGGGGGCGAACTGGAGGCGGAGCGCCTTCCCCACCCGGCTCCGCAGATGGCCGGCCACGCCGCCGAGGACCTCGAGCGTGGTGGACTTCTCGGCCTCGGTCCCCAGGACGCTCACATAGACCGTGGCATGGCGGAGGTCACGCGCCATCTCGACCGCCGTCACCGTCAGCAACCCGGTGACGCGCGGATCCTTCAGGCCGTGGGACAGGAAGGCAGCGACCTCCTCGCGGACGGCCTCAGCCACCCGGTCCTGTCGCCGTGGATCACGTGGGGGCATCAGGGACCTCCCGTGCGGGACGCGCTCAGTTGGCCGAGGCCGACTGGAGCGTCCGCGCGACCGACTCGGTGCGGTAGAGCTCGATCACATCGCCGACCTTGAGGTCGTTGTAGTTCTCGACGCCGATACCACACTCATACCCTTCCTTGACCTCCTTCACATCGTCCTTGAAGCGGCGG
>Ga0222713_10004635_pt1 | contig 13691 bp, 13 predicted proteins | sample C33_649DmetaG_FD_165061 | JGI IMG/M metagenome (GOLD analysis project Ga0222713, IMG submission 165061) | Estuarine water microbial communities from San Francisco Bay, California, United States - C33_649D | ecosystem: Environmental > Aquatic > Marine > Unclassified | place: USA: California...
AGAATTTCTTTTGCAATGTATTTTTCACCGCTGTATGCGTTTACTTCAACTGTAATATTTCTATTATTTGTAATACCAAACATATTTGTAAGAACCGGTGCAAGGATATCTTTATATTTTGGGTTTTTTGTTATAACAATACCGCCGGCAATTTCCCCCTTATTTAATGCAAAGGCAATATTGTTGTTTTTTTCATAACCTTTGGTGTTGTAACCTATTTTACCGTGCCATCTCCAGCCAGCACCGTCTGTATAAATATATTTTATAACATTAAATTCAGCGGATCTTATTCCTTGATTATAAATGTGTGGGAATGTTGTTTCATTAACTGTGAATTCTTTGCGTCCAATGTTTATAAGCTCTGTTTTCATGTTAAAAAACAGTCTGTCATGTTTTGAAGATGATGGATCTTTGGAAAAAGATGATGAGCTGAAGAAGATCATGGAATTTTTTTCAAACTGTTGTTCATGGTCAAAATTTCCTTCAATTGGTGGGGTATCCATTTTAGATGCATTCATTTGCATGCCGACTGTTGTGCCTCTGCCAAAGCTGTTAGTGTATAATGTGAGAAGTATTAATAGAAAAAGATTTGTCGCAAGCTTTGTTCTGCATGCAAGAAAACTTGCTAACATGCAGAACATAAATTAACGGCAAAATTTTTAATGCTGTTGTAAGCAAAGGTTGTGGTATTTCTTGTTTGTGTTTCAAGTGTATTGAGCTTTTCAATAATGTTAATAATTTGTGCAACACTGTAATTATTTAAGTGTTTTTTCACTATACCTACCTGTTGAAAGAAAATACCGTTTTTTTTGAGTAAAATTTCGATATTTTCCGGTTGTGGTTGTAGAAGGGCTTTTTTTATAAAATACAGTTTTTTAATATAGTTTGATATACCGGTAAAGACCATAGTTGGGTGAATATCATTCAGTTGTGCATTTTGAAGAATGTCTAAGGTTTTTTTAAGGTTTTTTTCAAGAAGGTATGCTGGTATTTCAAAGATATTTTCCTGTTGGTTACTATCTAAAACTTTTCTGATAATCTCTTGTGTGATAATTTGTGGACTTGAGAGTAAATAAGTTTGTAGTTTATGAATTTCTTGTTTCATTACGGAACTGTTGTTTGTAAACATTTGTGCAAGAATATCCAAAACATTTGGTTCATAGTGCATGTGAAGGCTTTCCATAAGGTTTTTGGCGATTGTTTTTATGGTTGCTTCTCCTTCTGCGTATATTCCAATTGAGGCAAAATGCGATGTTGTTTCACACAGTTTACGAATGGAGTTGTTTGCATCAAGTGTTGTAGTTTGTGTAAGAATAAGAATGTGGTGGCAGGTTGTGTCAATTTTGGAAAGGATATCCGTGATTTTTTTACCGTCAAGTTTGCGGAAGTTGTGTATGCACAGGATTTTGTTTTCTCCAAACATAGAATCTGTAAACATTTCATTTCCTAGTTCTTGAAGATAGTTTGGATTTTCGTTGTCGATATTCTGAAATGAATATGTTTTTAGTATTTCTTTAATTGTGTGTGTATATTCTAAAATAATTGCTTCCTCATTTCCATAGAGCAAAATAACTTTAATGTGTTGTTTTTCTGCAAGTGTTTGAACGAAGTTATTAAAATTACTTTGAGTGATTTTCATTGTGAGTGTTTTTTTGTTATTGGTGAAGTATATTTTGGGAAAATGTCAATCTTTTGTTGAAATTTATGCTTGACAAAATGAATGTTTTCTTCTTTTCAATACGAAAATAAAAAACAAAGATATGGATATCTCAAAAATTTCGAGCGGAAAGAATTTTCCTGAAAATGTTAATGTTGTTATTGAAATTCCGGCAAATACACCGGGTGTGAAGTACGAGTTTTGTAAAGATTCCGGTGCAATTTTTGTTGATAGATTTCTTCAAACGCCGATGCACTATCCTGCAAATTACGGTTTTGTACCAAACACTCTTTCCGGTGATGGTGACCCTGCAGATGTTCTTGTAATTTCAAGGTATAACCTTATTGCAGGTTCTGTGATTGAAGCGAAGCCTATTGGTGTTTTGGTAACAAAAGATGAAAAAGGTTTTGATGAAAAAATTATTGCAGTTCCTTCGAACTCTGTTAGTGCAGAATACTTTAATGTTAACGATATCTCTGATCTTCCAAAGCTTATTTTGGACCAAATACAACATTTCTTTGAGCATTATAAAGACCTTGAAAAAGGTAAATTTGTAAAAGTTGAAGGCTTTAAAGATGCAGTTGAAGCTAAGGAAATTCTTAAAAAGTCGAAGAAGTAAGCGAATGTGTTTTTAAAGATGTTAGAATTTTTAGAAAATTTCTCATTTTTTGATGTTTCCGTAAACAACTTTTGTAGGTTTGGTTGAAATTGTTTCCTTGATGAAAGTTTCAATATCATTGGTGGTAATTTCTCCAACTTTTGAAATGATTTCTTCTTCTGTTATGTATCTATTAAATGCAAGTAAATTAGCAATTCCCTTTTGAGCTCTTGTACTTGTACTTTCGTTTGCGAACAAAATAGAAGATTTATACTGTTCCAATACTTTTGAAAGCTCTGTTTTGGCAATGTTTTGGCTTGCATTATTAAGTTCTTTTAGAATAGCGTCTTCCAAAATACCTACATTTTCAGGTGATGTTCCGGAGTAAATTGTAAAAAGACCTGCCTCTTTTTGTCCTTCATAAAATGATGTTATTGTGTAGCAAAGTCCTAGCTTTTCGCGGACATTCTGAAAAAGCCTTGAAGACATACCTCTTCCAAGAATTGCTGAAGCAACGCTTGCTGTGTAGTATTTTTCGTCCACAAATGGAATGGATTCAAAACCCATAACAAATTGTATTTGTGAAAGACTTTTTTTTGGTTTTATTAATTCACCGCCAATATACTTAGGTTTTTCTACCATTTGTTTAATGGGTTTTTTTTCAAGATGTGAAAAATACTTTTCTGCAAAATCAAATACTTGGTTTGCATTAACATTACCTGCAACGGAAAAAACCAAATTTTCAGGTACATACTGTTTTTCCATGTAGGAGAGAAAGTCTTCTTTTTGAAAGGTTTGAATATTTTTTTTAGGTCCAAGAATTGTTCTTCCAAATGGTGTATCACCGTAAATTTGTTCTTTATAAAAATCAAAAACAATGTCATCTGGAGTATCCAATACTGATGCAAGTTCTTGTAAAATAACGCTGCGTTCTCGTTCAAGCTCCGATTCATCAAATGAGGAGTTCAATAAAATATCTGCAAGGATATCAACTGACTTTTCCAAATGTACGCTTTGGCACTTAATGTAATATACTGTTTTGTCGGAACTTGTAAACGCATTCATTATGCCGCCGAAACACTCAACTTCATTTGCAATTTGGAATGCTGTACGATTTTTAGTACCCTTAAAAGCCATGTGTTCCAAAAAATGAGATATCCCATTTTGTTTTTTAGTTTCATTTGTGCTTCCGGTACCAATCCCAATTGCAACGGTACAGGAGTGTACATCTTTCATTACATCAACGATAACCCTAAGACCATTTTTCAGCGTATGTGTGTTAATCATTGATTAAGATACAAAGGGACGAAGTTTTGGGTCTGCAAGGTTTGGATTAAATCTAGGGGAGCAAGGTCCTTGTTCTAAGCTGACACAAGGAGATTTTAAATCTCCTTTACCGGTTTTCCCTGTCATTTCCTCTTTATTTTTGCAGGATACTACCATCGCTATTAGCAAAAATACAAAAGCTTTCTTCATATTTTTTAATAAAATTATCTTAGAGATTTTGCAACCTCAACCATGTTAATTAAAGCCTCTTTTACTTCTTTCCATCCACGGGTTTTCAAACCACAGTCAGGATTAACCCAAATTTGTTCTTTTGGTAAAACAACAATTGCTTTTTTAAGAAGTTTTTCCATTTCGCTTTTATTTGGTACTCTTGGAGAGTGAATGTCATAAACACCTGGGCCGATATCGTTAGGATATTTAAATTTCTCAAAAGCTTTGAGTAATTCCATATTAGAACGACTTGTTTCAATTGAAATAACATCTGCGTCCATTGCCGCAATGGAATCCATGATGTCATCAAATTCAGAATAACACATGTGTGTGTGAATTTGAGTTTTATCGTCTGCAATTGTAACTGAAAGTTTGAAAACATCAACTGCCCATTTTAAATAAGCTTTTGCTTTTGAAGATTTTAAAGGCATTGCTTCGCGAATTGCGGGTTCGTCCATTTGAATTGCTTTAATTCCTGCGGATTCTAAGTCTTTTGTTTCATCTCTTAAACCAAGAGCAATCTGTTTGCAGACCGTTTCAAGGCTTTCATCGTTACGAACAAATGCCCATTTCATCATAGTGATTGGACCTGTAAGCATACCTTTCATTGGTCTTTTTGTTAAAGATGCAGCATATTTAGACCATTGAACTGTCATTGGTTTTGGGCGAGAAACATCTCCGTAAATAATTGGAGGCTTCACGCATCTAGAACCATAACTTTGTACCCAACCGTTTTGTGTAAAAGCAAAGCCGTCAAGTTGCTCACCGAAGAACTCAACCATATCGTTTCTTTCAAATTCTCCATGTACAGGCATGTCAATACCGATTTCATCTTGCCATTGCACGCATTCTTTGGTTTTTTGTTCAAGGAACGAATTATATTCTTGTTCTGAAATTACGCCTTTTTTGAATAAATTCCTTTGTTTACGAACATCATCAGTTTGAGGAAAAGAACCTATTGTTGTTGTTGGAAATAGTGGTAATCCAAGATATTTTTGTGCGTCTTTTCTTTTTGCAAAAGGGCTTTTGCGGTGGTAATCCGATTCTTTAATTTGCTCAACTCGTTTTTTTACGGCATCGTTATGGATTCTTTTTGAAATCTTCTTGCTTTCCATTGCTTTTGCGTTTTCTTCAAGAAATTGCTTGTTTGGTTTACCATTTATTGCATTTGTGATTTCTTCAATTTCCTTCACTTTTTGTTTTGCAAATGCAAGCCATGAAATAAACTCTGCGTCAAGTTTTGTCTCGTTTTCAAGGTTAACAGGACAAAATGCCATTGAACAAGAAGGTGCAACGATTACAGAGCGTTTTTGTGAGACTTTTTTTACTAATTCAACCGATTTTGCAATATCATTTTTCCAAATGTTTCTTCCGTCAACAACTCCAAGCGAGATTATGATTTTTTCAGGAATTTTTGTGATTATTTCTTCTAATTTTTCAGCTCCGCGAATAGCGTCCAAGTGAATTGATGAAACATCAAGAATGTTGATAATATCCATGTTTGAGGATATATCTTCAAAATATGTTGTAAGGTGAATGTTGAGGTCTCCGTTTTTTATAACGCCGTAAGCGCTTCTGTATGCAGATTTATATTCAGCATTTAGGTCTGTCACTAATAGTGGTTCATCAACTTGAATATCCGTACATCCTTGTTTTTTTAGTTCGGCAAAAATTTCAAGATAGACTTTTGCAAGCTTTTCAATGATAGTACTCGGGTTTTTTACTTTTGCTAAATGTAAGTATGTAACCGGGCCCATTACAACAGGGCGAGTTTTAAAACCAGCTTCTTTTGCTTCTAAAAAATGTTTGATGATTTTGCTTTCATTTCCGGAAAATTTCGGGTTGAAGTTGTTTTCGTCTAAAATTGGTACAATATAATGATAGTTCGTATCAAAATATTTTGTCATTTCAAGTGCAAAGACATCTTTGCCATTTTTTTGATAACCCCTTGCTGCTGCGAAATATTCATCAAGTTTTGGAAGGTTTAATTCTTTATAATTTTTTGGAAGAAGGTTGATATCACAAGTGAAATCAAGGATTTGGTCATAAAATGAGAAATCATTCGATGGAATGAAATTCAAGCCTGCTTGCAATTTCCAATTTTTTAAACGAATTTCTTTACCTAAAGTTTCAAGTTCGTGCGCGGAAATTTCGCCCTTCCAGTATTTTTCAAGTGTGAATTTTAGCTCTCTTTGTTCACCTATGCGTGGGTATCCTAAATTTGTTGCTTGTACTGCCATTTTGATATGTAAAAAATTAACAAAATTTTAATGCTTCTTCAATGTCAAGAATTAAATCATCGATATTTTCAATGCCAACGGAAAGGCGAATTAAATTGTCCGTTATGCCGTTTTTCTCACGAAGTTCTTTTGGTACGGAGGCGTGTGTCATGCGTGCAGGAATGCAAACCAAACTCTCAATGCCACCAAGGCTTTCTGCAAGTTGAACAACCTTAAGATTTCCCAAAAATTTTGCTGCTCCGGTGAAGTTAGTATCAATGTAAAAGCTAATCATTCCGCCACCCGTGAAATTTTGGTTGCAGTTTTTTTTCATGATTTCATAACCTTTAAAATTCTTGAAACCAGGGTAAATTACGCTTTGAATTTTTGGATGCTTTTCTAGAAATTCTGCAATTTTTTTTGCATTTTGTTGATGTCTTTCCATGCGAACTTCCAATGTTTTCACGCCTCTTAATGCAAGCCAAGATTCCATTGGCGAAAGCCCATTACCAATGGTTTTTTGAACATGCAGCATTTTATTATGGAAATCATCATCATTTGTTGCAATAATGCCGGCGGTGAGATCTGTGTGACCATTGATATATTTTGTAGCGGAGTGCATTACTATGTCGACACCGAATTCAATAGGATTTTGAAGGTAAGGAGTTAAAAAGGTGTTATCTACAACGGTTTTTGCTCCATATTTTTTGGCAATTTGAACGGCTCCGGAAAGGTCTGTAACTTTTAACAACGGATTCGTCGGTGTCTCAAGCCAAATCATGGCAATATTTCCTAGTTTTTTACAAAGATTTTCAAGATTATCAAGGTTTGTAGTATCGCAAAAATGATAATTATGATAATTATTTAGTACTGTTGTGAATTGACGGTACGCACCGCCGTAGATGTCGTCAACTACAATAATATTGGATTTTGCAGGAAGAGATTGCATAATGATATTTACTGCAGCAAGACCGCTTGTTGTTGCAATTGCATGTTTTGTGTTTTCTAGCGATGCGATACATCTTGCGAATGAGTCTCTACTTGGATTTTTACAGCGAGAGTAATCGTAGCCGTCGATTGGCTCTCCGGGAATTTTTTGTGTATATGTTGATGTCAGGTAAACAGGTGGAATTGTTGCACCGGTGCTTGTATCAGCTTCACTACCAATCCTAATTGCACGAGTCGCAAATTTCCACTTCATTTTGTTACAAAAACTTTTCCCTAAATAGAAGAAAGAAAAAGTAATGTCAATAAATTTTTACTGGTTTTTTAGTTTGATTGCTTCAACATCACTTGCAATTGCCATTGAAATGATTTTATCAGGATTAAGAACCGTTCCATTTTGTGAAGGGTTTCCTTTTTTGATTTTATCAACAAATTCCATGCCTGAAATTACACGACCAAACACGGTATACTGTCCATCTAAAAATGGAGAATCTTTCAAAACAATAAAAAATTGGCTGTCAGCAGAATTAGGATCCTGTGCTCTTGCCATTGAAAGTATGCCTCTTTTATGAGGAACTTTTGAAAATTCTGCAGGAATTTTTTTACCTGATCCGCCGGTACCGTCTCCTTTCGGGTCTCCACCTTGAGCCATGAAGCCGTCAATAACACGATGGAATGTTAAGCCATCGTAGAAGCCGGATCTTACCAAGCGTTTGATTTGTTCAACATGTTTTGGTGCTTTGTCGGGAAAAAGCTCAATCACAACCATGCCATCTTTAAGTTTCATGTAAACAATGTTTTCGTAATCTTGAATATTTGCATTTGTAATTGGCGATTTCATAGATGTAAACGAAAAAAGTGAAACTGAGAATAGGGATATCAAAACAATAGATATAATATGAGAAGTGAAAAACTTTTCTTTTAACATAAATATACTTCCTTAAAAATTAAATAATTCCCAAAAAAAGAGTTCAAAGGGCCCAAGGGCCCTTTGCAAAACAGCTTTTAAAGGAGGTACTCAATACTAATACATTAGTTTTTTAAAAGTCAACCTTTTTTATAATTTTATTTTTTCTTCAATTAATTTTGCCATGTTTTTAGTGCCAAAAAGTGCAATAAATGAACCCACTCTTGGACCTTGTTCTTGACCGAGCAAAGTTTTATAAATACACGAGAACCAAGATTTCATGTCAAAATCTGTATCTTTTGCAATTTTATAAACTTCATTTTGTAAAAGATTTCCATCTGTTTCATTTGTATTTTTACAAAGTTCTAATAACTTTATAAGGAGTTTTTCTTCTTCTTCTGTCGGGTTTACAAATTTTTTATGCGGTTTAATGTAATTAATATAATAATTGATTGATCTTGCGACCATTTCATCAAGAAATTTATACTTTCCTTTATGCAAATGCGGTGCATATTTCTGAATAAATCCCCAAAGAATATCGTCATTTTCCGGGTTGCAAACCGATGCAAGATTGAGTATTAATGAATAAGAAATACCGTTTAAATCAAAATCTGGAATATTGCCGTAATGAATGTAATGTATGGGATTTTCGTATCTTCCTTCTTCATTTTTGTGGTATGAATGCACAAAGGCAATGTATTCGTCAACAGCTTTCGGAATACATTCGAAGTAAAGCTTTTTTGCAGTTTTTGGCTTTTGAAACATAAATAATGCAAGGCTTTCAGCGGGAGCGCACGCTAGCCATTGTTCAACAGAAATACCGTTTCCTTTGCTTTTGGAAATTTTTGCTCCGTCCTCTCCAAGAAATAGTTCATAACAAAAATTTACAGGTGGTTTTGTTCCTAAAATTGAGCAAACTTTTTTATATACCGGTTCATTGGCAAGATGATCTTTCCCGAATATTTCATAGTCAACGCCAAAGGTGTGCCATCTTGCACCGAAGTCTATTTTCCATTGAAGTTTGCATTTTCCGTTTGTAACTTCCGTTTCAACTTCTTCACCAACTGCATTGCGGTAGGTAATTGTTCCTTTTTGTGGATTGGTGGAAATAACCCCTTCTTCTAAAACTATACCTGTTTTATTGCAAATTGGCATGAATGGACTGTAGGTTTTTTGGCGGTCTTCACCAAGAGTTGGAAGCATTAATTGCATAATCTCATTATACCTTTCCAAAACTTTTAGCATGGTTTGATTATATTCTCCGTTTTCATACTTTTCTGTTGCTGAAATGAATTCATAATCAAAACCAAAGCTGTCAAGAAAGTTGCAAAGACGGGAGTTCATGTGGTGTCCATAGCTTTTGTGAGTGCAGAATGGATCTGATACTTTAGTTAGCGGTTTTTTAAGATGAGGTATTAAAAGTTCCTTATTTGGAAGGTTTTCCGGAATTTTACGCATGCCGTCGATGTCATCGGAAACACAGTATAATTTTGTTGGAATATTAGGATATAATTGTTCAAATGCAAATTTTACAAACACCGTTCGAACAACTTCCCCAAATGTTCCAATATGTGGTAACCCGGAAGGACCGTATCCTGTTTCAAAAAGTACAAAGCCTTTTTCCGGAACTTTTCCGTTAATGTGGTTGTAAATTCTTTGTGCCTCTAAAACGGGCCAAGCATTTGAATTTTGCATAGTGTTTATTTTTTTTTAAAACATTATAACAGTCAAAAAATGTCAAGAAAATCTTGACAAATTACTTAATTGTGTTTCATGAAAAAGTGTTTCTTGCTTTGTTAAAGAATGAGGTTTTTTCTAATTTCACTGTGTATTGTGTGTAATGTTTTTGCGGGTGATGATATCTCGATCTCACAACCTGAAGATGAATATTTTAAAAACAATGAAATTATTGATGAAAGGGTTCTTTCATATCCAAAAATGCTTGATCTTCAATACGCTTTTACTCACCCGAATTTTAAGTATATTCAACCTAACTTTGAATACGCTAAAATTGATGTTGAAAATGTTGTGCCATCTTTTGATACATTTTTTTCTAATGCTGCATTTGCCAATAAAAATAATCAATTGATGGTTTTTGGTGGAGTTTCAATTCGTGATGGAGGTTTTGAAAGATTCACTGACAGTAATGGAAAGTATAAATATAACCTTATGTATGGTGGTATTGTGTATAGTCAAAAGTCCAGTTTTTTTAAAGTGCCGGCTCGTTTAAATTTGGAATTTACATTCTTTGATGGTAAAAAAAATGGAATGGCGGAAAGATCTGATGGAACATGGCATTCAAGAGATTACTCCGTATACAATCAACTTGCTGCCGGTATTTCGCAAGATCTAATCCTTGGTTGGAAGCATTTTTATTATGCACCCGGGCTTGGAATTTATATGAAAGCAAAAAATAAAACAGATGACAGAATTAGTTCAAGGTTGCATTTTGGTGTAAGGAATGCAATTGGAACGAATATCGGTGCGTTTAATGCCGAAATTTTTTTCCGCCATTTTTCAAATGGTAGTATGACAGAACAAAATTCTGGGCAAAATTTTGCCGGAATTGCACTTGGTTTTAAGTTTTGATTGTTAATTTGGTATTGTTTGTTAAAAACGGTTTCGTGAAATCTGCATTCTCAAATTTTATGAGGGCTAAGTACTCTCCATTACAACCACCCAAAACCTTACCAACCTTTGTTTCATTTTGTAAGATTTCAGCACCTTTTTCCAAGCTCTGTGTACATTCAAAATAATAGACTTTTTTTCTGACAATCCCCATATGGTGTGTTCTTGCGATGAGTTCTTGCCCTAAGTAACAACCCTTCGTATAAGAAATTGCGTTGATATCATCAAAGCCGTAATCTAGAATAATTGATTCTTTTTGTGTTAAATCATAAAAACCGTCTGTAATTTTATTTCTGATGCGATTAATATGATATTCAATTGAGCAGTCATTGCCGCATTTTTCTGTTAATGTGTAGAATCCTAATTTTTGATGCCGTGGGTCTTGAAATTTCCCCTTATCTTTATTCCATGTAATATTGATTTCGGTTTTAGAAAGATTGCAATCCAAAGACATCTTATACATATTGATATAAGAAATAAAGCCGTCTACAAACTTTTTATTAACGGCAATGTATTTTTTTTCTTCTTGAATGAAAAGAAAGTCGTACATGAATCTTCCATTGGGTGTTAGTAAGCAGGAGTGCACAATACTTTGAGGTTTCTCTTCAATTAAGTTTGTTGAAAGATTGTTAAAAAGCTTAATTGAGTCTTTACCTGAAAGATCTATTATTGAGTAGTCTTTTAACTGTTGCATGGCTGAAAAACTTTTTCAATTTGGTTAAGTTTTGTTCCGCTTTGGAATGATTGATTTTGGAAAACTTGTGAAATTCTTTTGTGAAAGTCTGGCAAAATTGGGGAAATTGCTTCTTTAATTTCAAAAATTGTATGAAGCAGAATATAAAGTGTTGTTTCGCCTTCTAATTGTTTGCCTTGTTTGAATAGTTCCCATGGTTTTTGTTCTTGAATGAACTCGTTGGCTTTTGATGCGTAATTTATAATAACATCGATTGCTTGGTTGATTTTAAATTCATCAATCAACATTTTCATTTCTTGTGGAAGATTTTGTTCTAAAAGCGTATGAGAAACCGTGCATTTTGGAATAATTCCATTGCAATTTTTATGTAGCAGAGTAAAAGTTCTTTGACATAAATTACCAATGTTATTGATAAGTTCCGATGTTATTCTTAAAACGAATCCTTCCTTGGAAAAGTTTCCATCGCTGCCAAAGTGGGCTTCACGAAGCAGGAAATATCGGACGTAATCGGACCCGTATAATTCAATTAGTTCGAATGGGTCAATTGTATTACCTAGTGATTTTGACATCTTCTCTCCTTCAACAAGCCACCAGCCGTGGCTTATAATCTGTATTTGTTTGCAGGCGGAGTTTATTGCTTCAACGCTGAGTGTTTGTGGGGTACAGTCAAGTGCTGTTAAAAATGCCGGCCAGTAGACGGCGTGAAAACGGAGGATATCCTTGCCAATTATGTGAAAAATTTTGGAATTTTCCCAAAAATTTTGGAATTTTGTACCGGTGTTGAGTGCAGATTGGTAGTTAAAGAGGGCGTCAAGCCAAACATACATCACATGGTTGGTGTTTGGAATATTAATGCCCCATGAAAATGTTGAACGCGAAACGGATAAGTCTTTTAAACCGCCTTTAACAAATGCTTTAACTTCGTTAAATCTTCCATTTGGAAATACGAATTGCGAGTTTTGTTCGTACCACTTTGTTAGGGTGTCTGTGAAGTCTGAAAGCCTAAAGAAGTAGCTTTCTTCTTCTCTCCAAATCACTGCAGATCCGCTTGGTGTTTTGCCATTAATTAATTCAGATTCGTCATAAAATGCTTCGTCTTGCACAGAGTACCATCCGTTATATGTACTTTTATAGAACCATCCGTTTTCTTCTAGTTTATTCCAAATTTTTTGAACATAAGACTTATGTCTTTCTTCTGTAGTGCGAATGAAGTCATCGTATTTAATATCAAACTTTTGTGCAAGATTCTTAAAAACAGAAGAGATGTTGTCACAGAATTGTTGTGGAGAAAGAGAATTTTTTTCAGCAGATTGAGCAACTTTTTGACCATGCTCATCAGTGCCGGTAAGGAAAAAAGTCTCAAAGCCTTGATTTTTATAAAACCTGTTTAAAAAATCAACAACTACCGATGTGTAAGCATGCCCAATATGGGGCACGCCATTCACATAGTATATTGGAGTTGTAAAAAAAAGGCCGGTAGCCATTTATTTCAAACTACTGTGCCACTGCTGGAGCTTGAGCACCTTCAGTTTTTACTTCTGCAGGTTGTACTGCATCTGGTTGTGTTGTGTTGTTTATTGAATAAACATTTTCTTGTTTGTTAGCGTCCATTGGGTATTCTTCAATACCTTCAGAAGGTTCACCTTGAAGCGGCTGTTCTTGAGGAACTTGCTCACCTTGGGTTTCTTGGTATTGTTGTGCACGCTGTTTAGTGTTTTTTGCAACGAAGTAACCAGCAAGAACTACCACAATTAAAATTATAACAAACATTGACTTTTTTTGCATATATATAAAAGCATAAAATTACATGTAAGGCATAAAATATAAAAAATAAAATGTCCAGTAAAATTGTTAAATATTTTGAAATAGACTCAACAAACCTTGAAGCAAAAAGATTAATTGATGTTCAATCAATCGAAAACACGATAATAATTTCCGCAAAAAAACAAACACAAGGTAGGGGAAGGCTTGATAGAACATGGATTTCCATGGAGGGGAATCTTATGTTTTCCATTGTTTTACCACAAAGTTGGGTAAAATTTCCCAAGCTTTTGCCTGCTTGCTGCGCAATTGCAGTGCGTGAGGCAATTTTTCCAAATGGTAATATATCATTTAAATGGCCAAATGATATTCTTATTGTAGAAAATGAAAACCCAAAAAAATGTTGTGGAATTTTAATTGAAAAGTATAGTGATTTTTATATTATTGGAATTGGTATAAATGTTGAGTTTGCTCCTGAAAATAATACAGTGTTCCCTGCGGCGTGTCTTAAACAGTATTCACTTATAGTTCAGGACGAAGAAAAGATTTTTCAGAACTTGCTTCCTCTTTTAAATCAAGGTAATAAAGAAATTATTAATAAGTGGCAGGAAAAAAATTTTTTTCAAAATAAAAATGTTAAAATTAATGAAATTAATGGAGTTTTTAAGGGTGTTGATGAAAATTTCAACGCTATTTTATTGTGCGGGAATGAAAAAAAGGTTGTATCATTTGGTGATGTCGGTATGTAAATGTTCGTATGTAAATTCAACAATTTCATTTACGCG
>Ga0222713_10004639_pt1 | contig 13683 bp, 12 predicted proteins | sample C33_649DmetaG_FD_165061 | JGI IMG/M metagenome (GOLD analysis project Ga0222713, IMG submission 165061) | Estuarine water microbial communities from San Francisco Bay, California, United States - C33_649D | ecosystem: Environmental > Aquatic > Marine > Unclassified | place: USA: California...
AGCGCTCATTGGCGTGCTCGCTGGTTTTTTTGTTGTATTCATTCGCTTTTTAACAAACAATCCGGAAGGCGTTGCGTATGCGATCTTACTCGTGAATATTGTATCCCCCTTGATTGATAAACACGCGACTGGGATGATTCATCGTCACTTACGTTTAAAATGGAGTTTACTCGCTGGTGTCGCGGTAAGTTCGATGGTCTTTCACGGTGGCATCGTCTTTGCCCAAACACTCCCCGCATCCTCAAGTAGTTCGTCTGAACCGATCGTGGAAACACCCTATCGTGTTTTAGAAGGAACCGCAACGAGTTTGAATTGCTCATTGACGGATGATGACTGTTTAGAAGCAGAAGACGATACGATTGATGTGGCGATTAACCTCAATGATTATTATCAAATCACTGACATTACGGTCACCGGAAAAGTTGCGACGAATGGTTATTGGAAAACCACGTGGAATCACCGCATTGAAGATCTTCTTGCCTCCTATCAAGCTTTATCGATTCAAGGCATTCAAACCTTAGATGCGCTTGCGCCGCTTCCGGAAGAACTCAGTCTTACGGGCGCGACGAACTCTGCGGTACGATTACTCGATGCATTACAAGACGCGGTCAAGACCATTGAAGTGTATGAAGGATCGTTTACCTCCGATATTCCTGAAGATGAAGAAGGCACACTGTATACGACCAATGTCCTCGTCTATGTCGAGAGTGGCCAAATTTTAACCTTTGATATTCTTAATCCTGAAGACATTGCTTCCAGTTCCTTTTACCGTAACAAATGGAATGAAGGTTTTGAAACTCTCTTTGAAACGTACCGTGGGTATACGGTTGAAGACTTTATCGCTTTAACGGCATTCCCTCAGGATTTATCGATTGCAGGGGCTACCGTGAGTGCAGAACGACTTTATGGCGCGATCAAAGATGCGTTAATCGAAGGAGGCTATCAATCATGAAAGCTTCCATGAAATCCTCCCTCTTTTTAGGAACATTGATCTTGGTGATTTCTGCCACGTTAGGCATCGTGAATAGCTTAGTTCGTCCGTTGATTACCCAACGGCAAATCGACCAACAAAACGCCACTTATTTAGATGTCCTCGATTTATCCTCTTCCACGGGATTTGTTCTAAAACCCGTCGCTTCTTTATCGCCAGAACTGACCGATCAAGGCGTATTAAAAATTCTCACCTTAACCAATGAAATAAGCGATGAACTTGTCGGAACTGCCTATGAGTTAACAACGTCGGGTTGGGGTGGAACAATTACGTTCTTACTCGGTATGCGCGATGATATTTACACCGGGTTAAAGATTATAGAACAGCATGAAACTCGCGGGATTGGGGATGTCTTATTAGACGGTTTAGAAACTCTTATTGAAGGGGTTTCTGTAACGGATATCGACGTCGTTCAATCGGTTATTTCCGCGTATATTCTTCAAGAAACGTTATCGGTGACCTTTGCCAATGTCACACGTAGTGCGATGGTCCGTGTTATTGAGGTAGCCCAAACCGATTATGTTGCACGACGGGGGATGAATCCATGAAAGCATTCCAAAAAGCATTTTTGAGTGCCATCAAACAACAACAAACGTATGTTGCGGTACTCGGTGCCTGCACTGCGCTTGCGACGACCTACTCACTAAGTTTGTCGATTGCCATGGCGGTTTTATTATTCTTTACCTTGATGTTCTCCATGCCTATCGTGTCTCTACTTCGCAAGTGGACGACGGAAGATAATAAAATCCTAGTCTATTTCCTTGTCTCAGGCGGCATGGTGAGTCTTTTACAATTACTGGCAGAATGGTTTTTCCCGATTGCCTATGAAGGCCTTGGTATTTTTACGTGGCTTGTCGCAGTGAATTGCTTACTGATTACCCGCATTGAAGTCGTCGCGGCTCAAGAAGGCGTGATTCCAAGTTTAGGTGACGCTATGGGAAGTGGCTTAGCATACGGTTTCTTTTTAGGCCTCTTAGGGTTGCTTCGAGAAGTCATTGGCACGGGATCGCTTCACTGGTTTTCCTGGGCGGATGGGTCTACTGTCTTTCAGTTCGTGGTGTGGGATGAAGCACTAAGTATTCCGTTAATGATTCAACCCATAGGTGCGTTTTTAATGTCAGGCTTACTCATTGCCTTCTTGAATAAGGTGGGAGGATTCCGCCGTGGATAATTTCATGATGGCGTTCATCGCTTCTATTTTTACAAGTAACGTTTTACTGACGCAATTCCTGGGTATTTGCCCGGTACTCGGTGTTTCAAAGTCGTGGAACCGGGTTTATGGATTATCCTTGACTGCGGTCATCGTGATGGTTCCTAGTTTAATCCTTGCCTACACCTTAGAAACACTAATCATCCTTCCTTTAGAGATTACGTATTTAAGCTTTCTAATTCACGGGATAATGGTAGTGGTTCTCATGAACATGTTAGAAAATCTCCTTCGAGCCTTCGCGAAGAAGCTCTTTGCCGTTGTCCAACCGTTCTTTCCGCTGCTTTATCTTAATTCTTTAGTCATTGGGGCGATATTAGCGTTGATTCAAAACGAGCTTTCCTTCGAGGCTATGCTGGGTTATGCCTTGGGGGCACCGATTGGATTCGCCATGATTTTTATTGCCTTCAGCGCGATTCGTGAACGAATCTTACTGCATAACCGAGTCCCTCGTTCTTTCCAAGGCTCGGCGATTGCTTTATTGATTCTTGCTTTTATCGCGATGGCGATGATGGCGTTCACGGGTCTTGTTTAATTCCGTTGTTAAATCATAAAAAAACAGTCCTGATGGGGACTGTTTTTGTTTGTAATAGGTGTTTTGAATTAAATCGCTTCGATTTGTTTTAAGAAAGCATCAACCGGTTGGTTCCCCAAGAGTTCCTTGGTTTCATTAATAATGATCTTGGGGACGCCAGAGACTTTATACTTCATCGATAAATCTTGGAAGGTGTTCGCTTCAATCATTTCGGCTTTCACAAGGGGATTAAGCATCGCTAAACGGTGCGCAGTTTGGACGGCACCTGGGCAGTGAGGGCAACTTAAAGTCACAAACACTTTGATGTTGACGGGTTTATCAATTTTTTGAATACGGGCTAAGACATCGGCAGGATATTTAATTTCTAATCCCGACATTTCGATGAGGGCAGAAATAAACGAATTGATTTCATGGCCCGCAGGAATCCCGTTGAATTTAACCCCACGATATGTTTTCTTTTCATCTAATAAGACAAAGGAAGGAACGCGGTCGATGCCATAGGATGCAGCTTGTGCCGCATCGGATTTGATATCGAGTAAGCTTAATTGAATTTTAGGATTGGTTTCCGCAAATTCGCTTAAAAGTTGGCTCGTTTCAGCACACGTTTCGCAACCGGCTGCATCAGTAAAGAGTAAGACGAGAACAGGATTGACCATTTGACGGAGAATATCCGTGATTTTCGCTTTCGTATCGGCATTAAAGAACTTGTCCATAGTGATACCTCCTTTTAGGTGTGATGGATTAAGTATTGTTGAACTGCTAGCGCGGCTTTGGCTCCATCCGCGACGGCAATGACAATCTGTTTGAAGGGTTGCTGCGTGACATCGCCTGCAGCAAAGAGGCCGGGAAGACTGGTCATCATCATGTCATCGACGATGACTTCATTACGTTCGTTTCGTTTCACGAGATTTTCCAGAAGATCCGAGTTAGGAATGACCCCGATTTCCACAAAAAGACCATCCGCAGGAATGATACGGGTCGCTTGGGTTTTCTTATCAAGCACTTTAACCCCCGTCATGAGGCCTTGGTCTCCCAAGACTTCAAGAAGTTGGGTTTCAAGGTGAATGGTGAGATTTTTAATGGAGGCGAACTTATCTAAAATCACTTTATCCGCGCGCCATTGGGATCGGTGGACGACAGTGATGTGCGATGCCCATGCAGCAAGATCAATGACGGATTCAGCGGCAGAGTTACCACCCCCGGCTACAATGACGTGCTTATCTTTAAAGAAAGGGGCATCACACGTTGTGCAATAAGAAACACCTTTATTCGCATAGTCCCATTCACCAGGGATATCGAGCTTACGGGGTTGACCTCCCGTCGCTAACATGACAGTTTTGCTTTTTAAGACGGTGCCATTTTCTAAATTTAAAAAGAAAAGAGGGCCTTGTTTTTCGAGATGAATGACACGTGCATCCGGATGAATGGGAACACCAAGTTGCTCGACGTGATGAAGAAACACATCGGACATATCTTTGCCTTCTAACATCGGAATGCCTAAATAGTTATCGACAGTGGACGTGTTATGAAGTTGACCGCCAATTTCTTTGGTAAGAATACCGACTTTAAGACCTTTGCGTTGGGCATATAACCCCGCATTCAAACCAGCAGGGCCTCCCCCGATAATAAGGAAGTCCCACACCATTTCTTGTTCAAAAATGGGCGGTATGGGTTTCGTTTGTAAATTAAATTCGAACATATTTTACCTGCTTTTGACAATGAGATCGAGGGCATCTTGGAACTTTTCAGCATCTTCCGGATGCACTTCCATTACTTGTTGAAGATTTTTTGTCGTGAGAATCGATATGGTTTTATCAATATTGGCGCGCACGGCTTTTAATTGAATGACTAAATCTTGGCAGGCATTCGATGTTTCCATCATTTTGCGAATGCCAGTGAGTTGGCCTTCAAGGCGTTTGACACGATGGAGAAGTTCTTGATCACATTTCATAGGTTCAATATACCCCAAGGGGTATCATAAATCAATTAAAATGTATTGAGTAAAGAGAACTAACTTAAACAGATTGAATTTCGAAATAATTTAAATTAAATCCTTGTCGATCGACACGTAAACGTATGGTTTGGACGCCTTCATTTAAGGTAAAGGAAGAGGAATTGACGGTTTGCCATGCTTGCCAGTCGCCTGTAATCGGTAAATCCGTGGTTGTTTTTTCTACATTGTCACTGAGTAAGGTAAGTTGACCACTACTATCTTTACTTGCGACACGCAAGGATAAACGATACGTGCCCGTTGAAGGTATATTAATTTGATATTCTAAATAATCTCCTGGGTTTAACCAACCAGCATTCTCACCCCCACCCACATCGGATGTCGATTCGAATTGTACCCCTTCTTGGACGATATAATCTTCAGCTTCAATGCGTTCATTAATTGAAGGGTATCCAGAAGTTGTTGCCTCAAGAATCACGGGATTGGAAATATTAAAATTAAAATCAACGGCTTCAATTTGAATTTGATAGGTTGTTTCTGGTGTTAAGTTATCAAGATAAATCGCCGGAACAGAAGGGGCACCCGCGAATTCTCCATTGACTCGAACGATATAATTACGGACAAGACGATTATCGGTAACTGGATTCCAGGCGACAGCAAGACTATTGCCCGTTGTTTTCAAGACGCGAGGGTTATAAATACGGCCCGGAGGCGTTACGTCATTGCGACCGTACGGCATTTGATACACGCGGACGTAGTCCACGATCATGGACGTTGGGAAGATGGTGTCATCAACACCTTGAACCCCACCCCAGTTTCCCCCAATTGCAATATTAAAAATAAAGTGAAAGTCTCGGTCAAAGGGCCACGCTAAATGGGTGGGACCATCCATCACATCGTTCACATCAAAGGCAAATTCAGCATATGGTTGATCATCGACAAAGGCCTTAATTAATCCAGGTTTCCATTCAATCGCGTACGTATGATACGTATTAAAGACATCGGTTAAATTAATCGATTCACCGACTTGAGTACCTTTCGAGTGGTTGTACGTGTCGGTGTGAATCGTCGCATGCACGACGTTCGGGTCATACCCGACATGTTCCATAATATCGATTTCTCCACTTGTTGGCCACCCCCCGTAGGCCCAATCCGTGGGCAGCATCCAAATCGCAGGCCAGGTTCCTCGACCTGAAGGAAGTTTGGCACGGGCTTCCATCCGACCATAAAGGAAATCCCCTTTATTTTTGGTGACAAGTCGGGCGGACGTGTATTCACGGTTTTGGAACGTTTCTTTTCGGGCTGTAAGGGTGAGTTCGCCATTGGCAACGGACGCATTATCTAAATCCGCTTGGGTGTAATATTGGAGTTCGTTATTACCCCAGCCACCCCCACCAACGTCATAACCCCATTTCGAACTATCCGGGAGTCCGGTGTAGTCGAATTCATCGTTCCAAACGAGTTCATATTCGATCGGTGTATTATCTTGACTTGGGGTCGAACTTTCTGACGATAACATCGATGATTCAGTGCTTGTTGAAGTCGTTGTCGAACTCAAATCGCCGCTGGAAACGAGGGAAGAAGAACTAAAGGTAACATCACAGCTCACGAGGAGCATCGTGACAAAAGGAATAAGCGGTATTTTTTTCATACCTATCATTATACCAACCTAGTCAAGCGATAACGAAAGACCGGTCAATATTTTTTGATTAAGGAGGGGAATGAGTTCAGGGTCCCCACTTAAACTATGGCCACTATTGGGAAAATAGAGTGTTTCATAGGGTTTTTCAAAGGTATCGAGTTCAGCGAGGAGTCGGGGAAGATTGGAAGAAGGAATGAGTTCATCTTGACCGGCATAGGCAAATAATGAGGGGACGGCGGTGGCCGCATACGTAATGGGCGAGGCATCAAGCCACGCTTGTGGATAACCGCTCGTTTCAAGTTCTTCTGCATCGGCGACATTGGTACCTGTGAGACTATTAATTTGAAAAAGTTGGAGTTCTTGATTGCCCATCGTTAAAAAGGCAGGATCACTAAAATCCACCGGTGGAACGAGCGCGACGACATAATCAATGGGAATGGGACTCGTACGACTGTAGGCATACAGTAAACTTAGATGCGCACCGGCACTGACACCAAACAGGGCCATTTGTGTCGTATCTAAATTGAAAAAAGAGGTATTCAGACGAATAAATTGAATGGCTAAACCAAGATCATTGAGCATGTCCACATACGTTGCGCCGGTTAAAAGCAGGCGATAGTTAATCGAAACATAGAGATAGCCTTGTTGGACTAACACATCACGATAAGAGCGCATCATGGATTTATCGCCCCCTATCCAACTGCCCCCATGGACGAGCATGACCATCGGAAGTGGTGATTCGGAAGGGAGGTACGCATATTCGAGAACATGCCGTTCATCCGTCCCATAAACGACATTGTCATCAAACACCAAAGGGTCTTCGCTTGATGGGAGGGACGAGGAAGCAAATTCACTACTCGAAAGCAGCGAGGATAACGAGGAGAGTTCACTTGAAGCACTGGAGACACTCCCAGATTGGCAGGCGGTTAAGACGAGAAAAAACAAAATTAAAAAACGTTTCATAGTGTTATTGTGCGAAGACAAAGGCTGCTTTTCAATCAAGATGCTAACTGATCAAGATTTTGCTTAAGGATGGATGCGGAGGCTTTTAAGGCATCCATTTCCTTTTCATTGAGTTGAAGTTGTACGACATGATGAATGCCTTCACGGTTAATGACAGCCGGTAAGCCAATATAGACAGGTTCGATAGGATATAAACCCTCATGGAGAACCGAAAGCGGAATGATACGATTTTCATCCTGAAGAATGGCTTTCGTAATATAGGCAAGGACCATGCCGATGCCATAATAACTCGCTTGTTTACGTTGAATAATTTCATAGGCAGCCGTTTTCACGGTATGATGAATTTTTTCTAAATCATCGAACGTAATTTTTCCATAGGTCTTTATCACATCCGTTAACGGTTTTACCCCTATAAAGGCATTGGACCAACATACGAACTCAGAATCGCCATGCTCCCCTAAAATATATGCATGAACATTGCTGACATTAATATCGATTTTGCGACTAATTTCATAACGTAATCGCGCGGTATCTAACGAGGTTCCGCTGCCGATGACACGGGAGGCGGGTAAACCGGATGTTTGCCAAGCGATGTGGGTAAGAATATCGACCGGATTGGTTGCCAGTAAGAAGATGCCATCAAATCCAGAGGCCATCACGTCCTTTACAATGCTACGAATGATCGCCGCATTTTTTTGCAGTAACATCAATCGCGTTTCCCCCGGTTTTTGATTCACACCTGCGGCAATGACCACAAGCGAAGCGTCCTTACAATCTGCGTATGTACCTGCCTTAACGTGCATGCGTTTTGGGGAAAAGGATAAACCGTGGTTTAAATCCATGGCCTCGCCTTCGGCTTTGGCAAAATTAATATCAATAAGGACGAGTTCTTCGCCGATTCCTTGGTTGATAAGGCTATAGGCATAGGACATGCCAACAAACCCCGTGCCAACTAAGACTATTTTTTGTTTCATGATGTCATCCTCTCTTTAAGCATAAACGTTTCTAAGGTGTTCGTATAGACAACCTAAGGTGTTATTTTTATCATAGAATTATGAAAAAATATTTACCGTGGTCGATCGGACTGAGTTGGCTTATTTTTATCGTTGTATTAGCGTTTGTGTTACCAGACGTCTCTCAAGCGAATGAAGCGAACGGATTACTTGAATCGATTGATACCAATTTTTCCTTCTCCATACCTGACCTTGTTCGTATCTTAGAAACATATGGTGAGGAAGGACGGGCGTATTATATTCTTCAACGTTGGACCTTTGACCTTTATTATCCACTTGTTTATGGGATTCCCATTTCACTCAGTCTTTACGGGTTACTTCATGGTAAACCCTTTCAACGTGTGGCTTGGTTAGGACTTATTGCATCCTCTTTTGATTATTTGGAAAATATTATTTTTACGCTTGCTGCTGCGACGTTTCCAACCGCGACTACCTTTTGGGTGAGTCTCGGAGTTATTTTGAGTGTGGCGAAATGGAGTGCGCTTGGAGGCGGATTTTTGTTGATATTCGTTTTATTATCACAGCGTTTATTTCAGAAAAAGCGAGGATAAAAAAGTAGATAAGTCTTCCACGGAATCGACATGATATGTTGCGTGACTCTTTCCTTGTCCCACATGAATCGTATGGGCGTTTGGTAAGGCGGAAAACATTAATTCATCCGTCTCATCATCCCCTGCAATCAAAACAAAATCAGGTTGAACTTTTTCCACAATCCGGCGAACGGCGAGACCTTTATCGACGGAAGGATCTTTGATTTCAATCACCTTGTGTCCGAGCATGATTTGCATCGTGGTTCGACTCTTTAACGTTTCTAAGGTGTGGAGGATATCGCCCTTACGTATTGCAACCATATCCGGTTCGCATAAGCGATAATGAAAGGCAATTCCGCCCGTTTTTTCTTCAATCAAGCTGCCTGGCATTTCATCCATGTAACGTTGTAATATACGTAAGACATCTTTTTTCCAAGGAAGGGGACTCCCAAACTTTTCTTCATGACCTTGAGGATCACGAATGGTTCTTCCGTGATTTCCTGCTAAAAAGAGCGGGCGATGGCCAAACCATTGCTTCAGTTGTTTTCCATCCCTACCAGAGACAATGGCAACAGAGGAAGAAGGAGTCCCACTTAGTCGTTTAAGGAGCTCATAAACTTTTTGGGTGGGTTGGGCGTCGTCTGGTCGCGATTGGATTGGCAATAAAGTGCCGTCATAATCAAAAATAAAAAGAGGTTTACGTGCTTTTTTCCACGCAGGGATGATTTCCTTTAAAGGGCGGAACGTGAGGGTGGCAATAGAGCTATCGTCGATTCTTTGGTGAGATAGGCGTTCCAGGAAAATAACCACCCAATAATGAACATTTGTTCGTTGAATCCGTTGCATCATCGCATGATGTCGCCGTTTCTTTTCGGATTCCGTCATTGTTAATGCCTCTGCGATGGCATTCCCAATCGCTTCGACATCAAAAGGATTTATACGTAAGGCTTCTGAAAGTTCATGACTTGCGCCTGCGGTTTCAGATAAAACCAACACGCCTTTCCCATCGTGGCGGGATGCGAGATACTCTTTAGCCACTAAATTCATTCCATCGCGAAGCGGCGTTACGAGCATAACATCCGCGGATTGATATAAAGGAATAAGATCTTCTTGAGGAAAACTTTGGTATAGGTACCAAATGGGCATCCATGATTGTGAGCCATATTTTCCATTAATTTCTGCTACTTTTTGTTCGATGAGTGATTTGAGTTGATCATAACTATCCATTACCTCTCGAGAGGGGGCAATCATGAGTTTAAGATTCACGTTTCCATGAAATTCGGGATGATGTTGCAAGAAATGTTCGTATCCAAGTAAGCGTTCAGGAATTCCTTTGGAATAATCTAATCGATCAATGGATAAAATCATTTTATAAATTGATTTTTTCGGCGTTATTTTGGTGGAGGAAAAGTGTTGGACATCAATCCCCATGGGGAAGGCATCCACCGTCACAGTCCGTTGTTGATAAGGCAAGGTAAATAGGTGACGATCTAATTGTAAAATCCGCATAACACTGGACATAAAGTGGCGGACATAATCATAGGTGTGAAAACCGATTAAGTCTGCGCCTAACAAACCTTCAAGTAATTCTTTTTTATGAGTTAATGTCCGAAAAAGTTCAAAGGAAGGGAAGGGAATATGGTGAAAATACCCTATTTTAAGTTGCGGAAATGTTTGTCGCAATAACGCAGGAAGTAGCATTAATTGATAATCATGAACCCATACCGTATCGTTGGGTTGAATATGGCGACACAAAACATCGAAAAACTTTTTATTCACATCAACATAAGCTTGCCATGTGTCTTCGTATTGTTTCGTTTTCTCTAAAAAATAATGGGATAAAGGCCAAAGGGTGGAATTAGCATATCCATGATAATAACGTTCAATGTCTTGCGAAGTTAAGGCAACGGGAATTGCTGCTTTTTTCGCGAGCACATCGTGTAACGAATCCCAATCAGAATCCTTGATTTTATCGCGAGCAATTCCTGGCCAACCAACCCATTGAAAGGGTTGAGAATCATGTACAGCATGAAGTCCCGTAGCAAGACCCCCAACGCTTGGTTTTAGTACAATGTTGTCTTCTTGTAATTGAACTGAAAATGGCAAACGATTTGAAATAATCCAGAGCATACCCATCTTTTAACCATACCAAAGAATGGGGTGTCATGCAAAAATTCACCAGACTTATATAAGAATCAACCATAAAAAATGCCCGCATTGCGGGCAATTTCTTATAGTAGTGGTTGTAAGGATTAATTTAGAAGAATACAGCGTATTGCTTTATCGAATAGCCCGTATTTACCGTTGCTGCACCTTCGAAATCTTCATCAATTGAACTCGAATAGATTATCCAAATGATTCTTCCAGACGAATTTATCGTAAGAATGTTTGCAAAATCGGTTTTTGAACCATCAAGAATTAAGGAGTCTTCAACTTCGAAGTTTTCATCAAGAAGGAATAATGCGGCAGCTAAACCTTTGACCCCGTTCGTTTCATTTTCAATAATAGTGCTCGATAAATAGTAACCGCCATCACGAGGGTATAAGCCGGCGATATTGTATAAATCATCGCGTGGAACATCAATATTGGTAAATGTTTTATTGACGCTATCAAATTGTTTGATCGTTGCAAAATAATCCACAATGATGGTGCCTTCATTATCATATATATTGCTGCCATTTTGAGTGATCTGTGGGTAAACATATTGCGTAAACGTTGAGGTTAAAAAATAAGAGTCTAGGACTTTTACCAGAGATGTATAAATGTTGGACTGAAAATAATAATCTTCATTGAGATTATCGGTCCAATAAAAATTGAGCCATGAATTTGTATGAATAGCAAATTCAAATTCATCCGCTTCAAGAGAGAATAATCCCATATAGCTAAATTGCACATAAATGGAAGTAGTTTCGTCCACGTATTCATCGCCTCGAATTTCATCATAGAAAGCGTTTAAGGAACCTTTAATGTTGGAAAGATCGGTAGTAGAGACACCTTGAATGGATTCGAGTGCATTGATACTTTCTGACACATTATTAATGGTTATTAATGTGTTGTAGTTTAAATACGTATTTAGGGAAATAAATGGGTTGCCATTTTCATCAAAATTCGTATAAACCAAACCTTCGGAGATAGCAGTGAAACGGCCATAATTAACATAACTATTTGAATTCGTCGATTCTGTTTCAAAAAATGTTTGATAACGTTGTTTACCTATGGTCAAACCATCCGTCATGGGATGAATTGTATAACTTACAAAATACTCATTCGCAATAACAGTTTCTGGAAGGGTAAAGGGATCAAAGAATGAAATATGTTCAGACACATTATTATTTGCCTGGTTTCGATTGTTTGCTAACACATGTAATTCATCATTGTGAAAGGTGATGCTTGTCACACTTGAATAAAAGTTATTCGATTCTAAAAATACAACTTCATAGTCACCGGGTTGGGCTAAATCAAAACGAAGTAACATGTTGAAATTGGTGTTCCTATAACTAATACCTTCAGTTTCTAGAAAATCAATAATAGGTTGATAATCTCCCCCAAGGACAAGTTCGTTACTTTGAAACTGGACGTAATCAGATAATACGTAAAGGTAGCCTTCGTAAATTTCCATGGAGGAGTAGCCGGTGGTGTAAATAGGATTTACTCCATCATTCATAACAGCATCAATATAGGTTTGACCAGGATTGAAGGTGAATTCAAATTCAATCACATTGGTTTCAAAGTTATAAACGACAAAACCGACAAATCCCTTGTTCCAACTATTGGCAGTTTCTTCGGTAACCCCATCAAAATAATTGATACCTATTTGATATAAATAATTTTGTTTGTAGAAATTTCCCCAAACACGGTCAAAACCAAATGATAGACCGCCATCACTTTCAAAATTAATCGTGGCATTATCCAAGTTTAAGTCGGGCAATTCACCATCCAGTGAAGTCAAAGGTGCTGAGGAACCAGCTGTTGAGGTGGTCACACCGCTTGAACCTGTAATGCTTGTAGAAACGGAGGAACCGTTGGGTTGAGATGAGTTGGGGTTACTTGCTAAGAGAGCAACTGAGGTTGTCACAACCCCACCACCTCCAAGTAGTAATAATAGTAAAGTAAGCTTCTTGCGATCTGAGATAAATTCATTGAATTTTTCTTTGAATGATTTTTTGGCCATAAATGCCTCCTATTAAAGCGTTACAAAGATACCTTAATTTATAAAAAAAAGCAAATTTAGTTTACATGTATTAACTATATTTGCTTATAAATAGTACTCTTTAGAGTTCGTTAAATTAAATAACCAATGTGCTTCATTGAATTTAGTAAGCTTTGTGAATGAGGAGAACTATCAAAGGTACTGCTCGCATCTTTTCCTGCTAAATGCATGCCACGATGCACCCCGTTTGACCAGGCGGATTCACGGGTTACATCGTAAATATTTCCGTAGACTGCAACCCATGCCGGTTTTCCATTCGTACCATCGTAATAGGCTAATTGATCAAGCGTAAGGTAATACATACCATCCGAGGCAGGACTATCTGGGTATGTAGTTGGATCAGTAACGGACGATCCGGGAACAACCCCGCCTGACGTACAACTCCAATAACCATCATCATCGTCGTCATCATCATGGTCATCATCGTCATCGTCATCATCATGGTCATCGTCATCATCATGGTCATCGTCATCATCGTGGTCATCGTCATCATCGTCATCACTGAAACGAGGTGCGTCATCCGTTTCGATCCATTGGCAATATTCCACCGAGATGGTAACTGCACCACTTGAAGATGTTACGCTAATGCTATTAGTCACTTCGGAAGTGACAGCAATGTCAACAACTTCCCCAATGACGGG
>Ga0222713_10004641_pt1 | contig 13681 bp, 10 predicted proteins | sample C33_649DmetaG_FD_165061 | JGI IMG/M metagenome (GOLD analysis project Ga0222713, IMG submission 165061) | Estuarine water microbial communities from San Francisco Bay, California, United States - C33_649D | ecosystem: Environmental > Aquatic > Marine > Unclassified | place: USA: California...
GAAGAGCCGCATCGAGACCTTCATGGGCAAGAACCCCGATGCTGAAAGCTCTTACCAGCAAGTGCAGTCGCAAATTGCCGTTGCCACAGGCGGCGTATTTGGCAAGGGCCCCGGTCACTCAACCCAACGCTACTATTTGCCTCACCCCTATTCTGATTTCATATACGCCATCATCATGGAGGAGTACGGACTCATAGGGGGACTCTTGATACTCTCTTGTTTCTTGGTATTGCTGTTTCGATGCCTGAAAATGGTCACCGCCTCGCCGCAGGCCTTTGGGGCTTTAACGGTAGTAGGTTTGGGTCTATCCATGTCCTTCCAAGCTTTCTTGAACATGGGCGTAGCCGTAGGGGTATTGCCCGTTACGGGTTTGACCATACCCTTGGTTTCGATGGGAGGCACCAGTCTGCTTTTCAATAGTCTTTCGTTTGGAATTATCCTGGGCATTAGCCGCCACATTCAAGAAGAAAAACGCAAACAGGCCCAGGAGACTGTAGGCAGCCTTGCCTAAATTCATCGTCAGCGGGGGCGGCACCGGGGGGCATATATTCCCCGCTGTGGCCATTGCCAAAGAATTGCAGCGGCTTCATCCCGGCTGTAAAATTCTCTTTGTCGGCGCACAGGGCCGCATGGAGATGGAAAAAGTCCCTGCTGAAGGCTTCGATATTGTAGGCCTGCCCATTGAGGGCCTCAAGCGCTCCTTGAGTCCTCGCAATTTCCTTGTATTGGCCAAGGCCGTGTATAGCCTAGCCAAAGCCCGTCGCTTGTTGCGCGAGTTTCAACCTCAGGCTGTGATTGGCACCGGCGGATACGCCTCTCTGCCCATTTGCCGAGCAGCGGCTGGCATGGGAATACCCACTTTTTTACAAGAACAAAATGGCTTTGCGGGCTTGACCAACAAAAGCGTGGGCCCCAAGGCTCGACACATTTTCACTGGCTTTCCCGACATGGACCGCTTTTTCCCCAAAGGTCGCTGGACCTTTACAGGAAACCCCGTTCGCGAAGCCATTGTGGCGGCCGGCTCCCTGCAAGGTGCAGCCCTTGGCCAAGCTCAAAAGGAAGCCCGCCAAGCCTTCGGTTTGCTGGAAGACAAACCGGTATTGCTCTTGACCGGCGGCAGCCTCGGCGCCCGAACCTTGAACCAAGCCCTACACGCCGGCTTGGACCGCTTAGAGAAAGCCGGAATCCAAGTCATTTGGCAGATGGGCAAGTTGTATGCGAGCGAACATCTCGAGACTCTTCAAAAGGAAAAAAACACGCGCGGAACGGGTTTCCCCGAATACATGGAGGCCTTTGTATCGCGCATGGACCAGGCTTATTTGGCGGCTGATTTGGTCATTAGCCGGGCCGGCGCTCTGTCGGTTTCTGAAATTGCCGTAATGGGCAAGGCTAGTCTATTGGTTCCCTCACCCAACGTCACCGACGATCACCAAACCAAAAATGCCGAACTGCTCTCCCAGCATGGAGCCGCGGTTTTGTTGCCCGATGCGCAAGCCGCAGAATCGCTGATTGACGCTGCAATCTCCTTGCTCGCCGATTCAAGCAAAAGAGCCGAACTACAAGCCCATCTGGCGCCCTTGGCCAAACCCCTGGCTACGCAAACCATTGCCCATGCCATTTCCCAAGCATTGGGGCTAAGTTTCGATACGGGCGAGCCCTTGACCGAGTCTTTGGCAGAGGCCGCGGCTGAACAAAACCAAGCGGCTACCGAAAAGGCGGCTAGCCCTGTACCCGCCATACCCGAGGAAACAACAGCCCAGCATTCAACAGCACCTGCGGCCTTCAAAGCCGTCTATTTCCTAGGCATCGGGGGCATAGGCATGAGCGCCATTGCCCGCTATTACCAGCAAAACGGCTGGCAAGTAGCCGGGTATGACAAAACCCCCAGCCCGCTGACCGAATCGCTACAAACTGAGGGCATGCACATCCATTTCGATGAGGCTGTCGAGGCCATACCCGAAATCTTTCGCCAGCGCGCTCAAGAAGTGCTCTGGGTTTTGACACCTGCCGTGCCGGTCCAGCATTCCCAGCGTCAATGGCTGGAGGCCCAAGGCTTGATATGGAAAAAACGCAGCGAGGTGCTGGGATTGCTCGCCCGCGAACATTTCACCATCGCCATTGCCGGCACCCACGGCAAAACCACCACCAGCACCCTGTTGGCTCATTTGCTCAACGAAAGCCCGCTGCCCGTTACGGCATTTTTGGGTGGCATCTCGAGCAATTTCAACAGCAATTATTTGCACAACATACAAGGCCAAGGCCGGCGCATCGTTGTGCTCGAAGCCGATGAATTTGACCGCAGTTTTCACCGGCTCTCTCCCGATGTAGCCCTCATCACGGCCATTGACCCCGATCATTTGGACATTTACGGCAGCCCTGAGGCCTTTCAAGATGCCTTTGTGGAGTTTGCCCATAAACTGCGCGGGTCTGGGCCCTTGTTCTTGAACCAAGCCCTCAGCAGCGAATCCTTCCAAGATTTACCTTTGCAGCGCTACGGCTGGGAAGCAGCCGATTACCGCGCCGAAAACGTTCGGGTCGAAAACGGCGAATACCATTTTGATTTTGTTTTTCCCGGCGGTCGGCAAGCCATGCACTGCGGTCTCCCGGGTCGCCACAACGTAGAAAATGCCGTGGGAGCCCTGGGCATATGCCACGGAGCTTTGGGCCTGAATCCCGCTGAATTGGCGCCTGCCTTGGCCAGTTTTCGCGGCGCGAAGCGCCGCTTTGAGCGCTTGGTTTCAGGACCCCGCTATACCTTAATTGACGACTATGCTCATCATCCGCAGGAGATCCAAGCCTTCTTGCGCTCGGTGCGCGAAATGCACCCTGACCGAAAACTCACCGGGATTTTTCAACCGCACTTGTTCACCCGCACCCGCGACTTTGCCGAAGGCTTTGCCGAAAGCCTAGGGCTGCTCGACGAACTCTGGCTCATGCCCATTTACCCCGCCCGCGAAGAGCCCCTTCCTGGCATCAGTTCTGACTGGCTGCTCTCGCTCATGCAGGGCCCCCAAACCCGTGCCGTAGTGCCTGCTGATCAGATTCCGGCCAAAGCCCAAGCTGAAAAACCCGAATTGCTGCTGCTGATCGGCGCAGGAGACATTGACCGTCTTTGTGCCCCCCTCACCCAACTCTATCACGAATTGAATTCGAACGCATGAAACTCAGTTTAAACCGACGCCAATCCCTCTTGCTACTGCTGATTCTGCTCATTTTTGGGCTGGTTTTCGCATGGACCTCCAGCAACGGACAGAGCGGCGAAAGGCGCATCAAACGCATCGAAATCAAGAACAAGGGAAACCGCGGATTTGTCTTTTTTACCGAGCGCGATGTGTTGCAGATTTTGCAAAAAAAATCGGGAAAACTGACCGGTCGCAGCCATAAATCGGTGCAGCTGCAACAGCTCGAATACGAACTCATTGAACAACCCGGCATTCGCAGTGCCGATGTCTACGTCAACCTCAACGGGACCTTGGCCGTGAAAATCCAAGAACGCGAACCCTTGCTGTTGGTGCGCAACCAAAAAGGGGAACAATTTTACTTGGATTCAGCCGGCATTCTCATGCCCACACGCGGCAAACACGCCGAACATGCCTTACCCGTCAACGGCCGCATCAAAACGGCATTCAAAGCCGGTGCGGTGACCCAAGAACAAAGTTTGAAAGACTTGGTCCAAGTGGCCTTGATCATGGCCGCCGATCCCTTCTGGGACGCGCAGTTTGAACAAGGCTATGTCGATAACTCGGGCCGCATAATCATGGTTCCCCGCGTGGGAACCCATAGCATTGTCTTAGGAACAGCTGAAAATCTCACGCAAAAGCTGGAAAACCTGCGTCTTTTCTACGAAAAAGGCCTGAAGACCATGGGGTGGAATCGCTACCGCACCATTGACCTCAGTTACCAAAATCAAATCGTAGGCAAGCCGCTTGATCCAGAAAGTGAACAGTTTCTGCTGCGCCCTGTCCAAAATGATACACACTCTACGCCATAAACTTCTATGACTCAACACAACTCACAGATTATCGTCGGATTAGACATTGGAACCACCAAGGTTTGCGCCATCGTCGGTCAATTGGCCGAAAATGGAAAAATCAACGTTCTGGGCATGGGCAAAGCTCCTTCCCAAGGCGGTGTTTCGCGCGGCATGGTTGCCAATGTGAGCAAAGCCGTTCAGGCCATTGAGATGGCCATTACCGAAGCCGTTCGCCAAAGCCAGGTTTCCATCAAAACTGTTTTTGTGGGCATTGCCGGTCACCACATCAAAAGCTTGCAGCACCGAGGTTCACTGAGCCGCAAGATGTGGGACGAAGAGATTTCCCAAACCGAATTGGATACGCTGGAGTCTGAAATGGAAAACCTAGCCCTGTCACCCGGGCTTGAAATCTTGCATGTGCTTCCACAGGAGTACCGCATCGACAACGAAGATGGAATCAAAGACCCCGTGGGCCGTGTGGGCGTGCGCGTAGAATGCAATTACCACATCATCACGGGTGAGACCTCAGCGGCCAAGACCATTTTCATGGCTGTTCGCCGAGCCGGTCTGGAAGTAGCTGATTTGATCGTAGAGCCCGTCGCTTCTGCCGCCGCTGTGTTGAGCGAGCCCGAAATGGAAGCCGGTGTTGCCTTGGTAGACATCGGTGGGGGTACCACTGACGTCTGCATTTTCGAAGACGGATTCATTCGCCATACCGCCATCATTCCCATTGGGGGTGATCGCATCACCAAAGACCTCCAAGAGGCCTTTGGCATTCTGAAGGACCAAGCTGAAGTGGTTAAGACCCACTACGGATCTTGCTACCCCACCGAGGCCATGAAGAACGAAGTGGTCGTCGTGCCAGGCTTGCCCGGTCGACAGCCCCGGGAAATATCGCTGTACGCCATTAGCCAAGTCATTCGCGCCCGCGTGGAGGACATCATCTCCAAAGTCGATTTTGAAATCGAGGTCAGCGGCCAGCGCCAGCGCTTGGCCGGAGGCATCGTACTCACCGGCGGCGGCTCCAGCATGAAAGACGTGACCCAGCTGTTCAACTACCAAATCGGATTGGAAGTGCACATTGGCCGTCCCGGCCAACACCTGGGCAAGGGCATGATCGAAGAGGTTCGCAACCCCATGTATGCCACCGGCATTGGATTGGTCATGAAAGGATTCGAACTGGCTGCCAAAACCCAACTCCAAATGTCCCAAAACGAGCCCCTGTCGCAAACAACGGTGGGCCCTGAAACGACCACCTTTATCGATGAAGAACTGTCAGAACCCCTGCCCATTGATGCCAACCCCGGCAAACGCAGCACCTGGATCCAGGGCGTGCTGAACTGGGGCAAGAGCATGAAGGAATGGGTCGACGAAGACTTCGATGATAAAATGAACTAAAAACAACCTCCTGCTATGACACAACCATTTGTACCTGCCGTAGATCGTTTCGAAGGCAATTTGATAAAAGTTATCGGTGTAGGAGGCGGCGGAAGCAACGCTGTCAACTACATGTACCAACACGGCATTGAAGGGGTAGACTTTTTTGTCTGCAACACCGATGCTCAAGCCCTGCGCTATAGCCCTGTTCCCAACCGCATTCAACTGGGATTGGAATTGACCCAAGGCCTGGGAGCTGGCTCTCAGCCTGAAATGGGTGAAAAGTCTGCCGTTGAAAGCATGGATGAAATCAAGCGCTTGCTCGACGGGAACACCAAGATGGTGTTTGTAACCGCCGGCATGGGTGGTGGCACCGGTACCGGGGCTGCACCCGTCATCGCCAAACTTGCACAAGAAATGGGCATTTTGACGGTGGGCATTGTAACCATTCCCTTTGAAGACGAAGGACCCCAGCGCATCAACCAAGCCAACGAGGGCGTGGAAGCCCTGCGCCCCCATGTAGATGCATTGCTGACCATTTGCAACGACCGCATCGTTGATATGTACGGCGATTTGAGCATTTCCCAAGCCTTTTCCAAGGCTGACGACATACTCTGCACCGCCGCCAAGGGCATTGCTGAAATCATCACCCGCCCGGGTCAAATCAACGTGGATTTCATGGACGTTTTGACGGCCATGCGCAAAAGCGGACGCGCGATTTTGGGAACCGGTGTAGCCAGCGGCGAAAACCGGGCCGAGAACGCAGCTCGCATTGCCTTGGACAGCCCCTTGCTGGACAACGTTCGCATTCGCGGCGCTCAACATTTGCTGGTGAATTTCTCGTACGGTGCTACCGAGCCCCTGATGAGCGAAACCCGCGCCGTGAAGCGCTTCTTGCAAGAAGAAGCTGGCCATGCGGCCCACTTGAAAATGGGCATTACCCAAGATGAGAATCTGGGTGATAGCATCTCCATTACGGTGATCGCTACCGGTTTTGAGACCAGCCAACACAATCCTGTTGCCGTGGCTCTTCAACCCGAAGTGCAAGCCGCCCCGGTACAAGAAGCACCCCTTGCTGCGGTTCAACCCACCGCCAGCGTTCAGCCTCCCGTACCCGCGCCGAGTGTACCCAGCGGTTCCATGTTCACGCCTCGTGCAGTTGAACAGACCGAAGACATTCACTTGGCCCCAGCCGCTCAATCGCCCCAAGTGCCTCCCGTTTACAACGGCCCTTATGGCAACGTAGCGTCTCGCGGCAGCGAGCGCGAGAAATTGTTGGATAACGACCTGGATGTTCCCGCCTATTTGCGCAAAGGGGTGGTGCTGGCCACCGCTCCCGCCAGCGACGCGCGCGATGTTTCCCGCATCACCATCGGTGAGGAATCTTCTGATGGGCGTGACATGACGGTTCGTCCCAACCGCCACCTGCACGACAACGTAGACTAAATTACAGTTTAGTAGTGTGTTTCATAGATGGGAAGGGCCTCCGCAAGGGGGCCTTTTCTTTGACCCCTAAAGCCACTTACCGTTACCGCCGATTCACTTCAGCAGTGAATCGTAGAGATGATGGTAACGTTCAGCGACCTGCGATTGCTCATACTGCGAAACAGCGAAGGTGCGGGCTCGCTCTCCCATCGCTTGGCGCTCTTGAGGAGCCATTTGCACTAAGGCCGTAGCCGCTTGAATCAGGGCCGCGGTATCACCGGGTGTCAACACCCAGCCGGTTTGGCCATCTTGGATCATTTCGGGAATGCCCCCTACGCCAAAGGCCAATACAGGGGTAGCGCAGCTCAGCGACTCCATGACCGTAGTGGGCAAATTGTCGTTGCGGGTGGGGGTAACATACAAATCAGCTGCATTGTATAGGGAAACCAGGGTGTCAGCATCGCTGACAAACCCGGCTTCGACGTAAGAACCACGCAAACCCAGCTCACCTACCCGGTTTTGACCGACCAGGAGGGCTTGAACGGGGTGACCGGCATCGGCTAGGGAATTGAAGAGTTGTACAAATTCGGGGAAGCCTTTGTAGGGGTTGGCTAAGTTGGCTGATGAAAACAGGAGTACGGTGGCCTCGGGATCGAGGTTCCAGCGGCGGCGTGCCGCCGCCGCGTCCCCCGGAGCGAAGCGACGGGTATCGATTCCATTGGGTACCACTGAGATCTCATGGACCAAGTCTTGAGCCGCGGCGCTGCGCGCCGCCTTCCCCGCCAACCAAGCCGAAGGCGCGACAAATTGAAGCTGGGATTTCCCCGCCCACAACCGTCTTTTTTCGGCCAAGCGGCGCTGAGCCAAGTCACTGCCTTTTTTCAAGAGCGGGCATATATGGCAGAATGCTTCCAGACCCACGCAGTCTGAAGGATGGTAGCAGCCACCGGTAAAGGGCCATAAATCGTGGCAGGTCCAAACCATGGGTTTGCCTGAATCCACCCAAAAACGCAAACCGCGCATGGACAGCAACCCTTTGTTGACCCAGTGCAAATGCAGCACATCGGCTTCTTGCCAGCCGGGAATATCATTCAGGGCGAAGGGGGCATGGGAAAAGAGGAAACGCTGGCTCGAAGAGGCTTCGTGGGCCAAAAAATGCGCCTTTTCCAGGGCGTGATAGGCAAACGCCTGGGCCTTGCGCAGGGGATTGGAGGCAAAGAGTTCGTAGCCCTCGCCGGGCTGACCGGTCAGCACGAAATGGCGAGCTTGAACCCGCCCAGAGGCGTTTTGAGCATCGACCAAGCGCTGGGCCACCACGAAGGCTCCTCCTGAGGAAGAAGCGTTGAGGTGCAATACGCGCAAGGGCCGGCTCATGGCAACAAAGTACGGGATTTAGGCTGGTTTGGGCTAATCTACCAAGCGACGCGACAAGGCCATGGCCAAAAACCAAACGGCGAGCATCAGCAAACCGCCCATCCAATAGGGAGCGGTGTAATGCTTCAAATAGAGCATTCCTGCCAAAATGGGACCTGCGCTGCGCGCCAGCGAACCGATGCTTTGCATGCTGCCCAGCATTTGCCCTTGTATGTCGCGCGGTGTATTGATCGATACCAACGAATTGATAGAAGGCATCAACATGCCGTTGCCCACCGAAAGCAGCAATACCGCGATCACCTGAACCAAATAGAAATTCTCTTTGCTGGGCAGGGGCATGATGGTCAATCCCAGGGCCACCATGGGCGCGCCGATCATGAGCATTTTTTTCAAGCCCAGTATGCGCTGAAAATGGCGAATCAAGCCCCCTTGAACAATGGCGGTGCAAACCCCTATCAATCCAAAAATGTTGCCAATGGCAACCTTGGAGAGCCCGTAGTGTTCTTCCCACAAGATGGAGGCATTGATGTTCATCATGGAAAAGGCGGCGATGTACAAGAAGTTGATGATCATCAATTCAGAGATCACTTCCAGCTTGAGCGCTTTTCCCATGCCCTTGAAGGTCTCCAACGGACTGCGCTTTTGCACCGATTTCTCGCTCAACGATTCGGGCAACAGGAACCAAGCCAAGACAAAATTCAACAAGCACAAGCCTGCCGAGAAGGAGCCCAACCAGAACAATCCGTTGTCGCCGCCGAGGTGAAACATCCACCCGCCCAGGGGAGGGCCAAATACAAAGCCCAAACCAAAGGCAGCCCCGATGATGCCCATGCGACTGGCGCGCTCTTCGGGTGCGGTAATGTCAGCGATGTAGGCCTGCGCTGCCGCTAGGTTGGCACTGCCAAATCCCGAAACCAGACGGCTCAACAACAGGGCCGCGAATGAACCGGCCAATCCAAACAAGAAATAGCCCAAGGCGTTGATCAAAATGCTGATCAATATGATGGGACGACGGCCCACGCGGTCAGACCAAGCCCCGAGCAAGGGCGCAAAAATGAATTGCATGAGCGAGAACACGCCCGCCACAATGCCCACTGAAACATCGGGACTGAAGGGTAGATCGGTCTGGCCGGCCAACGTTTTGGCCAGCATGGGTAAAATGGGAATGACGATTCCAAAACCCAGTAGGTCAATGAAAATGGTCAAGAACAGAATGAGTATGCGACGGTCTTTCATCGTAGGTCTAATTTGGAGGCGGCCCATGACTGGGACAGGGCCAAAAAGGGCTGAGTGCGGTATTCACCCAGGGTTTGAATTTGACCGTTGAGCACCAAGGTACTGGGCGCCCAATCGCCCTCTGTAAGGGCTTGACGAGCCTCGGCCAAGCTTTTGATCACCGAAGAGGTGCACAGGGGTCGGTGCAGCAACAGGCGGTTGAAGAAATCGAGCCCGTGTTCGGCCCCAAATTGCTGCAACAGGCGAAAAGCCTTGTCAATGCTGCAACCCGTGGGAGGCGCTTGAGATTCATCGACGGCAATGAGCACTTGGCAGCCGTAATACAGGCCAAAACCGGCCGAGAGTTCTTCTCCGTGCGCTTGCCAGTCAGCCACAAACAGGGTCAACAAGCCCTTGAGGGCTTCGAGTTCATCTTCGCTCCAATTGCGGCTAGCCTGAAAGAGCCAAATGCGGCTGCTGTCGGGCAAGGCATTCAAACTCATTGGGGGGCTTGGCTTTGGTTCAAAAGTTCGGCGACATCGAGTACCTGCACCTCGTTCTCTTTGTTGTAGTGCTTGGTACCGTCAGCCATCATGGTCATGCAGAAGGGGCAATTCACGGCAATGATTTCAGCCCCCGTAGCCAGGGCTTCTTCGGCGCGGACATGGTTCACTTCACGATCGCCCTTTTCGGCTTCTTTGAACATTTGAGCCCCACCAGCCCCGCAGCACAATCCATTCGTGCGGCAGCGCTTCATCTCTTGCAAATCGGCATCCAGTCGCTCCATCACCATGCGGGGCGCCTCGTAAATGCCGTTGGCGCGGCCCAGGTAACAGGAATCGTGGTAGGTGATTTTCTTGCCTTTGAACCCGCCACCTTCGATGGCCAAACGACCGCTCTCGAGCAATTCATTCAAGAACTGGGTATGGTGCAGCACTTCGTAACTCCCTCCCAACTGCGGATACTCGTTTTTCAAGGTATTGTAGCAGTGCGGACAAGCCGTGACCATGCGTTTTACCCCGTATCCATTCAGGAGTTCAATGTTTTGCAAGGCCTGCATTTGAAAGAGAAACTCGTTGCCTGCGCGCTTGGCAGGATCACCGGTACAGCCTTCTTCGGTTCCTAAAATCGCAAAGGATACCCCTGCTTTTTCCAAGAGCTGAGAAAAGGCGCGGCTGACCCGCTGGGCCCGCTCATCAAAACTACCGGCGCAGCCGACCCAAAATAGGATTTCGGGACTCTCGCCCGCCGCTAGAAATTCTTGCATCGTACGAATTGCCATACCCTTGCAAGTTCGCTACCCTTGGGCGAGGCCGCCACACAATTTGTTCACAAACCCGGACCCTGTATGGGCTTGATTAAAGGGTTTGGCTGGGGGCAAAAAAACGGCGGCGGCGGGCAGGGCCCGCCGCCGCCGCGACTTTCGTTGAATCCAGATCAGTACCCCGATCCGCCCACACCCACCACTTCTTGCCGTGGGGTTACCAACAGCGGGAATGTGGCCTTGTTGCACAAGTGTTGCAAGGTAGAGGTCTTGAAGAGCCCGTCTGAATCGGTCTCGTTCAAAATGCTCACCCATTGGCAAGATTTAGCCTGGCCGAGTTCCAGCAGGCGAGCCACTACATCGACCCCGTGCTCGGGTTCGTTGCTCTGGTAGCGCACTCCTTTTTTGGCCATGACCTCTTCAGCTTGGTTGCAGTAGATGTGCAAATAGCGCAGGTCTTCCCCCCCTTTGGCCGATGTTAATCCGCAGATGGTAACGGGAGCGAAGAAGGCCTTCGAAACCAACGATACCGGGTAAAATTTTTGCCGGCTCTCGCTGAGGGTTCCCATGTGCATCGCAATCGACATCGGTTTGCACCAATTGGACTGGGGGTTGAGGTACAAAACCGTGCAGGGGAAAGCCGCCATGCGTGAGCCCATGCCCCCGCCCAACATGCTTCCTGCCACTGGTGGAGCCAAGATGCAAACGAAGGTGGCCTTCATTTCTTCGGCCGATTTGGCCATGGCTTTCCACAAGTTGCCCGGTTTGCGTGTGCAGATCACGCTGTGAGAGTTGTTCCACTCGGCCGAATCGTCTGTCTCGATGTACTGAATCGGCACGCGGAAGGCCAAATGAAGCCCGGCTATTGCCTGCTCCACGCGCTCTCGGGAACTGGATTTGTCTGCAGAAAGTAAAATGGTGGTAGTGTTTTCTGTCATAGGCAAATGCTTGTTTACAAGCAAATTCGCACACAAGAAGCACATTATCAAGTACCTAAAAAATTTGTGAACGCGTTTTTACGCGGCCCCGCAAGCGGGGCCGCGGGTCTGCCATTTTTGCCCTAATTTTCCCCATTCATGAAAAAAGCCTGGCTCTTGTTGTTCGCTATTTCCCTCTTCGCAGGGCTTCGTTCCCAGCATTACAGAGGCTTGGACGTGCTCAACGACCAAATTGTATGGGCCTCGGGATCCATGGGTACCATCATTCGCACCCAAGATGGGGGCCAAAGCTGGCTCAACTGCTCGCCCAAAGGTTACGAGTACTGCGATTTTCGAGACATCGAGGCCTGGGACAGCCTCAACGCCATCGCCATTCATTCAGGCGACAGCGCGGTGGTGTTGCGCACGATCGACGGGGGTCTTTCTTGGTACCTGGTCTATGCTTCCAATCGGCCCGGTGTTTTCCTGGATGCCCTTGAATTGTTAGGCCCCAAACGCAATTGGGCCGTGATCGCAGGCGACCCCTACCCTTTGGCTCAGCCCAGCGGCGACAGCTTGTGGTTCTTTGACCTGTTGGTTTCAGAAGACTCAGGTTGGCATTGGCAACCTTGGGTCAACCGAGACGGCACCCCCATCGCCCTGGCTCGCTCCAAAACCGATGCTCTGTTTGCCGCGTCGGGAACCTCCATGATCCCCTTGGGACTGGGCTTTGATCGCCCCTCTGTGCTCTTTGCCGGCGGGGGTTACAGCGCCCAAATCACCCTCATTGCAGCGGCACCTGAGCTGCCTCCTACCATGGATCAGAATCCCCAATTTCTGGAAAATGATCGCCCCGAATACTGGGTATTGAGCAGCCCACTGCCGTTGATGCACGGCCCTTCCGGCGGATGCTACAGCTTAGCCGCCCGCCGCGATGAAAGCGGATTTCATTTCCTGGCCGTAGGTGGCGATTACACCCGCCCCGATGAACGCGATTCAACGGGAGCCTACAGCGCAGGCGCTTACAACCAATGGCAGCTCTGCGAATTCCCCCCTCGGGGATACCGCAGCTGCGTAGCCTTTCACCCTTTGAACCCCAACTGGGCTGTATGCACAGGCACCAACGGCACCGACATCAGCATTGACAGCGGCCAAAACTGGATCCCCTTGATGGACTTGGGTTACAACAGCTGCGCCTTCAGCCCCAATGCCCTGTGGCTATTCGGCAATCGCGGCCGCTTTAAAAAAATCAGCTTCGCCGAATTGGAGAAATTGGTTTTGGGCGAGCAGTGAGTCGACCGGCATAAACAGGCACATCGCTGAGCCGCTTGATTCGAGTCAACCTGAGCCTTCCGGCTCATTAGCCCTGCCGCTTTATGACTGGGAATGCCGTTTCGCCGGCAGCTCATGCCTTTAGGAACGTGAAAAGACTTAGCCCCGCCGCTTTATGACCGAGATTGCCGTTTCCCAGGCAACTCATGCCTTTAGGAACGCGAAAAGACGTTGTATTTGAGAATGCAGTAGATGGCCCGAAAACCGTCTTTCCAGCCAATTTTCTTACCCTCTTCAAAGGTGCGGCCGTAGTAACTGATGCCTACTTCGTAAATGCGCACCCCGGGAATCCGGGCCATTTTGGCCGTCACCTCGGGCTCAAATCCAAAGCGCTTTTCTTTGAGCTTGAGGCCTTGAATTTGCTCGGTACGAAACATTTTGTAGCAGGTCTCCATGTCGGTCAAATTCAAGTTGGTCAGGGCGTTTGACAAGAAGGTCAAAAACTTATTACCGATGCTATGCCAGAAAAAGAGAATGCGGTGCGGACGACCACCCATGAAACGAGAACCGTATACCACATCGGCATGACCGTTCAGAATGGGCGCGAGCAGAATGTTGTACTCCTGAGGGTCGTATTCCAAATCGGCGTCTTGAATCACCAAGACCTCTCCCCTTGCTTTGGCAATGCCCGTGTGAAGAGCCGCTCCTTTGCCTTGGTTGCGCTCATGGGCGTGCAATGTCAAGGGAAAATCAGGATGCTCGGCGGCGTATTGCTGAACCGCTTCTTTGGTGTTATCGCGGCTGCAATCGTCGACCACAATGACCTCCTTTTGCAAATTCTGCAACAATTCGACCGCTCGAATT
>Ga0222713_10004647_pt1 | contig 13671 bp, 10 predicted proteins | sample C33_649DmetaG_FD_165061 | JGI IMG/M metagenome (GOLD analysis project Ga0222713, IMG submission 165061) | Estuarine water microbial communities from San Francisco Bay, California, United States - C33_649D | ecosystem: Environmental > Aquatic > Marine > Unclassified | place: USA: California...
CTTGGTCCTGTATATACTTCTACAGCAGGTGCTACAAGTAGTAGTGCTACAATTACAGTTGGTTCAACAACTGGTTTAGTTGTAGGTATGACATTAGAAGTGACAGCTGGAGTTGGAGCTTTTGCAGCAGGATCTACGGTTCTTTCTATACCAACATCAACTACGTTTGTTGTTTCAGCAGTACCAACCACTGCTTTATCAGGTGGTGCTACAGTAATTAGAGCTACTGGTTCTAATCATCAAATATTTAATATTTCTGTTGTGCAAGGAACTCCACAAAGTTTTAAAGCTTTTGCTGGATCTCCTATCAAAGTATCAGGAACTGGAACTATTATATAAACCAACTAATTTATGCCTGCTGAATTACCTTGTTCATCTACTAAAACATTAGTTATTAACTATACATCTGCAAGTAATATTTTACCAGCAGATGGTTATACTATTCAATGGAGAGTAGTAGGAAGTTCTATATGGAACACTGTACCTAATAAAACTACCAACCCTATTACTATTCCTAATGTTCCAACATGCTATAGCATTGAAGGTAAAATTCTTGCTGATTGTGGTACAGGTGAACTAAATGAATTAGAAACATTTGGCGTAACTGGAATTAGTACAAGTTGTGCAAGTTATAGATTATTAGATAGTGGTGATTACACTTACACATCATGTACAGATTTTCAACCTGTAACTATCTATAATAACTCTGGCTCTCCTCAAGCAGTATGTGCTGTAGAAGGAAGTGTAACAGGTGGACAGTTTACTTATTTAAGTTCTTGTATAGAATAAATAATTAATGGCTAACGAATTAACCATAACGTTTACTGAGGCATCACCTGCTCCATCTGGAGGATATCTTGTTAGATATTGGGCAACTAATACTCCAGGTACTGTTTTGACAACTGCTGTTACAGGTAGTCCTGCTGTTATTAGTGGATTAAGTGCAACATCATATACAGGTACTATAGAATCAGTTTGTAGTTTTGGTAACTCAACTAGAGTTTCTTTTGAAGATCAGGTTTGTGAATTAGCGTTAGTCTTAAATACAACTAATCCTACTAACCAAGCTGGAACAAATGGTACAGCTACAGTTACATCGGTTAGTGGTGGATCTGGAACATACACATATAGTTGGAATACTACTCCTGTACAGACAACACAAACTGCTACAGGATTAAGTGCAGGAGTTACATACACTGTAACAGTTACTGATACTGTAACTAGTTGTACAAAAACTGAAAGTATTGAAGTAGGTCAAACATCATTTACATTTGATGCAGACTACATGGTAATAACTTATCAGTTTACAGATGGTAGAGATTTAGATACAAGAACAAGAATTGTGTCTATAGAAGGAACTACTTACGCTGATCAAAATGCTGCTGAAAGATATATTGGTTATGGTCAATATACTAGAACTCCTCAGACAGCAAGTTATATAGAAAGTGGTAATGTATGCAATGTAGCTACAAAACCTTTAGCTATATGGGGATCTGATAATCTTAATCAGGGGTATGAATCTACCATGATTGATTTTACATTAATCCCTACAGGTCAGAATGAGATAGTAATAGATTGTAGAGCTTTATGGTGGGGAGAGATAGGAACACAAGCAGTTAATATTGGCTTTACACTTTATAAAGGTGGTTGTATGGTTAAGCAAGGAGCGTCAGGTACACCTGCATATAGTTTTACTAACCCTACGGCTACTGGAACATTTGCTGGAACTTCTTCAAGTAAAGTGATTACAGCTTATAGAACTGGCGGTGGATTAGCTACAGGATCTTCAGATATAGAAGTGCCAAACGTATCTGCCAATGTCTCAAGAGGACAAAGAATAGCAGTAATTACTTATAATAGAAGTACAAATGTTGGTAGCATAGATATTAATGACACAACAACACCGGCTGTATAATGAAACATTTAACTAATATAATTGTCAGTAATTTAGGTGCAGACTTTACTAAAGAAGATACTATAGTTTTAAACGGTCATGACTTTATTGTATATAAGAAGTTTGAAGAAGACTTTTTTATTGTAATGAAGGACAATAGTGAACTAAGTGAAGTGTTGATATCTAATGATGACGTAACAAACTGGATAAATAGCCATGTCTAATACATTAACCATAACGTTTGCAGAAACTAGTCCTGATCCTCAAGGTGGATATAGGATTAAATACTGGCCTACAAACAGTCCAGCTAGTGTAACTACAATTACACCTAATCCAACTAGTTCTCCTGTAGTAATAAGCGGTCTTAATGGCACCTCATATACAGGTACTGTTGAAGCTGCATGTGGTGGAGGAAACTATTCTACACCTGCTACATTTACTGGTGTAGCCGGATCTAGTGGTGCTGCTACTTTAGCAATAGGTACAGTCTGTAGTGCTGGTTATGGTAATTATATTTTAACAGGGACAGTAGGTAATGTTGTAAGACTTAGATTATCAATATCAGGATTAATTAGTCCTACAAGTACAGCTTGGTTAAGTGCAAGCATGGGATCTACTAATCCAAGTTTTTCAGCTGTAGGAACAAGTGGCTGTTATCAACCTGGTTCAAGCCAAGGTGTTTCATTAAATCTTTATAAAAATGTTACTATACCAGTTGGTGGTACTGTAAACATTAGTACATCAATATTTACAAATAATTCATCAGCTAGTATGATGTCTGCTGCAATAAACATTGAAACAGTAAACGGAGGAGCTAATACATCTACAGGTACAACAAGTATCAGTGGGGTCTGCGTAGGAAACTCTGGAGGTGGTTCATGTCCAGGAGCATCATATATAGGTGATTAAGATATAAAAAAGTCAGTGGTTTTGTTGGTTTCCACCTGACAAACAAAGCCCCTGCTATTTCTATAGTGGGGGCTAATTTTTAAATGTTTATATTTTGTGTATAAAAAGTATTATTTATAAATAAAGTAAGCTAACTTTATACACCATATACCCAATCCAAACAACTATGACGTTAATCAATCAGGTGTATGGCTCTCTCAGATGGAAGAAAACTGATGAGTTCTGTGCTTCAAAGTTAGGTATTTCACTACAAAAATACCAAGAGATTAAAAAACAAATCTTACAAACAAAAGACCTACTTCAGAATGAACTGGACATTAGTCTTGTAGATTTAGTTGGTAAAAGAATGTTAGAACTGATAGATGATGAAACCATCAAGAATCAGTACATTACAGACCTTGAAAATCATTTGGTTGATACTATGAACCAAAGTAAAGAAAAGGTTGTAGAATGGAAAGAAAACCTTGAAGAAGGTACAGCAGAAATAAAAGGAGTGGCTTTCTCAGAGCCCAAGAGTCCAGAAGAAATTATCAGAATACTAAAGATTGACACCGAGAAGTGGAAGCTTAGTTCTTACTGGAACAAACAACATAAAGACTATTGGCTTATATCAGCCATGGTTACTCAGAAGACCTTGGAACCCAAGGACTTATTCAAAGAAACATTAGAAAATTTTAACCCGTCTTATAAACCCGTTGCAGAGGTATTTGTTAATGACAAATTTGATAATCCAACTGTGGGGGTCTTGTCTATACAGGATCTCCACTTTGGTAAAGAAGGGAACTTAAGTGTAGTAGATGACTTTAAAGAAAGTATTAAAAGTCTTGTACTAAGATCTTATTATGCTCATAATGTAGAAAAGATCATATATGTAATAGGAGGAGACCTTCTTAACATGGATACCTTTGGTGGGTTAACTACTAAAGGAACTCCAGTAGACTCTGATCTTAGAGCTCAGGATGCTTATAATGAGGCTTTTGATGCCATGTTCTGGTCGGTTAATTTTATTAAGCAGTTTTGTAAAGAACTAGAAGTGGTATATCTACCTGGTAACCATGATCGTTTATCTTCTTACCATTTAGTACATGCACTATCTAAGTGTTTTACACAAGAGATATCTGTTACGTTTAATGCTACATATGAAGAAAGGAAAGTTGTTACCTGGGGTGATAACTTTTTTGCTTTTGAGCATGGTGATGTAACTAAGAAAATGACAGCTCTAGTGTATGCTACTGAGTTTCCATACCAATGGGGACAAACTAAATACCGCACTTGTTATACTGGACACTTCCATACAAAGAAAATAACTGAATTTGTAACAGATAATGAGGTGCATGGTTTTACAATCAAACATCTTCCTTCTCTATCTAAGTCAGATTACTGGCATTACCACAACAAGTTTACAGGATCTAAGCGTCAAGCAGTTATGGAAATTCATGACTTAACTAAAGGTAAGGTATCTGAATTTACCCATAATGTTTAAACTATTAAAGTTTAAATAGGAAACTTCATGGATTTTTCGTAAATTATTAATGTAGAACATTGTGGCAAAAGCATGTAAAAAACCGGACTTAAATGCTCCAAGATATAGACCCAAGAAGCTAAACCTTACAAACATAGACTTTTATAATAAGTTTATTAGTAGTAACCCAAGGTATGCCTCTATGGATATTAAAACTTTTAAAAGCATCATCAATGCTTTTAATGGTCAGATATGGCAGAAGGTTATAGAAGAGCGTGATGGTGTGGAACTACCAGAACAATTAGGTTACATTTTTATAGGGACATGTCCGCGTAAAAAGAGTAATGTAGACTTTAGTAAAAGTAAACAGTATGGCACTGTTATCCAGCATCAAAACTGGGAATCAGATCAATATGCTGCTAAAATATTCTACACAAACTTTGAAACCAAGTATAGGTTTAAGCATCATGAGATGTGGAGCTTTACTGGAATTAGAGACTTTAAAAGGATGGTCGGCCAAACATATCCTCAAGAGTGGAAGAAATATGTAATGGTTGATAATCTTGTAAGAGTGAGTAGACTTTTTAGAAAAGAAAAGTATAAAGATTTTAAGAAACAAGAAACTCAGTATATCATTAAAAACAATGAATATGATGAGTTTAATTTAGATTAAGGCTATGGCTAAAACTACTATAGGAGATGTAATCTCTAGAATGCGTACACAGATAAAGGCTGTTAGACAAGATGCTTTCTTGACTGACAGAGCTATCTATGCGTTTATTCTAAAGCATGCTAAATGGTTAATGAAACGTGAAGACGGTAAGAATAAACTATTAGCATATTCTGGCGTAGTGCAGACTATGGATTTTGTAGAATTGATTGAAGTGGATAAAGTGGAGGCTTGTTGCACTGGTATTACTTCTGATTGTACAATCAAACGTACTAAAGAAAAGATGCCAATCTTTATGCAGGGATATAATGGTCCTTTGATTAGATCAACAACTTCTATTGATGGATCAGAAAGCTTACAACCAACTAATCCTGGTACTTATTTATCAATGTCAAAGTCTAAAAACTTTAAGTTTAATAAGTCTAAATACTATTGGTATCTAAATGACTATCTATACTTTCCTAATTTAGAATGGGATGCTGTACGTATAGAAGGTATCTTTGAAGAAGATATTTCTGTATTTACATGTGCTGCTGACAGCTGCATCCAAAAAACAGATCAGCCGTTTAATGTACCAGACTATTTATTTGGTGAGATAGAAAGTAATGTATTTAAAGATCTTATGGGAATGATGCAGATTCCATCAGATACTTCTCAAGATAAACAGAATATACTTAGATAATGAAGACTGAATTACAATATAGAACTTTTGATGAGCTTCTTAATGAGGTGGCTACAGACTTTGTTACCTATAGTAATGAGGGTATGATTGAGCCTGCTCAGCTTATTAAGGTGGCACAAAGAGTTAACTATGACTTAGGTCTTAGAATTCATGGAACTAAAGAGAAGGTTTTAGATATTGAAAAAAGAAAAGTAAAACTTCCTACTGACTTCTATGTACTTAACTATGCATACTTGTGTGGTAAGTATAAGGTAACATACCCTTCTATGTCTGGTCGTCACACAGAGAACGTTATTTTAGATCCTGCTCATTGCACTGTTGTTAACGGTGTAAACACTTGTAACAAATGCGGAGGTACAGATACTACATGTTTATGTGAAAGAACATATGCTGTAGAATGTAAGACAGGTGAGAAAGTATATGTGCAAGTTGTAGAAAAGCGTAAGCATGAGGTTAAGACCTATGAGACATTTGAAAAGCTAAGCATTGCTACTTCTACAGGAAGAGTAGATGCTCTTAATGACACTCAAAGAACTGGATATATCAAGAACGGTTTTATCTATACTAATCTAGAAGAAGGTTCAATCTTTATTTCTTACCAGGGTGCTTTAGAAGATCATGATGGTAATTTATTAGTATTAGATCATCCTGTTATTAATGAGTATTATGAGTATGCAATGAAACAGCGTATTCTTGAGAACTTATTTATTAATGGGGAAGATGTAGGTCAAAAGATGCAGCTTATTGAGCAAAGACTAAGAGGTGCTCGTAATAATGCATTAAGTATTGTAAACACTCCAGACTTTGCAGAAATGTATAAGGTGTGGCAGATGAACCGTAAAGCTCAGTATAATAGATACTACGATATGTTTAAGTCAACAGATGGCTTCTAACCTATGAAATTAACTACTACCATAAAATTACCAACGTATAGTTGTAAACTCAAAGTAGTAGTGGTAGAAAGTGTATCTGTAGCAGCAGAAAAGCTTTATAAGAAATACAAGATTAAAGATGAATTTGGAGGAGAAGCTGAAGGTGCATTAGTAATGCCGGATATAGATAACTACTATCTTTTACTAGGTGATCAGTTCTTAACTCATAATACAATTGCCCATGAACTTTATCATGCTGTTGTAAGAATAACAGAAGATAGAGATATAACAGATGAAGAAGCACAAGCTTGGTTGGTTGGACATCTTACTGGAGAAATATATAAATTTTTGGACAAGAAGAAGTTAGTAATAAAACATGGCTGAAAATACACAGAACCCTACATCTACAACTAATCTTTTTAATAAAGGATTGGTTAAAGATTATAATGATACCTTCGTTGGTGAAGGGTTGTGGACACATGCCCGTAATGCTGTAAACAATTCACATGATGGACAAATTGGTGTTATAGGTAATGAGCCATCTAATTTACATTGTGTTACACTTCCTTATACACTAATTGGTTGTATTCATCTTACAGATGATCAGTGGGCCATCTTTACTACAGATGACGTTAACTCAGAGATTGGAGTATTTGATGAAAGTCAATGCTCTTATACAAAAAAGGTCAACTCTCCATGTTTAAATTTTAAACGTTCTAATCTTATTACAGGTATTAGTCGTAGACGTTATGACTGTGACCGTCCAATATATTGGTCTGATGGATTAAATCCAGATAGATTTATGGATTTAGATAATCCTCCATTTAAGTATACAGAAAATGTAAACAATGGTTGCGTTATTAAAACATATACTAATGAGCTTGATTGTGAAGAGATCCGTTTAGCAGCTCTTATTACACATCCTTGTATTATTCTAGAAAAAGGTAAAGCTAGTGGTACACTTCCAAACGGATCATACCAAGTAGTTATTGCATACACAGTTAATAAAGTTAAGGTGTCTGACTACCTTGGTCTTTCTGAGGTGCAGTCATTATTTAGTCACCAAAACGTTAGCTCTTCTTTAGAAGTAAAGGTTACAGATATTGATAAAGACTTTGAAGAGTTTGAATTAGTTATTTTAGCACAGATTAACGGGCAGACTATTGCTCGTAGAGTGGGATATTATTCTACTAACCAGAGCACTATTTATTTAGATGCTCTAAGTAATGACTTTGAGACAGTTCCTATTTCACAGATTGTTGTGAGAACAGAACCTATTGAAAAATCTGATGCTATTTATTCTGTAAACAACTACATGTTACGTGTAGGTACATACAGTAAGACAAAGTTTAACTACCAACCTCAAGCTAACAGTATTCAGGCTAAGTGGGTTGCCGTAGAATACCCTGCTAACTATTATGTAAAAGGTGGTAACAACACTGGCTACATGAGAGATGAGCAATATGCTTTCTTTATTAGATGGGTATATAATACAGGTGAGCGTTCTGAATCATATCATATTCCAGGTAGAGCACCATTTAGTACAGACACTACTCCTATTGTTGGAACAGATGCATTTGAAACCATTGATGGAGTTTCTGTAAAGAAATGGCAAGCATCTAATACAGCTACAGTAGAAAGTACAACCAATTCTGTTTTAGCAGATGGTGGTCGTGTGCTTGCTAAAGGTAAGATGGGTTATTGGGAATCTACAGAATTATATCCAGCTAATAGAATAGATATATGGGGTAACTTATGTGGTCAACCTATTAGACATCATAAGTTTCCAGATGTAACTATTACAGGTGGCGATGTAGTTAATCACTTTACTAATAGTGGTAACAACATTGTAATACTAGGTGTAGAGTTTGAAAATATTACTAAACCTTTAGATGCTGATGGTAATGTAATCACATCTATTGTTGGTTATGAAATACTTCGTGGATCTAGAGAAGGTCATAAAACAGTTATAAGTAAGGGATTGATTAATAACATGAGACAATACTCTGTTCCTAATCAAACTAACGTTACAGGATTATATCAGAACTATCCTTTTAATGATTTAAGAGAAGATAGTTATTTGACTTCACAAGAACAGACTGGGGACAATGGTTCTCCTGATCCTAAATCTTCTAAACTGTCTGGTTACAAGAAAGATATTTTATCTTTCCATGGTCCAGATGTTATGTTTAGTAGTCCTTTTTTAAGTAGTAGTGAAGTAAAAATTTATCAAGAGATTTATGGTGAGTCTAATGGTAGATTTGAAACTCCATATAAACATCCTAAGTTTAAAGTACCTACTGATTTCAGTAATGTTGTTTCTAAACTACTTTCAATTATTAAAACAGTTTCATCTATTGCTGGAGCTGTTGGAGGAGGTTTTGATCTTTCAATGGAAGCTAGTGAAGATGTTCCAATTAAAGTTCCACTTGTTCTTACTCCTAATTATGCAGGAGATACTGCTCAAGTACTTGGTTCAGGTGCATCACCTTTAACAACTATTCAGTATGTTGCAACAACTGGAGCTAATATAGCCATACTTGGTGTATTAGCTGGTACTGGTATATTATCAGGTATTTACAATGAGCAGTTTATGAGATTGCTTTTATACCTAATACCATATAGACAGTATGCTGCTCAATACGTATCTCATGGATACTATAATCAGTCTAGAACTACATTAGAAGGTAATAGAAGAAGAAAGATTGTAGAGTCTAGTTATGTTGGATCAGATGTTCAATCTTTTAGTGCTTCTTCTCAAAACTACATGATTAATAATTTTAATCGTGGAAAGTTTGTAGTGATTAAAACAAATGCTGAAGTAAATGATCCAACTACTGTAGATAGCAGTAGATTTTTAATTAGTGAAAAAAATGCTTCTTTGTATAATACATATCAAAGTACTATATCAGGACATTATGGGGCATTAAAAATTTCTTTACCGTCTCAGTATGGGCAGTTAGATAGCTTAAAGCAAATACCTATTTCTTTCTGTGTAGAAGATATATCTACATCAAATACTAATAAGTTTACATCTAATGTCTACTTTGGTGGTGATGTTTACATCAATAGATTTACAGAAAAGAATAGCATGCTGTTCTTTAATACATGGTTATATGGTGAACCTAGTGGTGCTGAACTTGATTACACCATGTATTTTAGCATGCCGTATCCTAGATTTTGGGTAAACAATACTGACCTATCTGGAGGTTTATTTAAACTTGCTAATGACTTTAGAGTATTGGATCATAGAAAGTCTAGTACATTTTATGTTAGTAGAGGTTACTTTTATTTATTTAACTCTGGTGTACGTGACTTCTTTGTAGAATCTGAAGTGAATGTAGCATACAGAGATTGGGAAGATCGTCCAGAGAAACGTCATTATGATCCTAATGGATTAACTGATTTATCTACATTATTTAGATCAGATGTAATTAAAGAACCTAACTACTATAAGTATGATTACTCGTTAAGTGTATCTAAGTTATTTAACTCTCAGATTACTTGGGGTAATGTACTTGACAGAGATTTTGATCCACAGAAAGCTAAAACTTGTTACACATATTCTCCTAATAAAGTTATTTATTCTCTTCCACAACAAGATGAAAGTAAGAAAGATAGTTGGAGAATTTTCTTAGCTAATAACTATAAGATCTTTGGAAGCCGTGTTACATCCATAAAGTCAGTTAATAAAACTGGTGCTTTGTTTATGATGGCTTATCAAAGTCCTTTACAGTTTATGGGTGTTGAAGAACTTAAGCTAGAAGCAACTGGAGCTAAAATTACTATTGGTGACGGAGCTTTATTTAGCGGTGCTCAACAACTTCAGGCTTTAGTAAATGCTGACGAGTCTTATGAGTATGGATCTTGTCAGAACAAATATGCTACACTTGGATGTACACATGGTGTATTCTGGGTAAGTCAGAACCAAGGAAAGATATTCCAGTATGCTGGACAGATGAAAGAAATATCTAGAGATGGTATGAAGTGGTGGTTTGCTAAATACCTACCTTCTGAACTACTGGCTAAGTATCCTAGCTATCCTTTATATGATAACCCAGTAAAAGGTGTAGGGGTACAAATGATTTATGATAATACCAATGAGATAATCTATATCACTAAGAAGGACTATAAACCTTTATTTAATGATCTAGCTTATGAAGCAGATGGTAGATTTTATAGAGTGGTTAATGGTATTAAAACATACTATGAACTTACTAATCCATTAGCATTTGAAGATGCATCATGGACAATGAGTTATGATCCAAAGAATCAGATGTGGTTGTCTTTCCATGATTGGAAACCTACATTCTTACTACCGGGTAAATCTCATTTCATGAGTGTAGATACAAACTCTATATGGAAGCATAATGTACGTTGTGATTCTTATGTAAACTTCTATGGTAAAGATTATCCATTTGAAGTGGAATTTGTATCAGCTACAGGACAGCAGGTTAATTCTATAAGAAATGTTGAGTATCTGTTAGAGATGTATAAAACGCATAACAACTGTGCAGATAAGTTTCATGTATTAGACGAGAACTTTGATCAGGCTATTATTTATAACTCTGAGCAAATCTCTGGACTATTAGAATTAGGCATTAAACCTAAGAATAATCCAGTGGCAGCTTTATCATTTCCACAGATACAGCCTAACTCTATAAAGATTTTATATTCTAAAGAAGAGAATAAGTATAGATTTAATCAGTTCTGGGATATTACAAAAGACCGTGGAGAGTTTGGCGGTAATATTAATCAGCCAATGTTTATTACTAAGTCTAATGGATATCAATATGAAATTAATCCTCAATATGTTAACTATACTAAAGCATCTTTAGAACGTAAGAAGTTTAGACATCATGTAAATAGAGTATGGTTAAGAAAATTAAAGAGTGGGGATCTAAAAATATTATTTAAGATTTCTAATCAGAAATTAATTCAGTCACATAGATAGTATGAATAAGTTACTTCAACATATGATTGGTGCTGGTAATGTATCAGATAAGTTTCTTCCTCATCTGAACAAGGCTCAGTTTGGTTTATCTGGACTAATGGGTCCAGCTGATATGGGTATGATGGCAGCAAAGGTTATGGACTTCTTTGGAATGAACAAACCAAAGATTGTTAGAACTCCGGCATCAGCTCCTAAAAGATTAAGCATACGTGACCCTAGAAAAGTCATGATGACTACTGGTAAACCACTTAGACCCAATTCAGATTTAGTTAGTGGTCAGTATGATTCTGAACATTTAGGTAACCTATTGACAGAAGCTAAAAGAAGAAACATGTCTTATAATGACATGATGAATCTTGCTGCTATGGGTTTTCAAGAAACTAAGTGGGGAAGATCAGATGATAATATTGGACATACGCAAGGTAATTTTGGTCCAGAGCAAGATAGTTATTCAAGTTTTATCAATGCTTATAACTCTAAGATGAAAGATGCTGATAGACTAAAAATTAAAGATGAAGCTACACGTTTACAGGTATATAATGGTTTAGGTAAGATATTCCCTTCTACAGAAGCAGATTATCATGGCTTCAAAATGAAGAAGATCTATGGAGTAGAAGTCCCTAGAGGAGGAATAGATTTAAGAAAAAATCCTCTTTATGGTAAACAGGTTATGGACATAAGAGATAATGTACTTAAGCGTAACCCAGAATTCATGAGATACATGGATAGTACATACAGAGCTCCTATGCCTGAAGAAGAACTTAAGTATGGTGGACAACCATGTTATGAATGTGGTGGTGCTATAAAAAGATATGACATGGGCGGTTATTATGATTGTCCAGATCAAGAGAAAGATCCAGAAACAGGTAAATGTAAAGCAGAAGTAGTTCGTGGTAGAGAAGCAGCAGCTGCAAACAAAGCAGCTAGTGCAGATATGAATGCATGGGCTAAACAAGTTGCAGCTATGGATAAAGAAGTTGCTAGACAAAATGCTGCACAAACTGCTGGTCAGTTGAGTTTTGATTATGATTGGATGCAGAGTCCTGTAGATAAAGCAGATAAAAAAGCTGCTATGGCTCAGTATAAACAATTCTTCCAACAGAATCCTAACACATTTGTACCAGATGACACATCAGGATATAGTCCAGAACAGAAGTACATTATTGCTAGTAAATTAAAACAAAGAATGAGTACTCCTATGGGAGCTAAACTTGCTCAACAACAATATGGTGTAGATCCTAGATATATGGATTTACAACGATTACAGTCTGAGATGGCTCCTAAGATGGGTGGATGGAATGGTATGAGAAACTGGTTGTTTAATGTATATAAACAACAAGGTGGTATGATTGAAGATCCTCGTGGTCAATGGGCTCATCCTGGTCAGAACACTCGTATACCTGGATCTAATATTACTATGCAAGGTGTGCCGTATCCTGTATATGGTATGCCTAATAATGGCAAAGGTATGATGATGTATCCTGGGGAAAATTATACTTTTCCCAATGCAGATTATGTAGATGAATATCCAATGATGCAGAATGGCGGATTACTAAGTAGATCTGTTACTTGCTCTAACTGTGGATGGTCATGGAAAGCTGTAGATGGAGGTCATGATCCTATGACTTGTCATAAATGTGGAGGTATTGTTAAAATGCAAGGTGGAGGAACGGCTTATATTGATTCTGTACTAAATGCTAACAAGAATCTTAATTGGGTGCAAAGACTATATCCAAAGAATACACCTTCTATGCAGATACCTGGAGTAAAAGGACCTAGTACACATTATATGCAAAGCGGTGATGGTCGTGTATATCCAACAGTAGTACAAACGCCTAATGGTTCTTTAAAGTATTTAGGTAAAGATGCATTTGATTATGCAGACTCTACTAAGACTTATATACAGTTTCCTTCTGATGCTGCAGCAACTTGGTTTGGTGAAAATTATAAAAAAGGAACTGGCGTGTTACCAAAGAATGCATCAGGCGGTCAACATGGTGGATTAGATAGATGGTTTGCAGAGAAGTGGGTAGATGTAAAGACAGGTAAAGCGTGTGGTAGACAAGAAGGAGAAAGTAGAGCAGGTTATCCAGCATGCCGTCCTTCTAAAAGAGTAAACTCTCAGACACCTAAGACATCATCTGAAATGAGTCCAGCAGAAAAAGCTAAATTTAAAGCTAGTAAAACTAGCAGTCAACGTATAGATTATAATCATAAAAGAAATAAAT
>Ga0222713_10004648_pt1 | contig 13665 bp, 14 predicted proteins | sample C33_649DmetaG_FD_165061 | JGI IMG/M metagenome (GOLD analysis project Ga0222713, IMG submission 165061) | Estuarine water microbial communities from San Francisco Bay, California, United States - C33_649D | ecosystem: Environmental > Aquatic > Marine > Unclassified | place: USA: California...
TGCACGGGGGCGTCGAGGTTCGGGGCAGCATCCCGATCGCGGCGCTCGCGTCTAGATTGGGGGGGTGGATGCGGGGGGCGGTTGCGATGTGATAATGATCTGCATCGCACCAACTTCTTCTTGTTTAGTCCATGTTTATCATTGCAACAAGACACAACTAATCATTTTTCGATCAGAATGTCAAAAGAACTAGCAAGTGGTCGTACTCATAAATTGGCTCCTGAAACAATTGATGAATTGAAAGATATAGGCTTTTATTACCAACGTCATCAATATACATTGAGAAGTTGCATAAAAGTTGGAGATGCAGTCCTTCTTGATCAAGATGAGACTATTGCAAGACCGTTAAAGCGTGAAGAATTTGAAAAACACAAACACAAACTTTTTCGAGTGATAAATGTGGCTAAACATGTCATATGTGACACAGAGGTTGAAAGATACACCTTGGGTACCTCAGACTATTTTTTTGAATTGATTCCTGGTCATTTCTTTGCAAGACAAATCATCAAGGTTCCTGAATCATGGTCATGGGTCACCTGCTATTGCGGATGTGGACGTAAAAATAGTTTCGCATATTTGTAACTTTAGAACCAACAACAAATCATGCAAGCTTTTGTCTTTTGTAATTCAATTTGCCATAGACTATTTTTATAAATCAATTATGCATGTCAATTCACTTGATTGTAAATACATGATTGCTATGTTTTGACTCAACTCTTCATACGCATTTTTCGATTGTAGCGGGCTGGATGCGGGGGGCGGTTGCGATGTGTTAACGATCTGCACCGCACCAACTTCTTCTTGTTTAGTCCATGTTTACCGTTGCAACAAGACACAACTAATCATTTTTCGATCAGAATGTCAGAAGAACAACAGGTGATCCCTACGCTGGAAACTCCGATCCAGACAAAAAGATACAAACTTGTAGAGAAAGCTTGGAATATCCTAAGAACAATGGATGACGCTGGCTTAGAAAATTTCTGCTCACAATTCAACGCCTTTGACTTACCCACAGTGATTATGGGTCTCGCTCGTGGAAAGAAAGAAGAAACTGAGCCATAGACTATTTTTTATAATTCAATTATGCATGTCAATTCAGTTGATTGTAAATACATGAATGCTATGTTTTGACTCAACTAGGTATTCATACGCATTTTTTCGTTTGCAGCGATATCTTCGTACGCTTTTTCGTTTGCAGCGCTCTCAACATCATTCTAGCTGATTTCTTTAGTTCATCATTATCTTTTCAAGAAGATACATCTGCTTTTAAACAAAAACTTTTTCAACAAAATGTCGCAAGAAGCAATCGTTCCTGCAGCAATTACCAACCCATCATCTGTAGCAATCATATGTGTATTGTGCAATCATGTGTCTGCTTCTGCTAGTAAAGATGCGGATCATTACAGAGCAACCCACAAAAATGGAACGCATTTACATGCATGTCCCAACTGCAAGAAAAACTTCAGCAGGAAAAAAATCTTGCTAACTCATTTCAAAACTGCTCATTCCGGAGGTGACACTCATAATAAAGCAAATGTTCCAGCAGCAATTGATGATCCATCGACTGTAGCAGTCATATGTGTACTGTGTAATAATGTGTCTCCTTCTGCTAGAGAAGATATGGTTCATTACAGAGCAGTCCACAAGTTGAAGCATGCATCGAAAAATGGAGCAGATTTACACACATGTCCCAAGTGTAAGAAAAACTTCAGCAGGAAAAGTAACCTACTAGCTCATTTCAAAATTGCTCATTCCGGAGACTTCACAAAATTCAAATGTTATGTATGCGACGAAGAAGAATCTGCAAGAGTGCCTTTATTTACTTCATTGCATTTACTAAGAGATCACATCAAAAATGTGCATGTTGCTGCTATTAATGCAAATCAAGAGGAGAGAAGTTTCAAGTTGAGAAAGCACGCTTTCAATGGAGCGTTTTCTGACTACATTTGGTTGTTTAGTGAAAGCATCGAGCTGCGAAAAAACTTTTATTTCCTAAAGACTCATCCATTGATGGTGCCAGCAGCCAAAAAATTAATGAAAAAAATGCTGCTCGATCACTCCTGTGTCAAAATTTCGCTTGTGGTCACGGTAATTTATGAAATGGCAGGAGAAGATGGAGAAGTGGTAGACACAGCATATTTGTACCACCGTGCTCGTGACTTCCGATTGCTGAGTACTAAAATGGGGTACTTTGAACAAATGTTCAATACAGCCATAGATGAAGTAGCCAGACGTAGTGATGAGGTGACTGATTTGCAAGGTTCTGGATGGACTCTGGTGTCAATTGAAAGTCTAAACTTGGAGTTTGCTGCTGTACTTCCCCTATTGTCAAACTAAAAAATTATTCTACACACAATCATTTTATAATTCGATTACTTACCAATTTAGTTAATTCTCCTTTTATATTTCAGATCATGCCTAACAAAAAATCTAACTTTGACATTCCAAGATGTAAATTCATTCTAAACTTTGATGTGGATGACATCAACAGTTTTGTATATTGTGTTGTGGCTGGACTCTTTGACTTAAAATGTGTTGATAAGGAGAAAATTGCACCCCACTTCGCTAATGTTCAATTCCCAAAAAAATCATTTGAGGAGTATGGTGCCAAGTCAAAAAGATATGATCGATATGAAGACTCCTCCAGTGAGGAGGAAGAAGACTCTCCATTTTTTGATAAGACGAAGATGGATCTGCAACGCGGCAACTTTGGTAAGCAGCAGATCGGGATTGAGCCTTACAATATGGCATTTGTGGATCTTAACAGCAAAAAGCATAATTTTCATATAAATATCCTGTCTTATATCAACAACGATGTGTACCCATTAGTCACAGGACTTGGCTACAGAGAAGAGGAAATTGTGGAGGAAAAAAGCAACATCAAAAACCTCAAGATAATTCAGCTGCTTTGTGTGGAGGATCGTTATTACCTGATTGATAATATGAACGGTTTCCTTCGTATGTATTATTCTTCAAAATCATCAAAGAAGATAACTCACATGAATAGATATTTTTGCCCAAAGTGTCTCATCTATTTTCACAAAAGGGATGGGCTGAAAAATCATTTGGATGTTGGATGTAGCCCCCAAGGTTATCAAAAAGTTAAGATGCCAAAGTTTAAAGCAAAATCTGTTCCTCCAGTAATGCGATTCAAGAACCACCACAAGAAATTTCCAATCAAGCACTCCATCATTTTCGACTTGGAAGCTGCTTTGCTTCCTATCAACGAAAAAGATTCATCATCGAAAGATCCTGATCCTGCTATTTTCACCAAAGATGCCTGTTCAACTTGCATCAAAGAAGGTCATTTACTTGGATTTCGATGTCGCTGTGCCTCAGAAAGATCAACAAGAAAAGTAGACGAACATCGTTGCATGTCTTATGCATTCGTAATTGTCAACTCAGCCAAGGAGATTGTCTATGAGGAGGCTGACTTTAGTGAAAATGGAAATGCTGCTGAAAAAATGATTGCTAAATGGTTTGAGCTTGAGAAAACCCTTTTGAAGGAGCTCAACAAAGAAACTGTTCCCATCATAATGACAAAGGCTAATTATCAGGACTTTAATACTGCTACGCATTGTTGCATATGTGATGAAGAATTTAACAAAAAGTTTGATGTGAGAAGTCCCGGCAAACCTGTGGAAAAACCCTTCCGTAGAATAGTTCGTCATCATAATCATAGTAAGCATTAATGAAAAGTCAAGCGAAGCTGGCTGTTTGGCACCTTGCAAGGCAAGGTGCCAAACAGCCAGGTGATGCTTGACCTAAAAAATGATTGCATCTTATTCATTTACTGTTTTTCAGTCAACGGCAAATATTTTGGAGCTGCACACAATGCTTGCAATCTGAATGTCGAGCGTTATGCAAATACAATCCCAGTTTTTGCTCACAATGGTTAGTAAAAATTTGATAGTAGTTTTAGTGCTCAAATAATTTTTTTCTTGCAGCCATGTCATATGATGTTCTCCTCTTAATGCAAGAGTTAAATTCAATCCCCTCATCAGCAAACTTGGCTGGTTTACCAAAAAACCAAGAAAAGTTGAGAACTTTGACTATCGGTAACTTTGTTATCAAGGATAGCTTGCATCACTTACAATCAGGACTGGGAAAATTATGTGACACCTTAGCTGATTCCTCACATAATTATGAAATCTTGAGACAAAGTTCTTTATGCAATACAATCCAAGATGTTATGAACGACAATGGTGATGTAGTTGGAAAGGCAAGAATTTTTCATGAGGAAAAATTTCAGCTACTGCTGAAAAAGGGACACTTCCCATTTGCATTAGCCACTAGTGCTTCAGACTTGCTGGAAATAAAGTCCTTTCCACCTATTGAAAGCTTTTATGATTATATCAGCAAAACAATAAGTGTCACCCAAGAGGAATGGAATTTTGCCAAATCAGTTTTTGAAAAATTTGAATGTGAGTCTATGCTTCATTACTGTCTTTTATATTGCCACACTGATGCGATACTGCTTGCAGAGTGTCTATTCAGGTGAGTTAACATCACAAACTTGTTATTACCCATGCTTGCTTTATTTATTTATGTTTTAGGTATCGAGACATGATTCAAAATTTTGTTGGATTGGATGCCTTCCATTATCTGTCATTACCAGCAATTGCTATGGATGGTTTTTTGTTGATTACCAAAACCGAGTTGGAGCTTTTTACCCAGTACGAGATGTTTGAGTTTATCGAGAAAAGCATCATCGGTATTATGATTTATTTAAAGTCTTTTTCAAGTTAATCAATTTGTTTTCTCTTAAGGTGGACATTCCTTCAGTGCATTAAGGTATGCAAAAGAAAGTGAAAAGCAATCCATTTTGACAATTGACATGAACAATCTCTATGGAGGTAACAAAATGCAATTTATGTTTGCACATCATTTACCATTCAATATTTTGTAGGTTGCATGCAACAACCCTTACCACACTCAAAATTTCGATTTTTGACGAAGGGAGAAATCAACAAGCTGGATTTTGACAAAATTAATGAGTTCGTTGATGGTGGATTTGGTTACATTATCGAAGCATCATTCAGTTATCCAAAAAACCTCCACAAAAAACATCGCTCATGGCCTCTTCTGGTTGAAAAGAAGACAATAACCGAGTCGATGTTATCTCCTTATTCTCGAAAGAATCTCAAGAAAATTTATGGTAAGACTCGCTTCAAAGAGGTCAAAGTGACCTCCACCCTGTCCGACAAAAACCACGCAGTGATAAGTCTGGCGAATTTCAAACTCTACCAGAAGCTGGGCTTGAAACTCAAAAAAATACACCGAGTTTTAGAATTTTATCAATCGTCTTTTGCTAAGCCCTATATAGAAAAATGCACTGAAAACCGTATGCTCAGCACCAGTGCTTATGAAATGGCTCTTTGGAAACTCCTCAGCAATGCTTTGTATGGAAAGGTAACGAAAACTAAATTGCTAACCGAATGAAATAAGTCTCAAATCTGTTTTAGCTTTTTGAAAACACCAGAAATCGCTGCACCATAAAATTTGCACGATCAAAAGCAAAGTTGCTCAAGTATCAGAGCTACTCCACTTACATGGGTACCAGGATATTAAACGACAAGCTAGCAATGGTTTACTTGCGTGATACGGTGGCAAGCTTGGACAAAGCAATATCAGCAGCCTTCATGGTGCTGGAGCATTCACGCTACTATATGGCAAAGGAATTTTATGAGACAATTCAACCAATTTTCCCCTCTATCCAGGTAATATGTTTACTTTTATGTTGATCACAAAATGCAAACGTTTTCATATTGTTTCAGACAATTTGTTCAGATACTGACTCCATTACAGCTCTTGTTGACTTGAGCTCTTCCGAAAAAGATGAGCTGATGCACACAAAAATGAGACATAAGCTTGACCTTTCCAACTACCCCAAAGATCATCCTCAGTATGATGTATCCAAGAAGAATGCACTTCATCATTGGAAGGTAATCGATTCTACCTGCAAAATATTCAATTAACTTGAATCAATTTTATTTAGGATGAAACCTGTGGACGTGTCAAAGTGATTGAAGCAGTATCATTGAGAAGCAAGTGTTATTCATTCAAGCAAGAGGAATTAGACTATTTAAGCAGTGGAAATTTGAAACCCAAACTTTCAGAGAAGCGTGTTCTGAAAGGTATAAGCAAACACACATCCAACGCTCATCTCAGGTTTCAACATTATAAAAACTGCCTCTTCAAGGACACAACATACTTCGCTAGTTATGGAGCGATTAAAAATAATGATTTTAGAATCTACACTCAAGATTTTATCAAGTCAGCTCTGTGCTCATTTGATTCCAAAAGATACATCTATTCTTGTTCGATTCATACTGAACCCTATGGTAGCTATCTCATTAAAAAGTACGGTCCTAATTGTCCATATTGTCCTAAAGAAGAAAGCTAAAAATCCTCGTTTTATGAAACTGTTTTATTTGTATGAGCGAAAACAATAAAATTGAACACAAAACAATTCTCAAATGTATGAGAGAAAAGTTAATTGCTTTATAGATAGCGAACTTGAGCTTCTCCTGACCAAACATTTTGCAGCTGGGACGGTTAGTTTTTTCACTCGAATTTGAACGTGAAAGGAAGAAGAACAAGAAGAAGAAGATGAAAGTGCTTCTTTTCATTGTTTTCGTCTCAACTCTTCCGTGTGGGGGTGCTAGAAAAAGAGCATGGTTAGCTCTGGAACATTTCGAAACAAATGACAATTTGCAGAAGACCCATTCTCAATTTGATAAAGGAAAAATTATATTCGAAACCGAACAGAAATCTGTGGGCAAAGAATCAATTATCTCGAATGATGTGAAGATGGCTGCTGCAGTAGAATCACTCAAAAAAGAAGAAGACGATGCTAAATTGTTATCATCAATCACAAATGATGAGTCTGAACCAACTTCAATGGACAACAACTGCAACTGCTCCTCAATTCATCCGCAAATTGATGGGAAGTCACTTCATAAGAATTCGGTGTGTAAGATGCTTATATTTTGCTGTGTATTACTTGCTCTTTTTGTGTAAAACTGAAATTAATCAAGTCTGATCTCAGATATAAAACTGTTTTATTGGTGAGAGCGAAATAATATATTCAACAGAACATCTTCTTTCTTTTGCGTTCCAAATCTTACTAAAACTCCATCAGAAGTGCAAAAGCGAAAGTTCATAGTATGCGGTCTTGTCACAGCTATGCTATGAAAGTCCAATTGATTAAATTCAATCATTTGAACATTGCCAAGCTGTTTTAAGTTGATCGGTACAGTTCTAAGAATTTGTCTAAGTTTTCCACCAACTATAGACGGTTGCAATATTGAACATTCGATAAAAATGATAGTTGGAGCATGCTCTTCATATCTAGGTGGTTTGTTAAAGACAAAATTGTCTGATTTGCCCAAGCTGAACTCCATTGTTTCAAAATCATCCTTCCACGTTAATTGATTCGCGGCAGAAATCTCTAAAATGTTACCACCCAAGTACCAAAAAAGGTTTTTGCTCATGCTTATCTTCAGTGGTAATTCTTTTTGATTATAAATGGTTAGAGCACCATGATCATTGCAGTTCCCCACAACACTTCCATTAGATTGATGGTCAAATTGATAAGCCAGCTCGCTAATCGTTGATGAATCCGGAATCTCAATGTTGAATGGATCATACCCTTCATAAGACAATGTCATCATTCTTTCCTCGTTGGATAATTGACTAGAAAAGCAAGTGGGAATAATGCATGATGCAAGCGCAACCTGCCAATTTCCAGTATGCAGGGAAAGTGATGTGGGAAGCGTAACACTCCAGCAGTCCTTGCTGTTTTCTTGACCCTTGGAGCTAAATCGAATGAGCTGATCAGGTTTTGGTACACTCATTATTGGCATCTGCTTCACATACATCTTAACAAATATTTCATCTTCGTTGGTTAGCTTTAGGGGGGTTCCTTCATCATCAGTAAGAATAATGTCTATGTTTTGTATGGAATTGAGCTCAATAGACAGAAACTGAGGATGATTGAAAGTGTGCTGGAACAAATATTTTGTTCTGGAATCTATCCCCTGCATGATGTTTGTGAAATCAAACTTGTGGGAGTTAGCCATTGGTATGCTTATTACAGATAAAGTTTTAACAAGCTGGTTATTGTAAAAATGTGGTGTGAGTTGAGGACACTTAATTTGCACAATTGGGGTATGATTTGCCTTCATGAAATCACCAATGTTGGATACTGAACTCAGAGATGCATACTCAGATTTGACAGATTTCCAGGAGCTGCAGTTTAATATGTAAAAGGTGTTGTCTTCAACGCTCGCTACAGTAGCAATAACTCTTTCAGATTTTGATAAAAATGATTGTTCTTCAATGAATTGAGATCCAAAAAGATAGTCCATAAAGTTTTCATGCACCCAAATACTAGTTGTGGTGTGAACATCATGGGGGACTTTCAGGTAAATCGAATCATTTTCAGGATTGTATGTGAAAGATAGAGTTGTTCGATTGATTTCCTTCCTGTTCAAGTATGATGCTAGTTCAAACTGGCTGTAGGCGACATGCTCCAGGTATATTTTGGATTTCTCATCAATTTGCGTTGATAAAGTTTGAATGTCTTGTGAGTTAGTCGAATTTGATACCACCATAATGGTTGGACACTCAGCGTTGCTAGGTATGAATGGATTGCGAAATCTTGCAATAAAACTTATCTCAGACAAAGCGCAAAACCATTTATTGCCAGACCCACAACTCAGTCTCAGAGCAGATGATCTTGGAAGATTGTTTGAAAAAGCAGCTAATGACTTATGATCTATCCCACTATTTTTGGAAAGTAAGTAAATTTCATGTATGTTGTGATCTGACATGTTGAAAAATGATGAGGTTAAACAACGTCAGATGCTAGCAATGAAACCTGTTCAGCTTTGTCCCCCAATTTGAGCTTTACAAGCACTTTTCCAGTTGATAAGGGATCAGACAACACTTCTCCACCATCATTGATCAATGACTTATGGCTGAACCGAACCTCTGTGAGCTCTTGTTCAATAAAGTTACCCTGGAGTACTTCCTTGTCTAGCAAGCTCTTGAGCACATAATAAATAACAGGCTTTCGTTGATCGATGTTATGAATTGTAAATATTTCCTCGGGTGATTGTTGGTCAAATCCTCTTCCAAAGGATGATTTCAACCTAGCAATTCTGACTAGCTGACCCTCCTCAAAACGTGGGGGTTGCTTGGATACTTTTTGCCAAATCAATTTATATCTTTTCTCATTAATGGTGCGAACTTTTGCTTGATTAAGAATGCTATTCTCACAGTCTATCGGACTCATCTTGATTGAACGATGGTAACGACTATTGTAACCATCCACAATGCTTTGTAGCGCAGGTATAAACGTGCGAGTCTTGTTATGTGTGCAGTACTTTGTGATGAGCCTTTTCAAAGTTAACATGGCACGCTCAGCGACTAATGCATGTCCAGTGTTTAGACTTGTCCTCATTTCAATATTGAGTTTTTTGGTCAACGCTTTAAATTGCGTGTTGATAAACTCCTGTGAAAAATAAAATAAAATAAAATAAAAATAAATAATTACTTTGTTTGAGCATGAGACAAAATCTGCTTACCTTACCCAAATCAGTGACCAGAACCTTTGCACGACCAATTTCCTTATCGTACATATCTTGAAAAGCGGCTTTGACAGTAGGGGCATTCTTGGACTTTAAGGCTCTAAGGAAAATGCGTTTTGTAAAGGTATCAATTACCAAGAGGAAGTATGGGTGATTGAAATTGGATTTTGATTGATGATGAAATCCACCAATATCCATGTGTAGCTGCTGTCTTGGTGCAAATGTATAAATTGGGTTGTAAACACGAGGTTTCTTGTACTGACGATGAAGAGTGTGCGCATTTTGTGTTGATAGAAAAGACTTTATTTTTTTCAGGGGAATCAGTCCGTTGTAATACTTATAAATGCTTGCGGAGGAAGCATATCCCACTGGAGAGCTTGGTTGGTGATAATTTTCAATCAAATGCTTCCAGGCTAAGCTTCTCGATGACATTATTGAAGTGAGGATGGATTTGCTTCAGTATCATCCAATTTCCACTTCATTCTCTTGGGCTTAGCTGATGATCTTCTTCTTCTCATGGAGCTTCTTGACTGAAGGATTGGTGATGGTGATCGCGTTCTACGTTTAAGTGATGATAGTGATGTGGGGTTTGTACCCATTCGTCCAATAGGATATTTTTTAAGGGGTGTACGATATTTTGGGTTCTTTATCCTCTCAGTAGGCTTAAGAGTATCATCTTCATCAACGCTCAACCCCTCATATATGAGACTATTTGCCAATGGTTTGACAAAAGGAAATACACTTTCAATGAAAGGTTCAAAAAATGCTGCGAAACCTCCTCCATATTCATTGATGTCAGACTCTCCTGTGCTTAAATGATGATGCATGGTTTTAATGCAGTAAGTAGCGTCTAGCATACCTACGAACTGCCACTTCACTTATGTTGGCTGCTTGACAAATGTCAGTCAATGAAATGCTTAGGCCCTGTTTTTGAGCGTAGCAAAACAAATAAGATGATGCAATCGTTGCAGGGTGGCTTGAATCAGTGATGATAGATGATAACAACCAATGGTTGACAGATTCTAGCTGTTTACCATCAAAACCTGCAATTCGACCGATTCTATGCAGTAGATCAGAGGGTTGGACAGGATCAGTACATCGACTTGAAGTTGCGAGCTTGCATGCTGTACTTATTCGTTGATTTTTTCTCCATCTTTTGCAAACATTGCTAAGATGACGCACTGATGAACCAGTAATGCCAGCAATATCTCGAAAAGTTCTTGCCATTCCTTCCTTTTTTAAAATAGTGTACAAGCAAAAGGCTAAGATATGCTGGGCATCTTGTTGACGTAGCTTCGCTCCATCCATCACCTTGCTCAGACTTTCTTGGTAAAGGAGCACAACATCTTGGGCTAAAATAGGACTTAAATTAGCATTAAACAACCAATCGATTGTTCTGTTTAAAGGATCTCTGTTTGTGAACGAATCATTTTCGCTATTGTCTTGATGATATTGATTCTTGACCTGAGGAGGTTCTAATTGTGACTTGGCTGAGTGAAGTTCCTCGGTGTGGAGCGGTATTCGATCCATCATAACAACTGCACAATCTAAACACACGATACATCCCTCTGCAAGATCTTCAATTGTTTGTTCGTGCGAGCACATTACAAACTTTGTTGCAATTCAATGATTCGTCGCTCCACGATGTTAGCCAAGTATTCACAATCCTCTTCAGAAGTTCTGCCGATAATGAGAAGAGCTCCTGAGCTGTAAACGATGGTGCAACCTCTGATGTGATAAAGACATAGACCTGTGAAAGTTTCGGGGTTGTATCTAGCTGAAAATCCTTGGATGTGATTGAAAGACTGAACCAAAGATGACAACTGCAAGGGTTTAAATACTTTTTCTCCCAGACAACTGCTAGCTGTGATGCAATCAACTCGGGAACACAACTCATCAGAGCTCCTCTCGAGGATAGCAGCTGTAATGCTTAGTGCTCTATCCTTATCACTCCAGCTAACCACTCCTGTGATGTTGATGTGTGAAATATTGGTATTGGAGTCTAACCGATCAGGCTCCGCCCCAAGAGGGAAGCATCTTGTCTTGAAAAAACTGATCCTTAAGGATGACTCTGAGTCAGATAGTTGTACAAAGTTGTTGAATTGTTTGACAACAAAGTGTGGATAAAAACGTTTAGTGCTAACCACAATCTCAGGTAGGCTTTTTGCATTGGGAACCTTTACACTGATTTTGATGTTTTTCACTTGAATCTGCATGCTGTCTCCCGCTCTGCTACCAAACTCAAACTGAGCTAACAAGAAGTCTGAACTTTATTTTATTTTAAGGCATGCCTAATTTTGGATCAACAAGCAAGCAACCCCAAGGTGAGAACCTCAGTCCTGCAACAGCAGCCATAGCAGCAGCAGGTAACTTACCACTTGCCTTGACTATTGGTACTGACCCAAGCTCATCATCCATGATTGCTGCTGCTGCTACCAACGATGGACGATTCAACTTTTTCGCTCCTGCCAAAACCCAACTTGCAGTTGAGGATGGTCGAAACATTTATGTTAGACCCATTGCTCCGATCGAGCCTGATGCTGACACCTTCGAGTTCATCCTACCTCCTTCCTCCAGCTATTTGAACTTGCGATCTATTCGTCTACATGGATCGATCAAGGTTGTGAGTGAGGATGGTAAGAAATTAGAATCTACTGCTGACTTTTCAACCATCCAACAATTACCTTTGTCAATGTGGAAGCTATGCTCATGTCTTATCAATGGATGTGAGGTGCAATCAACGGAGGAGTTTACTTTTGCTTACAAAAGCTTCATCGAATCAGTCTTTACCAACAGCACAGAGTCTAGGAATCTGTATAAGAAGCTCTCATCCGGATTTATCGAGGGTAAAGCTGGCACGGAGGAAATGAACAATATGTCAACCGCGGATGCACAATCGGGTTACATGCTGAGAGCACCAACTGTTGCTGAAAGCAAATCTTTGGAGTTTTGCTACCCGCTCAGCAGCGTGGATTTGTTTAGAAGCGAAAGGTTATTGCTGCCAGGATGCTCCCTGAGACTGAGGTTTTCCAAGAGTAGCAATTCCTTCATGCTCATGAGCTCAACAGCAGTGAATTATAAAGTTCAAGTAGAAGATTTGTATTTGGAGGCTCGAGTCTTGGACATCAACCCTACGCTGATGGAGTCACATGCTCGCATGCTTTCGACAAAACCAGCTCTGTACCCCTTCAGGATGGGTCATGTCAATACCCGCATTTTGCCGAGCGGGGTGACGACTCAAATCATCTCCAATGTGGCTATCGGTACCCTACCCCAGTTTATGATGTGTGGGTTGGTTGATTCTGTGTCTTTTGGAGGATCGTTTGCAAAGAACCCATTTAGATTCCATCACAACAATGTCTCCAGCTTCTCATGGGTTGTTAATGGAGTGGTAAAACCATCCCGCCCCTACACCCCTGATTATGCAAAGAACAAATACTTGAGAGAATTTTTGGATCTTGTGGAAAATTTGGGGCTTGACAAGGGAGCCAGCACAGTAGTGCCCCTATCATATGAAAAGTTTGCTGCAAGCCGTTGCTTTTATAGCTTAAACACAAGCGGTGATGCAAATGCAAATCAAGCTGCTAGATATCGCAACAAAGTGGGTAGTATCGATATTAACTTGTCCTTTGCCACACCCACTACGGAGACTCTACACTTAGTCATCTATTCGATTTACGACAAGACTTTGGTCATTGATCATGCTAGAGTGGCTCAACTTGTATAAGAAAAAGATGGACGCCAAAATTCTCGACATATTAGAAATAGTTCCGTCTACATCACGACGTAGGCCTCTTCTTTGGTTCCCGAGGCGTCAAGACCTCGAGCTCGGAGCTCAAGTCGTATTTACGCGGTGTATGGAATTTATATAATAAGCTCCCAAAAAATGCTTCCCAAAATGCATTTTTTGGGAGCTTATTATACTACCATGTTACAACCAAGTGAAATTTTATACCTTTTTCATCTTCATCATATGGAAATTGTATAATAAACTCCCAAAAATGCTTCGCAAAATGCATTTTTGGGAGCTTATTATACATCAAATAAACTACAAATTAAAAATTTTAAA
>Ga0222713_10004649_pt1 | contig 13665 bp, 12 predicted proteins | sample C33_649DmetaG_FD_165061 | JGI IMG/M metagenome (GOLD analysis project Ga0222713, IMG submission 165061) | Estuarine water microbial communities from San Francisco Bay, California, United States - C33_649D | ecosystem: Environmental > Aquatic > Marine > Unclassified | place: USA: California...
TATCATTTGAGGAAACGAGGGTGGGAATCACGTAACCCGGCAGATCCTGGAAGAACCGCCAGATGAGCTGTCGTTGTGTGAAGGTTCTGCAGGTGAATCGCACGGCGTCACCGCAGCGAAACTCATAGAGGTTGTAGGCAATGCGTTGATTGTCTTCGCACACCGTCGAGATAAGCTGCTCCCAGCGATCTGTTCCGGTAACAGTTTTCACACGTCGGGAAACCTGCACGTACTCTCCGCTGCGTGGCCGTTTGCCGATGATCCGAGAGGAGGGGTCGTCGGTGTTCATCACGATGTGTTCCATGCGTAGCAGAATCGGTTTCCGCTCGATGTAGAACGTGATGGCATTCTCGGGGTTGGTGAGGTTTGCTGCTACGCAGAGTTCGTTTGCTGGATCAATCCAGACGGTTGTTCCACTGGCGGTAATCGTGTAGCCGATGATTTGCCAACAGGTTTGGGCCTGGATACATACTTCCTCGACACGGGCTTTCACGTCCTCGAACTCTCGGCGCGTGGTGAAGAACGCTCCGTCGTTGTGATCGTATCCGGGCTCCGGATTCGGCGTGGTGATGGACGCCACAAGACGATACTGCTCTCCGATCGGACTGTTGGTCGGATTGTTCGGATTGACGGGGTTGAAGTTTGGGGTAAATCCGGGCGTGAAGACAGTGGGAATCCCGGAACCTGCCTGCACGGCCTGGAGATGTTGGGCCAGCGTGAGGTTCACGACGATCACGGGGGAGGTGCTGGCGTGCAACGTGGAGGAGGGGGCAGACCACGCTGCAAAGCGATAACCACTGTCGGGTCGTGCAACAAGCCGCATGCTCGCTGTTTCCGACCCGAAGCCGAGTATGAGGGTGTCTGTTACTCGGGCATGTAGACTATCAGCTTGATCATAGATCTCTACCACACCACCATCCCCCGCTACGATCGTCATGGAGATTGAGTCGATGTGGTCAACAATCGCGGTGATAGGGATCTTTGCGAGTAACAGATCACATGAAATTGTTACACGGGTTGGAGTCTCTAGATTCAGGTTTTTGATGGGGCTTTTCCAACCCACAAAACGGTACAATCCACGCTTGTACTCCAGCGGAGCCAGAGCGTACTCACCAGCCGTAATCACGCGATCCAGGCTGTCATACATGGCAATAAGATCGTCCGGAAGAGTGTCGCCATCTTGCTCAATCACCGTAAAATCAAGCCTTCCAGCCGATCGTACCTGGATAGTCGTCTCGTGTCGGTCCAGGGGGTCTCCCGTCAGGGATGAGGGGTCTACCACGAGGTTCACCAAGGCTCCGGGCGGCCACCCACCTTCTGGAGGGAGCAGTCGCATAGAGGTACTTGTGACGTCTACAGGGCAGAGGATGGGTGCTGAAAAAGCGTGATTTGTTACATCCAGCAACTGCACGAACCGCTCTGGATGTCTCCATCCCTTCGTGATATCACCCGAAAAACGGATCTCAATCGGCTCCTGGCAGCCGAGGTAGGGGGCTTCGTCGAGCGTGGTGGAAACATATCGTGGTATCTCTGCCGCAGTGGTAAAGCGCCAGGTCACCTCGGGTAGGACCACCGGACCAGCAATGGGTCTGGTTACGTAAGCTGTTACACCCCTTACTGTTACGCGGTATGTTGTGTTCGGTGCAAGATGGTAGGGGCGAAACGTCAGGGTATGGTCGTCCACCAAGGCATACCGCCCATACACCGTTACACCCGAGCCCTGATCCTCCACGAGTGTTACTGTGGGTACCGATAAGCCCCCTACCGAATGGTCAGGGTAACCAAACGAAATGCTCTCTGGTAGAATCGAGTCCGCACAGGTGAGTGTGATTGTGGGTTGGTTGGACACGTCAACCAGACCATCACGGGGAAACTGGACCACCAAGCTTGGTGACTGCGCCCGCGCAGAAAGGAGTAGCGGTGGTGTGGAAACTGTACCGGCGCAGAGTAGCACGGTCAGCGCCAGCCGAACAAGGGATCGCATGGCGACCTCCATCGAGTAATGGAAGAGTAGTGGGAGAACGATCCAGCCAATCAACGGGCTGGGTTCTCACCGTACTACAATGGAGGTCGTTTGGGACAAACGAGAGAAAACAGGGTGGTCAGGACTAGCGGATTTCGATCCTGTAGAGCTCGGGCCAATTCTTACCAGTGACGTAGATGGCTCCGGATGTGCTATCGTAGGCAATGCCGTTCAGGACGTCGGCTGTGGGTGTGCGATCGGCTACGGGATAGACGGCGGACAGGTCGATCACCTCTTCCACCACTCCTGTAGAGGGGTTGATGGACACGATGTTGTCGGTCGTCCACACATTAGCCCAGAGACGTCCCTCAACCCACTCCAACTCATTCAAGTTGGTTTGAGCCGAACCGTTACGTGTAACACTGATGGTGCGAACTACCTGAAAGTCCGCGGGGTTCCGCACGGTGATCATGTTGGTGCCGTTGCTCATGTACAACACGGAACCATCGGTGGCAAGACCCCAGCCTTCACCGAGATAGGGCACACTGTCGATCCGATTGAGTGTTCGTGCATCGTAGATAAAACACCGCTGATTCAACCACGTCAGCTGAAACACCTTACCATCGGCTACAGCCAAGCCTTCAGCAAAATATTCCATACCCAGCGGAATGCGGCGTAGCTCCTTACCGGTAGCAAGGTCTACCTGCCGCAGAGCTGACTGACCATTCTGCCCAACACTCTCTAGGATCCGACCCTGATGGACAAGTAAGCCCTGGGTGAATGCACGTTCACTGTGGGGAAAACGTTCTGCTACGCTCGCAGTACGAATCGGCACAGCGCTTGCTACTGGCTCGGGAGCCCGTTCCGGAATGTCTACCTCTTCAGGTGTACAGGCCGTCATCCATCCGGATACCCATCCGGAGATCACAACAGCCAGCACTAGGAAGATTCTCTTCATCCCGCCAAATTATGAAGTCCAGTACCTTTCTCCGGTTTATTGCCGTCTTGACCGTTATTGTTTGGACTACGGGATGCGACGTCCAGTCTGATGATGCAGAAAACGCGGTGACCTTGTCGTCAGAACAGCGGGATTCGGTTCGTAAGGACTCTGTTCGTGTAGTACGGCAAACGCTCGGTGAGAAGTACACGGACTCACTCCGAAGCGTGTTTCCGCGGATCCGATACGAGCGATTTCCCGTTGCCACCAAACACGACCTCGACAGCATCCGCCGGAGATTTCGAAAGACGGATAGTAATTGGGTGAACTACCGCGCCTTCACCACCGTGAACCGCAAGGACATTCACTACGTGCGCATGGGCGACACGGTTCTGATCCCGGACACACTCATGGAGGATCTCCGCGCTTACTCCGTGTTCCCGGCTTACTATCCCGGTGCAGACACGATTCCGAAGATCGTTCTCATCTCGAATGCTATGCAGTCGTATGGCTGCTACGCGTTTGGGAAGCTGGTGCGCTTTGCCGCTGTGAACTCTGGTGAAGAGCGCAAACCAACACTCCCTGGCCGGTATGCCGTAAACTGGATCGATCGTCTTCGGAAGAGCTCTCTGGACTCCACATGGATTCTTCCGTACACAGTCAACTTCCATCTCTACGCCGGTAGTGCCTTTCACCAGTTCGACATGCCGGGCCGTCCGGTGTCGCATAGCTGCGTGCGTCAGTTCCTGGCAGATGCGGAATGGTTGTACAAGTGGGTAGATCGAGGTGCGGTGAACAAGGAGACGCGTCGCATCATTCCGATGACAGGCACACCAATTCTGATCATCGACGTGTTTGATTTCACGCGAAAGAAGGGAGGTCCTTGGTTGGACCTTACCAGCAACCGCGACATTGAACTGGAACTCCCGGCCGATCCCATGGCCGTTGAGGAAGCACTGATCCCCATCTCACAGATTCCTCATGTGGTTCGCGGTGGACTACCCGACAAGACCCGCTACGTCACCGCCGAGGAGATTATCCGAGAGCGTGGCCACATTCGCGAGGGCGTTACTCTGCGGGAGAGTATCGACTTCAACAAACTTCGTCGAGAGCGGAGAGCTCGGGAGGCGAAGAAACGAGCCGAGCAGGAACGACAACAATCTACCGATAGCACTCAGCGATAGCGCTCCGGCCACCACTGGCGTAATCTCTCCAACACTGCTGCCTCAGCCCCCTGCCCATCGGGCTGGTAGAAGCTGATCGGTGGCACCTCCGGTGGGAAGTACTCTGCCCCTGGCACGAAGTGTCCTGGTGCGTTGTGCGGATACATGTAGTCCTTGCCGTAGCCCTCGCTTTTCATCAAGTGCGTTGGGGCGTTTCGTAGATGGAGCGGAATCGTGGTTGTACCCGTGCGCTGAACGGCCTCTAGCGCTGCACCGATACCAACGTACGAAGCATTGGACTTCGGCGCGCTGGCAAGAAACGTGACGCATTGTGCTAGTGGAATTCGGCCTTCTGGCATACCGATGCGCTCAATCGCTTGGAATGTAGCCGTCGCAAGGGGCAGAGCACGGGGATCGGCATTTCCGATATCCTCGCTGGCAAAGATGATCAACCTTCGTGCGATGAAGAGGGGATCCTCGCCCGCATCAATCATGATGGCTAGGTAGAGCAGAGCAGCATTGGGATCGCTTCCCCGCATACTCTTGATCAGGGCCGAGGCTGTATCGTAGTGTGATTCTCCGGCGCGGTCGTAACGGGCAAGTTTGCGTTGCACAGCACGCTGAAGAACCTCTGCGGTAAGGTGTCGCTCACTATTCTGATCGGGCTCGGCAATCGAAGCAGCTGTTTCCAAGGCGTTGAGAGCACTTCGTGCATCACCTCCGCTCAACTGCAGCAGCACCGACCAGTCGTCCACCACCACGTGCATCGCCGATAAGACCGTATCTGTGTTGCAGGCCCGCTCAACGATCTCCCGAAGGTGGTCGTCGGTGAGAGATTGCAGTCGATACACATGACACCTACTCAACAAGGCGGCATTCACCTCGAAGCTGGGATTCTCGGTGGTTGCACCGATCAGGGTAATCACTCCCCGCTCCACGGCATGGAGAAGTGCGTCCTGTTGAGACTTCGTAAATCGATGAATCTCATCGATGAACACCACGGTCTTCCGCGGATCCAACGGCACAGCAGCTGCGCGCTCAATCACGGCGCGCAGGTCCTTCACACCGGATTCGATAGCGCTCAAGCGCTCCATCTTGATGCCTGCCGACGCACAGATCGCCTGGGCAATCGTGGTCTTTCCCGTTCCAGGCGGACCCCACAGGATCATCGAGGGTAAAGCCCCTTGCTCGATAAACCGTTGAATTGGGCCACCCTGTCCCAACAGATGTTCCTGACCAACCACTTGATTAATGGTGGTCGGCCGCATCCGATCGGCGAGAGGGGGCGTCATCGAAACCGTCGTGGTAGCCATGACACAAGTTACAGTAGCTACACCTGAAACGTTTGCCCTTGTCTGGTGGCTACCACCGAAAGTTCGGGTGAGTACGATTGAACAATGCGCAAACGTTCGAGAGGTTCTGTAAGGGGCTCTTCGAGCTGATTGAAGGTACTGTGATGAATAGGCATCACTGATTCAGCCTTCATCATTTCCGCCATTGCCAGGGCTTCCTCTGGTGTACAGTGTACATCTCGGCATGTCCCGTAGGCACCAATAGGCATCATGGCTAGGTGGACAGGTTTTTTCACGTCGCGAAACAACGTTGTGTAGGCCGTGTCGCCGGCAAACACCAAACCGCGACCGTCGTAGTTGATGTAGTATCCATTGTAGCTGCGTCCCGTTCGCCGATACCCGGCGGATCGACACGGTTCTCCGGGCATCCGTGCTCCATTGTGTTGCACGCGCAAGGCTGTCAACTCGATACCGTGTAATGATGCGTGTTCACCCCAATCCATCTCGTTGAGTGCTCTCCACGGAAGGTCTCGGATCACATCGGCAGTATTCGTTGCTGTGATCACGTCAATCTCACCGGGATACATATCTGCAAGGGCTGTGAGCGTACGGCGATCCATGTGATCCATATGGGCGTGCGAAAGCAGCACCAGGTCTGGCCGTGGGATACGATCGATCGTGATGGCTGGTGGCACGATTCTGCGCGGGCCAAGAGTCATTCCAAGCACGTTTACGCCATAGGCATCGAACATGACCGGATCTGTGAGTACCCACGTCGATCCCAGTCTGAGCAGGACGGTGGAATGACCTATCCAACATGCCCACACTGCAGATGAAGCTTCGGCTATTAATGGCTTCAGACCAATGGCTAGAGATGCTGCACCCAGACCTAGGAGCGATAGCGCTGTTCGTCGGTTCATACGGATTCCCCCCGAAATCGTACACAAAACTCCGAGCTATCATGGGCTCCTGCACGTTATCGTCTCGTGACGTGGGCGGCGTAACCACATGTTAAAACGCCGATGTTTTTTCGATTTCTTGCCCGATCTTGTGAGGTGAAAACGCTCAGGTATACCGTTGGTGTGATGCTTGCATGGTTGGCAGTCGTGCCGCTTGCCAGTGCCCAGCAAACAACAGCCGAGGTTCCGGACACCTTGGATCAGGCTACGATCGACTATCTCATGGATCAGCCGCTGAACTGGATGTTCGGGATGAACTTTATGGTAGTGAACCCGCAGGATTCGCGCCGCTCGGCCTATCAGCGTCTGGATGCACCGTCTGTGGGGTATGGCCTAGGCTTCGATGTGGCATACTACTTCGATCCGATTCCCCTGGCCATTACGGGGCAGTTTGCCGTGAACTTTATGGGGAGCGGTTCTTACCAGCGGACCGAATACCGCCTAGAATCGCAGAACGTCCACATCCCTGTTACGGTTGGAGTGCGGTTTCAGCCCAATCTGATGAACACCTTCTTTCCATACGTGGAAGGGGTAGGGGGCTTTTCGTTGTTTTCCACCTCGGCCGAAGTCAGACCAACACGTGTTGATCAGAACACCACGTTTACGGGCCCTCAGCCAGAAACCAATGCTAGCTGGACGTATGGGATCGGGGCTGGTGTGATGGTGACACTGGCAAACATCATCACCATTCCCGATGAGGTGGAGCGCGTGGCGATTGATGTACGCTTCCGGTACCTGCGGAACACGGATGTAGCTATCCCCGCCTTCCAGTTGGATGCGGGTTCCTATACAATCGAGCAGGTATTGGTGCCGTCACCACGCATGGTGATGTTCAACTTGGGAGTGATTGGTCACTTCTGAAGCCGTAGAATTGTATCGTTTCTTTCATCTCGGATCGATTATGAAACCAGCATTGGCGATTCTTGCCTGTTGTGCGTTGCTTGCCACCACGATTCCGTCGTGCCGCACAGTCCAGGATAACCGTAACGATCTTACGTCAACCCGGGAACGGGAGATGACGGTAGGGGTCGTACAGAAAGAGATCCGCAAGGGAATGTCGGGTGCCGAAGTTGCCGAGGCCCTCGGATCTCCTAACATCGTAACCCGGGATGAAAACGAACGGGAAACGTGGGTGTATGATAAAATCGCCACCGAGGCTTCTTACTCGCAGTCGCAAAACTCACTCTTCTTGATTCTCGGTGGGTTTTCAAATCGGTCTGGAGCAAGCAGTACCACGCAACGGACGCTGACAGTAGTGATTCGCTTCAACACCGATATGAAGGTTGACTCGTACACCTACCACCAAAGCAAGTTTTGAGAAAGGGACGTTCTGTGCTCAAACGCTTGCTAGAAGGGTTCGTTGTGGTGGTGCTCCTCGTTGGGGGTACATCGGCCTGTACCATCATCAACGGACCACGGCAATCTCCTGCACCGAAGACTCAGCTGGAGGTTCGGGAGTTCCAGACCCGCGAGTTCGACACCAACGACACGAAACTGGTGCTGAAGGCCGTGTTGAATGTTCTGCAGGACGACGGTTTTGTGGTGAAGAATGCCGTGATCGACCTAGGGCTCCTCACAGCAACCAAGGAACTCCAACTGTCCGGTGGAACGCGTGCTTCCAATACTGCCAACAACAACACTGGTGACGCGTGGGAGGAGATCTTTAATCAGATCTTTAGAACCAAGGGTCGGGCGCAGTCGCAGCGGAGCACCACAACTACCGACAGCCGGTATAACAAGTTCAAGGTGATCGAGGTAAGCATCAACGTATCGGAGATTGGTAAGCGCTCTCGCGTACGCGCCAATTTTCTGGCCAAGATCCTGGATAACAACGGTGTGCAGGCAGAGGTCTACACCATCGACGATATGAAGTTCTATCAGGACTTCTTTGCCAAGGTGGATAAAGGAATCTTCCTGCAGCGGCAGGGGCTATAGTCGTATGATCCTTGCTCGCCTTGTTACAGCAGTCGTATTCCTGTGGGTGTTCACTTCACATGCGGACGCTCAGGCCTTTGTCGAGGCTGTTTCCACCGGCGATGCGAACCGTGTGTCGTCGTTATTGGTTGCTGGTTCGGCAGATGTGAACGAACAGGACGATATTGGCATTACTGGGTTGATGGTCGCATCGATTGCAAACGATAGCGCCATGGTTGAGCTCCTACTGAAGCACGGTGCCGATCCAACGATGGGATCTTTCAATGGAATGACAGCACTGCATGCCGCTGCGTACAACGTGAGTGATGCCGTAGCACCGTTGTTGATCTCTGCTGGTGCCAAACCCAACGTGTTCGACTCTGCTGGTAGGACGCCGCTCATGGTAGCAGCAACCTCTGGTGCAACGAACGTTGCGACAGCGCTGCTCGACGCGGGTGCGGCCACGGAGTTTCGAGACCGCAAGGGCAATACCGCCCTGATGATTGCCTGTGGATCTAAGAACATGAACGTGATGACGGAGTTGTTGGATCGGGGTGCAGATCCCAACACCCGCGACCTCATGGGTAGGACACCTGCCATGTTGGTATGTGTCCACGGTGAGTACGAAATGCTCCGACTCCTATTGAAGATGGGAGCAGATCCAACCCTGATGGATTACAGCACCCGTACGGCACTATCGTATGCCAAAGAGTACAACCGCCGCTCGTGTATACGGGTGCTCGTAAACGAGCATGGTGTGAAGTACTAAGCTCTTCACTCCTTAGATACCTACGCTGGTATCACATCTAGTCGGTTCCACGTGTTTGTGGTACACACACGCGCGAACATTGCGTGAACATCCTCCTCTGTCCGCGATGCATAGGCCTCCAATACAGTGTTGACCTGTTCCGGATGCTGAAAGTACATCGCGTTGTAGGCAACTTCATTTGCGATCGAACTACTTCGCTGGAGTTCGAATGCGTGCGCCGTTCGTAGTTGTTGTACGGCCTTGGAAATCGCCTGCGATGTGAGTGCTGTGTGTAGAATGGCGTGTTGCATCTCCTGGACAAGTCGATCCGCGGTGATAGTATGGTCGAGACCATAGGCGTAGATGATCATCAGTGAGGCATGGGCACGACGGTCGATAAAGGCACCGGTGTAACTCGCCGAGCGCGTGGTGTGAACCAAATGCTGATACAACGAGCTACTGGTTCCACCACCAATCACACGGGAGACAATCTCGGCATCGAAGATGCGAGCGTCTGTTTGTGGTGGAAGTGGTATGGTGATAAAGGCTGCCTCGGCAGGAACGCGATCACGCAATATCTCGTGTTGACCACTCTGCACACCGATAACTGGTTGTGGGTGGTGTGGAATAGTAGCGGAGGGTATCAACCCAAAGTACAGATCGGCCAGCCTGAACACTTCTTCTGGATTGCAACCACCGGCTACGACTAATACTGCGTTTGCCGGCTGGTAGTAACGGTGAAAGAACGTGGTAGCATCCTCCATAGACACGGCTTCTACGTGGTGGGCGCTTCCATATACGTTCCACGAGTAGTGACTGTCGGGTGTGAAGGACATACGATCGATGGTAGGCCACACCTGACCGTACGGCTGGTTCTCTACATTCTGATTGATTTCTTCTACCACCACACTTTGCTGAACCCTTAACGCTTGATCTGTGATTGCAAAGGCCTGCATACGATCAGCCTCGAGCCACAAGCCCAACTCCATCTGATGCGATGGCAGCGTGATATGGTAAGCGGTATGATCGTAGGTGGTATAGGCGTTGTTCGTGCCACCTGCTCTCGTGCAGAGAGCGTCGTAGTGTTTGTCCACACCTGTGGACGTGTTGTCGAACATCAAGTGTTCGAACAGGTGCGCTAATCCTGTGCGGGACGGATCTTCGTTGAACGAACCAACATTGTACTGAACGTGAACGGTTACGAGTGCTGTGTCGGGGATCGGACACGCAATCACGCGCATCCCGTTCTGAAGGGTGTGGGAATAGGTGGTGATATGTGGCATTGATCGAGCTGTATGTTTGCTGAGAGACGAACATACACACAGACGAAGCGTTTTATGGACACACTCCATCTCCTCGGCGAGCTTATTGCCATTGATTCACCCACGGGATACACCCAGGCGGCTTCGGATTTTATCGCCGCCACACTAGAAGATCTCGGATGGTCGGTGAGGCGAACGGTGAAGGGGGCTGTCGTTGCGCAGTTAGGAAGCGATCCCGTCATCGGGCTGGCTGCCCACACCGATACACTAGGGGCGATTGTTAGTAAGATCAAGTCGGATGGTACATTGGCGTTTTCCCTCCTGGGATCTCCGTTGTTGCCTACGTTCGAGGGGAGTTACGTGCGTATCCACACGATGAATGGGAGCGTGTACAACGGAACGATGCTCTTGAATAATCCGTCGACGCACGCTAACCGTGTTGCCGGTACCAGCGAGCGAAGTGTTGATACGATGCACGTTCGTCTCGACGAGGATGTGCGCTCGGTGAAGGATGTGCAGGCCCTTGGCATCCGGGTAGGGGACATCATCGCAGTAGACCCTCGATATCAAGCTCTGCCTAACGGATACATCAAGAGCCACTTTCTGGACAATAAGGCTGGTTGTTACGTGTTGTTCGAAGTGGCACGAGCCCTGCGCGATCAGCCCCCTACCATCGGCGTCGAGTTGTTCTTCAGTACGTATGAAGAAGTAGGTCATGGAGGTACGATAGGTTTCAGCGATTCGATACGCGATCTCCTGGTGATCGATATGGGGGTGGTGGGTGACGCTGTTGACGGTCGCGAGACGCTCTGCTCCATCTGTGCGAAGGACTCCGGTGGTCCATACGATTATGGGATGAGGACGAGCCTTGTTGCACTGGCTGAATCCCACACTATTCCACACAGTGTGGATGTGTATCCGTTTTACAGCTCCGATGGTACCGCTGCCTGGCGGGCCGGAAGAGACTACCGTGTGGCGTTGATCGGGCCTGGTGTGGCCGCTTCCCATGGAATGGAGCGTACGCACGTACAGGGAATTCAGGCTACGGTGGATTTATGTTGTGCGTACATCAAACAAGTAGGTGAGTAGATCGTCTGCGTCTCTTTCCACGATGTCAACGGGAGACGCATGGCAAAGAACAATGCAATAGGTCTTAGTGCTGCAAAGTCGCAGCAGTTGATTGGTGAATTGAACGAACTCTTGGCGAACTACGCCATCTTCTATCAGAATGTGCGTGGTTTTCACTGGAACATCCGTGGCGAGAAGTTCTTTGAACTCCATGTGAAGTTCGAGGAGTTGTACACGAATCTCCAACTGAAGATAGACGAACTCGCCGAGAGGGTGCTGACTCTGGGTGGTACGCCGTACCATACCCATACTATCTACCTCGAGACCAGCTCGGTCAAACCCGCAGAAAATATCAAGGATGGCCGTCAGGCCGTGCAACGAGTGCTGAGTGCATTTACCACGGTGTTGCTACAACAGCGGGAGATTCTTGAACTGTCCAGCAAAGCTGGTGACGAGGGTACTAATGCATTGATGTCCGACTACATCCGTGAGCAGGAAAAGCTCGTGTGGATGTACTCCGCCTACCTTGGGTAGTCTATCCCTACACCTCCTCAAGGTGATCGAGGATCCATTGCGCACGTTGTAGAAGCGCGATGCGATCCTCGTTCTTCATTTTACGCAACGTAGCCAGGGCGATCGATGTACGCTCATTGGTTTGAAGAATCTTCTGGTTCCGATGTATGAAGTGCCAGTAGAGGGCGTTGAATGGACAGGCATCACCTTCGTCCCGTTTCTTTGAAACGGTATACTCGCAGCCCTTGCAGTAGTTACTCATCTTGTTGATGTAGTTACCACCACAGGCATAGGGCTTTGTACTCACCTTGCCACCGTCGGCCCACTGACTCATCCCGCGCACATTCGGCATTTCCACCCATTCAAACGCATCGATGTAGATACCGAGGTACCACTCATCTACGTCATTTGGATCTATCTCTGCCATCATTGCAAACACGCCAGTAATCATCAACCGTTGGATGTGGTGGGCATAGGCGTGTTCCAGGGATTGCGTGATGACACTGTGCATACAATTCATCCGCGTAGCACCGGTCCAATACCATGATGGTAGCCGATTGTTCTGATCCAAGCTGTTCAATGATGCATAGGTTGGCATCTCACTCCAATAGATACCACGAACGTATTCACGCCAACCGATGATCTGTCGGATGAAGCCCTCTACAGCAGAAAGTGTTTCTGGTGTGCCGTCGCTGTGCCACCATGCTTCTACTCGCTCAACCACTTCGTGTGGCGTAAGCATCTTCGTGTTAAGGGCAAACGACAATCGAGAGTGATAGAGGTACCACGCCGCGGGGTTGGTGTTGGAAACCATAGCATCTTGGTACCTTCCGAAGTGCGGCAAGGCATCTGAGATAAACGTCTCTAATTGGTCGAGAGCTTGAGCTCTCGTGATTGGCCAGGGAACATCGGCGGGGTCGATTGTACCTATCGTGGTGATCTTCGCCGACTCGATATCACGCACGATCTCCGTGAGATCATTGTGGGGATTCCAGAGAGGTGGAATATCGTGTTCGCCTTTCCAGGGATTTCGATTAGCAGCGTCGTAGTTCCATTTTCCACCGATGGGACGCTCTCCATCATCATCCATAAACACATTGAAGCGCTTGCGCATCCAACGGTAGTAGTTTTCCATCACGTAGCGCGTGCGCTTACCAAAAACATCGCGGAGGTCGTAGCGTTGCGTATAGAAGTGCTCGGTGCTGACGCAGGTTGTTTCTACTCCTGCCTTCTGCGACCACTTTACCAGTTCTTCGTCCACACGCCATTCGTCTGGTTCTTGATACTCTACGCGTGTGATCTTGTGGGTGTGGACGAGCGCAGAGAGATTTCCCGTTAGGGTGTGTTTGTTGTGTGGGTCGTTGATCTTGATGTAGATCACACGATGACCCTGGTGACGAAGTTCGTCGGCAAACGCACGCATCGCTGCGAAGATGCAGGCTACTTTCTGGATATGATGACGCACATAATCTGTCTCGGAGCGGACCTCCATCATCACGATGGTGACGTCGGGATCAGGCCCCTTACACCAGGAATGCGATCTATGCAACTGATCGCCCAGGATCAAACGAAGAGTGGACATGGTAAACCCTATCCAGAAAAGATAGTTGGTGTGCTATTCACACATCTTTCCACGTAGGTGTTGTAAAAGGTGGTTAGAAGTGGTTTCTGTACCCTCTCTCAACATGGAGGTGATGTGTCCAAGAAAAAGTTCTTCGGCGTTATTCTCGGGGTGTTTCTGTTTTCCTGCGGTTATCCACGTAGAGTGTCGGGGTTGATCTCACTGAGTAAGTGGTTGAACAATAAGATGTTCGTGATCATCAGGGGTATCGAGTGTAGAGTTATC
>Ga0222713_10004650_pt1 | contig 13662 bp, 13 predicted proteins | sample C33_649DmetaG_FD_165061 | JGI IMG/M metagenome (GOLD analysis project Ga0222713, IMG submission 165061) | Estuarine water microbial communities from San Francisco Bay, California, United States - C33_649D | ecosystem: Environmental > Aquatic > Marine > Unclassified | place: USA: California...
GGCGGCCGCGCCGCGCCTGTCCTCGGACACCAGGTGCAGGGCACGCACGAGATCGGGGTCAATGGCCACGGTGGAAGTGTGCCCGCTCGCGAGCTCCGATGCATGAAGCGGTCGTAGACTGGGCTGCGTGACAGACATCGCATCCTTGTATCCGCTGCTGGCGTCGCTTGACGGCCCCGGGCAGCTCCACGACATGGATGACGCGCAGCTCAATGCCGTGGCGGCCGAGATGCGACGCGCCATCATCGACACCGTCTCGCAGACGGGTGGCCACCTGGGATCGAGCCTTGGAACCGTGGAGCTCAGCCTGGCGCTGCACGCTGAGCTCGACTCGCCGCGTGACCGCATCCTCTGGGACGTCGGACACCAGGCGTATGGCCACAAGCTGCTCACCGGGCGCCTCGGCGACTTCGGAACCCTTCGCCAGTACGAGGGCATGTCGGGCTTCCTGCGCAGGGAGGAGAGCGAGCACGACATCATGGGGGCGGGGCACGCGAGCACGAGCATCTCGTACGCCGTCGGCCTGGCCGAGGCAATGCGCGTGACCGGACGGCGCGACCGGCGCATCGTCGCGGTGATCGGCGACGGCGCGATGACCGGCGGCATGGCCTACGAGGCCATGAACCACGCCGGCCACCTGGGGTCGCCCATCACTGTCGTGCTGAATGACAACGGCATGAGCATCTCGCAGAATGTCGGTGCCTTCGCCGGCGCGCTGCAGAAGGCGCGACTCGACCCCACGCTCACCAAGGTGCGGCACGAGATCGAGAGAGGTCTCGGGCTCATCCCGGGCATGAACGACCTCGGCAGCTCTCTCTCGAGCGCCACGAAGGCCCTGTTCGTGCCGGGCCAGCTGTTCGAGGCGCTGGGCTTCGCCTACCTCGGTCCGCTCGACGGCCACGACATCAAGGCAATGCGCCGCGCGCTCGAGAAGACCGCCGACAGCGACCGTCCGGTGCTGCTGCACGTGCACACCGACAAGGGCCGTGGGTACGGACCGGCCGAGGAGGATGGCGAGGCCATGCACGGCTCCGGCCCCTTCGCGGTCGAGAGCGGCCGCGCCGCCAAGCCCGCCGCGCCGGGCCCGCCCGCGTACACCGAGGTGTTCGGCACGGCACTCGTGAAGGAAGCCGAGGGCGACCCCCGCGTCGTCGGCATCACCGCCGCCATGCTCAAGGGCACGGGCATGAACCACATGCTCGCGCGGTTCCCCGAGCGCACCTACGACGTCGGCATTGCCGAACAGCACGGCGTGGTGTTCGCAGGGGGGCTGGCCATCGCCGGCTACCGGCCCGTATGCGCGATCTACTCGACCTTCCTGCAGCGGGCCTACGACCCGATCGTGCACGACATCGCCCTGCAGGGGCTGCCGGTGGTGTTCGCCATCGATCGCGGCGGCCTGGTGGGCGACGACGGCCCCACGCACCACGGGGTTTTCGACATCGCGTACATGCGGTCGATTCCGGGCATGGTGGTGATGGCCCCCATGGACGAGGCCGAGCTGGTGCACATGCTGCACACCGCGCTGCGGATCGACGGGCCCTCGGCCTTCCGCTACCCGCGCGGGGCCGGGACGGGCGTCGCCCTGCCCGATCGCCCCGAGGCGCTCGAGGTGGGCCGGGCCCAGGTGCTGGAGGATGGCTCGCGCGTTGCCCTGGTGGGCTACGGCTACGGGGTGCAGGTCGCGCTCGACGCCGCGGGCATCGTGTCGGAGGAGCTCGGCGTGCGGCCCACCGTGGTGAACGCCCGCTTCGCGAAGCCGATTGACGCGGACCTGCTCGCGGAGCTGTCGCGCACCCACGATGTGCTGGTGACCATCGAGGACCACGTGCTCGAGGGCGGCTTCGGCAGCGCGGTGCTCGAGGTGATCGGCGACGGCCCGGCGCGGGTTGAGCGCATCGGCATCCCTGACGAGTTCATCCAGCACGGCCGGCGCGACCTGCTGCTGGCCGGTGCAGGGGTGACGCCCGCAGCCGCGGCGAACGCGGCGCTCGTGGCGCTGGGAGCGCGCGCGGCCCGCTGACGCGCGGCCTCCGGCGCGGACGTGCGCCGGGCGTCGCCACGTGCGCGGCTACGATGCACCCGTGGCCCGGCTGCGACTCGACGCCGCTCTCGTGGACCGGGGACTGTTCCCGTCGCGGGCGCGTGCCCAGGCGGCGGTGATGGCAGGCCGCGTGCGCGTGGACGGACGCTCCGACGTGAAGCCGGGCCACCAGGTGGCGTCCGACGCGGCGATCGAAGTGGACGAGGGCCCGGAGTTCGCATCGCGTGGCGGGCTCAAGCTCGACCACGCGCTCGACCGGCTCGGCGTCGATGTGTCCGGCGTCCAGGCGATCGACATCGGGGCCTCCACCGGCGGGTTCACCGACGTGCTGCTGCAGCGGGGTGCCGCGAGCGTGATCGCCGTGGATGTCGGCTACGGCCAGTTGGCATGGGCGCTACGTGAGGATCCCCGGGTGCACGTGCTCGATCGCACCAACGCGAGGGGCCTCGAGCCCGAGATGCTCCCCCGGGTGCCGGACCTCGCCGTGATGGACGTCTCCTTCATCTCGTCGGCGCTGGTATGGCCCGCGGTGGCGCGATGCCTGTCACCGGCGTACCGTGCCCTCGTCATGGTGAAGCCGCAATTCGAAGTCGGGCGGGACAACGTGGGCTCCGGCGGGGTGGTGCGCGACCCTGCCCTTCGCCTCGAAGCCGTCATGCGCGTGGTGCGCGCCATCGAGGAGAGCGGGGGACGGGTTGCCGGCGCGGCCGACAGCGGCACCCCCGGGCCGAAGGGGAATCGCGAGGTGTTCGTGCTCGGCCTCGGACCTGGCGCCCCCTGCGATCCCATCGACGTGCAGGCGGTTGTGACCGCGGCCGTGGCGGACGGAGGGTGACGTTGCCGCCGTACCGCCCCATCAGCGAGGTCGCAGGGTCACGCGCCGAGCGGGTGCTCATCCTCACCCATGGCGCCGCCGAGGTGACGGCGGGCGTGATGCCCACCGTCATATCGATCCTCGACGCCCGTGGCGTGGAGGTTGCGGCCACGGCCGAGGAGGCCGCGAAGCATCCGCTTCTCGCGGAGCGCGCGATCCTGGAGCCCACGGACCTGCGCGCGGGGGGATCCGACCTGGTGCTGGTGCTGGGCGGGGACGGCAGCATCCTGCGCGCGCTGTCGCGCGAGGCCACCACCGGCGCGCCGGTGCTGGGCGTGAACTTCGGCCGGGTGGGCTTCCTCGCCAGCGTCGAGCAGTCGGACCTCGAGCGCGGTATCACCCGCGCGCTGGAGGGCGACTACATCACCCTCGGCCTTCCATCGCTGAAGGCGGAGTGGAGCGAGGGCACCCTGCAGGCGGTGAATGACCTGGCGTTCCTGCGCGGGGGCGAGTCGCGCCTCGCGGACCTCTCGTACTCGGTGTCGGGCGAGCCGGTGGCCACCGTGCGCTGCGATGGACTCATCTGCTCAACACCCGTTGGCTCGACGGCCTACAACCTCGCCGCGGGAGGGCCCACGGTCTCGTGGCGGGTCAAGTGCTTCGTGCTGTCGTTCATCGCGGCGCATCACCTCGATACCCGCCCGCTGATCCTCGCGGCCGACGAGAAGCTCACGGTCACCAACTCGGCGATCGTCGGCGACTGCGACGTGCTGGCCGACGGCGTGCGCATCGCCGCGCTGCCGCCCGGGCGGTCGATCACCGTCGGGCTCGGTGGCCAGGAGGTGCACCTCGCGATCTTCCCGGAGTCATCGTTCTTCCGTCGCTACCGGGAGAAGTTCGGGCGCCCATGAGGCATCCGGCGGAGGCGGCGTGATCCGGGAGATCGAGATCCGCGACCTCGTCGTGATCGAGCGGGCGCACATCGAGCCCGTGGAGGGACTCACCGCCATCACCGGCGAGACCGGAGCAGGCAAGACCGTGGTGGCCCAGGCACTCGGGCTGCTGGCCGGAGGGACGGCCGACGCAAAGGCCGTGCGGCCGGGCGCAAAGCACGCCCTCGTGCAGGCCACGGTCGCCGTGCCGGATGGGTTCTGGGACTCCCTCGACCCCGATGATCCGGCCCAGCAGGTGCGCGAGCTCGCGGAGGACGAGGCCGAGGTGGTGGTGGCCCGCCGCGTGCCGGCCGAAGGGCGCGCCCGCGCGCTGGTGGACGGCCAGGTGGCCTCGCGCGAGGGCGTGGCGGCCTTCGTGGGCGCACTCGTGCGCTTCTCGGGCCAGCATGAGCAGCGGCGCCTGGTGGGGCCCGCTGCGCAGATGGCGATCCTTGATGCCTTCGCCGGCCCGGACGCCGTGGCCCTCGAGGCCCGCCTGCGCGGCATGCGCCGCGGCCTCGCGCAGCTCGATCGCAAGGTGGAGGAGGCGCGCGAGCGCCGCGAGCGCGCGGAGCACGAGCGCGAGGCGCTCGAGAGGCTGGTGGCTGACGTGGATGAGGTGGCCCCCGACGTGGCCGAGGAGGAGGCCCTGCTCGCAGAGCGCGCGCGCCTGGCCCACGCGGAGCGTCTCGCCGCAGCCGCTGCCAGCGCAATCGCCCTGCTGGACGGCGATGGCGAAGGAGGGGCGCTCACGGCTGCCGGACAGGCGATGCGCGCCATCGAGCAGGCCGCCGAGCTCGATCCTTCCCTTGCGGAGGTGCTCGCCGACCTGGCCGCGGGCGAGGCCGCCCTCCAGGAGGCCCTCATCGGCGTGCGTCGCTATGCCGACGACCTCGGCGCCGAGCCCGGGCGGCTCGACTGGGTGGAGGGGCGCCTGTCGCGCTATGACGCGCTGTCGCGGCGCTACGGACCGGGCACCGATGCGGTGATCGCCCGCGCGGAGGACGCCCGTGCGGCTCTCGACGCCCTCGCCACCGGCGTATCGGGAGATGACGCCATCGCGGCTGAGCGCGACGCCCTGCTTGGCGATGCGATCGCCGCCGCCGGCGAACTGCGGGCGCTGCGCGAGGCCGCCGCGCCACAGCTGGCGTCCGCGGTGGAGGCTGCGCTGCAGGATCTGGCGATGGCGGGCGCCACGCTGCGCGTGGAGGTCACCAGTGACGATGTCGAGGTGCCGCGTGATCGGGTGTCGCTGGTGATGCGGGCGAACCCGGGGCTGCCTGAGGCGCCGCTCGCCGACGCCGCATCGGGAGGCGAGCTCTCGCGCGTGCTGCTGGCACTGCACGCGGTGGCCGCCGCGGCTGATCCGGGCGTCGCGTGGGTGTTCGACGAGGTGGATGCCGGCATCGGCGGCGTGACCGCCGCCGTGGTCGGTGAGAGGCTCGCCGAGATGGCGATGGGCCGGCAGGTGCTGGTGATCACCCACCTGCCCCAGGTCGCTGCCGTGGCCGACCGCCACTACCGGCTGGTCAAGGGCACGGCCGATGACGGCCGGGCGATCACCACCATCGAGTCGGTCGAGGGCGAGGCCCTCGTGGATGAGATCTGCCGCATGCTGGGATCGGCGGCCGACGACTCCGCAGCCCGGGGTCACGCACAGGAACTCCTCGCCCGTCGGGCCTGAGCGCGCGCCGGTGCGCGGGGTATGCTGAGGCCCCGTACGGTGTTCAGGTCGGGGAGGCCGGTCGGGTGAGTGATCTTGGTGAGCGCTTCGTGTTCGTCACGGGCGGCGTGGTGTCCGGCCTCGGCAAGGGGATCACCGCGGCGTCGCTCGGCACGCTGCTCAAGGCCCGGGGCTACAAGGTGTCGCTGCAGAAGTGCGACCCGTACCTCAACGTCGACCCCGGCACGATGAGCCCCTTCCAGCACGGCGAGGTGTTCGTGACCGAGGATGGCGCCGAGACCGACCTCGACCTCGGCCACTACGAGCGCTTCACCGACGAGGCGCTGACGCGCACCTCCAACATCACCACCGGATCGGTGTACGACGCCGTTATCCGGCGCGAGCGGCGCGGCGACTTCCTCGGCGCCACGGTGCAGGTGATCCCCCACATCACGAACGAGATCAAGGATCGCATCCGCCAGGCGGCAACGTCGTCCAACGCCGACGTGGTGATCGTGGAGATCGGCGGAACGGTGGGCGACATCGAGTCGTTGCCCTTCCTCGAGGCCATCCGGCAGATGCGCAACGACGTCGGCCGCGACAAGGTGGCCTTCGTGCACGTGACGCTCGTGCCGTTCCTCGAGGTGGCGGGCGAGCTCAAGACCAAGACCACCCAGCACTCCGTGAACGAGCTCCGGCGCATCGGTATCGAGCCGGACGTCCTGGTGCTTCGCTCCGACCGCCCGCTCGATTCGGGCGTGCGCGAGAAGATCGCGCTCTTCGGGGGCATCCCCCCCGAGGCCGTCGTCTCGGCCGAGGACTCCGACGACATCTACAAGGTTCCGATCGCCATGGAGCAGGAGGGCCTTGATCGGGTGGTGTGCCAGCGGCTGGGCCTGCCGCTCCACGACATCGACCTCAGCGACTGGCGCGAGGTGGTGGCGCACCTGGGCGACACCCGTGGCACCGCCCGCATCGCGCTCGTGGGCAAGTACGTGCAGCTGCACGACGCCTACCTCTCGGTGGCCGAGGCGCTCAAGCATGCCGGGCTGGCCCACGGGGTGGAAGTGGAGATCGACTGGGTGGATGCCGACGCCGACGACCTGGCCGACCACGTGCGGGCCGCCGACGGGGTGCTGGTGCCCGGAGGCTTCGGCGGGCGCGGGGTGGAGGGCAAGATCGAGGCAGCGCGCATCGCACGCGAGGAGGGAATTCCGTACCTCGGCATCTGCCTCGGCATGCAGATCGCCGTCATCGAGTTCGCGCGAAACGTGTGCGGCATGGACGGCGCGAACTCCACCGAGTTCGACATGGAGACGCCCTACCCGGTCATCGACCTGCTGCCCGAGCAGCGCCAGATCGAGGAGCGCGGCGGCACCATGCGCCTCGGCGCCGACCCGGTGTCGCTGGTGCCGGGCACCATGGTGCGTGCGCTCTACGGCGACGTCGACAGCATCCAGGAACGGCACCGCCATCGCTACGAGGTGAACCCGGCGCTTCGTCCGCAGATGGAGGAGAAGGGCCTCGTCACGTGTGGCCGCTCCCCGGACGGCCGCCTCGTGGAGTGCATCGAACTCACGGATCACCCATTCTTCGTTGCCAGTCAGTACCACCCGGAGTTCAAGAGCAGGCCCACCAGGCCGCAGCCGCTGTTCCGCGCCTTCGTCGGCGCCGCAGCGGCTCGCGCCGGCGTGGGCGGCGGCGGCGGCGACGTCGCCGCCACGCGGGCCGCGTGAGCACGCTCGACACCGCCGGGCTCCCGGAGGCCGCGCGCCTGTTCGCGCGGCTGTGCGAGATCCCGTCGCCATCGGGCGCGGAGGGCGCGATGGCCGACGCGGTCATCACCGAACTCACCCGCATGGGCGGGGAGATCACCCAGGACGACGCCGCCACGGCGCTGGCCGAGGCCGGCTGCAACAACATCGTCGCGCGCTTCGCACCCACCACCGAGGGCGTGCCCGTGATGTTCTGCGCCCACCTCGACACCGTGCCGCTGCTGGCCCCTGTGCGGGTTGTGCAGGAGGGCGAGTGGCTCACCAACGGCAACGAGGCCATCCTCGGCGGTGACGACAAGGCCGCGGTTGCCGCGATGCTGCACGCCGTCGATCGCGTGGTGCATGAGGGCATCCCGCACGCGGGCATCGAGCTCGTGTTCACGCCGTGCGAGGAGATCGGCTTGCGGGGGGCTGCGCACTTCGACACCTCCGTGCTGCGCGCGGCCTACGGGTTCGTGTATGACCACACCGGGGAGGTGGGGGGAATCGTCACGCAGGCGCCCACCCACAAGGAGATCGCGGTTACGTACCGGGGCGTTGCCGCGCATGCGGGCATCCACCCCGAGGCCGGCCGCAGCGCCATCACGGCGGCCGCGCGTGCCATCGCGGGCATGCCACTGGGGCGCATCGACGAGGCCACCACGGCCAACATCGGCACGGTGGATGGCGGCACAGCCACGAACGTCGTCGCCGAGGAGTGCGTGATCACCGCCGAGTGCCGCTCGCGCGACCCCGAGGCGCTCGACGGGCAGCTCACGGCCATGATCGACGCCTTCGCGTGGGCGGGCACCGAGTGCGAGTGCGATGTCGAGATCAGCGTGCGCGACCACTTCATCGGGTACGCGCTCGAGGAGGACGCCCCGCAGGTGCAGATGGCCGCCGACGCCATGCGCGACTGCGGAATCGAGCCGCGCTACGTGGCGTCCGGGGGCGGATCCGACGTGAATGCCTTCCTGCTGAACGGGTTCCCGAGCGTCAACCTGTGCAACGCCATGGTGGACGTCCACACCCCGGACGAGCGCATCCGCATCGCCGACATCGAGTCGATGGTGGACATCACCCTTGCGATCATCGCCCGCGCCCGCGGCGCGCGGTGATCCACCCGCTCGATGGAGGGCGCCCGATCACCGGCATGTCCGTGGAATCCACGGAGCCCATCTACGCCGGCCAGGTGGTGGACCTCTCGGTGGTGCACTACCGCCGCCCGGGTGGTCTCGTGGTTCGCAGGGAGGTCATCGCCCATCCCGGTGCCGTGGTGATGGTTCCGGTGGAGGATGACCACGTGCTGATGGTGCGCCAGCCGCGCGAGGCGGTGGGGGAGTACCTGCTCGAGCTCCCGGCGGGGAAGCTCGACGTGGCGGGTGAGCCGCCGCTGGACTGCGCCCGCCGCGAGTTGGCCGAGGAGGTCGGGCGATCAGCGACCACATGGACCGACCTCGGGGGCTTCTATACCGCCCCGGCGATCCTCGAGGAGTACATCCACTGTTACCTGGCCGAGGACCTCGCGCCGGTGGATCACCCCCCGATCCCGGAGGAGGAGATCGAGGTGGTGCCCGTGGCGCTCAGCGACCTCGACGCACTCATCGCCGAGGTTCACGACGCCAAGTCGCTCATCGGATTGCTCAGGTTGCGTGCCATGCGGGCGGGCTGACGCGGGAAGTCCCTGCTGAGCGCGCTATTCACCGGAACCTGATGGGGCGAGCCGTCGACCACCGCTGAAACCGCCCCGAGGGGCGTCACCCGTGTGCTCGTTGGGAGAAGGGTGGCCATGAGGCGCACGCCCTCTCGGCCCTCAGCGCACGGCGCTGAGCGTGATGCCGTCCCCGATGGGAAGCACCACCGTGGCGAGGCCGGGCTCGGCCATCGCGCCTTCGGCGAAGTCGCGCAGGGCGGCCACCTGGGCGGCGTCGCCCTGGCCGCCGAAGATGTTGTCGGCCACGATGAGTCCCCCGGGGCGCACGAGGCGCGCGCACTCGCGCAGGTAGGCGCGATACGCCGGCTTGTCGGCGTCGATGTACGCCAGGTCGTAGCCCGGGCCGAGGGCTGCGAGGGTTTCGAGCGCGGGTGCCACGTGGATGGTCACCTCGTCGTGGTAGCCGGCCTCGCGCAGCACGTCCGCAGCGCGGTCGGCGTGGTCCTGGCTGATGTCGAGGCAGTCGATGTGACCGTCTGGCGCGAGCGACGGGGCCATCCACAGCGCTGAAGTGCCCACGAACGTGCCGATCTCCAGCACCCGGTGCCCGCCCGTGGCGCGCACGAGCACGGCCAGCAGGGCGCCGAGCTCGGGGTGGGTCATCATGTTCTCGAGCTCGTGCCCCGCCATCTCCGCCTGCAGGCGCCGCACTGCCTCGGGCACGTCGGCGACCCCCTCGAGCCAGGCGTCGAGGTCGGTGTCAATGGGAGTGCGCGAGATGCTCATCGGTTCTCCAGGTGTCGAAGCGGATTCAGCGCGAAGGCCCCCAGCACGACCAGCAGCGCGACGGCCGACACCAGGCCGGGCCAGGTGTCGGCCCAGGTGACTGTGCCGGTGAGCTCGGCGCTGCGCGCGGCGTTGAGGATGTACGTGACCGGGTTGTAGCGGGCCACGGCGCCAAGCCACCCGTGCATGGCGTCGAGCGGCACGTACGCCACCGACATGAACACCGACAGGAACACAACCAGCTGCATGATGGGTGCGGCCTGCACGGTGCGGCTCCGAAGCGCCACCCCGATGGCCCAGAACGACGCCGCGGCGGCGAACAGGAGGGCGAAGGCGAAGATGAGCAGGGTGGGCCCCACGCCCGGCAGCATCACGCCCCCGATCATCCCGGCGATGAACACGACCACCGTGGTGAGGATGCTCCGCGCCTGTGCCGCCAACATGGGCCCGAGCACCAGGGCCAGGCGAGGCGCCGGGCTCGACTGCAAGCGGTCGAAGAACCCGCCCTCGAGGTCGCGGGCAAGGGTCATGCCCGAGTTGATCCCTGCGAAGCCCGCGCCCATGATGGCGGCCATCGGGATCGTGAACGCCAGGTACGACTCGCCGGCGAACTGGGGCAGGGCACCAATGCCATGGAAGGCTCCGGCCGTCGCGATGAGGATGAACAGCGGCATCACCAGCGACGGGATGAACACCGACGGCACCCGGCGCACGAGCAGCAGGTTGCGCCCGGCGAGGCCAAGGCTCACGCTCACCACCCTCATGCGGCCACCCTCAGCCTGCGCCTGAGCGCGAGCGCCGACGCTCCGATGGTGATGGCGGCCAGCGCGAGCGCGGTGCCGATGCCGATCAGCGTGGTGCCAACCGTGGCGCCGCCGATGATCTCCAGGCGCATCGACTCCACGAGCCAGCTGATCGGGTTGACCCGGGCGACGGCCGCGTACCAGCCGGTCATGGTCTCGATGGGGAAGAAGGCCGACGAGAAGAACAGGAGTGCGAAGAAGAGCGGGAACATGCCCTGCACGGCCTCGCCCGACCCGGTGCGAAGCGCGAGGTAGACCCCGAGCCCGCCGACGGCCGCGGCGAAGATGACCGCGATGAGAAGCACGACGAGGAAGCCCGTGATTCCGCCGTCCACGCGGGCCCCGAAGATCCACGCGATGGCGATGAACAGCACCGCCTGGAACAGGCCAAGGGCCATCGACGCCCCGAGGCGGCCGGTGAGGATTGCCACGCGCGACGTGGGCGACGCCACGAGGCGATCGAAGAAGCCCCCCTCGATGTCGGTGGCGAAGGCGGCACCGGCAGAGGTCCCGCCGATCAGCACCCCCTGCACGATGGCGCCGCACACGGCGAAGTCGAGGAACCCGCGCACCGGGGGGAAGCCCGGCACAGCCCCCGGCGCGCCGCCGAAGGAGGCCGTGAAGATGGCCATGAGCACGAGGGGGAAGAACAGGGCTGGGAACCACGCCTGGGGAAGGCGGATGGTGGTGATGATCGACCGCCACGCGAGGGCGGCGGTCTGGCGTACCGCCGGGGCCGCGGCCGTCATGCGGCGGGCACTTCGTCGCCAGCACCTTCCAGGTGCCGGCCCGTGCACTTGAGGAAGACGTCGTCGAGGGTCGGCTCTGCGAGGTCGATCGACTGGAAGCGCACGCCTGCGTCGTCGAGTGCTCGCACGGCGTCGGCCATGGCCGACGACCCGCCCGGCAGCCGCACGCCCGCACCGCCCTCTGCCGACCCCGGCACGATGGGCCCGAACCGCGAGAGCACGCCCGCGACGTCCTCGGGACTGGAACCGTCTCCGGCGGTCACCGTGAGCAGGGGCTCGCCGATCTCGGCCTTGAGCGCAGCCGGCGCCCCATCGGCCACGATGCGCCCGCCGTCGATGATCGCCACGCGGTCGGCCAGCTGGTCGGCCTCCTCGAGGTACTGCGTGGTGAGGAAGATCGTGGTGCCGTGCTCGGCGTTGAGGCGCCGCACCTCTTCCCAGAGCGCCACGCGCGACGTGGGGTCGAGTCCCGTGGTGGGCTCATCGAGGAAGAGCACCACCGGCTCGTGCACGAGCGAGAGCGCCAGGTCGAGACGGCGCCGCATGCCCCCTGAGTAGGTGCCCACGCGGCGGTCGGCGGCGTCCTCAAGCCCCACGCGCGCGAGGAGGTCCTCGGCCCGGGCACGGCACTCGGCACGCGCAAGCCCATGCAGCACCCCTTGCAGCCGAAGCAGTTCGCGCCCCGTCATGTAGGGGTCGATTGCGGCGTCCTGCAGCGCCACGCCGATGCGCCGGCGCACGGCGCCGGGGTCGGCCATGACGTCGTGGCCGGCGACCATCGCCGTGCCGCTCGTGGGGCGCAGCAGGGTGGTGAGCATGCGCACCGTGGTGCTCTTGCCCGCTCCATTGGGGCCGAGGAAGCCGAAGATGCCCCCGGACTCCACGACGAGGCTCACGCCGTCCACGGCGCGGATCCCACCCTTGAACTCGCGCACGAGGTCGCGGGTCTCCACTGCCGGTGCACTCACTGCGCGCACCCTACAGCCATCGCGGGCGCTGCGGGGCGTCGGCGCTAGAGTCAGCCCATGCCGAAGGGGGAGGACCAGGCGGAGAGGCTGGCGCGCCTCGCACGCGAGGCGCACGAGCGCGCCGAGGCACTCGACCTTGCCGCCGACGGCAGCGAGGCCAGCGATGCCCACCACCACCCGGCCGAGGCCGCGACCGACGCCGAGGCGCGCGAGCGCCAGTTGCAGGCGCAGCTCCGTCTCAAGGAGGAGGAGGAGCGGCTTCTGCGCCTTGCAGAGGCGGCGCAGCGCGGCGAGTACGGCACCTGCATCGACTGCGGCGGCGCCATACCCGAGGCCCGCCTCGAGATCGTCCCCGACGCCGAGCGGTGCGTCGCCTGCCAGGAGGCCGCCTCAGGCGGCCGCCGGCGCTAGGCGGGGGCCGACTTCCCCGTGACCGGGCGCGCCAGACGCCAGAGTGCCGCGATGCCGACGCCCCACACCAGTCCGGCCACGCCGACGTGGAATACCACGACCTCCCAGGGCAGCTGCGTGCGCCACTGCACCTCGCCGATGACCACCTGGATGATGAACAGGGGGATGAAGAGCAGGGCGGGCACCATGAACCCCCGGTCGTCGCGCCGCCGCCGCGCGACGAAGGCGATGATCAGGCCCACGACCCCGAGCACGATCACCGCCCGCACATGCCAGTACGCCGCGGCGTCGATGCTTCCGATGCGGTGCGTGACGTCGGGGTCGCCCGAGTGGGGCCCCGCCGCCGTCGTGAGCACGCCGGTGGTGAGGGTGGTGGCGAGCGCGGCCACGCCCAGGAACGCCAGCCAGCCGGATGCCGCGGTGACCGCGCGCCGCGCGCCTCGCACCACGTCGTCAGCACCGAGGAATGCGATCACGCCTGCGCCGAGCGCGACGAGCGACAGCAGGAAGTGCGATCCCACCAGAAGCGGGTGCAGCTCGAACGCGACCGTAACCGCCCCGAGGGGCACCTGCGCCACGGTGGCGACTGCCGCGACGATGGCCGAGGCGCGCGTGCCGCCCGAGGTCGCGCGCGAGAAGATCACGACGATGGCCGCCAGCACGGCGAATGCCATCACCACGCCCGACAACATGCGGTTCGTGTACTCGATCCACGCGTTGGCATCCATGGCGGGGATCACGCTGGTGTTCTCGCAGAGCGGCCAGTCCGTGCAGCCGAGGCCCGAATCCGTGAGCCTCACGATGCCCCCGCTCGGGATGATCACCCAGAGCAGGACCATGGCGATGCCGGTGATCCAGCGCACCCCTTGCGGTGAGGTGAGCCTCGCCCAGGCGCGCCCAAGGCCACCGGTCGGCGGCGCGGTCTCGGGATGGGTGGACACGCCACGATGGTAGACCCGCCTGCACCCGTGCAGAGCGGGACGACCGTCCGTACCGAGCGCGACGATGCGCCCCCGCGTGGGCTGGGCATCGGCCTTGGCATCACCGTGCTCGCCGTGGGCGTGGCGGTGGCGTTCGGGTCCCT
>Ga0222713_10004652_pt1 | contig 13657 bp, 9 predicted proteins | sample C33_649DmetaG_FD_165061 | JGI IMG/M metagenome (GOLD analysis project Ga0222713, IMG submission 165061) | Estuarine water microbial communities from San Francisco Bay, California, United States - C33_649D | ecosystem: Environmental > Aquatic > Marine > Unclassified | place: USA: California...
GTTCTGCTAGGGCGGCAGGCAAAGCTTCACCAGACACATGTGCGAGATCTAGTTGCGCCTTCTTCAGTTCGGCGGTCAGATCTTCTACACGTTGCTCCAAGATAAGTTGCTGACGCACAAGCGCCGCAACCTGCTTGAGATCGTTGTTGTCGACTTGCGACAATTGCATTGCTGCTTCTTCGAGGTCCACTTTCTATCTCCTCGTGCTGTGGTACAAATCCACTTCAATTGGATAGTACCGTTCTTCAAGACGATCCCACTTCAGCACTTTGAAGCGCCCGTTGTTAGCGAGCGCAGCCAAAGCACATGCCACCCCAATGCAGACGGGATCACCAGAAAGCATCAGGTAGTCGTCGGACGTGAACTTTGCCAGCTTACGTTCCATGCGACGGAGCGTAGGCATGGCAGAAAGAGAAACCTGATCCTTTGCAGGGATCAGGATGTCGAGGTCACCAAATGTCAGAGCATCTGACAGATCGCGGCCACGCACTTCTTGTGTAATGTAAACAGTCACGGCTTTCTCCCGTTCGACGCACGCATCCTAACTCGAATCACCCGGTGGCTGTCAAGCGGGGTTGCAAAAAACTTTTTCCTCGTCTATCTTATCCACCCTGCCGACAGAAAGGGCAATGGATCATGGACATCGTTGATCGTTACAAGTTCAAGATGAAACCGTATCAGCATCAGGCTGATGCACTTAGGAAGTCTTGGGAACAAGAAGAATTTGCGCTGTTTGCCGAGATGGGCACAGGCAAATCAAAGATTCTCATTGACACTGTGGCTATGCTTTATGATCGCGGAACGATTGAAGGCCTTCTCGTTATCGCACCTAAAGGTGTGTACAAGAACTGGGAAACAATCGAACTGCCTAAGCATTTGCCGGAACACATCATTCACGATGTGATTGTCTGGAATCCAGCAACGTCCAAGAAGAACCTAGAACATCTTGCGGAAGCATTTCGTGACGACGAGAACTTGAAGATTGTCGTGATGAATATTGAAGCCTTCTCGACGGACAAGGGCGTCGCCTTTGCCACCAAGTTCTTGAAATCTCGCAAGGTTCTCATGGCGGTGGACGAAAGCACCACCATCAAGAACGGCAAAGCCAAGCGCACCAAGAACATCATTAAGGTGGGTAAGGCTGCAACGCACCGTCGCATTATGACGGGGTCGCCCATCACCAAGACACCGATGGACTTGTACACACAGTGTGCGTTTCTGGACGAGTGGCTGTTGGGTTTCTCCAGCTTCTACTCGTTCCAAGGTCGGTACTGTCGCTTGATGAAGCGCAGCGTTGGAACGCACTCGTTCAATCAGGTCGTCGGTTACCAAAACCTTAACGAGCTATCGGAGCGTCTCGACAAGTTTTCGTTCCGCATTCTGAAGAAGGACTGCTTGGACCTCCCCGAAAAGGTCTACACCAAGCGCATGGTCCAACTCACGGATGAACAAGCGACTATCTATATGCGTGTCAAGAAGGCCGCGATTGCAGAGCTGGAGGGTAAGACGCTCACAGCGCAGAACGTATTGACGCAAATCCTCCGGCTGCAACAAATCTGTTCCGGTTATTTCAAGGCCGACGACGGTACGGTCATAGAGATGAAGTCGGACAAGTTTGACGAACTGCTCGCTGCCCTCGAAGAGGTTGATGGCAAGGTCATTATCTGGGCGAACTACACCTACGATATCCAGATGATTAAAAGTGCGTTGGCCAAGGAGTATGGTCCGGAGTCCGTTGGGACGTACTACGGAGAGACGACGCCGGAGCAGCGTCAGCAAATGGTTAAAGATTTCCAAGACCCGGATCATCCGCTTCGCTTCTTTGTTGGTCAGCCAAGGACAGGTGGTTACGGCCTGACCCTCACAGAGGCTCACACCGTGATTTACTTCTCGAACAATTATGATCTCGAAGTGCGTTTGCAAAGTGAGGATCGCGCTCACCGAATCGGTCAGCGCAACAACGTCACATATATTGATATCGTGACGGAAGGAACAGTGGATGAAAAAATCCTCCGTGCCCTACGCGATAAAATCAACGTGGCCACGGAGGTTTTGAAGGAAGGTTACAAAGAGTGGTTGATCTAGTCCTTGGCCATCTCGCTGGCCTTGGACTCAACGTCAGCAACGCGACGGCCCCAGCCCTTGCCGAATGTCTCCCATGTCGGCAAGGCCTTTAGGAAGTCCAAGCGACGGTCGCAAATTGCGTCGACTGTCTCCGCTGCATCGCAAGCAAGAATAGCTTCCATGGACTTTGGTCCAATGACCCCATCTGCTGGAACGCCTGCAATCTGTTGCAGATACTTGGCAGCACGACCGACGCCGGAGTTCACGGCCAGATCGTAAGCTGCGTAGTCCACACCGGATGGAAGCTGGTCGCCTTTGATCTTGTCCCAATACATCGCCTTGTAGAACGGCTTCACCTTCTCAGGTGTGAGGCCTCGCATTGTCGCCTCGTCAACCTCACGGCCGACATACTGTTCCCAAGCGCGCTTTGTGACGCCAAGGTTAGTCATGCCGCCCGGATCTTTCGGGTGGTTCACATAGCCGCCCTCATGTTTGAGGACCATCGCAAAGCACTGTTCCCAGTTTTCCGCCGCCATCTCACTTATCCTTCTGTGCAAGCAGGTCGTTCTTTTGTTTCGAACCTGCGCTTGAACCATAGTAGAAGTTGATCACACCCGTCCATGCCGTGCCGAGAGCGCCGAGCATCATCAACAGAGCCTCTGTCCCGGTCTGCGGCATCCCCTTCATCAGCATCCAGACAAGAATGCCGAAGAAACCAACGGTAATCATCACGGCGAGCAGACGTGGAATCCAATCGTTGTTAGCCATCTGCATCTTGCGGGCGCTGTCCCGGTCACCCGATGCGATTCGTTCAAGGTCGATGTCCAACTCTTTCATACGGACTTTGAAGTTCGCATCGACTTGTTTGATCTGGGCAAGTTGTTCCGGTGTTGCGGCCTCAAGCGCCTGCTTCACCTCGTCCTCGCTTCCACCTTCGTGGCCGAGAAGGGCATTGGATAGAGTCCTCACTGCGACTCCAGCAAGAGGGCCACCAAGTGCCGTGGCTAGGGTAGGCGCTACTTGGCCTAGCAAAGGGCCAAAGGTTTTTAGAAGGTCCATGGTCCGTGCTCCTTAGAAAGTTAGTGCCACCACAAAGATCCCCACGATGATCGCCAGAACTGCTCCGCCGATAACCAAGATGATCGTCATCTCCCTTGCAAACTCTTCCGCTTCTTTCTTCGCTTTCAGGCGCGCAGCCTTCTGCTCTTTCTGAATACGGACTAGTTCCCTTTCGACCTCTTGCCATCCCCGTAACCCGTAAACTGAGACAAACTCATTCTTGACTTGGTTGAACCACTCCTCAGCTTGCTTGCGTTTGACGACGATGTCCATCGCCATCTCTTCAGCCGAGACCTTAGAAAACATCTTTGGTTTTGGCGGGTCCGCTGCAAGTCTAGTTAAGGTTCCAACTGCACCGTATAGCTTGGCCACGTCGCCAGCCATACCCTGAATTTCTTTGCCAATCTTGATGCCAGTCTTAATGGCCTCGTATGCAGTCTTAGCCGCTCCGAACACCAAACTGATTGTTACGGGGTCCATGGATCATCTCGCAAGCTCACGGGTTGTTTGGTTAATCCGTGCCTTTGTCGCCGTGATATCCTTGGGCACAGACTTAAACCCAATACTGAGATAGCCCACCATACTGCCCTGTTCAGGCGGTATGGATCCCCGGCAGGCAAAGATAATTCCTTTCGAGACAAACCATTCCCCTGCTTCTGAAGACGCTTCAAACGTCTCGCAGAGGACCTCCCCGTTTAGCATCGAAACGGCCGCATGGTTCCGGGCTGGAGACCCGGAGAAGAATGCTCCCTTCTTTCCCTCCAATGGAGCATGTCGCCCTTCATGCGAAAGAGCGACGCGGGTTATGCGTGCGTTACTGGACAAGTTGATCTCATGGACGAGAACAGCTTCCGCACGAAGGTCACGCATGAGGTTTGTTGACAGTCCAACGATCCGTTCATCTGTGACAAGAATTGGCATGTGTTCCGACATGACAAACCGCGTCACCAGCTTGTCTTGGTTTTGATAGACAATCCAACCACTTAGTCCAAGGATTCCTAACAGAACCACCACAAAAAGTTTGAAGGGACTGTCCACCCATTTGATGATGTCGATAGCGCGGTCGAGGACAGAACCCCCAGACTTACGGCTGGGGGCTCGCTTTGTCTTCCTCTTTATCGGATGCTTCGTCATCGCGTGACACCAACCCGTTCTGCAACGGTCACCATCTGCTCGGCAATCTGACCCTTCATCTTGCGAAGCTTTTCAAGCATGTCCGTCTTTTGTTCTGCGGTGAGATTACTGCGAGTCCGGATAGCATCCATCTGACCGTTGATTTGTGACAGACGCTCGTTCGCGGAATTAAACGCCGTGAAGAGACCTTTTGCTTGAGGCATTTGTTCAATGCGCGCTTTGATCGTCTCAACATCCCCGCGCCGGGCTGCGTCATTCATGGACTGCACGATCTCAGTGACCCTCTGCTTAATCTCGTAGAAGTCGCCAACAAATTTATTGTTGAGTTGGCTTTCGTTCTTCAAGATTGAAGCCGCGCCGGACAAGTTAGCCGCCACACCTGCTACGCTGTTCGGGTCGCCGAACACGCCTTGCGGCTTGGTGCCAGCCGTGCCTAGCAATGCGTCAAGTGTTCCAAGGAACAAGGTCGCTGATGTGCCGAGATACCCACGGATGATCGTGTCGATCTGCTTTGGAGACAGCTCGACATACTTGCCAACGTGGCCCGCCATCTTCGCAAAGCTGCTGGTATACTCGTCAAAGCGTTCTTCCTTCGGACTGCGCTTGTCCGACAGGTTCTCAATCGGGAGGCCCGTATAGAAGTTCTTGTTAGCGTAGAGTTCTGCAAGAGGCTTGGCAAACTGCGGGGCAGGGTCAAGCAAGAACGTCTTGCTAAGGAACTCCAAGAAGCCGCGGGTGACTTCCTCACCACTCTGCTTGCGCATACTGTCGAACGCCAGTGTCGGAAGACCACCAAACAACTCACCAATTTCGAACGCGCGTGGCAGAGCAACGATGGTGTCGCCGATCTTGACATACATGTTGGACAAGCGGTCTTTCACCGTCAATTTCTTGTACCAATCGTCGTCGCCATACATGGCGTTGACCATGGCATTGATAGCAAGGACCATCATACCGCGAGACAAAATCGCCTTTGGAATACCAAGCACGTCTTCCTTCTCAAACGTGCGTCCAAACGCGCCCTTGCCACCCTCCGTGCCCTTCTCAACAAGGCGGTAGAGGCCTTGGATACGGGCCGTAAGGAACGGCGTCAGAGGGATGAGGTTGGACACCACGTTGCCGAGGATGCCGTTGCCGGAACCATGGCGGTGGTAGTTGACAAGGTTCACGGCCTCCCACGTCGCGTCGTTCTTGGACATGCCGTTGCGACGCAAGTAGTTGTAGTACGCGATACGGGGAGCCATTTCGGTGATTTCACCAAAGGCTTCCAAGTTATCGAAGAGACGCATGAAAGCGTTTGGATACTTCTGCCACTGCGTCCACGACAGTTCGCGAGACTTGTAGAGTCGCTCCAAGTAAGCAGCTTGGTTCGCGGACCCTGAGCCAAAGCCGAATCCACCAAAGCCCGTCTGGCCAAGGATTTCGCGGTAAGCGTCCCCCTTGCTCCATGTGTCCTTTGCACCGGCAAGTGTGCCGCGAAGGATTTCCATGACAGGCATACCCGTCTTGATCTTCAGTTCGACAAGACCACGGATCAAGTTGCGAATCTGGAATGGGGGAGTTGCCGTCACGCCCTTACGCAGAAGGTCCGTGAACCATGACATCGCTCGGACAAACATGTTCTTCTGCTGCGGAGATAGGGCCGCAATAGCTTGGAACATGGACGGGTCGTAAATCTTCAAGTACCGATCTTCACCATTGACGCGGTACTGAATCGTTCCCTGACTAGGCTTATCAAAGACTTCGGCAATCGTCGTGTCGCCACCGTTCTGCGCGATGCGCGTCAAGACATTTGCGGTCTCTTGATAGGCGACGTTGCGGACGGCTGCGCTGACAATAGCGTTGTAGTTACGCAGGATGTTCTCGTAAAAGTTGCCGTTGATGGCACCAGTCTCAAGAGAGCCGACCTTGTTTTTGTACGCGGTGACACCCTGCGGGTCCTTCAACGCATCGAGAATACCGCTGAACAAACCAATGTTGGGGTCGTCCTTCAAAGCTTGTTCTTGGACGCGGTACATCGGGGTGTACATCAGCGTCTTGAAGCGTTCGGCAAGATTGCGAGGAATGAGACCCGCCTGCACGGACATCTCAATCATCTTGTCATTAAACTTCTGGAACTCCTCCAACGCCTTCTTAACGGCCGGGTCGGCGCTGTCGATGATGTCCTGAAGGTCTTTGTTTGTAAGCTTGCCTAAGGCTTCAGGAAGGATTGTCTCCCCGTTCTTTCCTTTGACATAGACCTTGCGGTCCTTGCGCAGAGCAAGCTCACGCGCAGCAAGTGCAACAAGCTGGAACTGCTCGGCGTTCTTCGTGCCGATGCTTGCAAAGATATCTTTCAGCGATTTGTCGTCAGCGCCGCTGTGGAAATAGAAAGTCTTGTTGACTCGGTTGTATCCCATGGGGGAGATCAGGACGGTGCCCATGACACGTCCTGTTGAGTTCATCAAACCTTCAATCATCTTGCCAAGGTTGCGAAGGTCTTCGCGCTCAAGGAAGGGGATATTGGAGTTGACGACGTTACGAGCAAGCGCCCGCGAGAAGCTCTCGCCCGGATTGGCTCCGGTAAGGCTGCGAAGGATACGGCCGACAAGTCCAGTCATTGACTTGTCGTTTGGAGCCAAAACGTAGCGGATGTCGTTGTAGGTCTTGGTCGGTTGTTGTGCGGCAGCACCTGTCGGAGCAGGAGGTTCGCTGACGTTACGGTCAACATCAGTTGGCTCAACGCCCACGGACCTTAGATCAGCGTCGGTGAACTTTCCGCTAACGAGGTTACGGGTGATGATCTGCCCTTTGTAAGGCTTGTCTTTCTGACTACGCTGAGTCGCTTCGTAAGACTTGGCAGGCGCAGTTCCCATGCGCTTGCCGTAGACCTCACGCAGAAGCTTCTCAAAAGCGCCTTCATTTGGCTTGATACCAAGTGCCTCAGTGACAGCACGGTAAATGTTGCGCAAACCGTCAAGCACTGCCTTCTGGAACTTTTCAAAGGTCGTCTTGGGGACAAGGTTCTGTAGTTCCTTTGTCATCCAAGCTGCGCCCGACTCCGCAATCCATTCATTGAATGAACGATAGTAGTCTTTGCGAAGTTCCTCGGACAAAGTTGGGTCGGCCTTACGGCCTGTGCTTTCCATGTACTTGCGGATGATCTCTTCGCTTGGCGCAGGAAGATTCCATGGGTCTGCAACAGCGGCAGCAGCCTTCCCGCTTTCGTCAAACAAGCCCATCTTCTGCATGAATTGACGACGGAACTCTGGCGTGATGGTCTCTCGCCCCTCCACCAACGCTTCCTTGAGAAGCGCACGTTCCAACGCAGACGGGTTGCGATCCTTGATGTACTGCTGGATGACAGAGTCAAAAGTCGCCTGATCAACCGCGTTCAAAAGCGTGTACTGAAGTGGATGCGACAGTTCGTGGAACAAGGTTTTAAGCAAGTATTGTTGCTTGTCTTTAGCCCCGTTAAAGTTTTCTTCAAACGCCTTCATGTTAACATTGATGCGCAACAAAGTTTTCTCACCCGGAAGAGTGAAGATAGGCGTATAGCTGGCAAATGCGTTGCCGTCTGTCGAGGGACGGATCTCCAGCTTTGTTCCGGGGTAAAGGTTTGCGTGGATCGTGCGAATAACATCAACGACGCCGGGGATAAGGGCGTTAAGTTGATCCCCAATGTTAGTCATCGTGGCCGGGATAGTCTTACTTGTGACCAAGGACAACGGAACGGGGACAGGCTTCATCTCGCCGTCAAGGTCAAACGTCTCGAACTCCGTCTCTGGGGACGGACCTTGCTCGGTCAACGGGCCAAAGTATTGCGTCTGCCACGGAGCAGCGAGAGGAGCAGGCGTAGGTTTAACGGTCACGCCCTTTGTCTCAAGGATGCTGGCATATCCGGTTGGTACAATATTGCGCATGAAATCAATAGGGATCACCCCACCCTTTGACCCAGCTTGTACCGTAAGATCCATTAAATAGATCTTGATGTTGTTGCGAAGCATCTTACCAAAGGAGTCGATCTCGCTATCGACGAACCCCTTGTCGCGCAAGAACTGGCGATACTTCTCGTCGCTCTTTGATTTCACAGCCCCTGACGTAATGTACAATGCTTTGTCGATGCCGTTAGCAAACGACAAATCAAACTTTGTGCCTTGATAATTGAACGGCGTCTTTGCTCCAGCAAGACCCTTGGGGAGATCATATGTCGGAAGCTCAGACGGCTTCAGGTCATAAAGAGGTTTTGTCTCCGTAAACGGAAGCTCCCCTTGTTGGCTGGGTTGTTCTGCAACAGGGGCTTGTGCCGGAGCCTCCGTTGGGGCTGCACCTGCGGCAGGAATCGGGGGCATTTCCGGAAACATCTCGACTTGTGTCGGGGTTTCCGGTGCAGCGGGTTGCTCTGCCGTTGGAGACAGCGGGGCACCTTCCGCAACCAAAGGAGCTTCTGTCCCAGTTACAGGGCCTTCCTCTGCGGGTTTGGGCTTAGGTTGCGCCTGTGCTTTCTTGAAGAACTCTTCCGCCGGAATCTTATTGGCGATGATGTCCTGCAAGACGTCGAACGGAAGAGACCCAATCTCACTGGGCTGATAGTTAAGATTGGTGAGCAGAGCGATGGTTTCCGGATCCTCGCGAACAGCCCGTTGCTCCGGCGTGTCCGTCGGAGAGAGCGGACCTGCGGCAGGCGGAGGTGCCTCTGTTCCGGGGGCCGTGGGCGGTGCTTCTTGAGGTGCGGCGCTGCCGGAAACACCCCGTGCAATCGCTCCCACAGGACCACCGCCAATGGCACCACGAAGTGCGCTGTCAAGAACCTGTTTCCAATTCTCCGAAGTGAAGAACTCTTTGTTCTCGTCGACAAAAGAAACAGCAGCCTTGTTAACGGCTTCCTGCATGCCTTCGGTCAAGCCCTCCATCGCAGCACTTTCTGCAAATCCTATCCCAAGTCTCTTTGAGATAGACTCGTACAAGGCTTGTTTTGTACGCCCCGTTAACTTGTTTGCAATCGAGGTTGGAACAACGGCATCTAATGCCGCATTGACGGAACCAGCAACAAAAGATGCCGCAAGTTCTTCTCTTCCCGTCTCTCTCAAAATAGTAGAATAAGCTTCCGGAACGGTTAGGGTTCCAGAAGTAAGATAGGTTCCAAGGGCTGTTCTTGCCGCTGCGGAAGTAAGAAGAGAGCGAACGGCCCCTGTAGCGCCGCCAGCAACAGCACCGGCTGCGGCACCGGCTGGGCCAAGAGCCGCGCCTAGACCAGCACCAATGGCCGCACCACCTGCAACACTATAGCCAAGGGAGGGAAGGCTTTCGCCAAACGCCTCTGCCGCATAGCGGGCACCCGATACAGGGCCCGATACATCCTCAAAGCTTTTAAACTCCTGAGGATATTTTCTCGCAATTTCAAGTTCGCTTTGCGCAGCCTCCCTAAGCTGTCTATCAGCGTAACTTCCGGCCATCCCGGCAAGCGTTTCTGCCCCCAACCCTTCCAAACCGCGCTGTGCCACTCTGGCGGCATAAGCCGGAAGCTCGTCTCCGAGCTTGACTCCAATCCCCGCCGCGCCGCGTTTTGCTGCGTCTGTAAGAAGTTGGCCAATGCCGCGTTCCGGCTTTGGTTTCTCACTTTCAAGGATGCCGGGGTAGAGGTTGACCATGAACGAACGGCCAATGTCTTCAGGTCGTGCGTTCTCCGGTCCCTCCACTCGGTATGTTTTCCCGTTTGGAGCGTCAACCTCGTAGATGGGCATAATCCTGTACCCTTATCTTTGGCCTTGATTTGGGGAAAGGCGAACAGTCGGAAGGGCGGCAGTACCGCCTGAACCACCCATGCCAAGAATGCCTTCTTTGGCGTAGTCCGCAAGCTTTTTGAGGTCGTCTTGCGAATAAATACCCTGAAGTAGCGGGTTGTTGAGGATGGTGGTGGCCAGCTTCGGACCTTCCTTGCTTTGGGAAATGTTAAAGCCGCGTTGGACCGCTTGCTGATAAGCCTCCCGACCCTTGTCCGGGGTCCACCCGCCAAGGATAGCGTATGTTCGGACAGCCTCTGGGTCCTTATCCAGTTGCATCTTGGCGATATCAAGCTGCAACTGTTCGCGGCGGCGCAAGGATTCGTCTTCGCGACGGGCACGTTCCATCGAAGCAAAGGCTGCAATGCCTGCTTGACCGCCCGCACCAATGTTGCTGATGGCGTTTGGACTACGGCCCCCGGCAATGGCAAAGCCCGCCTGCATCAAGGCCAACAGGGCGTTCTCGCGACGCTCGGCAGCGGATCGTTCCGCCGCAGTGGCTTCGCGCTTGGCACGGATGTTGTCAAGATTGGTCTCGATGGAGGGCTCTTTTTTCTCTGCTGCGGGAGGGCGAGCAAGCGACAAAACATTTTCTTCTGCTCGGTCTTTGTCAAGCATACGAGCCACGTTTAATGACCCAACGCCAGCGCCTTCTGCGGCACGTTGTTGTTCGCCACGACGCAAAACGTCAAAGCGAGGGCTGTAGCTTTCCGGAGGAGAGATTTCCTGCGGATCAATCATGCTGCCGATCTTCTGGACGACAGGAGCCGGAGACGCCATGACGTCACCAAAGGCCGCACCAGCTTTCTGAGCCGGACTTGCAGGGGCAGTTCCGGTCTGACCACGGGGACGGCGGACCCATTCATCGTAAAACGGGGTCAAGGATGTCGGTTCTTTACCAAAGAAGCCTGCGCCAAATTGATACGGTAATGTTGCCAGATCAAGAGCCGCTGCGCCAAGCTTGGTGCCAATTCCGGGTCCAGTTTCACTGGCGGCTCGCGCTTCAAGTTCTGCTGCGGCCTGAGCACGACGCGCTGCGGCACGGGCTGCTGCGCTACCGGGCATCGTTGTTGTCGGCTCGGCCAAGCCGCCTTCTTGAAACGACTGCACAGGCTGCTGCGGCTGTTGAATCATTTGCGACGGGCCAGCGATATCGACCGTCGGCGCGAACATGGACCGTAGGGCTTGGGCGTTTTGATCCGGCGTCGACATGGAACCGATACCGCCGCCAAGGCCGACGGCGGGGGCGAGCGCAGACGACTGCGCTTGCTTCTGGAACATGGAGCGTTGAAGGACGGGATCGTTGTAAGCCATGGCTCAAAGCTTCGCCAAGTTGTAGGCGGCAAGCCCGGCGGTGCCGAGACCTGCGACCTGAGAGACAAGGGAGGGTGAGGGGGCGGTCGTCTGGCTGATCGTTTGCTGAGACGACGGCGCACCCTTGTAGATGTCCGACAGGAACGAGATACGCTGGAACGGCTCGTAAGCCGTCTGCAACGCTGTCTGGCGTGCTGCATCCAGTTCCTTCTGGCGGTTGGCCTGCTGCTGCGCGCCGATGTTATAAAGAAACGAGACGTCGCCCTGCTGGAGACCGGACTGCAATTGACCAAGGGCCGCGGTCTGTTGACCAAGCGTGCCAATACCAGCCGCACTGGCCTGCTGCAACTGCCCTGCTTGCGTAGCGCCCTGAAGACCAAGCTGCCCGGCTCCAAGAGCAAGGTTGCCCGCCGCCTGAGTGCGAGCCTGTTGGTTAGCAAAGGCGTTCATCGCCGCCTGTTGCGCTTGGCTGTAGTTGGCGAAGTAATCTTCCAAGATGCGCTTAGACTGGATGTCGGCCAGATTACGACCAAGCTCGGCCCGCTGCACGCCTTCACGGCTGCCACCAAACGCACCCGCTTTAACAGCCTGTGCCGACAGACCCTGCTGCTGGATAGCCGCCTGACGGCCCATCTCAGCAACAGCGCGTTGCGTGACGGCTTCTTGATACGGGTTCATGAAAGCAAGCGCAGACAATGGGTTATAGCCTTGCGCACCCGCCGCACCAAGAGTGGCAGCCAGTTGACCGTAGCCTCCTGCCGTCTCCATGCCAGCCTGACCATATTGCGGCAGACCGCCGTAACCTTCTGCGGCTTTGGTAAAGGCCTGACCTGCGGCCTGCATATAAGGGACGTAGGAGCCAATGCCCGTGCCAGATAGTTCCAAAGCGCGAATCTGCTGCGGTGTCATTTCCGCGGCACGCATTGTCGGAATGCTGACAGGGACTTCCGCGCGCTCCTTGGCAAGCTTCAAGAGACCAAGCTTATAGGCTTCGATCTCTGGGGCTTCGCGGACTATCTGTTCTTGGACTGTTGTCTCGGCCATGGTCACGCCATCCGTTCAAACTTGTGCATTAGCTCATACATCTTGCGAGCGCCCTTCATGCGATCACCCTGACCAGCGCCACGCACGGCCTTCGCCGTCATCACAAACTCACCGTCGCTGAGGCGAGCAGGGATGGAATCACTTGTTCCGTTGCCGGGACCGTTGATGTGACCACCGACCTTGGCATTCATAATGCCCGCCGTCGGATACCTAACTTTGCCATAGTCAAAGACAGGGGCATAGCTAGCTGGAACCGTCGGAGCAACATAGTTGCCGCCGGGGAAGACCGGAGTTGGAGAAGCCGGGGTAATCTGAGCAAAGTTGGCGGGGTTAAAACCGTAAGTGCCGGGTTCCTTTGCAAGGAGTTCGCTGCCGGTCGGACCTTTGATCATGCTGGGCTTAATGTTTTCCTTTTGGGACTGGCTCAAGCCAATAAGGGCTGCGCCACCGCCAAGCATGATGGGAATCTTGTAGTCCCCCCAAAGCTTTGCGAGACCTTCTTTAGAGAACATGGAGGGAGCCGTAACCTCAGGCTTAAGGGCCGCAGCCGCAGTGTTAGAGGCTGTTGCACGGGCCGCAGCTTCTTCTGCGCCAAAGAGGGCCGCACGGTCTGGGGGCATTGGAACATTGCCCGCTGCCCCTGCCGCTGCTTCTCCTGCCCCGGCTGCACCCCCCGGCAAGTTGCCGAGAAGAGAGCTGCCAAGAGACGTAGACTTCATCCAGTCAAGCAAAGGTGACTGGGCTGGGCCGCTGCCAAACAGAGAGCCACCCGCAAAGGCGTTGTCCATGAAGCTGCCGGACCCACTGAACCCGGCGGTGATGCCGCCAAGAGTGCCGCCAATCAAAGCGCTTTTCAAAGCATCCGCAGGCTTGGCCCCGGACAGAAGGGCAGAGGCACCACTGACGATAGCGCCCGCAGCGATAGGGCCGACGAAGGGGGTGAGGATGGCCGCGCCGACGATCTGCGCACCGATCTTGAAAATGTTGCCAAGAGCCTTGAGGAAGTATTCCGGAAGACCTGTCTTGGGGTTGATCGTGCCGCTGCCGCCCATGCGCTTCAGCATCGTCGCCTCAAACGGCGTGATGTGCGCAAGCATGGAGTCGCCCTTGCGACCAGCAGATGCGACGTTCTCGGCCTGCTTCTTCAAGCTTGCAATGCCGCCCTTGGCAAAGCCCTGTGGCTGCGAAGGGGCCTTGACCTTCATCAGAGCTTGACCAATCAAAGCTTTGACGACGGACATGAGTTGAGGGTCGTACTGCTGGGGAATGTCCTCAGCCTC
>Ga0222713_10004655_pt1 | contig 13651 bp, 11 predicted proteins | sample C33_649DmetaG_FD_165061 | JGI IMG/M metagenome (GOLD analysis project Ga0222713, IMG submission 165061) | Estuarine water microbial communities from San Francisco Bay, California, United States - C33_649D | ecosystem: Environmental > Aquatic > Marine > Unclassified | place: USA: California...
GATTATTAACCGAATGGGGTTGGAATGAGGACCGTACAAAAATAAAAATGACGGTTCGGGAAAATGCATTTTGGCACGACGGTAGTCCAGTGACGCCTGAGGATGTTGTATGGTCTCTCGAGCGCGCCGCGAACCCAGACAGTGGGAATCCGATTCAATTTGTTTGGAGCAAGATTAACAACTTCAGCATTTCTGGCCAAGAAATCACTGCCGACGTCAAGGAGTTTGAACCTACGTTATTTAAGTGGATGGCGTTCCTCACGGGCTATGTCATGCCGAAGAAGGCGTACCTAGATAGGGGAGCAGAGGCGTGGGAGGAACAGCCGATTGGCAGTGGCCCTTACATGGTCGAAAAGTTCGAGAGGAACGCCTATGTCCGCCTCAAGGCGTTTCCGCAGTACTGGGGTGACAAGCCAGAATTTGAGACGGTTGTCATTAAGATGGTTCCTGATGCCTCTGCTCGGGTAGCGGAGATCGAGAGTGGTGGATCCGACCTTACTCTTCAAATTCCGTATGAAGAGTTTAATCGGCTATCGAGCAAAGGTTTCTCTGGACAGTCTTACCCGGTCTCCGATATTGGTATGATTTTCATTTCAAACCGAGAGCCCATGCTCGATAAAAATGTTCGATTGGCTATGCATCACGCGATCGATAAAAAAGCAATCGTCAACGATTTGCTTCTTGGGTTTGGAACACCAATCGATACCTTACAAGCTCCAGAATACGACGCTTTTGAGTCGACTACGACTGTTGGTTATGATCTAGAGTTAGCCAAGAAATATTTAGCGAAGTCAGGCTTCTCCGTGTCGAATCCTGTCAAATTCACCATTCAAACTACGCGAGGTTATAAGCCGAAAGATTACGAAATGATCGAGGCTATTGTGGGAATGTGGAAACAAGTAGGTATTGAGGCGTCTATAGAGATTTATGAGATCGCCAAACACTTCGAGTTGCGAATGCAACACAAACTTGCGCCTGCAGCGTTTTATAACTGGGGTAACTCGATTGGTGATCCTTCAACTTCAACCGGCTTTGCAATGTTTAGTTACTCGCCACATTCGGCTTTCAAGAGCCCTGAGGTCGACAAACTGATCGGACCACTCTGGGGCGAACCTAATGAGGAGAAAAGAATCGAGGGATACAAGAACGTCGACCGTTACATTGCAGACGAGGGCTTAGTAATTCCGCTGCTGCAATATTCACAGCCGGTGGTGTATCGTTCGGGCCTTTCTTTCACCGCTCACACTGCGGGATTTATTCTGCCTCAAAATATTAAGTCGGCGTAAGTAATATTGATGCACGACTAGATTGGAGAGTGGAGCTTGCCTCCACTCTTTCTTTTTTGAAAGCTAACATTGATTGCTCTATTGATCGCCTGAACTTTTGAATATGTTTGGCCGTTATCTAATGCTCAGGTTGTTACTTGCGATTCCGACGATTTTTTGCGTCGCTGTTATCGTATTTGTCTTAATGCGGATAGTCCCCGGTGATCCGATATCGATGATGATTCCACCGGGAGCCTCGCCAGACGACATCGAAAATTTGCGCGAAATTTATGGGCTCAATAAACCTGTCCTCGATCAATTTTTGATTTGGCTGAATGGCATCGCAGAAGGAGACTTGGGAAGGTCCATTAGTTTAAAACTTGGTGTGGGGCAGCTAATACTTAATCGCTTACCCGCGACTTTAGAGCTTGTTATCCTCTCAATGGGGATGGCGATTTTCTTAGCGGTTACCGCATCGGTTGCTGCCATTCGATACAAGGACACACTTGTCGAGAGAGTTTTAGATACTTTTACGGGGGTTGCGCAAGCGATTCCGGACTTCTTATGGAGTCTACTACTCCTATTATTCTTCGGCGTAATACTTCCATTGTTTCCAATTACAGGACGATTGGATCCTTCGCTCTCGTTCGACCCGATAACAAACTTTTATTTTTTTGAAGCTATTTTTACGTTTCGACTGGATGTGGTTTGGGATTTACTTGCACATTTAGCGTTACCGTCGTTTGCGTTGGCATTCCCGCTTGCCGCCTCCTTGTCCAGAGTGCTGCGCGGATCACTATCGGAGGCTATGTCCCAGGATTACATAACACTTGCACAGGTCAAGGGTTATTCGCGTTTAGAGGTGATCACGAAGTTCGCACTCCGCAATGCCTTAATCCCGACGATTACGTTATCTGGAGTTCAATTCGCTTTTTTAATTGGGGGAACCGTTCTTGTTGAATATATATTTTCTTATCCGGGTTTAGGTAATCTCGCGATTTCTGCAGTAGTGCAGCGTGACCTCCCGCTCATACAAGGTCTGATTCTCACCTTTGCCGTCATGTTTGTTATTACGAATCTATTGATTGATTTGAGTTACGCGCTAATTAATCCGCGATTACGGGGGCGCTGAAGATATGCCGACAACGAGCGTATTTAAAATTTCCTCATTCAGTATTTTTGTAATTGTGTTGCTTGGGTTTGCGGCGCTATTTGCTCCGATCATCGCGCCGTATGACCCCATGGCTCAGGACCTAAAGAACTCGTTTCTTCCGCCATTTTGGCTGGGAGGGACTTCAGAGCATCTTCTCGGTACCGATAGTCTCGGTCGGGATTTATTATCCCGAATAATTTTTGGTGCAAGGGCTGCCGTTTATGTATCAGTCATTGGGTCATTTTTTGCTGCGTTGATTGGTGTCATTCTCGGTCTGTTATCGGGATATTTTGGTGGGGCATTGGATGCGCTCATCTCGAGACTTGTAGATGCGTGGATGAGCTTTCCATCCGTGCTGCTGTGTATTGTTCTAGCCGCGGTTATTGGACCAGGCCTCGAGACGGTAATAGTCGCGATTATTATCATCGACTGGACTAGATTTTGTCGGGTAGTGAGATCCGAAACGATCGTTCAGAAATCATCGGACTATGTGAGCGCCGCGATCATCGGCGGACTTTCGCCACTAAAGATTTTGATAAAAGAGGTTTTTCCGAATATTGCGCCCTTGTTAGTCACCTTACTGACGCTTGAGATGGGTATTGCAATTGTGGTGGAGGCGATTTTGTCGTTCGTTGGCTTGTCGTCGTCACACATTCCGACATGGGGTGGGTTGATCCAGGAGGGCCGACTCTACGTGAATCAGGCTTGGTGGCTAATGGGTGCTCCAGTTTTCTGTATTGTCGTTGTCGTTCTGGCATTTAACTTAATCGGTGACTCCGTCCGGAAGCGCATAGACCCGGTGTTGAGAGCATGAAAAATATTCTTGAGATAAGGGATTTGATTGTAGGAATTGATTCCATACCGCCAACGTGGATTTTGCGGGAGGCTAATCTCTCGATTGGCGAGGGCCAAATTGTAGGTCTGGTTGGAGAATCTGGTGCTGGAAAAACCATGGTGAGCCGGGTGATTCTTGGTTTTACGCCGGAAGGGTCGCGAGTTTTTGGTGGAGAAATTCATTTTTGTGGGTCTAAAATTTCGGACCTAAATAGGGACTCAAGACCTTTTTTACTGGGTAAAGAGGTGACGTACATTCCACAGAATCCGATGACGGCACTAAATCCAGTTCAGAGAATTAATGATCAGATGACGGATGTTTTAATACGGTATTTGCAGCTAAAACCCCGCGATGCGACGAAGCGAGCAGTGTCTTTATTATCGGAAGTGCAAATCCATGACCCAGAAAAAGTATTGAAGCTCTACCCTCATCAACTTTCAGGCGGTATGCGCCAGCGAGTACTCATCGCGATAGCGTTTGCATGCAATCCCTCTTTGGTGATAGCCGATGAGCCAACAACTGCTCTTGATGTGACGGTCCAAAAAGAAATTTTAGGATTGATAAAGCGGATGCAATCGAGTCATGGAACATCAATGCTTTTTATCAGCCATGATCTAGGGGTTGTCTCAAAGATTTGTGACGTCGTTAACGTCATGTACGGAGGACAAGTGCTGGAGACCCAGGAGGCTGATGCGTTATTCAGCGCTCCCTCACACGTATACACAAAAGCGCTTTTATCAGCGACGCCGCGTTACGATCGACCCGGCGACTTACTTGAGCCTGTGTCTGATCGTTTGGTGACCGAGATGGGCAAGACGATTTTATCTTGGGATAAAAGGGCCGAGGCATGCTTTTACAAGTAAGAGATCTGTCGCTATCCCTCCGGGATACTGAGAACTCTTGGTTTTGGTCGAGGGGCGAACATGTAAACATATTTAATGGGATCAATTTTGATATTGATCTGGGGCAGTCACTAGGTATCGTCGGAGAGAGTGGCTCAGGAAAGACTTCATTAGCAAAAACAATCACACGTCTTTACCAACCAAGTCGGGGAAGTTTGCTATTTGACGGTGTGGATATCTCCAGCTTGCGTGAGAATGAACTAGGGTCCTTTCGTTCCAAGGTTCAGTTTATTTTTCAGGATGCGTTATCTGCTTTGAATCCCAGGCAAACGATTGCGCAAATTATCTCGAACACCCTAATGAATTTTTCTATTGAAACCTCGAAATCTGCTGCTTTAACTCATGCAGGCGAGCTGTTAGATAGAGTTGGTTTGCCGAGGAGTTATCTCTCTCGCTATCCTCATCAGCTCTCTGGTGGCCAGAGGCAGCGCGTTGGTATTGCTCGCGCCATCGCCCCGAAACCTAAACTGATCGTAGCGGATGAAATTGTGTCTGGGTTGGACGTGTCCACTCAAGCTCAAATCCTGGCGCTACTCCGAGAGCTCCGCGAAGATGGATCCTTGATATTTATTAGTCACGACTTGTCGGTAGTTCGTGTTCTTTGTGACCATGTTTTAGTTTTACGAGAAGGGAAGCAAGAAGAGCTCGGAAAGACTGTGGAGCTATTTGATAATCCGCAGAGTCGGTATACTCGTGATTTATTAGCCGCAATACCGCTCCCTGAATATGATCCAACTTGGTTGGATCGGGAGGTCGAGAGAAAAACTAGAGATACGGAGGAATGTATGAAAATTCAAGGGGCAGTTGTATTTGTTACAGGATCGAATCGAGGAATTGGTGCGGCGTTCGTACAAAATCTAATTTCGCGTGGGGCAAGCAAAATTTATATTGCGGCCCGCGACACATCTAAACTACAAAATTTAGTAAGCGAGAACGCCGGAAAATTGGTGCCAGTGGAGCTCGACATTACAAATGATCAGCAGATCGCGCGTGCGGTTGCCGGTGCCTCGGATGTTAATTTGTTGATTAACAATGCCGGGGTAAATGGCAACTCTGCTCTGATCTCTGCAAATGATCTAGCGAGCGCAAGGGATGAGTTGGACGTAAATTATTTTGGAACGTTGGCAATGTGTCGCGCGTTTGCCCCGGTTCTTAAAAAAAATGGCGGTGGTGCGATTATCAATATTTTATCTATCCTCTCACGAGTTAATTTGCCCGCATGTGGTTCTTACTGTGTTTCGAAATCTGCTGCGCTATCGATGACTCAAGGAGTCCGCGCAGAGCTGGCTGGACAGAAAACATTAGTGGTTGGAGTGATGCCGGGAGCGGTTGATACAGACATGGCAAAAAGTTTTGAGGGGCCGAAGGAAAACCCGAATGACGTAGCAAATGCCAGCCTAGATGCGGTCGAGCAAGGAACTGAAGATGTTTATCCAGGGGGGATGGCTCAAGGAGTGAGTCAAGGTCTGGCCGGGGATCCGAAAGCGGTGGAAAAGGAATTCGCTGCTTATCTGCCTGGTTGAAAGGCGCTAGAATCGCGACACGCAAACTATTACTCATAAAAGCGCAGACGATGTTCAAAAATTTAGCTCGAATTGTAGGTTTTGTGGCAACTGTTTCAGCGCCGTATGCTTTTTCTCATCCCGGGCACGGCGTATCAAGCGTATCGGCTTTTTGGCCTCATCTAGCGGAGCCGATCCACGCAGCAACGCTGGTAGCAGCAGGGCTGGTGGCTGTTTTTGTCGTAAAAATGCTGCGGCCCGATTCGAGGAACTAAATTGAGACGACTTAGTCGCAAAGTTAGACCCTCGTTTTTCGAGGGATGGTTTTATAAATTCAGGAGAATTTGATGAATATTCGCGGTAGCTTAGCGCTCCCGGCAGTCCTCTCTTTTGTAATGGCTTTCGGGGTGGGTTGTTCGGACAAAGGTAACGATGTCTCTGGTGAGGCTCCAATGGCATATGTGACCAATCAAAATGGCGGTGTTAGCGTAATCGACTTGAACACATTTGAGGTGGTCTCAGAATACGATGTCGAAGGCAAAGGTCCGCGTGGTATTGGTATTACCAAGGACGGAAAGTCGATCATCGTTGCGAACGTAGATGGTGGAGATGTTTCGATAATCGATCGCAAGTCTGGCGCGGTTATAAAGCATATTCCCATTGGAGAGAATCCGGAGTTTGTTCGGGTTATCGCTGGACGTGCTTACATTTCGTTCGAACCGGCATCGCTTGGGGGTCCTCCACCAAAGCCTGGTTCAGAGGAAGCGAAAAAACTCGAGGAAGAGCGTGAAGAAGACGATGCGGAGCCGGCTAAGATAGCCGTTGTGGATCTTGAGGCTGGTGAAGTTGCTGACGAGATCACGGGCGGAATGGAAACTGAGGGCATCGAATTATCAGCGGACGGAACTAAATTAATCATTACGAATGAGGCAGATGAGAATATTACTGTTCATGATGTTGCGACCGGCGAGCTCTTAAAAACGATCAGCACGGAGAGTTATGGACATCGGCCGCGTGGCATCAAAGCAACGTCTGATGGAAAGATGTACGTCGGCAGCATTGAGTATGGAAATAAGCTCGTTGTAATGGACGAAAACTTTGAGGTTGTGAGAACGGTTGACACAGGTGAGGTCCCATACGGTTTATCTTTCAATCGTGATGGATCGAGGTTATACGTCGCTCTTTCTAAGGGCAGGGCGTTACAGGTGTTTGACACTTCTACTTGGCAAGAAATCGCGCGAGGTGAGACGGGCAAGCGTTGCTGGCACTTCACATTCACGCCGGATGAGAAAAATATCTTGGTAGCATGCGGACGCTCGGACGAAGTTGTGGTGCTCAACGCTGAGGACATGTCGGTCGTGAAGAGGCTCGAAGGATTTAAGATGCCTTGGGGTGTAGTGGCCTATCCTAAATCCACGGGAAGCTTGGATTCTACTTGGCAGTAAAATAAATTTTTACTTCCGTAAAAGCTCTGCGATCGCAGAGCTTTTTTTTTATCTAAGCTGTTAAGCTTATGCTGTCATCTATTATTAGAGATTATTTCTATTTTGTGAGGTTGGCATGGGGCGTTTGAAAAATAAAGTTGTACTGATAACAGGTGCAACTAGTGGAATTGGAGAAGCGGCAGCACTTAGATTTGTAAATGAGGGAGCTAAGGTCTTCCTTACAGGAAGGCGGGAGGATGTTCTTTCATTGTTAACAGAAAAACTTGGAAAGGAGTCCGCTGATTTTTTGGCTGGAGATATTTCGAAAGAGAATGTTAATCGTGAGATTGTAGAGGCATGTCTAAAAAAGTTTGGTCGCTTGGATGTAACTCTTTTAAATGCGGGAACTGAGGGAGCAGCTGCGCCAATCCCAGACTATCCAATAGAGGCATTCGACGAATTAATGGCGATTAATGTGAGAGGAGTTTTTCTCGGGTTGAAATATTCGATCCCAGCTATGACTCAATCTGGGGGAAGTATTGTGATTACCTCGTCAATCGCTGGATTAAAGGCGCGAGGGCTTGGTAACTCAGCCTACGTTGCTAGCAAGCATGCAGAAATTGGTTTGATGCGAACAGCCGCCATGGAGAATGCTCGGAATGGAATCCGTGTTAACTGTGTGTTACCGGGGCCGACTGAAACACGAATGATGCGTGCCATCGAATCAAACCGATCTCCAGGAGCGCCAGAAAAAGCCAAGGAGGAGGTGATGGCTGGGCTCCCGATAGGACGGTATGGAACAGTTGAGGAGGTTACAAACCTCATTCTTTTTTTAGCGTCGGACGAGTCTAGTGTATGTACCGGTGGGGTGTATACCGCCGATGGTGGCTTGTCTGCATATTGACCCGTAAGGTTACCGATGAAAACTGACGCAGTATTTGATAAGGAGCTTGGCGCTCACTATAGCAAACCGGGGCTACTCAACCGTATCCTCTCAGCGTTAGAGCAAGCTGGTGTCAACTTGAACGCTGCATCCTCCGACGATTTCTCGCCGTTTGCAGAGTTTCACATAGGGGGTGCGGGTGCGACTCGGGAGCTTGGGCGATTGGCCTCCCTTCGCGCGGGTCAGTTGGTCATCGATATTGGTAGTGGATTAGGAGGGCCTGCTCGAACATTGGCCGAGCAGTTTGACGTTCGCGTCAAAGGAATAGATCTCACGGAAGAGTACTGCTCTGTAGCAACAGAGTTAACAAAAATAGTTGGTCTCGGCGCTCGTGTGAGTTTTGAACACGGGAACGCGCTGAACCTTCCTTTTGAGGACGCAGCATATGATGTGGCGTGGACACAGCAATCGTGTATGAATATCGCAAGTAAAGATCAGATGATTGCGGAGGTATCACGTATTTTAAAAAGTGGCGGAACCTTTGTGTTTCAAGAGGTGCTTGCAGGCGAAAATCCTGAGCCACTATTAATTCCGGTGCCCTGGGCCAGTGATGCTGGTATGAGTTTTCTTTGGACGCCAAAGGATATAAAAAAACTTATAGAGGATCATGGATTTATTGAAAAAAAGTGGATTGATGTAACGCCGAAGTACATTGAAGAATACCGAGCACTCGCAGCGAAAACTGCGGATACTAATGTGCGTCCCATCCTTGGTGCGCATCTCATGCTAGGCGATCGTTCAGGTGAAATGCGAAAGAACGTCGTTAAAAACTTAGAAACGGATCGCATAAAAGTTTATCAAGGTGTTTTTATAAAAGATTGATTCTGGAGATGCAAGTCAATGCGTTCTCCAGATGGCGAAGTTGTTTGCAAGAGTTTCTAAGAGAAAGGGTCTCTCCTAAATTTTCTGGTAGCTAGCATGCTCCCGCGCTCCTGAAAAGTACAATTAGTTTGACTTCGGTCCTGGAGGTAAACCAGTGTGTGTTGTCCTAAAGGATTTGTATTTTGTTGGTTTCCTAGAACCCTCGGGTCTGAATCCAGTTCCCTTCGGTTGAAAATTGGGGATCAAATGCTTTTTTCCGGGACCAATTAAGTCTGCTCTCCCCATTTTTTTTAGAGCGTCGCGGAGCATGGGCCAATTTTCGGGGTCGTGGTAGCGTAAAAATGCCTTGTGTAGACGTCGCCTTCGAAGACCTTTTGGAATTAAAACGGGCTCGCTATCTTGCGTAACCTTTCTGAGTGGATTCTTCTCTGAGTGATACATGGCAGTTGCGAGTGCCATCGGGGAAGGAAGAAAAGCTTGTACTTGATCGGCTCGGAATCCATTTTTTTTCAACCAAAGCGCAAGCTCCAACATATCCTGATCGCTGGTTCCCGGATGTGCTGCGATGAAGTACGGAATGAGATATTGTTCTTTGCCAACTTGTTTTGAGTAGCGATCGAACAACTCTTTGAAACGATAGTAGGTGCCAACCCCTGGCTTCATCATTTTCGAGAGAGGGCCCTCACCAATCGCTTCAGGGGCAATTTTCAAATAGCCTCCAACATGGTGTTGGGCTAATTCCCGAACATACTCAGGGGACTCGATCGCCAGGTCATATCTGACTCCGGATCCAATTAGCACCTTCTTAATTCCTGGTAGATTGCGAATGCGTTGATACAGAGCGATGAGTGGTGCGTGATTTGTATTTAGGTTTTTACATACTCCTGGATAGACGCAGGACAGTTTCCTGCACGAGGATTCAATTTTTGGGCTCTTACAAGCGAGGCGATACATATTTGCGGTGGGGCCACCGAGGTCAGAAATAACTCCCGTAAAGTCGTCGGTTTTATCTCGAATGAGTTCGACTTCGCGCGTTACCGAATCTTCCGAGCGATTCTGGATGATCCTCCCTTCGTGCTCCGTGATTGAGCAGAAAGTGCATCCACCGAAACAACCGCGTTGTATCGTGACGGAGAATCGAATCATGTCAAACGCTGGAATTTTTTTGTTACCGTAGATGGGATGCGGTTTTCTCGCATAAGGTAGTTCGTAAATCCCATCCATTTCCTCGGTGGAGAGCGGTATGGCAGGCGGGTTGATCCAAATTTCTCTGTCGCCATGTCGCTGCAGTAAGACTCGAGCATTTCCCGGATTAGATTCCAAGTGCAGCACCCTTGATGTGTGAGCGTACATCACTGGGTCATGCTCGACGACCTCATAGTCTGGCAGTCTTATAACCGTTTTATCTCTGGGCGAACGTATTTTTTGTTCAGTTGGTTCATACGTTTTGATTTCACTAGCTTGCGATTTTTTCTCAATAACCGCATAGGGATCAACGGGTTTATGAATTTCACCTGGGGTATCAATTAGCGTTGAATCTTGGATAACCCAATCACCAGAAATTTGCTTTAACGAAACTGCGGTGCCACGAATATCGGTGATGTCCCTGCATTTTTCGCCACTCGCGATGCGGTGCGCGAGTTCTACGAGGGCACGTTCTGCATTTCCAAAAAGAAGGATGTCCGCCTTGGCATCCAGCAAAACGGATCGTCTGACTTTTTCCGACCAATAGTCAAAGTGAGCGATGCGTCTTAAACTGGCTTCAATACCACCGAGCACAATCGGGGAAGATTTATATGCTTGGCGTACACGTTGACTATAAACAATCACGCTGCGGTCAGGTCGTTTTCCAGCTTCTGCATCTGGCGTATACGCATCGTCGGTTCGGATTTTTTTATCCGATGTATAACGATTGACCATCGAATCCATATTGCCAGCGGTGATTCCAAAGAATAATTTCGGCTCTCCCAGAACCTTAAATGCTTCTACATCATTCCAGTCGGGCTGAGCGATGATCCCTACGCGAAACCCCTGACTCTCAAGTAGGCGACCGATGATGGCCATGCCGAAGCTCGGGTGGTCCACGTAAGCGTCCCCAGTCACAATAATAATGTCACATTGGTCCCAGCCCAGGTTAACCATTTCCTCACGAGAAATCGGAAGAAACTGAGCAGTCCCAAAGCGACTGGCCCAATATTTTTTATATTGGAAGATGTTCGACGGCGTTGCTCTCATGATTTTTAAAGGTTACGCGTTAGGTGTAAGTGTACGGCATTGAGGTATGCGGCGTGATTACATTGACTTAAAGTATTTTCCATTCCCCAGGCTTTAGGTCGTGCAGACAGTACTTACCTACCGACACACGGACCAATCGTAGGGTGGGATATCCAACGGCGGCGGTCATTTTCCGCACCTGCCGATTTCTTCCTTCAGTGATCGTCAACTCAATCCAGCTGGTTGGGATTGATTTCCTGAATCGTATGGGCGGATTGCGATCCCACAAATCTGGCTCACTTAGTTTTTTTACCTTTGCTGGAAGCGTTATTTTTTTCTCGATTAATACCCCCCGAGAGAGTTGTGCGATTGCTTCCTCGGTGGGTTCTCCTTCGACTTGGGACCAATACGTTTTTGGTTTCTTATTTTTCGGGTTAGCAAGTAAATGTTGAAGACGACCATCATCTGTTAAGACAAGCAAACCTTCGCTGTCATAATCCAGCCGTCCAGCAGGATAGACATTTTTTAAATCGATATATTCCGATAGTGTGGGTCTGCCAGAGTCGTCGGTGAACTGAGAGAGGACGCCGTAGGGTTTATTAAATAATACGATCAATCTAACTTCCTTTTTTTGCAATTTGCTCGGGTTTGCTACAGAGCTGAGCCTAATTACGATAAACTAACACCTCATCGATCGTGTCGCATAAGTGTGTTTCGGTCAGCATTTATTATTTTAGTAAAGAGATTTAGATAAATATGCTTTTCAATAGATTTGTACTTAGAGCTAAAGTCATTGGGGCTGCCCTTGTGCTTTCGGTAAATGGAATTGTGATTCAATCGGCCTCAGCTGCAGGCTCGGTAGCCATGCAGGCAGAAAGCCTGATGAAGCTCGCGCCTCAGGCTTACAACATGGGTATGCGTAACGGGGACCCAGCTAAATGGAATCAGTATTTTGAGTCAAAGGTACGGCGAACTGCCCCAGGGATTATTGTCGAAGGAGAGGCGGCTCTTCAGGCATACAACCAATGGGAGTTCGATACATTTAACGCAAAGTGGGTGACAAAGCGAATTACAGTTCACGATCTCGTCGGAGCAATGGAATACGAGTGGTCTGCGACCCATAAACCGTCTGGGGATAAGGTCAAGATTGATGGCGTGGCGATGTTTGAACTCGGCATGAGTGGAAAGGTCAAAAATATAGATTTTTATTTTGACAGTGCTGGTGTAGACAAGTACTTTCAAAGCGCACCTGGAAGAAAGTAAAAGTGGATATATCGAGGTAATTTATGGAAAAATTTTTTAAATTATTTTTAAGTTCTGTCACCGCTTTAGCTTTGATGATCCCGGTTGGGGCTGTGTATTCGGAGGAGACTGATACGTGTTCGCGGGATGAGAATTGGATTGAGTGCCGTGCGGAGCAGGGGGATTTACTCGCGATTTACAAGGTTGCACGAGAATCCTATGACAAAGCCTACGACCAAGTTAAGTCGACGGGGTTAGCTGATTTTACGGTTCCCCTTAGTTATGGTCGTCAGCTGGTTGATAGCAAAGAGCGCAATGGAAAGCGATTGCTGAAAATGGTTCATCTTCAATTAAGCTGGGGCAACCATGTGAATCGCGATCAGGCGCTGCAGTGGCTGAAGGAAGACTACGAACAGCGAAAGTTAGATTATCTGCCGGTGCTTATAAATAGACTGGCCCCAGGACAGGTGAATTGATCTCGACTCGAGAATAAAAAAGGCACCCACTGGCTGCCTTTTTTATTAGGTAAGAATCTAGTAACGTCATTGGTTTGGTTTACAGCCAATTTCCCACTCAATGCTGGTTTCAGGTGGTTCCTTGCAGCGGAGCTCACCTAAAATAAAATCTGTAATTACATAAAGATTGTCGTCGGTAAAATCACCCTCGAAAGCAGGCATGCCGAGCTGGGTTCTGCCGTATTTGATAGTTGCGAACAAGGCCTCCCTGGGAAGCATCGTTTTTCGTAAGTTTTTCCCCCAACCTCCTTCACTGTGTCCCCCTTGTCCCATGTATTTATGGCAAAGTATGCAATATCGATCAAAAAGTTGACGGCCACCAGGCCCCATTTTTTTAATTTTTGGTCTACCACCAGTTGCTGCTAGGGATTCGCTGGATAGGTCAACTGTAATATCAGCAGTTATTGAAATTGCTAATGCACAAACGATAGCGGCGATTTTTCCGAAGATTCGGGTAACAAAATTCTTCTTAAACATTATTCAACTACTCGCAGTCTAAATTTTAATCAACGATACAAGCAAAAAATAAAAACTTACGGGACCGAAGTCCCGTAAGTTTTTACAACATATCAGTCTCTATCTCCTGGAAGAGATATTAACTCACATTAAGGCAGTTCGAAGACGTATAAAACGTTACTTGGAACTTGAGATTTAAGTTCTGGTGTTGCACTTACGAACCACTGAGGCCATGCGCCACCAAGACCAACTTCAATTGCAACGTACTGCTTGCCATCTGACTCGAAAGTCATTGGAGGAGCATTGATTGCAGAACCGGTTTCAAATCTCCAGAGCTCTTCAAGTGTAGTTGCGTCGTGAGCTACAACTGCTCCCTCT
>Ga0222713_10004656_pt1 | contig 13651 bp, 13 predicted proteins | sample C33_649DmetaG_FD_165061 | JGI IMG/M metagenome (GOLD analysis project Ga0222713, IMG submission 165061) | Estuarine water microbial communities from San Francisco Bay, California, United States - C33_649D | ecosystem: Environmental > Aquatic > Marine > Unclassified | place: USA: California...
GCCCGCTCCGCGCTCGACGGTGTCGAGGCCATGAACATGATGGCCAACATGATGCGCGAGCACGTGCCCCAGCAATCACGCATTCATTACGTCATCACCAAGGGCGGTAATGCACCCAACGTGGTGCCCGATTTTGCCGAAGTCTTCTATTACGTCAGGCATCCCTCGGCAGCGGGCGTGCAGGCCATCTGGGAGCGCCTGGAGGATGCGGCCCGCGGTGCGGCCCTGGGGACCGGTACCCAGGTCGAGTGGGAGGTCATCCACGGCAACAATCCGTTGCTGATCAACGAGACGCTGGCGCGAATGATGGACGCCAAGTTCCGCGAGGTGGGTGGCATCGAGTATGACGAGGCCGAGCAGGCCTATGCTGAGCGCCTGTACCAGAGCTTCGACAGCCCGCGACGGGCGCTGGGCAGCGAGCGCGAGATCGAGGATTACGAGAAGTCCCTCGGCTACGGTTCCACCGACGTCGGTGACGTGTCATTCGCCGTGCCCACGGTGGGGCTGCGTACGGCTACCTGGGTGCCGGGTACGCCGGGCCACTCCTGGCAGGCCGTCGCGGCCAGTGGAACTTCATTGGGCGTCAAGGGCGCTCAGCTGGCGGCCAAGGTGATGGCCCTGGCGGCGGTGGAACTGTACCGGGATCCACAACTGCGGGAGCAGGCCCGGGCCGAGTTCCTGGCCGCTCGGGGCCCGGACTACCGCTATACCTCACTGCTGGGTGACCGTCCCCCGCCGCTCGACTATCGCAACTGAACCCGGGGTCTGGTCAGTCACCGGTTAAGTCTTTAGGCTTGGGGCATGGACCCGATTGACCTTCAGGCGCCATTCGGCACGGCTATCCTGCTGGCCTTCATGGCTGCCGAGGTCGTGACGGGCGGGTTTCGGCCACGGGAGGCTGGCCCACAGGACGACCGGGTGGACCTCGCCTCGTTGCTGTCGTTTCCCTTCATTGTGGCAGTTGTCTTCGCCGCGGCCTGGTCTCTTTGCGCCTGGGGAATCCCCGGTTGGAAGGGTGCCGCAGCCGACTGGCCATGGTGGGCATTGCTGGGTGCCCTGCTGGTGGGTGACGACATGACCCATTACTGGTGGCACCGGCTGTGTCATACCAGCCGGTTGTGGCCCCTGCACCGTGCGCACCACTCGGCGGCTTACATGAGCGTAAGAGTGCAGTATCGCAACAGCCTGCCGTTCTATCTCCTGATGCCCGGGCTGTGGGTCGGGGGTGCTGCCATCTACCTGGGCTTCGGCTGGATATATCTTGGCTATACCCTGGTGAAGCTGACGGTCATCATGGGTGCGCACTGCAGCCTGCGTTGGGATGAACAGCTTTATCAGTGGCGCTGGACCCGCCCGGCCATGTGGCTGGTAGAGAGGATCATTTCTACCCCGGCGACGCACCATGCCCATCACGCCCTGTCGCAGGATGATGGAATCGGGCACTACACCGGCAACTACGGCAACCTGCTTTTTTTCTGGGACATCCTGTTCGGAACGGCGGTCATCACCCGGCGTTATCCACCCGCCTACGGCCTGGCAGACGATCGGCTGCACGGCGCCGAGCAGTGGTATGCCCAACTCTACTATCCTCTGTTCACCTCGCGCCGCGCCGCATCGGTGTTGACGCTGCCGCCTGGGAAGGCGCCGCCCTAACCGAACCTGACCATCGACCGACGGAGGCCAAGCATGCTCGAGAAGCAGACCTATCCCGATTACATCGGCGTTTCAGATGTCACCACCGTGTCCTTCGAGCACATGCGCGTCGAGGGCTTCTTCGAGGGCCAGCCCTCGATCATGTTCGACGAGCCAGAAGGCTTCGATATCGGCGATCCACCGGAGCTGAGTGGCCGCTCACGGGGATGGACGCCGGTGCATGCCCAGCTGGCGGCCCTGGCCGGCTGTACCTCCATCACCATCGCGGTGGTCGCGAGGGACCAGAAGTTCCGCATGGCAGGCCTGTCGACCAAGCTGCGCTCGCTGATCGACATCCGCGGGTTTTTCTTCGACTTGCACCTGCAGCCGAAGTACGAACAACTCAACTTTGATCTCATCGTCGATACGCGTGAGCGAACCGAGCGGGTGCGTGCGCTCGCAGCCGAGACTCACCGGCGTTGCCCACAGCTTGGCCTGTTCCGGCTCGCCGGTATACCCATGGTGGTTGGCTGGTATCGGAAGGGGGGCAAAAAGCCGCTGTTCGAGGATCGCTTTGCCCTGCCGCGTGGCCGCACTCCCGAGGAACGGCTGGTGGCAGTCGGTGAGCGACAGGCCCGGAAGCGCAAGCAGTGACTTTCTTGTTCGACCAACCTGACCGGCGCTGAATCATCCGATGGCCAGACGCAAGGTACCCCCGCTGAACGCATTGCGATCCTTCGAGGCTGCTGCCCGTCTAGGTAGCTTCAAGGAGGCAGCCGAGGAAATGAACGTCTCGCAGTCGGCCATCAGTCACCAGGTCAAGCTGCTGGAGGAGCATCTGGGCATCGCCCTTTTCGTGCGCCGCACGCGTGCCGTAGAGCTGACCCGTTCCGGGCGGGTGTATTACCCGATCATCCGTGATGCCTTCGATCGAATCGTCGAGGGTACCGACCTGATACTCACCCCGCTCAATACTTCGGCCATCACGCTCCAGGTTTACTCCACCTTCACCATCCGCTGGCTGATCCATCGCCTGGCTGACTTCCAGAAGCGTCATCCAGAAGTCCAGGTTCGGCTCAACACTTCACAGGAGCAGGTCGATTTCTCCAGGGACGAGGTCGACGCCTGCATCATGGTAGGCCATCCCACGGACCGTTCCGTCCATTACGATTTCCTGTTCAGAGCAGAGATGTTTCCGGTCTGCAGCCCCGGCTTCCTCGAGGAGTCCAGTTCCCTGAAGCGACCTGCGGACCTTGGCAAGCATAACCTGCTGCAGGTCTATCCCTCCGAACGGGACTGGTGGGTGTGGCTTGAGGCCATGGGAGTCACCAACGTCAACCCGGAGGTCGGCCTGCAGTTCGACAGCTACGATCTGGCGCTGACGGCAGCGCGGCAGGGTATCGGCATCGCGCTAGGCCAGCAGCCTTACGTCAGCCGTGAGCTTGCTACGGGGCAGCTCATCGAGGTGTTTCCCGGGGTCAGGGTGCCAAATCCCAACAAGTGGTATCTCGCGTGTCGTGCGGAGCATGCCAACAATCCGAAAATCAACACTTTTCGCCGATGGCTCCTGCGTGAAGTGGCGCAAGACCCAGACCTTCTGAGCGACGGAGTTACCACTGTCGCCTAGATTCCGGCTGGGTTCTCTACCTCACGACCGAGCAGCTTGAGGTCCGAGTAGCGATCCCCAATGCGGTGATGCGGGCGTCCTCCCGTTGCGGCGCCGAGGGCCACCACCAGTTCGTCCGCGGCGGGCGCGTCGTAGATCGAGAATTGCACCGTCAGGTAGTGGGATCGTCGCCCCGTGTCGTGCTTGTCCATCAGTGGTACGTAGATCGGCGAATTCGCAGGGCCTCGGGTATTGGTGAAGCCAAGGTACGACTTGGCGCCAACTGCTTCCCGATAGAAGTTACCGTAACGAAGGGTATGGATCAGCGCTGAGGCATGTTCAATCTCGCAATCCGTGCCCGCTACAGCCGCCTTGCCATAAGCCTCGATGGCGTCTCCGGAGCCGGCCAGCCCAATCAGTCGATCGGTCAGCAACTTGCCGAGCACCGGCGCCATGCGCTGGATCTCAGGTTGTAGATCCTCCACGTAGCCTTTTCCTGCCCAGGGGTTCCTGACCACTGCTGCGACGCCGATGATCCGCAGGGGCGGTTCGGCAGCACGCTCACCTTCCCGCAGGATGTCTTCGTCAAAAGTGACGACTTTTCTCAATTCAGGGAGCATGGGTCTTCCTCCGGTCATGCGTGGCTTGGGTCAGGGCGGATATTGAGTTCGAAAGCCGGCTGTCGATCCTCGTCGAGCACCCGCAGCGTACTGCCGTTATCCCCCTGAATGCAGCACAGGGTCAAGGGCCGCCCAGCGAAGACCGGGCGCATTGCGCGAAAGTCCCAGCTGTTTTGCTCGGCACCGGGATGGTGGCGTCGGTGTGCGTCGAACAGGACCGTTGCCATCAAGGGGCCATGGACGACAAGTCCGGGATAGCCTTCCACGCCGGTTGCGTAGGGCAGGTCGTAGTGAATCCGGTGGGAGTTGTAGGTCAGGGCCGAGTACCGGAACAAGGTTACCGGGTCCACTTCCCAGGGTTCTTCCCAGTCCATTTCACCAAGCGCACTGCGCTCCTCGGCGGTGGGCCTCTGTTGGGCCCCAGTGGGCGCTTCCCGGTAGACCAGCGTCTGCACTTCCTCCAGCGTGGCACCCGCCAGGGATTCGAGTTCGTGCCGAACGGTGACGAAGCAGAGCCTCCCGCTCCGTCCCGACTTCTGCTCCACCCGCTCAACAAGGCTCCGTCTGGTCAGTTGCTCACCGACGCGGAATACTCCCGCCTGCTGCACCCGACTTGCAGCCCACATGCGCCTGGGCAGCCCGGTATCTGGCAGGAATCCGCCGGTCCTCGGGTGCCCATCGCTGCCGGTCCGGGAAGCTGTGGGAGAGGGTTGAAACAGCATCCACAGCCAGGGCGCCGGAATCGCATCGCCCGGCCCTGGTTGGTCGGGCCAGTTCAGCAGGGCGGCCATGCGGGTCGCCGCCCCGGCGGAAAGCAGGTCCTGTTCGGTCTGGACGACCCGGGTGTCTCCAGAGTCCTGCATCAGAAGGATTTTGGCATTCCCAGTTCGTGGGTCGCGATGTGGGAGAGGATCAGGTTGGTCGATATGGGCGCTACCTGATACAACCGAGTCTCGCGGAATTTGCGCTCAACGTCATATTCCTCGGCGAAACCGTAGCCCCCGTGGGTTTGTATGCATGTATCGCCGGCAGCCCAGGAGGCCTCGGCGGCCAGCATCTTGGCCATGTTGGCCTTGGAGCCACAGGGCAGGCCGGCATCGTACATTGCGGCGGCGTCACGCACGATTGCCGCGGCCGCCTCGGTCTGAATGTAGGCGCGGGCGATGGGAAACTGGACGCCCTGGTTCTGGCCAATGGGCCTGCCAAATACCTCCCGCTCAATTGCATAACGCGAAGCCTTGTCCACAAAGAAACGGGCATCACCTATGCATTCTGACGCTATCAGGATGCGTTCGGCGTTCATGCCGTCCATGATGTAGCGAAACCCCCGGCCTTCCTCGCCAATCAGGTTGGCGACCGGGACCCTGAGGTTGTCGAAGAACAGGGCCGTGGTGGCATGGTTCATCATGGTCCGGATCGGCTTGATGCTGAGCCCATTGCCCAGTGCCTCACGGATATCCACCAGCAGCACGCTCATGCCATCGGTGCGCCGCGCGCAGTCCTCGCGGGACGTGGTGCGGACCAGCAGGATCATGAAGTCGGAGTGCTCGGTGCGAGAGATCCAGATCTTGGCGCCATTCACCACGTAATGATCGCCGTCACGCACCGCGCGCGTGCGAATCCTGGTGGTGTCGGTTCCGCTGGTTGGCTCGGTCACCCCGAAGGCCTGTAGCCTGACTTCGCCACGTGCAATGGCGGGCAGCAGATTCTCTTTCTGGACTTCGCTGCCGTGACGCAGGAGGGTGCCCATGGTGTACATCTGCGCATGACAGGCGCCGCCGTTGCACCCCGCGCGGTGGATCTCCTCCAGAACCGCGCAGGCTGCGGCAAGGGGTAACCCGGAGCCCCCGTAAGTCTCTGGGATCAGCAACGACAGGTAGCCCGACTCAGTCAGGTCACGAACAAACTCGGTTGGGTAGGCGCGTTCGGCATCCAGGCGGCGCCAGTACTCCCCGGGATAGCGGCTGCACAGCCGGGCTACCTCCTGGCGAATTTCCGGAAAATCACCCCCGGCGTGGGAAGAGTCATCTTGATTCATGGCCCTGATCTTATGACGGTTTCAGATATTGATCTATGGTATGTTTTTTATACTTAACATGTATTTTATGGATACCTAAAAGTGGCCAACCTGGAGCTGAGACGCCTCCGTAACTTTCTCGCGGTCGTCGAGGCCGGCAGCATCAGTGCCGCGGCGCTGCGCCTTGACCTGCCCCAGCCAGCGCTGAGCCGGGAATTGCGACTGCTTGAGGAGAGCCTGGGTTGCAAGCTTCTGATCCGCCACAGGAGAGGCGTGGTTGCTACCGCGTCGGGTGAAGCGCTGCTCGGACAGGCTGCCGACCTGCTGCGCCGGGCGGCAACCCTCGAACAGTCGGTGCGCGCCGCTGCGGGTCGGGTGGAGGGGGAGCTTGCCCTGGGCATCATTCCTACCGTGGCCCACGGAATCGCCGGCTGGTTCCTGAAGCAATTCTGGTCCGTCTATCCTGCCGTGCGTGTGCGCGTCGAGGAGTCCTTGAGTGGCAACCTGATCGACATGCTGGGAAGAGGCTCGATCGACCTGGCGATTACCTATCTTCCGGGGCGCTTGCGCGGCATGGACAGCCGCCTGCTGCTTGAGGAAACCATGCACCTGATCGGGTCCCGGGACAGCCCGCTTGCAGGATCCCGACCCATCCCGCTCCGCACTGCGTTGAGCGAGCGCATGGCGCTACCAGGACCGGATCATGCGCTTCGCCGCCTCGTCGAGGGAGCGGTTCGTGGGGTCGGTGCTCGCCTGGATGCCGTGATCGAGGTGAACTCGCTGGCCCTGCAACTGGACCTGGTAAGGCGAGGACTTGCACACACCGTCCTGCCGCTGGCGACGGTGGGCGCCCAGCTGGACCGAGGAGAGCTGTTTGCGCGGCCGTTGAACTCACCAGCCATCAGCAGGCAGCTTGCCATCGTGACGGCAAGGAGACGCCCGATGTCGGCGGCCTGTGTCGCCATGCGCGAACTCTGGCTGGAGTCGGTGCCGTCCCAGATCAGGTCGGGCAGCTGGCCAGGTGCCGTGAGCCTGGCCTGATCCTCGTCAGCCGCTACCGCCCGCCAGGGTGAGCAGCGTTCCCGTGTCGGCGTCGCCTACATAGATCCCCGAGACGTTTGACTTGCGTTCCTCGAGGAAACGCTCGAGCATGACCCTCTCCGCCCGGCTCGCCATCGATTCCAGCGGGAGCCCATCCAGTGGCAACTCCAGCAACTCATCGTTGGGTTGCCGTGGATGAATCCGCGTGGCCTGGCCTCGATGCACAATATGCTGGATCGGGCCATCCTCGTAGACTGCAAACAGGTAGGGAAGCCCCGCGTCATAGCCGGCGGCGGCCAACTCGCCCAGTAGCCCGCTGCCGTCCTCCCGGCCGCCCAGCCGAAAAGCAGAGGGCACTGCATACCCGGCTGCGGTCCGCCGGAGCAGCAGCTTTCCGTCGATCTCGACGACCGCGCTCACACGCAGGTCGCGACGGTTGGGCATGGCATCCAGCGCCTGTCGCAGCAGTCCAAAATGCAGGTAGGCGCCCCCCACGAATCCCAGTGGCGAGCGGGTCGTGTGGTCGAAGAACTCTATCCGTCCAACCAGGATGTCATGGTCACCCATGGGGATCACCTGATGCATCCGGCAGTCGAACCAGGCGACTGTGTTTTCCAGCAGCGGATTGCCCAACCGTGATGGCTGCCAGGTTGTATCGGCAAACTTGTCGATTCCTCTGCGTGCAAAGTGGCTGGAGATCTCCTGCTGCTCGTCGGACAGTATGTTCACGGCGAACCGAGTGGTCTGGCGCCATCCCTCGATGCCGGCGGCTGAAGCCGCAATGCAGACCGTTACCAGCGGCGGCTCGAGCGAAACCGAGGAAAAGGAGTTGGCCGTGAAGCCGAGCAGGGTGCCGTCATCCAGTTTTGTGGTGATGACGGTCACCCCGGTCGCGAAGCAGCCAAGCGCCCTTCTCAGCTCAAGCGGGTCGAGGAATTCACTCATGAGCGGGCATGGTCCTGACGCAGGGACCGCAGCAAGGCCATGCTCATCAGCATGCCGACGAAAATGACCGGGAAGGAAGCAGCGAGAACCCCCAGCCTGATAATGTCCATGCCCCCTACGAAGATCATGAAAAGTGGCAGCACGCCCGAAGCCAGCGCCCAGAACACACGGTGCCAGCGTCCAGGGTTGTCATCAGCGCGCAACTCGGCGGTGACGGTCGAGGCCAGCGTGTAGGAAGCGGAATCATAGGTGGTGGCAACTGATACCACGCTTACCAGTGCGAATAGGGTCAGTACCGCCATGCCCAATGGAAGGTGCAACAGCATGCGGGTCAGCGCCACGTTCTTGTCTTGGGTGGCCATGATTTCCACCACCGGCAACTGTCCCTGTAATTCCAGGAACAAACCGTAGTTGCCCAGCACGAAATAGAACAGCCAGCATCCGGTGGATCCAAACAGCACCATTGAAAAGATCACCTGACGCAGGGTCCGTCCGCGGGAAATGCGGGTGACAAAGACCCCGATGACAGGCGCATAGGCAATCCACCACGCCCAATAAAAGATGGTCCAGCTCTCGACAAAGCCCGTGGCCTCGACTGGATCCGTCCACGTCATCATGCGCACAAAATTGCTGGCCATGAAGCCCAGCGTGTCAGTGCTCATCTTCAGGATGAACAGGGTGGGCCCGACCAGCAGGATGTAGAGCAACATCAGGAGCGCAGCCAGCACGTTCAGGTCGCTAAGCCGTTTTATGCCTTTTTCAAGCCCGAGAAACACGCTGAAGGAAAACATCGCGACGCAGAAGGCAAGCACTGCCATCTGCAGGGCAAAGGAGTTCGGCACCCCAAGGATTTCGGCGCATACCGTTGAAATCATCGGTCCGATCATGCCGAGCGATGTGCCAGTGCCGCCGAGCAGCGCAAGCATGGCGATGGTATCGATGCTTCGCCCCAGCAGGCTCCGGTTGCCTCGTGCGCCGAGTATGGTATGGCAGCCAGTACTGGCGCACAGGTGCGGGACCTGTCGCTGGTAGAAGTGATAAGCAATGGCGATGGTGGGCAACGCGTAGATGAACCAGGCCGTCACGCCCCAGTGAAACGGACCGTAGGCGGACGCCCATTCGATTGCGGCGGATGAGCGCGGCTCAATACCAAAGGGCGGGGACTGGTAGTAATAGACCCACTCGGTACCGGCCCAGACCAGCAGCGTCGCGCCCGTCCCGGCACAGAACAGCATGCCCGCCCACGAGAAGTTGGAAAAAGCGGGCCGCGCTTCCTCGCCACCAAGCCGGATCTTGCCGTAGCGACTCATGCCAAGTGCTATCAGGAAGATGATCAGGGCAGAGCAGGCCAATTGGTACAGCACACCAAAGTGTCGGGTGATCCCCGTGTACAGCCAGCTCACGACCTCCGCTGATCGCTCTGGCGCTAGGCCGAGTGGCGCGCAGATCAGGACGATGGCCGATATCACGATTGCGAACATGGCGCGGTCCACCCGTGGGGTGGATGGCGAGTCGGTCGAGTGCTCCACTTGGTGCATCAGCGCATGACAAATGGGTTGGCGATCGGGGTGCTGGACGTGTTCAGCCAGATCGTCTTGGTTCGGGTGTAGTCGTAAATCGCCTGGGCTCCACTCTCCCTGCCATAGCCACTATGGCGGAATCCGCCGAACTCCGCGATAGGTGACACCATGCGGTAAGTGTTGACCCATACGATGCCGGCGCGTAGCGCCTTGCTCAGGCGTAGCGTACGGGCGCCATCCCTGGAAAACACGCCCGAGGCCAGCCCGTAGCTGGATCGGTTCGCCAGCTCGACGGCTTCAGCTTCAGTCCGGAAACGCAGCACGCTCAGTACCGGGCCGAATAGTTCAGTATCCAGGATGGTGTTGTCGGGTGACGAGCAATCGATGACCGTCGGTTCGTAGTACCAGCCCTCGCCCAGTCCGGGTGGCTGTCGACCGCCGCAGAGGAGCTTGGCGCCCTGGGCAACGGCCCCGGCCACTTCGCGCTCGATACGTGCCAGCTGGCCCCGTGTCGCGAGTGGGCCCATCTGGGTGTCTTCCGCCATTGGGTCGCCGATCCTGATCTGGCTGGCGATGCCCACCAGCTTCTCCAGGAACTGATCGGCAATGGATTCATGCAGGAGCAGGCGGGAGCCGGCAACGCAACTCTGTCCGCTGGCGCCGAAAATACCCGCGACCACCCCGTTGACCGCGCTCTCCAGGTCAGCATCTTCGAAAACCAGAACCGGCGACTTGCCACCTAGTTCGAGTGATACCTCGGCGAGGTTCTCCGCCGAGTTGCGGATGATGTGGCGGGCGGTCTCCGGGCCGCCTGTAAAGCTGATCCGGTCGATGCCCGGGTGCGACGTCAGCGCCCTTCCGCATGGCTCCGCAAGACCGCTGATGATGTTGACCACGCCCGGCGGAAGTCCTGCTTCTTCGATGATGTGGCCGAATTCGAGCATGGCCGCCGGCGCATGTTCAGAAGCCTTCAGGATGACCGTATTGCCTGCTGCAAGTGCCGGAGCCATCTTGACCGCGGTCAGGAACAGCTGCGAATTCCATGGCACCACGGCGGCCACGACTCCCAGTGGCTCCCGGGTAGTCATCACCATCATGTCAGGCTTGTCGATGGGCAGGGTCTCGCCATGCAACTTGTCAGCCAGCCCGGCATAGAAATGGAAGTATTCGGCAATGTAGCCGGCCTGCCAGCGGGTCTCCTTGAGCATCTTGCCTGTATCCGTGGTCTCGATGCTGCCAAGAGCCTCGGATTTCCCGGCCAGCAGGTCGCCGATGCGGCGCAGGAACTTGCCCCGTGCGGTTGCGTTGGTGGATGCCCAGGGTCCTTCTGTGAAGGCCCTGCGTGCAGCGGCCACGGTCCGATCGACGTCTTCCGCGGTGGCATCCGGCACGCTGGCCCAGGGCTGGCCAGTGGCGGGGTTGATCGTCTCGAAGGACCTGCCTCCCGAGGCATCACACCACGCGCCGTCGATGAACATTTGATATCTGCTAGTGTTGTTCATGGAGTGACCCTGCCATTCACGGGAGGTGTAAGTTGGCAAGTAATCGTCATGAACGCAAGCACAGTCAGCGGTTTGAGGCGGGCCTGGCGGTGCGCCGCGAGGTGGTCGGAGCGGATTACGTGCAATCCGCACTCGATGGCGCCACGGCACTGACCTGGCCGTTACAGGAACTGGTGACCGAGTACTGTTGGGGAGAAATCTGGACCCGCGAAGGACTGTCGCGCCGGGATCGGAGCCTCCTGAACCTGGGCATGCTGGCGGCGCTGAATCGCGGCCAGGAGTTCCGGCTGCACGTACGGGGTGCGCTGAACAACGGCTTGAGCCGTGAGGAAATAATCGAGGCCTTGCTACAGGTGACCATCTACTGTGGGGTGCCGGCCGGCGTGGAGGCCGTCCGCAATGCCAAGGCGGTTTTTGACGAGATCGATGCTGCTGGCCAGGCGGGAGGCAGTGAATGAGCCGCAAGCAGGTCATCGGCGGACCCCTGGTAATCGGAGGTCGGCAACTCTCCCTCTCGCGGGCCATTCGCGCTGGGGACTTCGTGTTCGTGACCGGTCAGGTGCCCATGCGCGATGGCGAGGTGGTAACCACCGGTAGCGTCGAGGAGCAGACCGAGCTGGTGCTTGAGCGGATCCGTGAGGTGCTGGCCGAGGCGGGCTGTGAGTTGGGGGACGTGGTGAAGGCCATGGTCTGGCTGCGGGATCGTGCCGACTTTCCGGGGTTCAACCAGGTCTACGGCCGGTTTTTCCCGGTCGAGCCACCGACCCGCTCGGCAGTCGTCAGTGACTTGCTGGTAGACGTTCGGATCGAGGTGGAAGTGATCGCCTACCGCCCTGTCTGAGCCCGTGCGGCGAGTGCATCGGACTGTTGGCGCACGTGCTGCTGGGCGATTTCCATGAAGGCCTCGGTCTCGGGCCGGTGGGCAGCGCCCTCCGGGCGCACCAGGTACACGCCGCGGCCCCGCGAATAGCTGTTGGTCAGAGGGCGCACCAAGCGACCCTGAAGGAGCATCTCGTCGATCACCCCGCCGAAACCGAGGGCCAGGCCCTGCCCCTCGAGTGCGGACTGGATCAGCACATTGTAGGTGTTGAAGTGAAGCGTTCGTGCAGGCTGCGGCGAGCGGATACCCGCACGCTCGAGCCACCACCACCAGTTTTCCGAGCCGTGGTACGGGCCGTCGAGCACCAGCAGTGTGTGTCCAAGCAGGTCACTCGCACGCTCGATGGGGCCGACCTCTTCAAGATAACTCGGCGCGCAGACCGGGAACGAGTCTCCACCGCAGAGGGGGGTGGCCTCGATCTCCGGCCAGCGGCCCTCGCCATAGCGAAGGCTGATGTCGATGCGCTCGCGGGTCAGGTCCAACAGGTCGTCTGACACAACGACCTGAACCTCCAGGTCACGAAACAGCGACCTGAAACGCCGAAGAGGCGTTACCAGCCAGTAGGAGGCGATGGCGTGAGTGGCGGAAATGGTGAAACGCCGGGCGGGGTGCCCGGAGCGAATCCTCGAGACGCCATCGGCGATGTCGAGCAAGCCGCGCCGGACCAGTCGATAGAGTTCTGCGCCGTTGGGCGTCAGTCGCAATCCCCGGTGAACCCGGTCGAAAAGAGCAACTTCAAGTTCCTTCTCGAGGCCCCTGATCTGTTTGCTGACGGCCTCCCGGGTGACGCCCAGTTCCTCGGCAGCACGGCTGAAACTGCTGTGTCTGGCTGCCGATTCAAAGGCCAGCAGGGAGGTGACGCCCGGGAGTCGATGACGCAATCCTTCCATGAACTCCAGGTTCCGGATTGAGAACTTGCCGTGCAGTTTACAAGAAGACCCTAATCCGGTGTGATATCGCCATGAAATTCGATCTGGTCATCAATCTCGAACGAATGGACGACAGCCTGGACATGCGGGAGGTCGTGCAGCACGTGACTGAAATGGTGGAGATGGCGGACGAGGGAGGGTTTGCCATTGCCTGGGCCGCCGAGCACCACGCACTGGAGATGACCATCGCGCCCGGTCCATTCCAGTTGCTGGCTCACTGGGCTGCCCACACGAGCCGTATCCGGCTCGGAACTGCGGTGGCGGTCGCCCCGTACTGGCACCCGATCAAGTTGGCGGGCGAGGCGGCCCTGTTCGACCTCCTGTCGGGAGGCCGCCTGGAGTTCGGGATCGGCCGCGGTGCTTACCAACGGGAATTCGACCGCATGATGCGCGGCATGCCCCAGAACCTCGGTGTGCCCATGATGCTCGAGATGATTCCCGCCCTGAAGGCGCTGTGGCAGGGCGACTACGCGCACGAGGGGGAATACTGGTCATTTCCCGCCGCCACCTCCTGCCCCAAGCCGCTTCAGAAACCGCACCCGCCGATCTGGGTGGCGGCCCGGGATCCCGGAACCTTCAACGCGGCGGTGCGCGAGGGTCACAACATCATGACCTGGCCGCTCACTCGGCCCTTCAGCGAGCTCGAGGAGTACCTGCGGCGTTTCGAGTCGGCGCTGGCAGCCGCCCCGGGCGTGTCCCGTCCGAAGTTCATGACCATGCGGCACGTGGGCATCTATGCGCGCAAGGGGGGCGAGGAGCCCTTCCTTGCGGCGATCCAGCGGCAGGGTCGGCAGTTCGAAAACCTGTTCCGCAACCTGGCGCCAGTGGCGAACGGATTTCCCATCGAGGTTGACCCGGCGCTGCTCACCAACCAGGCTGAGTACTCTCGCGAAAGCCTGATGGAGAACGTGATCCTCGGCACGCCGGATCAGGCCATCGACAGGCTCAAGCGCTACGAG
>Ga0222713_10004659_pt1 | contig 13647 bp, 9 predicted proteins | sample C33_649DmetaG_FD_165061 | JGI IMG/M metagenome (GOLD analysis project Ga0222713, IMG submission 165061) | Estuarine water microbial communities from San Francisco Bay, California, United States - C33_649D | ecosystem: Environmental > Aquatic > Marine > Unclassified | place: USA: California...
CAGCGGCATGCCGGTCACGATGGAGCTCGCCGCACGGGTGTTGAGCGAGGCGGTCTATCCGAGCCCGAAGCGCATCCTTGAGCCGGAGCAGGTGGTTGCCGTTGTCGCCGAACACTACGGCGTGACTGTTGAGCAGCTGCGCGGCCCGAAGCGCGACCGCGAGATTGTGGTTCCTCGCCAGATTGCCGCCTACCTCTCGCGCGAGGAGACTGACGCGTCGCTCGTTCGTATTGGCGGTGCGCTCGGGGGGCGAGACCACTCCACGATCATCCACGCCTGCAGCAAGATCGAGCGCGAGATGAGCTACGACGCGGAACTCCGCCGAGAGGTGGCCCTTCTGCGCGAGGCGCTCCTTCGCTACGGCCAGGGGGCTGCCGCCTCCGCATAACCTGTGGATATCTGGTGGAGAAGTGGTGGAAACACCGCCCTCTCGCACGGGGGGCGTGGGCGCCTGAGGACACGATGTGGAGAACCGGCCGGGGGTTCCCCCCAGCCTCTCCCGAGAAACGGTGGGGCTTACGCGCACCCGGGGTGCGTGGTTCACACTTCAGGGGCGGTTCCCCACGGTTCCTGGATGAGGGTTTACGCGTAGGCTCCACAGGTTCCACACTACGAATACGACGGTGACGGGGTTAAAGAGATAAGACACTATTAGCAAGACGCCTAGAGGGGTATGTGGAGGAGTTGAAATGAAGCTATCGGTGATTCAGGAGAACCTTGCACGCGGCCTGGCGGTTGTCGGTCACGGTGTGGCCTCTCGGAACACGCTTCCGATCCTCTCGAACGTCTACCTTGGCACCGAGGACGGCGGACTCCGCCTTGTCGCGACCAACCTCGAGATCGCGGTGACCCATTGGGTCCCCGCCAAGATTGAAGAGAAGGGTGCAACAACGATCCCAGCACGCCTTCTCAGCGACGTGGTGAACGGGCTCCCGAACGAGAAGATTGATATCTCGCTTCTCCCGGACGGCCGTGTTCACCTAAAGTGCGGTCGCAGCGCATCACACCTCCGCGCAACGCCCGCCGACGACTTCCCTCAAGTTGGCGCCGCTGGCGAGCGCGTAACGGCGCGGATCTCACAGAAAGAGCTGCGCGCCGCACTCGACTCAACCGTGTTCGCCGCCGCAGGTGACGAAGCGCGGCCGATCCTCACCGGCGTGCTCACAAGCTTCACTGGAGAGAAGGCAACATTTGCCGCTGCGGATAACTACCGCATCGCAGTCGCTGGCGCCGCGCTCGCAGAGGCGGCACCAGAGACGAGCATCATCGTGCCCGCGCGCGCGTATGCCGAACTTCTTCGTCTGCTCTCAGATGTTGACGACCTTGTTGAGATCACGTTGACACCGGCGAAGAACCAACTGCAGTTCAAGCTCGGTGACACCATGTTGGTCAGCCGACTCATTGACGGACAGTTCCCACCATTCCAGCAGGTGATCCCAACGTCCCACACCACAAAGGTAACTATCGTGCGCGACGATTTCTTGCGCGCTGTTCGCCTTGCGCAGGTTGTTGCCGACGCGTCAGCGCACATCGTGCGATTCGCGATTACATCTGAAGGCGGTGGAGCAATTGACATCACCGCCGCCGCAGATGTTGGCGATCACGCGGCACACGTTGAGGCTAAGGTTGAAGGAGAAGGGACAACAATTGCGTTTAACGCGAAGTATCTTGTGGATGTCCTCTCTCGCGTGGAAGCAGACCAGTTCTCCCTGGAGCTCACCGGACCGATCGCACCAGGGCTGCTCCGTCCGCTTGACGGGCGCGATTACCTCCACGTCGTGATGCCGGTACGCACCCCCTCCTGATCAGACGGTGCCGCACACCGCGCGGCACACACGCCCGTGAACCGATGAAGAGGAGTGGACGAAAGTGATTGAGCGCGTGCGCCTCCAACAGATTCGAAGCTGGACCGCCGGAGAGATCCGCTTCTCTGCAGGGCCACAGATCCTCTGGGGGGCGAATGGCGCTGGGAAGACCACCACGATTGAGGCGCTGCTCGTGGCGGCCACTGGGCGCTCACACCGAGCGAGCGCGCTCCGCGAACTCGTCCAGGAGGGGGCAAGCAGCGGTGCGTTCACCGTCACCCTCCGAGATCCGCGTGAGGCGCAGGACGATCCGCTTGCGGCAACCACACTCGCCGCAGAGATCGGCCGCTCGGAGCGCACCCGGTATCTCGTGAACGGCACCGCGCGAAGGAGCGAGACGCTCGGCGAGAAGCTCAAGATCGCCGCCTTTGTTCCGGAAGAGACAGGCCTCGTCGTCGGGGCCCCCTCTGTGCGCCGCGCCGCCCTGGACCGAATGGCAATCCAGTGGAAGGCGGGCTACCGTGCCGCCCTCACCAGGTATGAACGCACGCTCAAGCAGCGCAACCGGCTCTTGAAGGATGCGCTCGAGAGCGACGGTGCCGAGCGGCGGGCGATCAGCGCAGAGATGAAACCATGGACTGAGCTCTTGATCAGCAGCGGCGCAGAGATTGTTGCGGCTCGCAACGAACTGCTGCGCGCACTCGCAGGCCCCCTCACAACCGCGCACCGCGAGGTTGCCCCTACAGAGGGCGATCTCACCGCCCACTATGTTTCGCGTGAAGCGCACCTTCTAGATGACGACGCGGACGCCGCCGCCACCCGCCTGCGCAGATCCTTTGACGAAACCGCGGAGAGCGAGGGTTATCAAGGACACACGCTGGTCGGCCCACACCGTGATGACCTGACGTTTAAGGCGGACGGAAAGGACCTCGCGCCGATCGCATCGCGCGGACAACAGCGCAGCCTACTTCTCGCACTTCTTTTTGCGGAGATTGAGCTGCTGACTACCGATCACGGCGAGCCGCCTCTCCTTCTGCTCGACGATGCATTCTCGGAGCTTGATCCGGAGCGACGCGATCATCTCGTCCAGCGCCTGACCTCACTCCCCCAGACCGTCATCACCACCACGACGCTCGGCGATCTCGCTCCGCGGCTCGTCGCCGCCAGCGCATGCCAAGAGGTGGTTCGAGGTCCGCGCGGAAGCGAGGTGAAACGTGAACGATAAGCGTCAACGTAAAGGGAAGCCGCAGAAGTTGAGCACACTGATTCCTGAAGCGGCGCGCGCACTCGGCTTTCAAGAAGAGCTTGAACTTTCACAACGCGCTCGTGTCTTTCACGAGCTTCTCGTGCAGATTGCGCCACACCTTGCGCCGCACTGCCGACTCACCGCGGGGAGTGAAGGGGGCCGACTTGCGATTGAGGTTGACGATCGCGCAACCGCGCAAGAGCTCCACCTACGTAGCGCCGAGATTGCCAGCGCCTATTCGAGCCACCCAGGCGGCGCGCGCGCGATCGGGCTAACCGTGCGCCTTAGACAGGGCAACGACGATATCGAGCGACACTAGGCGTATCCTCAGTGCAATGAACGACAACCTTCGAACAACTAACGCGCAACCAACCCTCTTGGTTGGCTCGGCGACGCTGGTCACCGCGGGCGACCGCGCACTTCTACTGCGCATGCCGACGAGCCCCACAACCGCACGCACGCTCGGCGCGCGCGCGGTTCTACTCTCCGCCCCAGGATCGAACACATCTCAACTCAAGGCGGCAGCCGAGCGCGCACTAAATCTTTTTGACCAAGGAGAAGGGGGCGCCGGTGAGCGTGCGCGTACCATCATCGTTGCGCTTCGCGAGCAGCTCGGCGAACAGAGCGAGGTCTGCATGGTCGGCCTCCTTCGTCGTGAAGCGTGGGCCGCATCAAGCGGTAACCTCACTGCCGTCGCCTCACTCCTCCGCGAAAGCCGACACGTCACTGTCTTGTTCCCCTCTGGTGCGCCGGGTGCGTCAACCAAAGCTGCGCAACGGCAAGGGGTTGTCACTGGGCGTGTTGCACTTGCACCTGGCGATCGAATCGCGCTTGCGGCCAGCGAAGAGGAGGGGCGAGAACTTTTGAAGCGTCGGCCAGGACCGACAAACGACGGTGCAGAGCTCGCACTCCTCCTTGCAAGCGAAGAGCCAACGCCACCACCACCGCGCAGCGCCTCGCAAACAAGCGACACCCTCTTGGCGATTCCGGCAGACAACATTGCGCAAGCCAAAGCACGCGCCCGCGCGCGATGGGAGGAGGGGAACGACGAACGGAGTGAACTCATTGCCGCCGCCGTGCCGCCGAAACCAGAGGCGGACCGCCGCCGCCCTGAACTCCCAACGGAGCCGTACGCCCCAATTGACCGAGCCGCCCAAGAGGTGCTCGCCGAGCGTCGAGGGGGCGGCGCGCGCGGTGGGGTGTCAACGCGTGGACCAGCAGCCCGCGTGGTTCAACCAAGCCGTGACGCAAGAAGCCGCGAAGCAATCCGCCGCGCCGCACGAGCACGCGCAGAACGCAGCCCTGGTGCAGAACCAGAAATTGAACACTCTCGCGCTGAGCGTGGAGCCGCGCCCCCCTCGCGGCTGCGCATTGCGGCGAAACGGCTCACCAGCGCAGCTGAGCGGCGCTTCCCGTGGCTCGCCACGCGCGCTCAAGAGCCAAGTCTAGATATTGAACGCAGTCGCGACACATCACCAAAACAGGCGATCGCTCGAAGCCGACGGCGCAGCGCAAATGTGCTGCTCGCAGCAATCCTCATTACCGCAGTTGGCGGGGTTGCAAGTGTCTATCTGAATCGAACGGATCCAACACTTGACGCTGCAGCAAACGCGCGGGAGTCACTCGCCGAAGCAATACGGGCCGTTGACGAGGCACTTAACCCGATCACCAATCTGCTCGCAAGCGACCCCGACCGCGCACGAACACTACTCGTCAGCGCCACAGAGAAACTCGTGATTGCCGAAGCGGGTGGCGCTGAAGCATCAGAGATCAACGCACTTCGCGAACGAATGGGACCGCCGCTCGACAAGCTTTTCCTTCTCACTCGCGCATCCGTGTTTGAGGTGTTCGACTTCACCACCGCAACAGTCCCCATCAAGATCACCGCGCTCACCCAAGGGCCAGACGGATACAGCTACATCCTTGATGACTTTTCGGGAGCGGTATACCGAGTGGATCCGGCGGCGCAACCAAACCCGCGCGCAACCGTGATCTACCAGCCCGGATATGAACTGTTTGGGAGTACCACCGGCCGCGCGCAAACCATTAGCGCATCAGGGCCGGACATTCTTATCTTCGACGCCTCATCCAATCTTTGGCGCTGGCGACCAGCGGACCTAAGCGGGAAGGGAACACTGGTCAGGCTTCGTGTTCGCGACGGCGAGCTCTGGGGGAGCGACGTAACGATCATTTCCGGTTTTGCTGCCGATGAAGGGACAGGGCTGTATCGAATCTATGTAGTTGACCCCTCAGCGCGACAAATCTTGCGATACACGCCCGCCCCCGACGGGACAGGCTATCCAGCCCCGCCGACTGGATATCTGATTAACCCAACGTCGCTCGCCAGTGTGGACGCGATGGCAATCGACGGCGATCTCTATCTTGCGCAAGACGGCGCAGTCCGAAGGTATGTGGGCGGCGCCGTGGACGAGTGGGTTCCAGCGGACCCTGGCGACAGCGTGATCCGCAGCAGCCCAGAAATCCGACTCATCCTCTCCGCGGGTGCGAGCCGTACTGGCGTGCTCTACGGGTGGGATGTTCGAAATGAGCGAATACTTGCGTACAGCAAGGCCTCCTCTGGGAGCGTGCTCGCGCAGTATCAACTTGTAGCGAGCGACGGTGTTGTCTCCAACATTGTCGGTGGCTACATCGCGCTTGCTCGAGATGGCGGAGCGCCGACGTTTATCTGGGCTGAAGAGGGGCGCATTCGAGGCGCGGTGCTCGGCGCAGCGGTGACCCCTGGCGCCACTTCAACTCCAGCCGCCACCGCCGCTCCCGTGATTGAGCTGCCGAGCACTCAGCCGTAACCCGAGGCGCCGCCTGCGGCGCGCACGGCGCGGCGAAGGGTGGGATCATCAACGCATGGATCTTCGTCGAGCGGTTGTTGAAGGGGTTCGCGTCCAGATGCTCTCTGGAACACACATCCTGCTCCTCCGCGATGCAGAAGAGCGACGATATCTTCCAATCCCGATCGGTCCAAACGAAGCGAACGCGATCGCGTATCACCTGCAAGGGGTGCGCCCCGAGCGCCCGCTCACCCATGACATCGCAACACTCATGATGAACGCGCTCGGCGCGGAACTGCGCGAGGTTCGAATCGTGGAGCTTCGAGACGAAACATTTCGCGCGCGAATGCTGGTTGCTTCAACCGGCGGCGCAGTACAGGAACTTGACGCCCGACCAAGCGACGCCGTCGCACTTGCCCTCCGCGCCAACGCACCAATCTTTATCTCACTCGACCTCCTCGCAGCCGAAGGAATCATTCCTGAGGCGGCCGAGGAGGAGCGCCTTTCGCTCTTCCGAGACTTTGTGAACTCACTCGACGGCGAACAGCCGAACGACGTGAAGGGGAGTGACCCAGAGCGCTGAGTTAGAGGAGCCGGACCCCTCGCGCGAGTGCACTCGCTCGGCGGAACCAGAGCGCACCGCGAAGCGACCAGAAGTCACGCACCGCCGCAAACACCACGGAGGGCCGAGCGCCGCTGGCAGATCCGGCAACGCGCGGGAAGTGTGGAACACCAACTTCAACCATCAGCACGCCACGCGCCCGCAACTTGATAAGCAACTCTGCGGAAAAGAATGCCCCGTTTGACGCAACAGCAACGCCGTGCAGCGCGGTGCGAGGGAAGAGCTTCATTGCACAGTCCACATCGCGCACCGGTAGGCCAAACCAGACACGATTTGCGAGGCGATACACCGCAGCGTAGATCTTCCGTAGTGCAGGGTCGGCACGCTTGATTCGGTAACCGAGTGCAACTGTTTCACTATTCGGCACGGCTGAGATGAGCGCTGCAAGATCTGCAACGCGGAACTGCTGATCCCCATCAGTGAAGGCAATCCATTCGTAGCGCGCGCTACCAAACCCGGAGCGGAGCGCCCCGCCATACCCGCGATTTATGTCGTGTCGAATCACGCGAACAGCGTTCGGGTGGGCCGCTTCAAGCCGCGCCGCGACGGCAGGGGTTGCATCCGTAGAGCCGTCATCAACAAGGATCACCTCATACCGCTCAGCGAGCGTAGGGAGTGCGCTCAGCGCCTCAGCAACAAGCGCGTCAAGGTTCTCCGCCTCGTTGTGACACGGAAAGAAGAGGGAGAGCTCGTTAATCGGTATCTTCACCTGCCTCCTCCACGGCTACACTCACCCCATGAGCACTGCGCTGATCGTCGTCTTCGCACTTCTGTTGCGCATGATCATCGCATACGTGTTCCTTCCGGCGAACGCTGGGTTCACCGCAGACCTCGAAGCATTTCGCTTCTGGGCGGCAGACCTTGGTGCGAACGGTCCGCTCGGCGCATACACACGCGGCTACTTTCTTGATTATCTCCCTGGTTATCTCTGGATCCTCTGGCCGCTCGGCGCACTCAGCGGAGCGCTCACAGGCTCGTTTGATCCTGGCGCGCTGATCAAGCTCCCAGGGATCCTTGCTGATGGCCTACTGATCGTTGCCACGGTTCGGTTGGCGAGCGAGCTCGGTGCATCAACGCGCGCGCAGCGCGTGGTCGCCCTCCTCCTTGCGTTCACACCAATCACGTGGCTGAACTCTGCAGTCTGGGGGCAGGTCGATGCCGTTGGAACGAGCGTGCTGGTCTTTGCAGTGACGGAGCTGGTCAAGGGACGGACCGTCCGCGCCGCCGCACTCGCCGCACTCGCAGCAGTGATCAAGCCGCAGTTCGGAATCCTCATCCCCCTGATTGCAGTGATTGCAATCGTCCGCGCGCGTCGCAGCGGCGACGTTTGGTCACTCCCACTCGTTGCCCTCACTGGCACGGCGGTAGTCTCCGTTGCGGCGCTTCCATTTGGCCTAACCGTGATTGACGTGATCCAGAGAGTTGGCGAGGCGGCGGCAACCTACCCATACTTGAGCGTGAACGCGTGGAATCTCTGGGCGCTCGCGGATAGTGGCGGGACAGGCATCCTCCTGAACGGAGGCTGGGGGAGCGACACCGCTCCTCTCTTTGGCTTCGGCCCACCGGCACTCTTTATCGGCACACTCTTGCTCCTCGTGGCGATCGCCGTGGCAGGGTGGGCGGCACGACACGACGAGCGCACCCGAACGGTCGCCGCCCTCGCGCTGATCGCGATCGCCTTCTTCGTCCTCCCAACGCGCGTCCATGAGCGCTACCTCTTCCCCGCGGTTCCGCTCACCCTTGCGCTCGCAGCGGTGCTCCCGCACTGGCGTCTGATCGCCGCCCTAACCGCGCTGGTGTTGATCATCAACACATGGGGGGTACTCACGCTCGCGTACCTCCAAAACCCGGGAGTCCCCGACCTTGGACCAGCTACCGACGCACTCCAAACCCCAGTCGCAATCATCACGGCAGCCTTTGCCGCCACGGCAGCGCTCTGCGCCGCGGGCTATCAACTTCTCCGGCCACCAACGGGCGTATCAAGGGTGGTGCGACGAACGCCAGCGCGCACGCGCGAAGCAGGCGAACACGTGCAAACAAGCGCCGCGCCGCGATCGCGCCTCAATCGAATTGACCTTTGGATGGTGGTCGTCATTGCGGTTACCGCACTTTCACTTCGCGGGTGGCGCGTGGGTGAGCCAACGCGATTCCACTTTGACGAGGTCTATCACGTGCGCACCGCAACAGAGTTCATGCAGCACTGGCGGTACGGTGACCCACACCCGATCTACGAGTACACACACCCGCACCTTGCGAAGTATGCGATCGCAGCAGGCCTCGAGATCTTTGGTGCACCACACGTAGATGGAGGAAGCAACCATGGTGCCCCGATCCTCGCGATCGCGTCACGACTAGAAGGCGCAGTAGCTGCGCCGCGAATCTGGGTCGCAACAGCAACCGGCATTGATGTGATCAACCCTGCAACACGTGCGGTGATTGGAACGATCAACGAACCGAGTGCTCGTGCACTCAGTGTGGCGGACGACGGATCACTATGGGCTGTTTCCAGAAACGGTGACCTGTTGCACGCGGTTGGCGACACTGCTGATGGAGGGAACAGCACCCCGTTCACTCGATGGAGCACGAACATTGCTGACGTACGTGCGGTGCGCGGTCTTGGTGACGTTGCATTGATTGCCACAGCGAGCGAAGTGATTCGTGTCGAGCGAGGTGTCATCACCGCGCGAGCCACCGTCGCTGGCGTGCGTCAGATTGAGATCGTTCGCGTTGACGAAGCGAGCCACGTGGTGGTTGCAGGGAGTGCTGGCCTTACGCTTCTGCACGCCGATGATCTTGGCGGCGCGCAGATCACCACCGTGCCTGGGGGAGTGAACGCACTCGGAGGAGTGGACTGGTTTGACGAACCTCGCGTCTATGCCGCCGGACCTGACAGCATTTCGGTGTACACGCTTCGCGCGAACACACCAGCCGTAAGCGTCGCGACAATCAGCATCGCAGATGCGTCGTTGATCATTGTGAACCACGCAACGCGGATCGTGCACGCCGTGGCGCCGACCCGAGCAGCAAGTGGCGCCGCCGCGCTCTGGAGCATTGAGCCAAACGGAAACGCCTACTTTTCGGACACGGAACTTCGCAATCCAGCGGTGAGTGGTGCTGAGCCGCTCATGAGCGACAACGTGACAGGTGCCGTGATTGACGGATCTGCCGAACTGCCGGACGGAGGGCGAGGAGAGCTGATCACCGCGTGGTCAAACGGGGAGATGGTGCAGGTTGCAGTGGGCGACCTCTCTTCAGGGTGGCGTTGGCCGGGAGTGATTGCTGGAGCGATCGCTGCCGCACTTCTTGCACTCCTCGCGCGGCTCCTGACGGAGCGCCGCGACGTTGCCGCGCTCACGGGCCTCCTCGCCCTGTTGGACGGCGCAGGATTCGCGCAGAGCCGCATCGGCATGAATGACGTCTACTTATTTGCGGCACTCTTGGCCGCCGCCTGCGCCTTTATCGCCTGGCTACAAGGTCGCGCGCGCGGGGTTGCGGGGGGAAGCCTCCTCCTTGTTGCTGGCGTAGCCCTCGGCCTCGCACTCGCGAGCAAGTGGGTGGCCCTTTACGGGATTGGAGCGCTCGGGTTGATCTGGCTCGCGCGCAGTGCATGGGGGAGACTCGCCGCCCTGGCGGGTCTCATTGGGATCAGTGCGATCCTCCTCCCCCCCGCACTCTCTATCTCAGCGGAGGGGACGAGACTCCCGAATCTCCCCTTCCTTGCAGTTGCAGTGCTTGTGATCGTCAGCACGGTTGCAGCAGTTCGCCGAGCTGGCGGCATGAACCCTAAGGATCTCAACCTACAGCGCGTCGGCGACACAGTCTCTTCAGGGGCGTCGGCACTCCTTGTTGGGGCAACGCTCGTTGCACTCCCGCTTGCGGTCTATCTGATCAGCTATCTCCCATGGGCGGCGTTGGGAAACCAGATCGTTGAAGGCTGGCCGCTCGGAAACGACGGGAGAACACTCGCCGACCTCACCACCTCTATGTATCAGTACCACGACACGCTCCGTGTGGCGCACGCTGCAAGCTCGCCGTGGTGGGCGTGGCCGTTTGACTTGAAACCCGTCTGGTTCTTCCAGGAGAGCTTTGCGGCGGCTGGCGGGTGGAGCGGCGCAATCTACAACGGAGGAAACATTGCGTCGCGCGTTCTCGGTCTCGCCGGCGCCGCGTGGCTTGCACGTCAGGCGTGGACTCAGAAGAGCTGGGGCCTTGCGAGCGCCGCCATCATCTTCTTTGCACTTTGGCTCCCATGGGCGCGCGTTGACCGCGCCGCGTTTCAGTACCACTACTTCCCGTCTTCACAAATCGCTCTGATCGCACTCGCACTTCTCCTCGCTGACTTGCGAAACGGAGCGACACGCGCGGTTCGACTGGCGCAGGGCGGGCTCGCCGCACTGATCCTTGCCGCGCCGCTGCTTTGGACTGCAACGCCTCTCTTGTGTGCCGCCGCAGGAGTTCTTGATGTCTATGCGGAGAGCCAAGTCTGCCTCTCCTCTGGGCTCGCAACACCAGGGCCAGTGATCGGCGCGGTGCTTCTGATCCCTGCCGCATATGCGGCGTGGTCACTTCGTCACATCCGCGATCCTCGTCGGCTGTTCCGCTGGTCGCTCGGCGTGATCGCGGTTGTTGCACTGATTTGGTATCCGAACTGGTCCGCCCTGCCACTTCCAACAGGAGTGCACAACGTCTATCAAGGCGTTTTCCCAACGTGGGTCTGGTCGTTCCAGTTTGGGGTCACACTTGAGAAGCCAGTTGACGTGCCACTCGTTAGCGGAGCAACTCTCCTCTTCGCAGCAGCGCTCGCGGCGGTTTCGGTTCTTACGTATGCGCTATTCGAGTACGCGCGGCGAAGAGAACTCCACAAGGATCGCTCGTAGCGGAACCCCGTCGGTCGCAAGGAGGCGCTCAACCGCCGCGGGAAGTGCAATCGCTTCGCCAGATGCAACACGCTGACGCTCGTCGGCAAGGGCGAGCCATCCACCGCCTTCAATTACAATCAGCAGCGCATCATTCGGTGAACGAAGTGGTCCGAGCGCTGCGCGCTCGCTCAAGGTGATCTCTGTGATGTGCGCCGTTGTGCCGGCGTGTAGGAGTGCGCTCTCTACGCCTGTTGCCCCCGAACCACGATCTGGTCGACGCTGTCCTGGTCCGAAGCGGCGGATCTCCACCGCGTGACGCTCAGCGCTTCTTGCTGCCGCCGCGGCGATTCGGTCGCTTGAGAGTTGCTTCCACTCCGTCGCTCACCTGGCGCCGTGTGCGCAACATCGCCTCATGCGCCGCCTCAGCGGCGAGCTGCGGCGGGAAGCGATTCACGACCGTGTCGCGGAGCAGATAGATGCCAATCGCCGTCGTAACGATCGGAAAGATTCCGTACCACTGAAAAGCGGCGTAGACCAGGTTGAGCCCGAAGGTGCTCACGCCAATCCAGAGGAGATACTCCCACTCGTTGCCGAGCACTCCTCTTCCGTTCACTCCGCGCGTCGACCATGCGTAAGCAACGATGGTGAAGATAAAGAGGAGGAGGTTCACCACCCAGAATGGGGTGTAGAAGGTGCCGAGTCGCGCGTTCAGCGCAACGAAGAGATACTCCCAAGGCCACTGCGCCATTCCGTTACCTCACTCATCTCTATTGACCCGACAAGTGGTCGGTTCGTCAGGCGAGTATGCCATCATCGCCCCCATGCGGGTCCTCCTCGTCGCCAGCCCAGCGCACCCTACGGTGGCTCGGTTCACGCCGACACTCGCCACCCTCGCCGCACAAGGGTGCTCCATTGAGGCGTGCCTCCCCCTCTCCCCCGAGCTCACCCGTGAAGGGATCCCCCACGTGGCACTCGGGGACTCCGAACTCGACGCGGCGCTCCGCGGCCTTACGGATAGCGATCTCCTCATTGCCCCACTCGCCGGCCCTGCCGCGCTGGGCGCTGTCGCCCACGTGATTGGAAGAGGAGCGGGTGCGCCACTCCTCCTCGTTGACGCAAACGACGCGGGGGATCTTGTTGGGTCACTCGCCATGGCGCGTGATGGTGGAACCGTTGGTACGGTCGTCCGCGAACGGTTGATCCAGAGCGCTGCGTTTGCCCTCGCAACCGTCCTTGCACCCGCTGCGCGTGGAAACGACGAGTTTCCTGAACGACAACTCCTTCTCTTAGAGCGCGTTCGCACCTTCCAGCACGGTGAGAATCCGCATCAGCGCGCCGCCGCGTACCAGCACGCGTTGCGAAACCGCGCAGGTGTACTTGGCGCACAACTTGTGCAAGGGAGCGAACCCACACTGAACGACGTCCTTGATCTTGATGCTGGCGCGCGACTCGTCGCTGACCTCCCAATCCCAAGTGCGGCACTCATTCGCCACACTGATCCGATTGGTGCTGCAACCGCTGAGACTCCCCTCGGCGCACTCAAGCGCGCACTTGAAACCGATCACGCGGCAGCATCGGGAGCAATCGTTGCGCTGAACACGCCGATCGACCGTGCAGTGGCCGTAGAGATTGCAGGAGGGAGCTACGAGGCGGTGGTCGCCCCAGGAGTGGCAGACGAGAGTGCCGCCTCCGCACTCGCCGCTCGTCCAGATCTTCGGGTGTTGTTGTACGAACCAGAACACCCGCAAACTCACGAACTGATTGGACTCGGTGATGCGCTCCTGATGCAAACCGCAGATCACGGAGCCATTGAACGCAGCGAACTCCGTGTGGTGACGGAGCGCCGACCCACGCTGGAAGAGCTCACCGACGCACTCTTTGCATGGCGCGTCGTGCGACACGTTCGCTCCAATGCAATTGTCATTGCGCGAAACGCCACCACGCTCGGCATTGGAGCGGCGCAAGTGAATCGCCGCGTTGCGGTTGATATTGCACTTCAGCGCGCAGGTGATCGCGCGCGCGGCGCCGTGATGGCTTCAGATGCGTACTTCCCATTTGCAGAAGGGATCGCCGCCGCCGCAGCCGCGGGTGTGACCGCCGTCGTGCAACCGGGTGGTTCCCGTCGAGACACCGCAGCGATTGAGATCGCAAATCGGAACGGGATGGCGATGGTGTTCACTGGGCGCCGTCACTACCGAAGGTAGAGAGAGATGGAGCAGCCACTTCTCGAACGCATCCGAACAGAGATTCGCACGCAAGGACCTATCAGCTTCGCGCGATTCATGGAGCGCGCGCTTACAGAGCCAGGCCTTGGTTACTACGTTGGCAC
>Ga0222713_10004661_pt1 | contig 13643 bp, 9 predicted proteins | sample C33_649DmetaG_FD_165061 | JGI IMG/M metagenome (GOLD analysis project Ga0222713, IMG submission 165061) | Estuarine water microbial communities from San Francisco Bay, California, United States - C33_649D | ecosystem: Environmental > Aquatic > Marine > Unclassified | place: USA: California...
AGAACAACAGCCAAAACGTCACACCGGGGCGCACCAAGGCAGACAGACTGGCTACCCATTTCCACGCCTTGGCGTCGGCTTTGCCCTGCTGGTCAAACGCAGAATTGATGGCATCCAGCGCAGCTACCGAGTGATCGACGTACCGCTCTTCCATCTTGAACTCACCGCGCATCTTCTCCAAGTCAGTCTGGAGAGTGAACATCTTCAGTTCATGGGCGCGTTCGTTCTTCTTGTCAAAGAACTTCAGAATCTCTGGGGCGATGCGGAAGATGCCGCCGATTAAACTTCCAAAAATCCCGCCGCTAAGTAGTTCAAGCATTTGAACCTCGCGATTTTACTTCGCGCCAATACCCAGCTTGGCCGACAGCCCGACAATCACCAGTCCACAGATCACCACCAGCAGACCCCAAATGCCTTTTTTGGCGATCTCCAACTTCAACTCAATCCAAAATCTCTCTTGAGCATTCGCGGCCCGGATCATCGACTCATGGTAGCGACGATGACCATCGAAGTCGATTGACCCATCCGGATTCTTGGCAAACGCGCCCACCATGCCGTGAAGCGTTTTCAGAATCTCACCCAATTTTTCGTCGATCTCATCGTGACTCATGACGCTATCCAAAAACCTTGGTTGACCCGTAATAGATGGAAGTCACTGGAGTGCTGCCGTCATTCGTCAGCGTGACGCTGTTGGCCCCGGTGTTATCAATGTTGATCGACATTTCAACCTCCTCAGACTGCTGTTGATCCCGCCATATCCGGCTGAGTCATCACCCATGCATAGCACCGGTCGAGGAACGTCGCGCCAGCCTTGGATTCAACATCTTCCAGAGGCGTGTGGTATCGCCGAAAGTCAACATCGCGCGTATCGTCGCCGGGATTCGCCGTGCCATATCCAGCAACGTCGATCATCACCATGAACTTTGAGCCGCCTTCCCGCTGGCGAGAAATTGCGGCGGTCACGATGCGAAAGTATGCGCCAGCGAACGGGACGCCGTACTGGGAAGTAGTCAGATCAATCTGGATAGCCATTTTCGTTTCCTCTTAGGCGTAAGTGACTTCGCTAGTTGTCACCGTGGCAACCCAGCGAATATTTGTTGCAGCCGCACCAGTTGCGGTGATTGCCAGACCACCATTTGTTGTGTCGGCAGACAAAGCCAGCGTCCAACCCGGCGTGTTATCAATCGTGGTCGTCGATGAATTGACCAGCACAGTTGTGCCAGCAGAACCTTCTCGACGGATCAGACCTTTAACTTCCCATGCTGCTGATTGCGTGCCACCCGCAGCCTGCTGACGAGCAACGATGGTGCCTGAGAAGGCATAGGCCGAGTTGTTGGGGAGGATTACTTGGTTGTTTGTACTGGCGGCGGCGTCATTAGAAGTAAGAACCGTAGCAGTGGCATCCGTTGTTGCTCTGCGTAGCACGGCAGCGCCTGTTTGAGCATCGCCTAAAGCAGCAAAATAGCCAGAGGCATATGCCATCTTTCCGTAGATCACGGATGTGGAACGATACCCAAAAGCAAAGGAATAATCTGTGGTTGCTGTTACGTTATCCCCTATAGCGCAAGACCCCGAACCAGAGGCGGTTAAACCAAAGTTTCTTCCCCCAATAGCGATTGCCCCTGTGCCTGATGCCGTTGCCCCACCGCCTGCTGAAATGGCTATAGAGCTTGCCGCAGAAGCGTTTGCCAAATAACCAAAAGCAACGCTGTTCGACCCCCTCGCCCCATAGCTACTCGTATTGTTCGCAACCCCCGCAGCAAAGGAACTCGTACCGGAGGCGTAGGAACCTCCAAGGGCCATTGCGCCAGCGCCGGTGACTGCTTGGGCACGGTTCCCCCCTGAGTTGTAACCAATCGCGGTTGCATAACTACTCGAAGCAGTACCGCCAATCGCTAGGCTGTAAGTTCCGCTGGCCGTCGAAAAATAGCCCAGCGCATTTGCGGCCGTATTGCTGGCAGTATTCAAATACCCCGCAGCAAACGAGAATTGCCCCGATGCCGTGACGTTTGAGCCAATCGCAACAGAGCGATCCCCCGTCGCTACTGGCCGGTTGCCGTTTTGAGCCGAATTGTCGGCATACAAGCGCAGCTTGCTGCGATTGACGTTCCAGTTCGTTCCATCACAAACAATCTGGACGCCTTCGCCAACGTACAAAACCATTGTTGTTTTGAGATCAATGGTCTCTGCCCCAGCGGGATCAATGGTGACAGCATCCGTGGCTGTAGTGCTGGTGTTCCACACCCAGCAGTTAAATCCCGAACCCAGCGTTGCAGCCGCCGTCAAAGACACCGTGAACGTGCCAGAAGTACAGTTGATGATCGTCCCAAGATCACCTGCTACAACGGTATAAGCACCGGTTTTGTTTTGGATTGTGAGGGCTGAAGCGCCACCGCTTTGATCGACCCAATCATAGTCAGTACCGCTCCACGAAAGAACTTGATTGCTTGTTGCCGTGGATGTGTTTAGATGGGCATCAACATCTGCATCAGAATAGCTGGTGTAACCGCTTGGATTGGAACTTGGATAAGCCCCGAGGTTCGTGAGCGCGGTCGCAGCATCAGTTGCTCCGGTTCCGCCATTTGCCACCGCAAGAGTTCCAGCAAGGGTAATTGTCCCGCTGCTGGTAACCGGACCACCGGACGTTGTGAGTCCAGTTGTTCCCCCGCTAACATCAACGCTCGTGACCGTTCCTGTGCCACCAGCAGTTGACCATACAAACCCGCCGCCGCTTGACCACTTGAGATAGGTGTCATCAACAGTCGGCGCAATTGCAAAGGTAGTCGCCCCCGATCCTGTTTGGTACGGGATTTGATTGGCTGCGCCAGCGGCAAGATTGGTCGCGGTGGTCGCAGAAGTAGCGGTAGTCGCAGACGTTGCACTGGTCGCAGATGTAGCGGTGGCAGCATTGCCGGTGATCGAGATGCCCCACGTTCCGCTGGCATTCGTGCCGGTAGTGCTAGGCGCTCCAACGGTGTTGTAGCTGATCGTCCTAGCGGTGCTGCCGTTGAATGTTGTGCCAGATGCCGCTCCGGTTCCGCTGTTATCAAACGTGGCTGATGCCGTTGTTGCACTAGCAGTTGTCGCGGTGGTTGCATTTCCACTCAAATCAGCGGTGATCGTCCCAGCAGCAAAATTTCCTGATGCGTCACGCGCCACAACTGTGCTTGCAGTATTCGCTGAGTCCGCATCGACTGCCAGCGTTCCGCTGGTGGTAATCGTCCCGCCTGTCAGGTATGAACCACCAGTAACGCTTGTGACCGTTCCGGTGTTTGAGGTGTAACCGCTTGGGTTGGAAGCCGGATATGCACCAAGATTTGTGAGTGCGGTTGCAGCATCAGCTGCCCCCGTTCCCCCATTGGCTACGGCAAGCGTTCCTGCAAGGGTGATCGTGCCGCTGGTAGTGACTGGACCGCCAGACGTTGTGAGGCCGGTAGAACCGCCAGATACGTCAATGCTTGTAACGGTTCCGGTGTTGTCCGTCTTATTATTAAATGTGTTCCAGTCGGTGCTGGACAGGTATCCATCCGTTGTGCTGCCAGCTTGACTGATACTGACCGTTGGAGTCGTGCCGCCTGTCGATGCAATCGGAGCAGTTGCTCCCACGCTTGTGACTGGCGCGGTGCCGCTCGATGCCGCTGTCAGCCGACCCTTGGAATCAACGGTGACGCTGGCGTTTGTGTAAGAACCGGGAGTGACTGTGGTGTTTGCCAGCGTCAATGCGGTCGCTACATCTGAGGCGCCGCTGACCGAATTTGTTCCAGTCGCATCGCCGGTGAACGATAACGTCCTTGCAGTTGACCATTGGTCCGCTGTTGCCGCATTGCCGGAGATCGAGATTCCCCATGTTCCAGAGGCATTTGTGCCGGTTGTGCTTGGCGCACCAACATCGGTATAGTCAAGAACCACCGTCCCGGTATAACCATTAACGGACGTAACCGCGTCAGTATTGTCGATCTTCTGCCAGACCGAGCCGTTGAAGATGGCCCAATCGCCAATCTGCCAGTCGGTGATTCCGTCAAGGTTTGTCGATCCGGCGACGCTCACTACATAGTAGTAACCCTGCGTTCCAGTCGATGATGTCAGGGTTGGCGTATTAGTGGAAGCGTCCCATGTTCCCTGATATTTGACAGCCCCAAGAACCGCAGCAGGCAGTTGCGAGGTCGGAACAGTTCCAGACCCATCAAGCTCTGCAACCCCGTTTGCCACTCCAGCATCCCGAGTTGCTGCCGTTCCTAGACCAAGACTTGTTCTGCCAGTCGCGGCGTCTAAACCAGTTGCGCCGCCATCCCATTTCAAACGATCAGAATACGCGGTGTCCCAATTCGCCTGACTTGCCGTGGTTGGGATGGAATAGCCAGTTTCCAGCCCAACATCCAGCGTCCCAGAGGTGGTAATCGGAGAACCGGAAACCGTCAATCCTGTCGGGGTGGTCATTGCCACCGAGGTCACGGTGCCAAGCGGATTGACTGCCCATTCAAATCCTGCGCCGCTCGACCACTTTAGATAAGTGTCATCGACGGTCGGAGCATCGACAAACGTAGTCGCTCCAGCACCGGATTGCACCAAAATCTGATCCGCAGCACCGCCAGCGATATTAGTTGCTTGAGGCGCAGCAGCAATCTTTTGCCACCGCGCATTTGCCGCACTCCACACCAGCAAATCATTGTTTGCAGGGGAGATGGCATAAACGTCTGAAAGCTCCAGAAGTTTCGGGTAAAAACTGACACGCACAAACAGCGATCCGCTACCCCCTGCGCCAGCATTGGTTACAGCAGCAACCACCACAACTTCAGCAGGAGAAGTCGGTCTAACCTTGGTCATCCCGCCAACAACGGACGGGTTGTAATACAGAATGTCTCCGTCAACCCAAGTTTCACCGACGCTGGAACCCGTGGTATTGATCCCACGAACCAGCCCGAAATTCGTGACGTACCCGAAGTCATTCTCAGGAATGTCCATTGTGGCTACGCCCATTACGCGCAGACCCTCGGCCAAACCTGCTACTGCTGGTGCGCCGGTAATGACACCGCTTGCCCCAACAGCACCGGTGAACATCACCAACTGACCATCGGTGATTGCAGCAGACGCTTTGATTCGATAATAACTTGCAAGACCGACTTGCTGAATGACAGCGTCATAACCCATCCCAATGTCGAGGGTTCCGTCAGCGGCATTCCACGCTATCTGACCGGGGCCGACAGCAACGCCTGCCGCCTGATCAAAGTCAACCGAACCAATGTTGGTCAGATCGGAGGTGTACTCTGGCAACGTAGCGCCAGCAACAAGTACCTGCCCCGGCGTTCCAATTGAAAGAAATTCCGTCGTGTTTGGCGCGCTTTGATACGGCAGATCACCAGCGACACCGCCACTCAACGCAGATGCCGCTCCAGTCGAAGTGATTGGCCCCACCAATTGTGTGGTGCCATCGGTATATGTGATCAGCAGGTAATAACCTTCTACCCCCGGCTGATAGGCGACGGATTCAATTCCTCGCCCAGATTTTCCCTGATCGACTTCAACAACAATCGTTTGCGGTGGGTCGATAGAAACTTCGATGGTGTTCTCATTGATAACAGTAACGTCCATGATTACACCTTCACAATGCCGTCAGATCGAACCAAGAAGAAAAGGAAAATAATAAAATCTTGTGGCGGGTCATCATTGATTGCGGGATATTCGACTTTCAATCGCCCCGAAAACGCCACCGGATTATTGATGTCGATTGCGAGTTCAGGATCGCTATTGATCAAGTCCCACGTTGAGTCATCAATGACCAGCGTAAATGATCCATTGGTCGGATTGAGATTTTCAATGACCAGATTGATTGGCGTCGGGGTTGGATCATAGTCACCAACGTCGAAGGTCAACCCGTTGCGGGTATCAACCAAATTGGTGACGGTGCGGCGCACAATGGATGCGCCAACGGTTGCGCCCGTCAGATCAACGATGGTGCCGGATGACTTGAGTTGCAGGTTCCAAAAGGTTTTTTGGTCCCAGACTAACTCACCGGACAAGAGCGCATTGTCAAACCCGCTGACCTGCGTGATGACGTTCTTAGAGAAAACAGGCATGATTTCCCCTTTCTAGGGTGGCCGCATCTACTGACGCAGCGTGGTTACATTTTACGGAGTCTTTTTAAGGTCCGCAATCTCTGTTTGCAGCGCATCAACCTTGGCGCTCAACTCTTGGATTGCCTTGGTCAGAATGGCGACATAAGATGGGTAATGGATCGTATCAAACCCAGTTTCCTCGCCAACCTGCCAGTCAGGTTCGTGATACACCAGCGAGGTGTCCCGAACGCCAAGAGCAGCGACTTCATCGGCAATGAAGCCATACCCTACTTGCTGCTTTGGATCAGCCTTGAGCTTGTATTTCTTTGGCTGAAGTTGATTGACAAACGCCAGCCCAAGGTCCGAATCCTCGATGTCCTGCTTGAGCCTGCGATCCGACGGGCTGGTGGTTTGGATCGTCCATGTGACCGTGCTGCCGGAAGCAGAAGTTCCGACATACGCGCCAGCAATCCCGGTAGAGGTGCTACCAAGCAAATTGATTTGATTGGATGAGGTAACGGTAGCGGTTCCAGAATTTGTCGGCGTTGATTGAAGCGTATGCGCCCAAGTCCCGTCGTCCTTCATAAACGCGCCGACGCCAGCGGGAACTCCATAGATATAAGATGTTCCCCATTGAAATCTCCCAAAACAAGCAAAAGCATTTTGCGTTGGTGACCCAAGGCGCGGATAAGCAACCAGCGCAACGCCTCCGGTCAAGCTACAGGTAAAGTAACCACCAATTTCCCCGCCTTGTCCAAATACACCTACGCCTCTAGTATCTCTTGGAGCGTTTCCAATCACGCCAATATCAAGTGCTGATCCTCCTACTGCTGTATTGGCATACCCATACAAACCATTACGAATAACGGCCGCTGTTGATGCATTTGTTGTTGCATACGCAAATACCGAATAGTCAACATCATATTCTGTAGAATTATAAGAAATTTTTGCTGTTGCCGGATTATTTCCAGCAAAATACGCGTCCCCGGCGGTATTGATGTCACCAGCAAATGTTGCATTTCCTGCCGTATCAATGGTGAATTTTGCAGTGCCGCTTTGCGCTCCAACGATACCGTTTTGAGTAATTGCAACCCCTGATCCAGAAGTCAAGACCCCTGACGCATCCCAAGCAATAGTCCCTGCCTTGATACCCCCAGAATCGTCTGGGGTAATAGTTCCGGTCAAAATGTTTGCGCTGGTTTTACTCAGCTTATCGTCTATGTCAATTCCAAGAACATCAATCTCGCCTTGTAGCGTTACAATTGCACCGGATACGTCTAGCGGACTCCAGTTAAACACAGAGCTTGTGGTTGACCTTGCAGATTGACCAACCTCGTTACCGACGATCCACGCGAAATAGTAACTGCCGACGGGAAGAGATATTTTTGTCCAGCCATAGATCGCGCCATTCTGAGCGGCAACTCCCTGCGGGGCAGATGCTTGCCGTAAAACCTTCCAGTCATACGCCGCTGGCGTTGCGCTGGTGGTGTAGTACAAGGTTGCCCATGTAACCCGACCAGTTGCAGGCAGCGTTACTTGAACGTCGAAAGTCGGGGGGTTCTCATTAGGACGGGACGCGGCAATTGTCGGTGCGCCTAAAGGAGAAAAGTATTCGGGAGAAGGAATATCGGAATTTGCAACAGGGACGTATTCGGTAATGCTTGAATCGTCATAGACCGCTGCGCTGTATTCATTCAGTTCTAAGCGAGCGCCAAGCGATCCATCCGGCAAAGACGCTTCGTTGACTTTGATGACGCGGAATAATTTGTTCGTCCAGCCATAGTCAGCATTTGTAACGCTGACAACTGTTCCAGCGTCAACTTGGATGCCGTAATACGTCGTATTAAAGCTAACAATCAAATCTTCTCTAGCTTGCTCCAAGACTCGATTAGCAAGGTATTGCGCTCTGACTGAATCGTTAATCAAGTCATAAGTAATGCTTGATTTGTTGACCGGCTCATTGGGATACAGCAATCCTGACGGGGTTGAAAGATTGACAAAGTTTGGATGATCTCGATTGTCTTTGTCGGGAAACTTTGCCTCGACTTGATTAACTGATTGCGTGATGTCCGTTGCTGAAACCCGAATCTCACCAATGATGTTGTCATCATCAAAGGCATAGGCAGCAGTCTCGGCTTTATTGACAACAACCGACCATTGCCCAAGTGCTGCGTTGTATGCGAGCCAGCTATCGCAGCAGGACATGATCCGATCAAGATTGCTCAGTACCGTTTGCCCTGCATCTAAGACTCCATTGAAGCGATAGCGCGGTTGCGTTGCTGGAGTGCCAACGTAATTGTCAAACGTAATGACTTCATCCGCGTATGCATTCAATAGTGTCCGCGCAGCAGAATCCACAAATGCTGTATCAACCGCTCCACCGTATTGCGGATTGGTGATGTAGTCATACCAAACATCCCCCGGTTTTGCGACGCCAGTTCCATTCAAATAGTGGCTTGCATGGAACGTGATTGGGGACAGGCTTGATGTTCCTTTGCCTTGGTTGTATGTCAGACGCACAATGGCAAACGCCAGTCCATTCATCCTGCGTCCGGTTGAGGGCCAGCGAAGATCAGCAGTAATGTCGCTGCCGCCCATTACATCCCACGGATAAGATGTGGTGTTAAGACGCGAGATTATTCCATTTTGATCTGCGGTGTAGAGGTAAATCTCAAGCGGCTGATTGACCGTGTTGTCACGGATATTGGTGTCGATGTTTCCAGCCTCGTCTGACAGTGCTTTAACGGCAACTCCATAATTTAAATATTTCAGAATAAATCTTGCCCCGGTTCCTGCTCCACCAGTCACAGACACAGGGTTGTCAGGGTTTTCTGTATACGATCCTACGGTCGAAATCTGGACAGAGACAATCTGCCCTCCTGATACTTCTGTGACCGTCAGTTGTGCTGCTGTCGTTGCCGTTCCACCGCTAACAGTTAGGACGTTTCCAACCACATACCCAGATCCACCGTTTGATACGGTGGCACCAATAACGTAGCCAGACCCAGAGAACGTCACTAATCGTTCCCCATAGTAGAACTTACTCTGATCAAATGAGAACAGTCCATTGGAGCTGATTGAAGAGACAGCCAAGACGTAGTACATCACCTTCTGATCTTCGCTCAGAACAGCATCGACAAACGTGCCGCCGAGATACGCATCTCCATATACAACGGGGATGGCGTTGACGCTTGATGGTGGGACTTGCTCACGCACCCCCATGTCTTGCGGTTTATCACCTTTGGGGGCAAACACCCGCGTAATAATTGAGGAAACGGCAAAGTTGATGGCGAACGCCGCAATCGTTAATGCAGTTGATGCAGCAACCGCAGAAAGTGTGACGCCAGCAAGTTGTGCAACGATGAGGGTTCCGACCATGTTTTACTCTCTTACAAACGCACATCCGATTGGTTCGTAACCGCGCTTCTGATATCCGATTTGCGGCCCACTTGCAGAACTGCTTGTTACAACAAAGTCCACTTTGCCACTTGTTAGCATCTCACCGGCTATATCATCAAAGGTTTTCCACAATCTGCCGCCGACCGTTCCGCTTCTGTGATCAGGTTCAACCCACCACAGAAGTTCGTGAAGCTCTCGCACCGTTGGCGACCACACATTACGCTGGCGAACCGCAATCAATGCACCGCGCATATAGTTGTCGATCAGGATGAACCCTCGCCCAACGATGATCCCAAGCAGCAATTCTTCCACGTACTTGGGATCATGATTCTCTTGCTTTCTAAGAGTCTTAATTGGATTCTCAAAAGCATAAGCCTCCACGATCTCAAGCAGTCTTGGAATATCGTATCTTGTCGCTTGTCTGATCATTAGGGAGCGCCACCAATATCGACTTCCTGCGTTGCATCAGATGATTGCGTCTGTTTTTTGGGTGGTCTGCCAAAGTCAAAGTAGGTGTTAGCAATTGTGTTCACGCGATCCATGCTGGTATCTCCAGCATAGAAAACTTGCCAGCTACTAGGATTGGTTTTGATGCCTGACAGACGGTTCTCCAAAACTCGACGCATTGAAGAGCAAGAGATCGAGCAAGTTGCTATTCGTGTCCGCATCTGAGTGTTGAAGTTCTCAGAAATAGACACGCTGTTGATGATCCCCTGATAACGCTTAAAGAACTGCTGCGACGGAGAAGTGATAATTTGATTATCAGAGTCAAGAAACCCGCGCCACACTTCGACTAGCGACCCCTTGATGTCGTTTCCAAGGATGATTGAAATATTTGCTGAATCAATCCCTGTTAGCGAGATCGTCATGTCATCGCTAGTGGATCGCATATCTCGCTGGACATCTCCAACCGTAAGCAATGCGCCAAGATTTGAAAATGTGATCCCATCAACCGTGACCGGACTAGCTGCGTTGCAGAAGGTATAAACGTCCTCTGTCAGTCCAACCGTTAGACGGACGAACTCAGCATGGCGAATCTGCGGATTGCTGACTGCTGCTATCGTGGTCATGTGATGTACTCTCTAAAAACAAACGCTCCGTCCCAATTGACGAATGCGCCATTGGTCATTGGGGTCAGCGTATAGATTGGACAGCTTTCTGCAACTACTGTGAATGTACAGTCATTTCCAACGTCAACCGTAGCGCCCGAAGTTGGACTTCCTATCAATGGTCGATGAATTGGAACATTGACCGTTCCTGTATCACGCAGAACGTCTGCCGTCACTTTGTAAGTAAATCCAGCAATCATGCAGAAATCACCAGCGCGGAATGCATAACCAGTTCCGCTTCCAACATTCATCGACAAAGTTTGAGTGTTTGGTGTCGGGGTTGACGCCAACGTAAATGATGGAGACAAAACATCGCCTTGATATTCGGTAAACCACGCAAGGTTTGAGCTATCAAAGATGATCGTTTCCGGTAGCTGCCGATCCTTGTTGTCAATCGTCTGAATGATCTCCCGAGCGTCGGGGTAGTAAAGATAATTGTGCGGCACTACCGTAAAGACCCACGGCACAGAGGTCAGATACTGCGCCACGGTGATGTAGCCGGATCGCGCAACCTGCTGACCAACCATGCGACGGTTGTTCACCGTCATGGACTGCTGTATCTCAAAAATTGTTTGAAATGACATTACGCTCTCCCGCCATTAGTAGCGAGGCTTTTGTTCGCATAGGCATTTGCTGCCCAGATTGCATTTGCACTACCAAGCAATCGCTCCTCAAAGCTCTTAACGTCAATTGCCTGAATATTGTAGTTGGTCACGTTGGTTGTCGTTCCCATGCCGCCTAACTTGTTGTTTGGAACTACCGTTCCAGCAGAGCTAGGCATAAATAACTCAGGCCCACGCTCCCCAACAAGATAAGGAGTGTTTGCGGAGGCTGGCCCACCTTCTGCAAGCGGTGCCATGCCTGACATCAGAGCAATGGACTCTGGGCTTGCAAATGAAAAAAGATTTCTTGCTGTTCTGAACAATGCATTCGCTTGCGCGGTCATCTGAATCCGAATCAAATCTTGGATGATGCTGCGAGCAAAGTCCTTGAACGATAGCTTTCCTGTCTGCACAAAGTTAGAGATTGCGCGACTCATGTTGTCGGTGATGGAAGAGAAAGCAGACTCCGCAACCTTTCCGTAGTTCTCAGCACCTCTTGCAAACTCCCGCCACGCCTTTTCCCAACCATCGGTGAAGTTCTTGATCTCTTGTTCGTTTAAGCGAATACGTTCAAGGGAAAGCTCTCCCTGCCGGATAATGGACTTTTCCGCTATCTCCAACCGCTCGTATTCAAGTTGCCGCTCTTCCGGTGCCATTGCCGACGCAAAGATTCGTTGCCTTTCTTGTTCAATGAGCGTTAAACGTCCTTGAATGTTTAGCAACTCTTTTGCTCGTTCAATCTCTGACTCGCTCATGTTGCGGCTATCAAGCTCAATCAAAAACCCGCTTTCAATTAGCTTGTTTCTTTCTTCGATGAATTGATTCTCTTGTTTGAATCCAGCAAGAGCAGAATCTCTTTGAGCTTTAATTAAAGTGTTTCGTTGATTTCTTTCCTCAAGTGCTTTTTGAGCATCAACCTCGTACTTGGCGTTTATTTGCGCTTGTAACTCTAAAGATTTAGATTCTTTATTTAATTGTTGATCTCTGTCATAAATTGCTTTTCTTATATCTTCTTGGTACTTTAATTGACTTTCTGCTAATTTCAATTCATTTTGAGAACCGTCTAAATATTGCAATTGCAATTTATTTCGATCTCTAGCAAATTCCATTAAATCTTTTTGATAAATTATTTGCAATCGCATTGCTTTTACTGCAAAGCTTTCATCAACACCATTGCCGCCACCACCGCCTGTTTGTCCTTGTAGCGGGGGTCCAGTAATGATCCCAGAGAAAGATGCTCCTTCACCTTTGTCGCTTTCCAGTGCCCTTAGTGTCGCAATATATGCGCCGATTGCTGCAATGCCAGTAACCGCACCTTTAATTCCGCTTGCGCCAGAGATTGCAACACTCAGCGCAACACCCTCTTTCAATGCGACATTAAGTGCCTTGAATGCGGCAACCAGTCGGAAGATGCCGTTGACAACCAACGCAGACCCAAGCGCAACCATTGCTGCCTTGAACTGTTCGACAGAAATAATTCCCTTCGTTGTGAACGGGGCAAATAGATCAGCAAACGCAAGCTGAAGGTTTTTGAATGTCAACGCCAGCGCATCGCCCATGTCATCCCACTTTTTTAGAGATGCAGCATGACGTTCAAATTCTGCCGTGGACTTTGAAAGTGTATCGGTAACTTCTTGCAGGTTCTTTCCAAGACCTGCTTTCCCAAGAAGTTCGCGGATCGCTTTGACTCGCTCAAACGTATTCCCAATATTGTTCAAGCCTTCATAGACACGCTTCAAAAGCTGATCCGGCGTTGATTCTTTTAGTTCTTTGAATGAGATTCCTAGTTCTTCAAATTGCGCGATAACAGCATCGTTGCCTTCCTGCGCGGAAGAAATGCGGGTAAACAGCGTTCCAAGAATCGTGTTTGCATCCTCTGCCTTTCCTCCAGCAAGCATGATTGCTTTTTGAAACTGAAGGACGCGACCAACGCTCAGGTCATAGGCATCTGCAAGATCATTGACCTGTCCCGCCATTTCCATGATGGCATGGGACATTGCCGTTACCCCGGCAACGCTTAGTCCTGCTGCACCACCAAGGTTTCTAAAAAGGTTTTGAAGTTTCGACAGGTCAACGCCGAGATTGCTCATCGCGGCTTGCAAATCTTTTGCCTGTTTCTTTGCCTTCTCGGTTGCCTTGTCCCACTCCATTGTGACAAGGCCCAACTTGACGGTTAGCGAGCCGATGACTGCCATGACTATTCCTTCTTGTTCTTAGCTGCGACTTTCTGAATGGCTTCCCATACAGACCATCCGAGTCTTGATTCAACCCGAGCAATGTTTAATTCTAGTGCGGGACGCATGAAAGGGGTTGCTGCGTTATGAGAATTTCCAAACTCTTGAGCAACAGGAGCAGGGGACTTCTTTGACCATGTTGCTCGCAGCTTGCCCTTTTGGTTGACGGTGTACTTCAAAACAGAGTCCGACCTAATCGGGCTGGCAGTCACCCGAGCAAGATACGCCTCGCCAGCGTAGCGCCTC
>Ga0222713_10004665_pt1 | contig 13639 bp, 10 predicted proteins | sample C33_649DmetaG_FD_165061 | JGI IMG/M metagenome (GOLD analysis project Ga0222713, IMG submission 165061) | Estuarine water microbial communities from San Francisco Bay, California, United States - C33_649D | ecosystem: Environmental > Aquatic > Marine > Unclassified | place: USA: California...
CTATTAATACGTCGCAGTGGCTTGTTGCTTTTTGTTGCGAAATAGCATTGACCACGAGCCTCAGGCTAGAGTTCTCGGCGATGAGTCGCTTATGTGAAGGTCGAGTAGTAATTGTCACTGGTTCAGGCCGCGGAATTGGTCGCGAGCATGCTTTAAGCCTCGCCAAGCATGGGGCATTTGTTGTCGTCAACGATCTCGGCGCGGGCGTCGATGGCAAAGGCGGCGACGAATCACCAGCACAACAAGTTGTCAATGAAATTGAAGCGATGGGCGGCAAAGCGATTGCCAACGGCGACGATATTTCATCATGGGATGGTGCTGAGCGTTTGATCAAGACCGCCGTAGAAACTTTTGGCGATTTGCATGCTGTGGTCAACAACGCCGGCATTTTGCGTGACCGAATGTTGGCCAATATGAGCGAAGAAGAATGGGACGCCGTAATCAAAGTGCACCTCAAAGGCACTTTTGCGCCATCGCGACACGCGGCGGCTTATTGGCGAGACCAAAGCAAAGCGGGCAAGCCAGTTGACGGTCGAATCATCAACACATCTTCTGTATCGGGCATTTATGGCAACGTGGGTCAAACAAATTATGGTGCGGCAAAGGCCGGCATTGCTGCGTTCACAACAATTGCATCACTTGAACTAGCGCGATACGGCGTGACTGTGAATGCGGTCGCGCCAGTTGCGTTGACGCGAATGACAGAAAATCTCGGACCTGCACCAGAGACAGAGGCTGAGCGTGAACAACGTTCGCCAAAGTGGATTGCGCCAATCGTGACTTGGTTGGCTTCAACTGAATCGGCTGGCATAACTGGGCGAGTGTTTGAAGCCAGTGGTGATGTTTTGGCAATCGCTGAAGGTTGGCACCGTGGGCCGACACATAAGCCAGTTGATGACCCAACTAAACTTGGGCCAGTTGTTGAAGAGATGATGTCTAAGGCTCGGTTGAATGCGGGCATGGACGGCCGTGACGGCACTTGGCCGCAGCCGCAAAAGAAATAATTTAAAAAAGTTTTAAATCGTCAGTTTTTTTGCCGCGAAGTTCGTCGTAGTCAACTTCGCACCAACCGATGTCTCGACTTTCGGCAAGCACGCGTGCTTGCGGCTTGATTGATTGGGCGACAAATATGCCGCGAATTTTGCCGAGCGCCGAGTCAGCGTGCAGGCAATCGATATAACGCGTGAGTTGTTCGACCCCGTCGATCTCACCACGACGCTTAATCTCAATAGCCACGGTCTGACCCGCAGCATCGCGACACAGTAAATCAACTGGCCCAACTGCGGTCGGATATTCGCGGCGAATCAGAGTTAAACCAGGTTCGATTGTTTCGGGCATTGCAGCAAGCAAAACTTGCAAGTCGGCTTCAACACCATCTTTGGTCAGACCAGGGTCTTGGCCAAGTGCATGTGAAACATCGGAGAAAACTTGATGCAGTTGAATCGTCAGAGTTTCGCCTTTCGGATTGCGAACAATCAAGCGGTCTGCGAGTTCTTCGAATGTGTTCGGCGCGTTCATCCAATTGAGTGGTTTGTAGGCACCACCGTCAGCGTGAATCGCCACGCAACCGTCGGCTTTAATCATTATTAGTCGCGTCGCCTCGGGCAATGAAGCTGCGAGTCGACCTTCATATGTGACACTGCAAGATGCGATGACGACACGCATAGCGAGAATCTATTTTTTGTGACCGAGTGCGACGAGAACAGGCTCGGCAAGTTCGGGTCGACAGATGATCAAATCAGGAAGCCAAGTGTCTTCGTCGTTATATATAAGAGGTGAACCGTCAACGCGGCTTGTGTGCAAGCCAGCGGCCCGAGCGACTGCGACAGGTGCTGCAGAGTCCCATTGGTGTTGGCCACCGGTGTGAAGATAAATGTCGCATTCGCCGAGCACAACTGACATTGCCTTTGCGCCAGCAGAACCGAGTCGCATTGCGTCGCAGTTCAAAGCCTCGGCGACGATGACTGCTTCGCGTGGTGTTCGCGTGCGCGAAACGACTAGTCGTGGCGGACCATCGTGTTTTTTTGGTGGCGCCGGTGGCGGGTTTGTGCTCAGAGTCATTTCGATCGCAGGCAAGCTGACTGCTGCGGCAACAAGCGACCCGTGATTACTGTCGCGTTGCCATAAAGCGACATGAACTGCCCAGTCGTTGCGATCTGGTTCGCTGAATTCTTGTGTTCCATCAAGTGGATCAATGATCCAAACTCGTTCGGCATTCAGTCGTTTCGAGGTGTCGAGTGCTTCTTCGCTGAGAACCGCATCATCAGGGCGAAACTCGCGCAACTGCGACATCAAATATTCTTGTGCCATTGCATCGCCTGCATCTTTTAAATCCCAGCCCCAAACGCCTTGCTCGACAAGTGCAGCGCGCAACTCGACCAGTCGTTTGCCGGTTTGGGTTGCTAAGTGTGTAGCGAATTCGTGGTCATTGAGATTGTTCAAGATTTTCGCCCAGTTATCTCGGCCTAGTTGTTTCGACTAGTTGTTTTGCCTAGTTGTGTTGCAAGACGGACAAGTTCGCGAAGTTCGTTTTCGTCAGCGCCAGACTTTGCAAGTGATGCAATTTTGAGTTCAAGTCGCTCGGCTGCGGCTTCATCGAAAACGTCTGGGCGTGTTGTGTTTGAACTGATCGTTGCGACCAATAAGACGAGTGCAGAAATTGCGGTCGTGCCGCCGATCGTATTGACGAGCCCGACATTGTTGCCTGCAATCGAAGTGATGATCATGCCGGCGATGCCCGTAACGAAAACAAAGGAACAAAGGATGCGAATATTGCGCAAGGCAAGTGACGAATTTCGCGATGAGGTAGTCATGTTGTTATTTTCGCGAGAGCGGTTTGTATTTAATTCGCTTGGGTTGATCAGCTGAGATGCCGAGTTCTTTCTTGCGCCACGCCTCGTAGTCGGTGAAGTTGCCCTCGAACCAACGAACTTGGCTGTCGCCTTCGAAGGCCAAAACGTGTGTCGCAATTCGGTCTAAAAACCAGCGGTCGTGACTGATTACGACGACACAACCAGGAAAGCTTTCGAGCGATGTCTCGAGTGCGCGTAGCGTGTCGATGTCGAGATCGTTTGTTGGTTCGTCGAGCAACAAGACATTGCCAGCATTTTTAAGAAGTTTGGCCAGATGCACTCGGTTTCGTTCACCGCCAGAAAGATCGCCTACGCGCTTTTGTTGGTCGCTGCCTTTGAAGTTGAAACTTGCGACATAAGCACGCCCGTTGATCTCGCGGTTGCCAACTTTCATGACTTCGATGCCATCTGTGATTTCTTGGTAAACCGAACTGTCGGCGTTGAGAGTGTCGCGACTTTGGTCGACATAACTGAGAGCAACTGTGTCGCCGACGGTGATTGAACCTGAGTCTGGTTTCTCTTGCCCCGTGATCATTCGGAACAAAGTTGTTTTACCCGCGCCGTTCGCACCGATAATGCCGACGATGCCAGCAGGCGGCAGATTGAAAGTGAGATCTTCGATCAGCAAACGATCGCCGTAACCCTTTGACAAGTTTTTTACTTGGATAACGACATCACCAAGTCGTGGGCCTGGCGGAATTGCGATTTCAAGTTTGTTGTCGCCGCGTTCTGCTGCTTGTGCTTCGGCATGCAATTTGTCGTATGCAGCGAGACGAGCCTTGCCTTTTGATTGACGAGCCTTCGGTGCCATACGTACCCATTCGAGTTCGCGCGCCAAAGTGCGCTTGCGAGACTCGTTGGCTTTTTCTTCGCGGCCGAGGCGCTCTTGTTTTTGTTCGAGCCAACTTGAATAGTTGCCCTCAAACGGAATGCCCTTGCCTCGATCGAGCTCAAGAATCCATTTGGCGACATTGTCTAAGAAATATCTATCGTGTGTGATCGCTACGACAGTGCCCGAATAATCTTGCAAAAATCTTTCAAGCCAGTCGACACTTTCTGCGTCAAGGTGGTTTGTCGGTTCGTCTAGCAACAACAAGTCAGGTCGGCTGAGCAACAATCTGCAGAGCGCGACACGTCGGCGTTCGCCACCCGAGAGTTTGGTGACATCGCTTTCGTTGGGCGGGCAACGAAGTGCATCCATTGCGATTTCGACGTTTCGCTCAAGGCTCCATGCATCGACAGCATTTATTTTTGACTCGAGTTGTGCCTGCAGTGCGCCGACTTTGTCGAAGTCAGCGTCGGGTTCGCCCCACATCGCTGTAACTTTTTCGTATTCTGCGAGAAGATCACGAATCGGCGCAACGCCATCCATCACATTTTCTAAAACGTTTTTCGCAGCATCGAGTTTCGGTTCTTGCTCGAGCAAGCCGACAGAGAAACCCGGGGTAAGTCGCGCTTCACCGGTGAAACCATCGTCGACACCGGCCATGATCTTGAGCAGACTCGACTTGCCGCTGCCGTTCGAACCTAGGACGCCGATCTTGGCGCCGGGGTAGAACGAGAGTGAAATGTTCTCGAGCACAGTTCGGTCTGGTGGGTAGAACCGGGCGAGTTTGTAACACGTGTATATAAATTCGGCAGCCATTAGCCGTCTAATCTAGTTGCAATTCAGTTAAACCCTTTTGTCGATGGGGTCGTGCTAAATTGGGCGTGAGTTCGATTCATAATTTTTTAACGACACCGAAAGAGGTCAAAATGCAATTATTCGATCAAGCGTATATCGGAGATTTTTTGCTCCGTTACTTGCACGTTCTCGTAGGCATCACCTGGATCGGTTTGCTGTATTACTTCAATCTCGTGCAAGTACCGGCTCTTGCCGCTTACGGTGACGAAGGCAAAGCACGAATGATCACTCTCGACAAAGTTGCGCGGCGTGCGCTGTGGTGGTTTCGTTGGGCCGCAATTGCAACACTCGGCACGGGTTTATTGATCACAGGCATTATCGAAAATTATTGGTCGCGCAGTGGTGACGCTCATAAGTACACAATCTCGATCGGTATGACACTCGGAACTTTGATGGCGGCCAATGTCTGGATGATCATCTGGAAGAACCAGAAAGTTGTTTTGGCGAACGCAGTCAATGTGATCGGTGGCGCTGCCGCTGACCCGGCTGCCGCTGGCGCAGGTCGCAAGGCTCTGCTCGCATCTCGTGCGAACTTCATTTTTTCGTTCTCAATGCTTTGGTTCATGGTCGGATCTGCACACTTTTACCCCGCAGCGTTTCCAAATGCGACATCAAGCAACGCAATGACACTTTTGATCATCGCTCTGGTGTTGACTGCAATTTTGCAAATCAACGCTCTCGGACTTCTGGGTGGCACTGCAGCGACAAACAAACTTTTGTGGCCATTTGAGTCGCACAAGAATGCGATGATAACTGGCGGTATCTTGTGGCTCATTCTCTGGGTTGCGTCAGAGGTGCTTCTTAAATAGCCATCGTTACGATGTAACTGATGGTTGATCAGTCGAATACTGAGGACTTTGGTGCGAACTCCTGGCTAGTCGAGGAGATGTACGAGCGCTATCGCGACGAGCCTGAAACTTTGTCGCCAGCGTGGCGAGAATTTTTCAGTGACTACAAGCCGGTTGGTTCACCCAAGGCTGACCCAACCGGAGAATTGATCAGGCCAAGTTTTAGCGAGCCGCTTGACTACGTGCTTGAAAGCGTCTCAACACCGGCAGTTGCTGCGACGAAGTTGAAACCAAAAACCGAGAGCAATGTCTCGGGCAACGGCAAGTCGGCGATCAAAGCGCCGATCTCGCCTGAAGCGCCGCCGCGAGCACCGCGACCGATGGCAACTTTTGCGCCAGTCGCTCAAACGCCATTAGAAGTCGTCGAACCAGAGCCGTTGCGTGGTGTGTCGTCAGTAATTGCGACGAATATGGAAGCGAGCCTTGCTGTGCCGACGGCGACGAGTGTTCGTCAAGTGCCGGCAAAACTCTTAGAAGTTAATCGCAAAGTTATAAACGGTTATCGCGAAAGAAGCGGCGAAAGCAAAATTAGTTTTACTCATCTAATTGGATACGCAATCGTACGCGCGATCGCAGATGCGGTGCCGAACATGAAGCACGTCTATTCGGTCGATGAACAAGGCAAGCCGCAGATCAAAAAGTTCAATCGTGTAAATATGGGTTTGGCTGTTGATGTTGACAAAGGCAAGGGTCAGCGCAGTTTGGTTGTTCCGGTTTTGCGCAACGCCGACACACTTGACTTTGCAGGTTTCTTGCTGACCTACGAAGACATCATCCGTAAAGTGCGGGCAAACAAATTGACGCTCGACGATTTTCAGGGGGCAAATGTCAGTTTGACAAACCCTGGCACGATTGGCACGCAGATGTCGGTGCCACGGTTGATGGCTGGTCAAGGTTTGATTGTCGGCGTCGGCACGATTGATTATCCGGCTGAGTTTCAAGGCAGCGATGAGCGTGCGCTCGGCCGACTTGGTGTCTCGAAAGTTGTGACGATTACTAGCACTTACGACCATCGCATTATTCAAGGAGCCGAAAGCGGCATGTTCTTGAAGTATGTACACGAGTTGTTGACTGGCGAGCACAACTTCTATGCCGATGTGTTCAGTAGTTTGGGTGTGCCTTATGAGTCGGTGAAGTGGCGCGACGACTCGAATTCACTTGATAGCGAAGATGCATTGCTCGAAAAGCAAATGCAGATTGCGACTTTGATTCGTGTGCATCGAGTGCGTGGTCACTTGATTGCCGACCTCGACCCGTTGCACTGGCGAGCGCCTCGAATGCCACGCGAACTTGACCCTGCAACATATGGTCTGACAGTTTGGGACTTGGACCGTGAATTTTTAACGGGTGGTGTTGGCGGCGTGAGTCGTTCGACATTGGGTGAGTTGTTGGGTGTGTTGCGCGATGCGTATTGCCGCACGATCGGTGTCGAATACATGCATATTCAAAACACCGACGAACAGCGCTGGATTCAAGAGCATTTTGAAGGTGTCAAGCGCAATGACTTCGAGGTTGACAAAATTCGTGTACTCGAGCGATTAAACGCAGCTGAAGCATTCGAGCGATTTTTGTCGACCAAATATGTTGGCACCAAACGTTTTGGTCTAGAAGGTGCCGAATCGGCAATTCCGATTCTCGACAAGATTTTAAATCTCGCTGCCGACGCCAAGATGGACGGCACCGTAATCGGCATGGCTCACCGTGGTCGACTAAATGTTTTAGCCAATGTTGTCGGCAAAGAGTACGACCAAATCTTTCAAGAGTTCGAAGGATATGTTGACCCGTCGTCGGTGCAAGGTTCGGGCGATGTTAAATATCACCTTGGCGCAATTGGCGAGTTCGTCGCGCAGAGTGGCTCAAAAGTACATGTTGAGTTGGTTTCGAACCCGAGTCACTTAGAAACTGTCAACCCTGTTGTGCTCGGCACGGTGCGCGCGATGCAAGATCAAATCGAGCCACCACTTGCGTACAGTGTTTTGCCTTTGGCAATTCACGGTGATGCTGCATTTGCCGGTCAGGGTGTTGTCGCTGAATGCTTGGCGATGAGCGACACATCGGGTTATCGCGTCGGCGGAACTATCCATTTAATTATTGACAACCAAATTGGTTTTACGACTTCTCCTGAATATGCGCGATCGTCGCAATATTGCAGTGATGTCGCCAAGACGGTGCAGGCGCCGATTTTTCATGTCAACGGTGACGACCCAGAAGCTTGTGTGCGAGTTGCGCAATTGGCATTTGAGTATCGACAGAAGTTTCACAAAGATGTCGTAATTGACATGATTTGTTATCGCCGATATGGGCACAACGAGGGTGATGATCCGAGTTACACGCAGCCGTTGATGTACAAGGCGATTGCTGAGCGTCGCAGTGTGCGAAAACTTTATGTCGAAACACTTGTCAAGCGAGGGGACATTTCAGTTGAACAAGCCGAGAAGTCGCTGACCGACTATCAAGCCAAGCTTCAAGGCGCGCTCGAACAGACTCGCGCCAAGACGACTGAAAAAGTGATTGCCGCCAGACCGCCGGCGCCAATCGGCGTGGTGCCGCATATTGAAACTGGTGCGCCGCGCCAAAATTTAGATGCTGTTTTGGCGCAACTAAGCAACTATCCAGATGATTTCATGGTGCATCCGAAATTGTTACGTCAGTTTGAAGCGCGAGATGCGACGGTTGCCAACGAAGGCGAAGTTGATTGGGCTACCGCTGAGGCTTTGGCGATTGGCAGTTTGGTACTCGAAGGCACATCTGTTCGCCTTGCAGGCCAAGACTCACGTCGCGGAACATTTAGTCATCGTCACTCGACATTGGTCGATTACTTGAATGAAACTCGGTGGGTGCCGTTGGCACAAATACCAGGTGCGGCTGGTCGGTTCTGGGTTTACGACTCGCTGTTGAGTGAATATGCGGCTCTCGGTTTCGAATATGGATACGCGCATGCGAATCAAAAAGCACTCGTGATGTGGGAGGCGCAGTTCGGTGACTTCGTCAATGGCGCTCAGATAATCATCGATCAATATTTGGTTGCCGCCGAAGACAAATGGCAGCAACGCAACGGACTCGTTTTGTTATTGCCGCACGGCTACGAAGGTCAAGGCCCCGAACACTCATCGGCTCGAATTGAGCGCTTTTTGCAGTTGTGCGCCGAAGACAACATACAAGTTTGCAACCCGACGACCTCTGCTCAGTACTTTCACTTGCTGCGTCGCCAAGTGAAGCAAGATCACCTCAAGCCCTTGGTAATTTTCTCACCGAAGCAACCTTTGCGCATGAAGCAGAGTCGTTCAACACTGAATAGTTTGAGCACTGGAAGTTTCAGTGAAATTCTTGACGACCCGACGATTTCGAACGCCGATGAGATTTCACGCGTAATTTTCTGCAGTGGCAAAGTTGCATGGGATGCATTTGCTGAGCGAGACAAACGTGGCGCTAAGTATGCGATTGTTCGGCTCGAACAGCTTTATCCATTTCCGATTGAGCAAATCAGGCAAATCTTGGCGAAATACAAGAACGCCAAAGAACTTGTTTGGTTACAAGAAGAACCTGAAAACATGGGTCCAAGATATTTTGTCGATGACCGAATTTGGTCTTTGAAACAAGAGGGCTACAAATTGCACCATGTGGCTCGAGTTGAGTCGGGTAGTCCGGCAACCGGCTCGAAGACAATTCACGATCAAGAACTTGACGACTTAATGGCGCAAACATTCGCTAACTGGTAACTAGTTAGTGGTGGTTGAATGAGAGGGTGATTAAACCCTTCTCGCACGTCGTTGTTGACGGCTCGAATCTTGCGACAGAGGGTCGAACCGAGCCAAGCCTCAAACAATTAAATGAAGCCGTATTGGCCTTTATGAAAGAGTTTCCGGGCACGAAAGTAACAGTGGTCGTCGATGCAACATTTGGCCATCGAGTTGATCGCCGTGAGCGTGCCGAATTCGACGAAGCGATTAACAACAATGAACTTGTGGCACCCCCGGCTGGCGCCGTTGGCCGTGGCGATGGTTTCGTCTTGACGATTGCCGACAAAGTTAAAGCAAGCGTTTTATCTAACGATAGTTATCAAGAATTTCACGATCAATATAAATGGTTGTTCGACGAAGGGCGATTGATCGGTGGCAAGCCAGTGCCGAATGTCGGCTGGGTATTTATTCAGCGACTGCCGGTACGCAAGCAGGCGGGTCGTGAAACGGCTGCGACTCTGCGCCGAGCAAAATCGACTCGCGCTGTGATGCGGCCGATGCCCGTGCCGAAATCACCACCACCTAGTTCGCGTGCGGTAGCAACGGCAGTTAAATCTCAGGCGACGAGTGCCAAGGCTGGCGCTGCGACGAAATCTGCACAGCCACCGAAACTTAACGATCTCACGACATTTTTAAACTTCGTCGAAAAAAATCCGATTGGCACAAAAGCAAAAGGCTCAGTCGACAGTTATGCGTCGCACGGCGTCTACGTGAAGATTGGTGAAGTTTCGGGTTACTTGCCGATGCGATTGATGGCTAATCCGACACCGCGAAGTGCTCGCGAGCATGTGAAACTTGGGGCGGCGCTGAATTTGGTCGTTGTTGGTTACACGCCATCGCGCCGAAGCGTCGAGTTGGCGGTTTCAGGCATGGAGACTTTGGCGCAAAAGACTGTTGCCAAGTCGGCAAGTGGGCGCACTGCCAAGAGTGCGTCGCCGCGAGCAGCGATCAGCAAAAAAGCCAAGCGACGACCGCAGCACCCTAAATCGGCTGCCAAGAAAAATCTGCCGAGTAAGAAGCGTTAATCAGTTTTTGAGTACGGTGTTGTCGTGCTGATTGCGACTTGGAACGTAAATTCACTCAAGGCCCGACTTGATCGCGTGACCCAGTGGGTGACAGAGAATCAACCAGATGTGCTGTGCATGCAAGAGACCAAGATGAAAGATGAAGTGTTTCCGGCATTGACGTTCGCCGAGATGGGTTACGAGTCGGCACATTTTGGGCAAGGTCAATGGAATGGCGTGGCGATTATTTCGAAAGTTGGCTTGACCGATGTGGTGAACAACTTTGCCAAACCGATCGAGCCAGACCATGAAGCACGAATAATTTCAGCGACCTGTGGTGGGGTGAAGGTTGTTTGTGTTTACGTGCCCAATGGTCGGGCACTCGAGGATGATCACTACAAATACAAACTTGGATGGATGAAGAAATTGCGACAGCACGCTGATGCGATCGCCAAGCCAAACGACCGCCTCGTAATTGGTGGAGACTTCAACATCGCACCAACTGATGAAGACGTTTGGGATGTGACCAAGTTTGAAGGCGCAACCCATGTCAGTGCACCAGAGCGCAAAGTATTTGCCGAACTTTGCGATTGGGGATTAACCGATGCGTTTCGTGAACTACACCCAGAGCCAAAAGTTTTCTCGTGGTGGGATTATCGAAATGGAAGTTTTCACAAAGGCGAAGGAATGCGAATTGATTTTCTGCTCGCCACAAAGTCTCTAATGAGCGACGTCGAGGCGTCGAGCATTGATCGCAACGCCCGCAAAGGCGAGAAGCCCAGCGACCATGTGCCAGTGACGATTACGTTAAAAAAGTAGCGCAATGTCTTTGAATGAAACTTCTGATGGGGCAGTGCCGAAGTACGAGAGTGCTTTCAAGGGGTTTCATGTTCGAACTCAGCAGCATTCGCCGACAGATGCAAAGCGAATCGAAATCGCTCAAGAGTTGCGCGCGGCGACAGATGAATTGCTTGCAACTTCGGCATCGCTCGAAGAGTTAGAAGAGACTCGCAAGATGATTAACCAGGCTGTCACGAGATTGCAGTCGCGCCCGCACACACATGAGTACACGGGGCCCGCCGAGGGTTCGCTGGCGCCGATGAATAGTTTTCTCGATCGCAGCCCAATCATTGGCGGTATTAATCCGCTAAGTGTGCCGATGCAGATGAGTATCGACGGCGACGGTGGCAAAGATTCGATTGTTGTAGGTCATGCGACATTTGCTGCTGCATACGAAGGCCCACCAGGTTGTGTTCATGGCGGATTTATTGCGGCCTATTTTGACGAAGTTTTAGGTATGGCGCAGTCGCTTAGTGGCAACCCCGGCATGACCGTGAACCTGACAGTTGATTATCGCTCACCGACACCACTTTTGAAGCCTGTTGTCTTTCGCGGCTGGGTGGCTTCGGTTGAAGGTCGCAAAATTAGTGTGGCAGGCACTCTGCATCACGGCGAAACACTTTGCGCCGAAGCAAAAGGTTTGTTCGTGTCGATGCGTCCCGAGGTGTTTCAGAGATTGTTAGAGATTCGTCAGTCGCAATCAGGCTGAAATTATTTGAGAGTTTGAAGCGCGAGGCGCGACTCGGCTTGCGCCACAATTAACAAAACATCAGGACCGATTTTTTGGGCGGTAATCGTGCCGACAATTTCGGCGAGTTGTGCCGTGGTCTTTGGCAGTTGTTTTGCGATTTCACGAAGATCTTCGTCGTAAATGATTGATGTGACTGGTTGCTTGATGACACTCGCGCGTTTGCTGCGCCAAGTGCGAAGTTCGTCTTCGAGTGAGGGTGTTGTCGATTTTTTTGGTTTCGTTCTGGCGACAAATTGCGGTTCGGGTTTTAGGGCCGGCTCGCTGACAATATTGGCGAGCAGGTTGCTTTGCCCTGCTGTGCGACCTTTGCGTGATTCGCACCAAGTGACAAAAAGTTGTTGCGAAGCGCGAGTGAGTGCGACATACGCCAGGCGAATCTCCTCATCTCGTTGGTCTTGAGTGATCGCCGAACTATGAGGCATCAAGCCAACCTCGGCGCCTGCAACGACGACGCACTGCCATTCGCGACCCTTGGCCGAGTGAAAAGTGAGAACTTCAACGCCCTCGGTGCTGCGGTGCTCTGCCGAAGTCGCTCGCATCCATGAGGTGAAAGTGCGACCGTCGACGTTGCCCGGGTGATCGAGTTTGAGAAACACTTGAACTTGTTCGGCGACCCAGCGCTGAACTTCAGAATCTGACTCAGTGAGCACGTCGGTTACCCATGTGGCGAGTTCGTTGCGGTTCGTGCTTTGCGAAGCGTCGGCGATTGCTGAGTTCAGTTCTTTCGATGGACGAGTGGTGCGAACTGGAATGTTGTTTTTAACAAGAGCATCGACGATCAACTCAACTTGAATATTGGTGCGCACCAGAACTGCGGCCGACTGCCATGGGTTTTCGCCGCCGGTGTTTGCGTATTGCCATAAGCAGTTGACAATGCCTTGAGCCTCTGCGTCTGCATCGGCGTAACCGCGCAGAATAACTGGTTGTGAGGTCGGTTTGATTGCGCGCACATCGATTTGTGGGTCGACGAGTTTTGCAACAGTCGTGGCCGCATTCAAAATTTCGGGTGTGCAGCGATAATTGTTTGGTAGTCGCAAGACAGTTGTGCCACGAATCTTGTCGGGGAGTTCGTCGAAGAGTCGTTTGTCTGAGCCGTTCCATCCGTAGATTGCTTGCATTGGATCGCCGACAATAAAGACGTCAGCGCGTTGCCCACGAATTGCTTCGAAAAGTTCGTATTGCAGAGGGTTCATGTCTTGGGCTTCGTCGACAAAAATATGTCGATAGCGCCAGCGCACTGCTTGGGCGTATGCGTTGTCGAGTCGCATTGCTTCGATTACCCGTGAGATTAAGTCGTCGAGGTCGAGCGTGTTGCGCTGAATTTTAAGCTGTTCGTATTCTTTGTAAATGTTGGCGATCTCGTTGTGCGGTGCAGCCGTGTAGCGACCAAGGCGTTTTGCTGTTTGCGCATAGTTGGCCGGCGAGATCAAACGAGCGTGAGCCCAGTCGACTTCGATCAGCAGTTCGCGAGTGCGAGTAGACATCGGGTGTTCGCGCGCGGCTTGGGCGATTAGTTGTGGGCGATTGTGAATGATCGACGGCATTTGCTTGTGTGTATCGGCGAGGCGCTGTCGCAAAAGTGCAAGTGCAACCGCGTGAAAAGTGCCGACCGTAACCGACTGTGAATCACGCGAAACGCCAAGTGTTTTTAGTCGGCGACGCATTTCGCTTGCGGCCTCGCGCGTAAATGTGATTGCAAGTACGCGTTGCGGATCTGCGGTGCCCTTCGCGATGCGATATGCGATGCGATGAGTGAGCACTCGGGTTTTGCCAGAGCCCGCGCCGGCGTGCAATACGGTTGCTGTTTCGGGGCAGGTGACTGCGGCGCGCTGGTCGGCATCCATGCCATGGAGAAGTTGGTCGGCGTCCACGCCATAACGCTAGGCGGTGGGTGTGGCTGCGAGAAACTAAGTTTGGGGA
>Ga0222713_10004666_pt1 | contig 13638 bp, 20 predicted proteins | sample C33_649DmetaG_FD_165061 | JGI IMG/M metagenome (GOLD analysis project Ga0222713, IMG submission 165061) | Estuarine water microbial communities from San Francisco Bay, California, United States - C33_649D | ecosystem: Environmental > Aquatic > Marine > Unclassified | place: USA: California...
TTCTAAATCAACAACATTTGGATCTACCCACCAGTCTTCGTGGTACTCTCTTACTACCAGCGAGTATCCTAATGAATCTAAAATCTCTCTTTGAGTATCTCTCATTGCAATATTTCTCCAGTACATGTTGGCATCGTGCTCAAATGTAATAACAGTAAATCTGTATTTATTTAGTGGGACAGCAATTAGTCCATGTAAAGATAAGTAGTGATTGCCATCTGGTCTTCCATTAAGTTTATATCCAGAATCGATATCTACCTGTAGATAATCTATTTGATTAGGAAAGTTATTTTCTTCAAAATATTTTATATAATCAAACTTGGTTGCGTCACCAAGTATGCATGGGTTCTTCCTGTTTTCTGTAATTTCTTTATGAAGTTCTGGAACAATCTCAAAAGAAACGCCATTCCAGTCAAATTCAGTTTCTAGCCTGTATGTGTTGCTTCCATTCTTTGAGTGAAATGCTCCAAGTTCTACATAATAACCGCCAGTCTTTTGATCAAGTAGATCTATTACAAACTCTTCTTGTCTGCTTGTTGGCTGAAATTGCATAAATATTCCTTTCAATAGTTGGGCAGTTTTAGTCATACCCAGGACTTTTTGTTAGTTTGAACTATATGAGACTGTATTAATTGTGATCTTTGGAAGAGCGCTCATATACTCTTGAAAAGTGTTGTATGTATTATTTTTTAGATATGTTGCTGCTGAAACTACAGTTGCTCCTGAAGAACCAGCAAGTGGAAATGTTGCGCTAGTTGTCCCTTTTTGAATTTCAAAGGCTCCGAAAGTAGCAATATCAATTCCAGGGTTTGATTTTGACTGCCCATTAGTTGCTTTTTCAAAACCACTTTTAGTGTTATTGAGTGCGCCAACGCCAATTACTCCGCTAACGCATGATGGAAATCCAACAACATCTGCTCTTGCATTGTTGCCTGTAGCAGCAAAAACTGGAACATTTTTGTTATTTAGTAATGCAACTGCATTAACAGTTACCGTGTTCTCTGTGCACCAGGATGGTAGGTTAGTGTTAGATTGGCTAATTGATAAAGCATCAATGCTATATTTTTCTGTATTCTTTGATACCCAGTCAATTGCCTGTACTAAAGATAGTCCATCATTACGATATGTTCCAGAACGAGTAATCTCAACGTATCTGATAAAAACAATCTTAACTGTAGGATCTGCCTTTAGTGCTGCCTTGACCATCCAATCACCGTGGTATGCTGCTGTAGTATTTAAACTTTTTGGCCATACTGACAAGTTTGCTGCTCCTGGACCTTCCATAAAGTTACTTCCATTTGGACAGGTTGGTGTGTGTGTGTTAAAACATACCTCTTGAATTATTTGAGGAAACAGTTTTGAGTCAATCGCTGTATCAATAATTGCCAAAACCTTTTGGTCTTGTGCTTGAACTGGCTGGATTGCTGTGATTACAAGTACTGCTGATAGTAGTGCTAGTAGTGTCTTCTTCATTTTTTCTCCTTATTGTTGTTTATTGTTTGATTTTTAAAACTACTTGGCATGGGTCTCCGCCTTCTTCCCACTCTTGTTGCTCTTCTTCTGTCATGTATGGATCTCCATCATGTGTATTGCAGAACGGTTCCGTTACCCATCCCCGCTCAATTCCATTTTCAAGCCAGATTTCAAACTCGTCAAAGTCTGACTCAATGTTTTGAATGTCCTTTAGGATCTCCTCAAATTCTTCGTTCATATATTAAGTATACTCCTAAGCACTAATGATGTCAACTGGACCAGTACATGATGGATTAAATTTAATTGCAGCGTTCACGGCTTGAATAACTCTATTTCTTGCGTTCTTTTGTTTATCTGTTGCATACAACACGCCATAGGCATACTCTGATCCAGACCCTATGGAAATGTATGGTACTGAGTATTTAGATAGCGACATGTCTCCAGAACTGTGCTCATAAATTTCACCACGAATACCAATAATTAAACTAAGGTCTCCGTCTTTAGATGTATCAATCCAAAACTCATTATAAAAATCACGAAGTTCTTTAATAAACTTTGTATGCATAAACTTGTCTGTATCTTTAATGTTTGGTGCTGATGGCTTGAAGTTATGTCTAATCCTATCACCGTCCATTGATCCAGCATAACCAATTAGATATGGACCAACCTTCCAAACCTTTGGCGATTCAAGAGAAAGAATAACCCCATCGTCTGATGCTCCACGATCTCCAGCCATGTAAACTTTATCTTCATGGCGTAAAGCAACAATACAGGTCATGACAAGGCCCTCTCTAGATAGGTGATACTTAAGTATACCATTGCCCAGAGAGGGCTGTCAACTAGGGTCAATAATGACTAATTAGCCTTTTTGTCTACCGTCTTAAACGCATCATTGATCTCTGCCAATGTGAGTTTTCCATCGTCCAAAAAAGCCCTTGCCAGTCTTTCAATGACTGTTGCTACACCCAATAGACCTGCAAGCATTACTGCCTGTATGGTGTCAATTCCTACTACGGCTCCAGCACCAAGTACTGATAGGCCTGAAGCAGCAAAGACTGCTACTATACGCATTAATATATTTGAGAGAGCCTTCTGTGGTTTTTCTTTTTTAGGTGCTTCTACTATTTTTTTAGTTGCCATTATTTATCTCCTTTCCCAGCGAAATATCCGCCAATAATTCCAATTAGACCTACTAAGGCATTTTGAACTAAAGCGATAGCATCTTCATTGGTCCCATATTTTTCACCTGTTGAAGATTGCTGTAATAACATAGAGGCATATTCTCCAATAACAACTAAGCCAATAAAGCCAAGTATGCCAAGGGTAATTACCCACATTAATTTATCTTTCATTTTAGTCCTCCTCTCTATTTCTAATAGGATAACTTAGTATCCATGTAGTCATTGTTAAAATAATTCCATAACCAACAATAGTTTTTGCACTACCGTCCAAAACTACCCAGGCGATAAACATGCCCAAAAGGGTCCATTGCTGATCAAGAACATCCTTGATAAGTTTTACCATCTTTCATTCCTCCTTGAACCACCTGAATTTGTACCGCTACTTGATCCACCAGAAGGGGCAGCAGGTGCTGATCCTCCAGTGGCCAATCCGACTGCATTAAGTGCTGCTCCTGTTGCAACCACTGTTGCTATAACCATGTCTTTTGCCTCTTCTCTTTCTTCTTCTGTCATGTCTGCACCAATACTTCCAAGTGCTTCAAGTGCTGCTCCTGGGTCAGTAAATGCTGCTTCAAGCAAGGCTCCAGGATCTTGAACAAGTTCTACCTGTGCTGCTACTTCTGCTGTTATAACCAGAGCATTTCCATTCTCGTCTGTGCGAATCTCAACAGGGGTGGATGCTGGAAGATCAGAATAAGAAACTCCAGAAGCCTTTATATCTGCTGCAGACACAGACTCTCCAGGTTTTAAGTCTTCTACCAATGATGTTACGACTGCAGCAACTTCTTCTTTAGACAATTCTTTTCCTGCTTTAGCCTCTTCTGCAATTTTTTGTAATCTTGCTTCTTCGGCAGCCTTAGCATCTGCCTCTGCCTTAAGTCTTGCAGCCTCAGCCTCTTTAGCCTTTTGCTCTGCTAATAGTTTTGCTTCAAAGGCAGCCTTATCTTTAGCAATCTGCTCTAATCTTTCTGCCTCTGCTTTAGCCTTTGCTTCTTCAGCGGCAATTCTTTCTCTTTCAATACGAGCATCTTCTTCTGCTTTTGCTTTAGCCTCTGCTTCTGCTTTTAATCTTGCTTCTTCTGCAAGTCTATCTCTTTCTCTTTGTTCTTCTGCTGCTTTTTCAGCAGCAATTCTTTCTGCTTCAATCCTTGCCTCTTCTTCAGCCTTGGCTTTGGCTTCTGCTTCTGCCTTCAGCCTGGCTTCTTCTGCAAGTCTTGCCTCTTCTTCAGCCTTTAGTCTAGCCTCTTCTGCAGCCTTTGCTTCGGCTTCTGCTTTTGCTTTAGCAATTTCTGCTGCTATTCTTTCTTCTTCTGCTTTCTTTGCAGCCAACTCAGCAGCGATTCTTTCCTCTTCAGCCTTCTTTGCTTCAGCCTCCGCTGCTAAGCGGTCAGCCTCTGCTTTTTCTGCTGCGAATTCTGCAGCAATTCTATCTTGCTCTGCCTTTATAGCAGCAAGTCTTGCTATCTCTGCTAATCTTGCTTCTTCTGCAGCAATAGCAGCCTGTCTTGCTGCTTCTTCTGCTGCCAATCTTTGTCTTTCTAATTCTGCTAACCTTTCTTGTTCAGCAAGTGCTGCTTGTCTTTCTGCTTCAGCCCTTGCTGCTTCTTGTTCTGCAGCAATCCTTGCAGCCTCTGCTGCTAACGCAGCCAACCTTGCTGCTTCTTGTTCTGCAGCAATCCTTGCAGCCTCTGCTGCTAACGCAGCCAACCTTGCTGCTTCTTGTTCTGCTGCTATACGGGCTGCTTCTTGTTGGGCTGCTAACAGTGCTGCTGCTTCTGCTTCAAGTCTTGCAACTTCTGCCAATCTTGCTTCTTCTGCAAGCCTTGCTTCTTCTAATATCCTTGCTTCTTCTGCAGCGATTGCAGCAAGTCTTGCATTCTCTGCATCAATAGCAGCCTGTGCTGCTGCCTGCTCTGCTGCAATTTCTTCTGCAGTCTTTCCAATTTTTAATGTAACAACATTTGAATTTTCAGAATAAACTCCTAATGTATCATTGTCTGATCTAATATGAAATGACCATACAGTTCCACTTGGCATTAGGCTTTCAAGTAAAGAATGATTAATTGTTATTGTTGTGTTTAATGCGTTAGCATCTCCAACATTTCCAGTTGCAATACCCCAACCATTTTGCCCTTCAGTGTTAAGACCTATAGCATATCTTTCTGGCTGTGTGTTACCAGTGTTTGGCGCTTCCCAATTAAGAACTACTGCAGAGCCATTATCTGATACCGTTAAATTTCTTGGGGCACCTATTGTCCTTACTACTGGGGCTGCTTGTGAAGTAAAGGCTGATGTTGGGACAATGGCCATAGATCCAGATTGATCCCAATATAAAAATACATTTGCTCCGCCACCATTTTCATAATACATTAGTTCTATGGTTTTTGGAACTCCTGCTGTAAAAGATACTGGAGCAGAGGTTGATCCTCCGCCACCCTTGTCAACCCAGTCATTTGTTATTAATGCTCCGTCAATATAGAGCCTAGTACCGTCATCTCCTGTAGCCATAAAGGATATATTTTGAGTAGAGTCACTTCTTATTGACCCCGTAAAGCGTACAATAACATCCTCTAAAGGTCCTCCTAAGACGCTACCGCTGCCCCATTGGAAGTCAATGTTGGGGACGTTTGTAGTTACTACTGGAGAGGCTCCCTGGGGTATATAAGGGGATGCGTTTTGGCCTTGTACGTTATAGACCTGAGCAGTCAAACCCTCTGATGCATTGGCACTATCTGTTATTAGTAGCAGAGGAGTTAGTGCTAATGCTAAGACAATTAGTATTCTTGTTAATTTTTTAATAACCTTTCCCCCTAATTACACAATGTGTAATAAGGTTATTATATCATTTTATTATAAAAGAAAGAGGGCCAGCACTTGGCTGACCCTCTAACTTATGAAGTTAAATTACTTCTTTAGTGCAACCTTAGACTTTGGATGAGCCTTGTTCCACTTTGCAGCCAACTTGTTATAGTCAGCCTTTGCTTTTGCTGCTGCTAGATCATTTGCTGCCTTGACTGATGCTGCTGTTGCATCTGAAAGTGCCTTAGCATCTGCAAGAGCCTTTGCATGTGATGCTTGAGCATCAGCAAGTGCCTTATCTGAAGATGTCTTCAGATCTGCAATTGCCTTATCTGAAGAAGCCTTAAGATCAGCAAGTGCCTTATCTGAAGAAGCCTTAAGATCGTCATACTTCTTTGTGAGTGCTGCTAGATCTGAGTTTACCTTATCTAGTGATACCTTGTAATCAGCAAGAGCCTTTTCGTATACAGCCTTTGTATCAGCAAGAATCTTATCTGAAGATGTCTTTGCATCTGCAATAGTCTTATCTGCATCTGCCTTAGCCTTCTTAGCATCTGATAAGTCTGCAAGTGCTGCTGCAAGTTCTGCATTTGCCTTAGCAAGTGTTGTTGCAAACTCTGACTTAGCCTTTGACTCTGCTACCAAAGTTGCCTTTGTGACCTCGTGTGTAGCCTTCTCTGTTGCCAAAAGATCTGCTGCTGCCTTTGCTGCTGCGGTTGAGGCAGCCTTGGTTGCATCGTGTGCAGACTTTTCTGAAGCAAGATCAGCCTTTAGTGCTGTGATAATGCCAGAAAGATCTGATACTGAGAACTTGGCAATTACAGACTTTGTTGGAGCAGCAAGACCAGTTACTGGTGTTACTGCTGCAAGACCTGTTGCAACTACTGTGATATCTCCAGCCACTGCTGTGCCAAGTGCTGCAGTTACTGTTCCAAGAACTGCACCTGTAGAAGCATTTGTTGCTGTTGCAGTAGTCAATGTTGTTGACACTGATCCGTTAGCAAAAGTTGAACCAATCAAAGTTACTGTTGCAGTATCTGATACTGCGTTACCAAATACGTCTGTTGTTGTAAGAGCAATTGTTGGAACGGTTCCTACTGCTGTTGCAGATGGAACTGAAAGTCCTAGGTTGTAAGCAGATCCTGCAGTACCTGAAATGTAAACGATTGTTGAGTATGAACCGTTTGTTACAGTTACTGAGCCAACTGCTGTAGTTGTTGTGTATGCATATACAGTTACTGCTAATCCAGCAGATGTAATTGAAAGTGTTGATACACCTGATGCAACTGTCTTTGGCGCATCTGTTGTGTGTAGTGCTGTTACCAACTTAACTGTTGATGAAGCAGCAAAGGAAACGATTGTTCCTGTGTCTGCTGTTGCTGCAATAGCAACTGATGTACCAGCCAAAATTTGGTTATTTGATGGTACTGCAACTGTTGCAGGCGCTGCTGCTGTTGTTGCGTTAGTGACTGTTGCAACTGTAACGGCAAGCGGTGCTGCCGAAGAAGGTGCTACAGAAAGTCCAACGATTGCTAGGGCTGCAGCAGTAGCAATTGAGATTTTCTTCTTAAATGAATTCATTTTATTCCTTTTCTATTATAGTGTTTTTAGTCCATCCAAATAGTCTTGTATATCTGCTATTTGGCTAGGTTTATATTGTATCACATTGCGACTTTCCAGGTCAAATTGCTCCTCTGGAGTCTTTGGTCTGTCTTTAAAGGTGTGAACCTCTACTTCAGTGTCTATATTTTTTGGAGTATGTGATATTGCCCCAAATATTGCTCCACACACAGCATCAGCCAAGTCCTTTGACTTTTTGCGGGGGTGGTCAACTCTGTCATTTTTCATTATCTTTAACTGTGTTAGTTCATCAAATAATAAATCGATTGCAGGCATAGCAAGTCTTTCCTCATACACAAGCATGGCCATATCCTCATAGTGCTTCTTGGCAACAGAAACAGTATCAGTTTTCATTCCTACCTGCTTCAGTTCATTCTGAATATCAAATGATTGCCAACGGTCAAAAGAAACCATACCGATATCAAACCCTATTCTTCTAAGGTTCTGAATCCATTGTTTAACCTCAGATAGATTAACTGGACCCTCAATCTTTGGCTCCCACCATGCTACTGCATCTACTACTACAATAGGTGCTACTTGTTCGTAGTTATTAATTACTTGTATGTTTACCCATTTTTCTACATGTGCAATTGCTACTGCACACTTGTCGTGCTTCTGTGCAAGGTCAGCGTGTACATAATATTTCTTTGTTGGATCTGGCCTAAATGCTTCATCAAACCTTTTAAAGTTGTCTACTGGATTTCTTAATGTCATACATGCTCTAACCTTTTCTTGTTGCTTAAAAAATGCATCAGAGGCAAATGTTGGAACACATGCAAAGCGCATCATTGCATCACCAAGGTCTGTCATGAATGCGATCATAAAGTCATCAATCTTTCGTGTAGGGTTTACTTCCCACGTAGGTCTCTTTAGTGCAAACACTCCTGGATATTTGTATGAAATTATATGATCTTCATCCCACGAAATTTCAAACTTGTTATCTGGGTCTGTGTCTGGTAGTAATGGATTAATTATAAACTCATGATTTCTTTCAACTACTTCTTTTTCTGCAATTACAGAGTCATACTTTTCTGAAATAAAGTCACCTGGATATCTTGGGAATGAAAGCAAAACAACCTTACCAAGGTCGGGGAAACGAGAATCAACTGATCCACGGAAAGCCTTATAAATATTATCAGCAGTCTTTCCTTGATCATTTCCAGTTCCAACCTCTGATGCAAAACCAGAAATCTCATCAAGAACTGCAAGTAGCAAGTTCAAACCTTCATGTGACTCACGCTCTGAGTGACCAGAGTAAACTGTTATAGACTTGTCAAACTCAACCGAGTCTGCCTTTGCATAATACTTTCCTACAAACCATGGAGACCTTTCAATCTTAGATTTAAAACCTTTAAAGAAAACATTCTTTGCTTGCTGTGCGTTAATAGCCACATTGATTAGGTCAATAGCATCTCCAGAGGGCTTACCAAAATACTTTGCTGGGTCTTTAAGACATAATAGTTTATATACTATATATGAACATGCTACGGTTGATGTGAAGTCTTTTCCAGATCCCTTGCCAAGTTGCAGAATGATTTCGTTCTTTGTGTATTTTTCATAATATCTTGTTCCTTCTTCTTCTCCCATTATGTTTATCAAATCTTCTTTGCGATAGATCTGACTCATGGCTTCTACTATGTCATACTGAATGTCAGAAAGTGGTGGCTGTCCAAGGTACGCTTCGCCTTCAACGAATGTTCTTGCATCTACTGGCATCTCATTAAAATGATCATCTTGTAACGCCTCTAAGAACTCATTGAACATCGTGGACAACTGTAATCACCTCGTTGTCTTTTGCAAATGAAGATAGTCTACGCATAATTTCATCACGAACTTGTGGATACTCTGAAGCAATATCTTTTAAGATAAGCACAAGAACTTCTTGTCTTTTTTCAATTTCCATCATCTCTTCTGCCAGTTCTTTATTTTCAAGAAGCCCAGCCTTCTGCAGCATATCAATACGCTTTGACTCAATGTCCATTACAAGTTTAATAGCAGCAGTTTTTGCGCTAAGATTATTAGTCATAGATGCTTCGTCAATAACTTCGTATGTTCGAGACACTAACTTGCTATAGTGTGTGTCTGCTGCTGCAAGTGCTTCCTTTGCACGAGCACGAATAGCATCATTAGCAGATGCCATGACCTTCCACTCGTTAATAAGTGTTACAACCTTTTGTCTTGGTATAGCGAGTTGTTTTGAAATTACTGTTGGGTCATTACCTTTTAAGTATTCTTCTACTACCTGATTTACTTGATCAAGGTGCTTAACTAAATCATCTTCAGTTGACATACTTGCCCTCTAATCTATTAATCTCATCTTTAATATAAAAGATAGCCTTTTCAAGATCCTGTATTGTTTTTGCTTCGTCTTTAATTCCTGCTCTCCATAGATACTTAAACGCATTACCTATGTTAAAGTTTCTGTGACGAGTAATCTGAATACACTCAACACCTGATGCATCTGTTGTATAGTGTAAAGGATGATTAACCTGATCAACTGTTATATTAAGATTCTCACTCATCATCTTCCTCCCAGTCAAAAGTTTCTGGCACACCCTTTAATGCAAGCACACCAAAGGTAAGACCTACTGCACAAATAACAGTTAAAGCAGCAACAAGTTTGTGAAATTTATTCATCTCTTTGATCTCCTTAATTTAAATTTTGCAAGGTAGACATAGATAGTCTCAACACTAGCCCCACACTCCTTGGCAATTTCTTCTGGAGTCTTCTTGTCGATAAGATATCTCTTACGCATAAAGACTTCTGATTTATATAGTTTAGCAGACATGGTATTAGTTGTCAACTCCAATTGCTTTCCCCCAATTTTTTAGTGCCCAGTGCCCAATCCCACAGGCATCTGCAACATCGTTGTCAGTAATAGATCTATCATAAATAGTATTAATAAACTTAATAGTTCTTTCTTTACGAAGGTTTCTTTCGTAAGACTTGTACCATGAAACAGATTTTCCTGGATGTTGAAAACGAATATATAGTTGCTCATCTTTTGATATTTTTTTATTGCCAATATAATTTTGCCATGTAATTGGAGAAACCTTTCCAATAACTTTTGTTCCTGACTGACCTGCTGATCCAAGGATCGCTCCTTGAACTAATGCAAGATCTGCTGCAGTCTTAGGGCTATTCATAAATACGGTGTGCTCAATAACAATTGCTTCAAACCCACCGTATATATCAAAAAAGGCTTTTACTTTTTTACCAGCATCCATAACTTTTTGATATACATCATTGCCTTCAAAGTTAATCTTTCCTACTGACTCAAGGTCATCTCCAGAAAATAATGCAAAGGCAAGGCTGTTTGTACTAGCATCAATAGCACAAATTTTATGTGGCTTTACTTCTAAACCCCACTTATTTTTTACCATTTGTTTTTCCTTTTATTTCTTTTATTGCTTTGCTAACTGCGTCAGGATTTACAGCGCATGACGAACATACTTGGTCGTCATTATATATTGATAGAGGAAGCATACAAGACTTGCATAACCTTGTCTTTCCTTTTCTTTTTTGTCTTTTAGATTGCATATATCTTATTGCAATCTTCTCTTTTGTTGCTATATCCCTACAAACTGAAGAACAATATATCTGATAAGATACAGTGCTCTCAAACTGATTGTCACAACATTTACAGTTCTTCACTTAGAATCTCCAGGGGCGCTATTTTGATTACGCCTTGTCCTGCAGACTCACATGCTTTTTTAATTGGGCATGACTTACATATCTTGGAGTTTGATCTATAGTTTTTGTTTGGCAGGGTTCTGTCTTCCCATGTCTTTCTAACTAGTCTCATCCAATCAAATGCCTGGTCTACCCACCGACGGTAATGATCGTTTACATCTACTGGGATCAAAAGGAGTTCGTGATTATTTTTATTTTCATAAATCATAACTCCTGTTGGTCTCTTTAAGATCTTCATATAAATAAGCAACTGCATTAAGTGACCAGTCTTGGCCTTGCCTGATGCTTTTCTATATTCAAATCCTTCGTTCATCATTGTTTTAATTTCACCAATGAGTTCTTCTCCTTGCCAATCAAACATAACATCGCCATATCCAAAGATAGGTGGATCTTGATTTGTAATCTTAAACTCTGTAGTTGCTTCGTTATTCTCATCACGATAAACTTTTACTATTCCAGCATTTAACATTGCATTTTGAATTCGTGCATGCGACAAGGTTCCTGCAGTCATATTTGCAGAAGCGTAAGCATCTGCATTATCTTCAAATATTTGACCATCAAAAGCAAGGTACCAATATCTGGCACACTCTCCGTGCCCATAAGCAATAGTAGATGGAGCAAAAGTCTTCTTAGTTGTGTGCTTGTCTACACGAGTAATTGTGTATCCTTCTTTAATCTTTGCCTCAAGTCCAGCGATGTCCATACGATGAACTGGCTTTTCTTCTGGCTTAATCATAACCGTGTGCAGTAAATTTTTCGTCATTAGTTTCTCGTTTCTATTAGTATAAGTATAGCAGACTATCGGGTTATGTATTTTAATGCAGAAACAAGGTTGTTAATAGACTCTGCTGCTGTGTAGTAAAGGTTCTTCTTACCACGATCTGATTTGTCAACATTTGCCATCCAGGTTGCCTTAAAGGCCATCTTTGCTGCTATTGCTTGTAACCTTACGATTTCCACTGTAGCCACATTGAGCGGAATATCTGGCTTAATAATTATCTTAGCAATAAAAGTAAGGGCTGTAGTTAGTTCCTCATCTTCCATATAGTCAGCAATCTCTGATAAACCATTTACCAGATCTATTGTTGTTTGTTGTTGTTCCATATTATTCCCCTAACCATTTCTCTAAACTTATTGTAGCATCCCAGCCAAGAACAAGTTTTGCTTTTTCTGTATTAGCCAAAGATTCACGAATCTCACCAGTTCTGACTGGTATGTTGACAGATGGATGATTGTACATTTTGGCAATTTGATTGATAGAATAGTTAACTCCAGATCCTATATTAAAAACAGATCCAAGCCATTCTTTGCTAATTGAGGGACTGCAAGAAAGAATATTTGCGTTTACGATATCTAAAACATTAACAAAATCTCTTCTTTGTTCTCCGTCACCAACAATTGTTAATAAATCTTTTTGCATTTTTTGTCTTTCAAATATACCCATAACTGATGCATACTGACCACGAACTGGTTGATTTTTCCCATAAACATTAAAGTATCTTAATATAATTGTTTCTAATCCAAAAAGATCTGTGTACATCTTGCAAAGTTTTTCACCATTTACTTTTGATACAGAATATGGATTAAGGCAATCCTCTAGTTGAGTCTCTACACTTGGAATTGAATTATTTCCATACGCTGCAGCGGTTGATGAGTAAACCACTCTTTTAACTCCAGCCTCCTTAGCGCATTGAAGAACAACATTTGTTCCAAAAGTATTAACCATTGTTGCTTTTGTTGGATCTTTTAGTGTTGCTTGAATGTTTGATAATGCTGCTAAATGAAAGACATAGTCAACACCTTTGTAAAGCGTTCTTGTTTTTAAGTAGTCACAGATGTCTTCTTTATAATTTTTTGTTTTTGTATTCCAATACGGGTAATCGTGTGCATCTGATGACTCATTATCAATTACAATAACATCATGGCCTAAATCAACTAACTTATTGACAATGTTTGATCCAATAAATCCTGCTCCTCCAGTAACTAGCGACTTCATTGTTTATCCACCAGACTTTCTAGTATGCTCATTTCAATTATAGCAAGTCTTACCTTTGCATTACCCTCGCCCATTACGACTACTATGGCTGGGTCCTTGCCATTCTTCATGGCATCTGTAGTAGCCTTAGCCCAAACCTCTTTATTCAAGGTAAAAGATTTTCCAACCTCTTTAAAGTCTACAACAAAGTTTTTCCAAGAGGCATCACCCTTCTGAGTATTGCGTCCAGAGTTCTTGTGCTGCTTGGCACCTATTCTTTTGGACTCACTCTTCTCCGTCATTACCCTTCCATTTCTGCTTACCAAACTTAACGCTACTTATGTGTTTGTCTTTGCACATCCATGTAGCAGTTTTTGTTTCTGCATATAGCCTTAAACTTCCAACCTCTGCTTTACATGTGTGACAAACAAATTTTCCTGGATAGACGGTAAAGTTACCCATTCAATTTATCCTTGATTGACTGTTGCAAATCAAGATCCTCCCTTACACGATTAACAAATGCCTCTTTGCCCTGAACCTTTGTTCCATCTGGAAGGATGTACCAGGCTCCTGTACGCTCTACAATGCCGTTTAGTTCTGCCGTAGTAACCAAGTCACCAATGGTATCAAGACCAATATTGTCACCTCTAAAGTAAAAATCATACTCACCAGACTGGAACCCTGGAGAGGTTTTGGAGAACTGAAGTTCCCACTTAATAGTTCTACCAATTTTTTCTTCAATTAATTTATCTCCTACCTTGATCTTGCCCTTAATCGCTTGATTGTCTGACTCTGAAGAAAAGAGTTTAACAATACATGAGGAATAAAACTTAGTAGCCTGACCACCAGAAGGCTGCTGGCTAGTATACATAGCATTGATATTGTTACGAGACTGA
>Ga0222713_10004668_pt1 | contig 13635 bp, 18 predicted proteins | sample C33_649DmetaG_FD_165061 | JGI IMG/M metagenome (GOLD analysis project Ga0222713, IMG submission 165061) | Estuarine water microbial communities from San Francisco Bay, California, United States - C33_649D | ecosystem: Environmental > Aquatic > Marine > Unclassified | place: USA: California...
CAATAATCGGCCCCTCGAATTGGATGGCGATTGACAAAACAACTTTACAAAATAGAGACAAGGTTGATGTTGCTCAGAGATTCATAACCGGAACAATAGGTTTAAACAATACAAAGAGCGATCGTTTCGATATGGACGACGAACTTCTTGAGTTAATGCCGGACACATTCCTAACTCAACTTCATCCAAGCTACATTGACGAATTGGTGAATCAGGACAGAATATCGCCTGAGAGAAAACAACAAATCATTGCGGCTAGAACAGAAGCTCAACGACTTGAAAGAGAAAGAGCTGAGCGCGAAGAAACTGAACGTCGTGAACGTCGTGCAAGAGAAGAGGCCGAGACTCGCAGACGTCTTGAGACTAGACTTAGACAATACGGAGCTGATCCTGATGCTGAATGGAATATCGGTGACTTCATCGTCGTTAAGAGTTACTTATACGATGCAAGTTACTCAGGTCTACCAATTCGAAGAGTAGTTGCACAAGACGGTCGTAGTTACGTTGCTGTTAAAATAGCAGATGCGATTAGAATTGATGCTGGTGAAATCTCTCCAAGTCAATCAAATGATGCACGTAACACAAACGACAAAACATCATGGGTTAAAGTTAATTTAGAAAGTATTCCTGACCTTGATGCGGTCAATTTGACACAAGTTGAAAAAAGATACATTCAGTCTCTATTGGACCCAGAAGAACTTGAAAGACGTAGAGAAGCTGAAAGAGACGCTGAAAGACAACGAGTTGAAAGAGAACGTCAAGAGAATACTGAGAGAGCTGCATCTAAGGACACTTTTGGAGTTCTACCAACAAACGGTCGTGATTTAAAACAATTGACGATTAACAGAACATCACTACAGTCCATAGATTTATTGAAGAAGGCTAGAACTGGAGATTTCGTTAAGTTCATAATATTGGCTCCAGCCCAAAGAGACCAGCTTAGAGGTTACACTGGAATTCCAGTATTCGCAGCATTTGAGAGACTAGGTAGAGCAGTTAGATCAATTGAAACTCCTGAAGAATTAATCTCAAATCCGCGAAATATTGTTCTAATTAACTTAGTAACAGGTAAAGCGATTCAACCGCCATTCACTGGACTTGGATTAACGGCATACCGCCTTGAACAAGTTACCGAAGAAGATAAACTTAGAGCACGAGGCGGAGATCACTACTACATCGCGAATCATCAGAACAATTGGGGAATCCTAGCTAAATGCGATTACACAACCAGAAATACAGCAAATCAACCATTCATCTACATGAATACTTTTGGTGGAGGAGAGAGACCTACTGCTGTTCGTCTTGACCTATTGAGAAAGTTGGTTGGTGAACCTATTGAATTATAACAGGCGGATGCATTTCGTAAAATTTGGAGAGCCTTTCTCTAAACTTAAAGTAGTACTCACGCATCTCGCTTGAGTCCATTCTGAAGTGCTGAGGAGCGATAGCGACCTCATTTGAGATCCAGATTCTACACGTTACTGCCTTTACTTGCATTCTATCCCAAACTGCAACCGAATACGCTGCGACTTGATGCTTATAATCTTCGATCCATTTTTCGTCCTTTGGTTTTCGAGCAGTCTTGAAATCAACTATTGCAACATCGTTCGTTATTAATTCTGACACGTTATCTACGGTTCCGGCAAATCCTCCATCTCTAGCGGTCCATAAAAATTTCTCTTGGGCAATCACTCTTTTAATTTCATCAAATGAATTCGACTTTATGAAATTATAGAAGAGCATGCCGCCTACGATTTTTGCCCGATTGTCAAATTGATCTATTTCGTCGTCTAGTCTTGCCAAGGACAAAGTGTCCTCGAGTCTGTCCTTGACCGACATTGATTGTGGTAAATTGAGATAAATTTCGCACAGTCTGTGCATTACTGTTCCGCGATTAGCGGCGTCCTTTCCTATCTGATCCGCCTTTTGATGGCCTACTCTATTTCGCCAAGCATCAAGCCCGGTCTTATCAGAAGTTTCACCCAGGACTGAGGTTACACTCGGAAATGTTCCGACGATTCCAGTCGAATCAGACACTTGATAATATCTGAAACCATTCATTACGACTCTCTTTATTGATTCTGCCATCGGATAAATAACTTTACAATATATTACACAAGAAATATGGAAAGTTTAAAAACGATCAAGACCTTTGATCAGTTTAATAAAGTTGATGAAAAGGGTGGCTTTTTTGACTGGTTGACTGGAAAGCGCGAAGAGGGCGAAGCAAAGCAAAAGGCTGACTCTGGAAAACAGGGAATCCTCGACGATACGGTATCCGCTTTTTATAAAACGTTGGAGGAGTTCACAAAGGCAAATAAGTCAGTTCAAGTTCAAAAATTTGGAGAAATGCAGTATTCCAAAATGGTGGAAAACATTCAAGCTGCTTTAACTTTCCTTGGATACTCACTACCTAAATGGGGAGTTGACGGTTACTTTGGACCTGAGACTGCTGCTGCAATCAAGAAGTTCAATGAGGACACCAAAAAAGACAAAGGTATCTAATGAACATAATTAAATCTTACCTTGATTTTAAAAATTCAGTATTTGAAGCGTCTAACGCAGATGAGCTTAGAGATAAATTATCGAATCTTGGATATTCGGAAAAGTCAAAAGAAATTAGCAGCGGTGGAGACATTACTGACGATATTCAAAGAATAACTGAAGTAATCTTATCAGAATTTAAAAAAATTGCCCCAAGCGTAAAGGTTACGGTTACTGGCGGCAATGATGCATTTCATCATAATCTTTCTTATGTTAGCAGACACACTAAAGGCCAAGCAATAGATCTAGTCATTGATCCAAATAATGCAGAAACTCGTAGTCAAATGATTTCAGTATTAGACAGAGTATCTGACGGTACTCCAGGTTTCAGTTACATAGATGAGTATACTAACCCAAGTAAAGCAGCGACGGCTGGTCACTTTCACATATCTTACGGGACGAATCCTGAGAATTCAAGAACCGCTAACGCAAAGACCGAAGATCCAATTGAGGTTACTGGATTAACCGGCACAGTAGCAACGGCAGGTTCAGCCGGTTCAACTTCAGGAGTCGTCATTGATTCCGACTTGATAACACGGCTTATCAATAAACTAAAGGAAAAGAATTTTTCAGAAAAGGATTTAGCTAAATTCGCAGAACTTAAAAAGACTGACGCTAAGAAAGTCATTGACCTTGATGTCAAAGATTTTGACAGTATTGTTGCAAAAGTAATTGATCAATTGGAGGGTGGATACTATCATCCAGACATGTTGAAAGACGGTCGAGTAAAAGATCAAAGATACAGCGCGTCCGGCGAAACCATGATGGGAATTGATCGTAAAGCAGGTGGAGATATTAACACAACGCCGGAAGGAATTGAATTTTGGAACCTAATTGACGCAGCGAATGCCAGAACCGAATGGAAATGGTTGTATCGTGGCGGTCCACTAGAATCACAGCTACGTAAGCTTGCGGGTAAAATGATCAAACGATACTATAATCAGTTCTCTCAACGATACCTTTCGGAAAAAGCCTTAAAGATAGTTAATGAAAATCCTAAACTTCTTTTTAACTTTGTGTACGCAGTGTGGAACGGTCCAGGCTGGTTCAAGAATTTTGCAGAAGACATAAATGCCGCAGTGGAAAAGGGCATAACTGATCCAGAAGAACTTGCAAAAATTCAAATCAAGGATAGGTTAACCAGTGGAAATAGTTTAGTTATTCAAGGCGGCAAAAAGATTGCCGACATTCTGGACATACAGACCGCTTAATCGACAAGCTTCATTTCACTTACTGTTTTGGGAATCTTAACGATTTCTCCATCAAGCCACTCAAACTCATCGAGATTAGAATCTTTCATAGCTTCTAACATGCCTGAATACTCCATTCCAGTTTCATAGTAGTTTGCAACGAACCAGGCAATTCTCTCCTCGTAAGTAAGTTCACGAGCAGGGTCCGCGATATTGACCAAGTAAAAATCGCGATTCGGATCCTCAGATCCTTCCATTTCAAGAGCGTGTTTAATCCATTCAGCATGACTTGCCACTTCGCAAGTTGCTATTTTCATGTCTTGAGAAATGCCTCCAGTATCTGGATCAATGTCTCTAAATCTTATTTCTATCATATAGTTCTTTGTTTATGTTGTGTAAAGTTTGTGTGCTATCTTCTCGACTGTCGTAAACTTTGTCCCATAACGTTTTATTTTTATGGGTTGGGTGAGGCTGCGATTTAGCCCAGCGCTTCCCTAACTCAAAGTCTTTGACTGACCAGATTAATTTTTGGGTAGGAGTTTTAGCGAATAATTGCCTAATCCAAAGTAAAATTTTCATCGATTGATTCGTTATTTTTTTCGGACTTTGAAAAGTCTGACTCTATTTTTTCAAGCCAAGGCCGATTGATCTCTCGTAGCTTAGAACCTATTTCAAGCAATACGTAATCTGACCAGAGGCCGCCATTTTTTTCTTCTTCAGAAAAGTAGAAGAAGCCATCGACGTCTTGGATAAATTTTCCTATTAACTTATTGCTCGATTGGACTCTAATTTCGTAGTGATTATCTACTTGGATTATATTCAACATAATTAATTACTTAACGGTGCTTTAATGGTTGGATGAGATTGATAACCTTCCACCCAAAAATCCTCTGGGCTTAAATGATCGAATAATGAAACAGACTCAGCCAGAGATTTGTAAAATTCATCAGTCTTACCGTGAATTAATTTAGGCAGTGGATAAGGTTCTCGGGTACGATATGGAATTTTGTGAGCCTCGTAGTACTCAGACATACCGCCGCCGAAAGGCATCAGTTCATTAACTGCTTTGTTATACAAACGCCAGCTCATCGCATCCTTTAACATGGTCTCTCTTTCTTCTGGTGTATACTTTCTACCGATCTGTTCTTTCGCTTGCTCAATGTGATTGAGATACAAATGAGTATCTCCTAAATTTCCAATCAATTCGTCAGGAACCATATTAACCGTTTTTGCAATGATTTCTAGTAACAATCCGTAAGAAGCAATATTGAATGGTAAACCTAAGAACGTATCTACACTTCGTTGATTCCACATTAAAGATATTGCTCTTTTGGGAGTAGACGGTTTAGCGATTTCTTCTACTATGTAAAGATTCTCCCATTCAACGTTAGTGTTTTTCATAACCCATTGAACCTGTTCTTCCCATGTTAACTCTCTCGTATAAACTTGAAATCCATAATGACATGGTGGAAGAACCATTTGGTCTAACTCACCAACATTCCAAGCATTAACCATTAATCGTCTTGAATCTGGATTTGTTTTAAGGTCGTTGATTAGGGTTTGGATTTGGTCTATACCTTCTTTCCATATTGATGGTCCATCCAATCCTAACGGGGTAGTATATTCACCTTCTCTCCAACTTCTCCATTGCTTACCATAAATTGGTCCTAATTCACCAATTCTCCAACCATTAGCATCTACCCTACTTTCCTCACCATTCTTTATCATTTCAATAAACCTTTCCTTACTTGCTGGTTCTAACCCACCATTAATCCTTTTAAGGTATCCTTGATACGCGTCACCATCCCAAATATGACAACCATTATCAACAAGGAACTTAATGTTTGTATCACCACGAAGGAACCATAACAACTCGGTCACCATAGTTTTAAATGCCATTTTCTTAGTTGTAAGTAATGGAAAACCATCACTCATTTTATGACGAATTGTGTAACCAAAAATACTCTTTGTTCCGGTGCCGGTTCTATCCTTTTTTTCTACTCCGTAATCGATTATTGTCTGAAGCAGGGTCGTGTACTGTTTGTCTAGTCTATTTTTCATTTTGCTTTAAAATTTTGAGTGCCATTGCTTTTAATTCTTCAATGTCCTTTTCCGTAGAGTTGAGAGCATTATAGCATTCAAATTCAACTCTATCAATGCCTGACTCCATTAGAACAAGCACGTTATAGTCAGGAAGCTGCTCAATAAGCATTTCATAATAACTTAAATAGTTAGCTTTCTGCTCCGGCGAATGTGGGAATCTTATTAAGAATATTGGTTTTACTTGCATAAATTAAAGAGATATTTCGCGCCACGGACCTTCGTTCTTCCAAAATTCGTAAGTGTCTCCGTCCTTTGGACCATTGTCCCTTGGCTTGATTTGTTGAATTAGTTTGTCAGCTTTAGCAGCCTCTTTGGATAAGATCAGGTTCTTCCAATCTCGATCAATTCCTTCGATCCCAGAATCATCAAAGTTTTTAGTGATTCCGGTCTGGTCAATCGTGATCCATTTAGCGGAGTCCAATACGAACCAAGTATTACCTGTGGTTACTCCATATAGGAATAGAGTTCGTGACTCAGAGAGTTCTCCATGATCGGAGACAAGTCTATCGAATACTAAATTGCCAACGTCGATTATGTCCTGCATTACTTATTATACTATGATTGTAATTCCGGAACCCAGTGAGTTGTGCGGCCGTCTGAAGTTTCTTCCCTAACCACTTGATTACCGAGAGGATCTTGTTTCTGTGCGTACACCTCAAATTCAAATGTAAAACTACCAGACTCACCGGTTACTTGACGATAGTTTCGGATGCTGGCTCCACCTTGTTCGTATGAGGCTCGCATGATAAGTTTTCCCCAATTCCAAAGTTGGCAAATTTCGTCCTGCGTCAGGTCTTTTACAAGTCGGTACGGCGATACTCTACAACGATACAAAATTTCGCATTTGATGTAATTACCGACTCCAGCAAAGAGAGACTGATCCATTAATGCTTCAGCAACAGTTTTCTTTTGAGCCTTAGGTAGTTCAACCCTTCTAATAAAATCATACATGCTCGAGGTCTGATCGTTTAGCATGTCAAGTCCCAAGCTTGATAACTTCTTTGGCAATTCCTCAAGCTTTGTGAATTTTAAGGTGCCGAACCTACGCTGATCTACGAAATAGAGCGAGGCACCATCCTCAAATCCAATTCTAAAATGACTGTGCGGTTGTTTATCGGTTGACCAGTATCCGCTCATCCCCAGCGTTATCCAGAGACAGGTCTCGTCATTGAATTCCAACCAAATGAATTTGCCCTTAACTCCACCGCCAATCACACGAACGGGCACGGCAGGCTTTACTTCAAGGTCTGGAGCTCGTTTTAGGAATCTCCCTCCCAACACTTCAAATTGTGTAATTGTTCGATTTTTAGAGAATTCCGAAATTCCTTCGTAAACTCTTCTGCATTCTGGTCCTTCTGGCATGGGATAAATAACTTTACTAAAATATACCAAAAGTTAATGAAGAATTACGTTGCACTATTTGAAAGCTTTGAGGAATCATTCGACGATTTTTACAAGAAGCCAAATCCAAAATCCGATAGTTTTTACCGTACTGTGTCAAGGGAACTGATTGAGCTTGCTAATCAGTACATGGAGAATCCAAGTAAAATCAATCCGTACTCTGAAAAGTACGAGACTCCTACTAGAGTCAGAGACTTACAGGACGACTTAATTGTTGAGATAAACGATACTGCAAATGAGGATCTTGCTCAGGAATTCGCTGAAGAATCTGATTCATTATTACAGTCTTATGAAGTTTCTGAAATGAATAAAAAGGAGATGTTCGCAAAGGACACCGAGATGCCAGACAATGAAATGGTGGACAAAGACGTAAATAAGATACAATATCAAAGACCTGGCAAAAAAATTACTTTTCGTCCTTCAAGAACTCATCGCTAATCTCAAGTATAATACTCAAATTCACAAAATATGTATTACTTAGCAAAATTAAGATTTGAGTCGGAAGACGACAATGGTAAAACCAAAAAAATTAGAGAACAGTACTTGGTCGAAGCAAGCTCAGTCGGTGAGGCTGAACAAAAATTGCTCAATCGATTCGGTGAAGGAATTTCGCCATGCCAACTTGAAGCAATTCAAGAATCCAAGATACTCGGACTAATAGAATAAAGAAAAGGGAGCTAAATGCTCCCTTTTTTATTGCTCAGTAGTTTGTAATAATTGAACGATTTTAGCCTGGTCCTCAGGCGATATTAGGACAGAGTCAAAGTCCCCGTATCTGGATCTGTAACCGAATGCATATTTTAAACCGATCCATAATCTCTTGAAAAAGCCTGGAGTAGGGCTTAAGTGAATTTCCAACCAGACCTCTCCGTCTTTGGTATCTTTAATCATAATGAACTGGTGTTCTGGACTGTAGCAGTCGCATAGAACTACATGTTTTTCTAAACTCATCTCTTTACTGGTATTTTTTGAATTATTGCCATTTTGCCGACCGGCGACCACTGTGCCTCTTCGAAGTGTTCAAATTGCTTTGAATCCCAAATAAAAACTCTTCCCATCTTATTCATTACTCCTAGCGCGGCACGCTCAGACAGATTGGGAAATGTGATTCCTTGTTCGAACAGCGCGATCTTAAATGCTCCACGAAAGGTCGCAGCTACACAGATAGGCGATTCAGATTCGCCGTTTCTGGCAGTTATCAAGTGAACCTGTTTGGCTCTAGTTGGACTCGGCATTGAATTGATCTGGGAATTTTTGAGTTAGGGCCTCAAGCACAGATTCGTCAGATTCATTTTGTTTGACCATATCGTATGCAAAATCAAACATGTCAATGCTCACCGGGTGTCCAATTATCGCATCTATCTTTCTGGTGACCGTGTACTTCGGGCCGTTTCGTTTCATTAAACTTGCCAATACTTCAGGCTCTGGAATGTAATACTTGTTGAAGCTCATAGAATTATTATACTAAAACTCTAGAAACGGATTACTGAGTTGACCGTTTTTTGAATTGGTACTCAACCTCCAGAATAAATAACCTAAAATATTCTTATAACAAATGAGCTTTTCAATTCATCCATTTTGCGAAAATGGAAACAATGTTCCAGCAAACTGCGTTCATGCCGGACCGGTTTCATTGGGCCTATTACCGAAGGACTACAAAGCCGATACTTCCAATCTTTGGAGAGCGGGCATCGACCCAGGTTCTAATTTACTAGTCGCTTCGACCACCTTTGCCAGAGGATTCGGTGGGATCACGGCAGCCACCTCAACTCCAAGGTACTGGTGGATATCCGGTCCAGCCAATGACCAAAACTCCCTTGAGGCCAAGGTCAAGGAGGTCGTGGGTCGTCTGCCTGAAAGAGCCGTAAATAATTACGTACCATTTTCGGATTACGCGACTGCGTACAACTGGGCAAAGACCAACGGTTATGCTTTAATAAATTGTAATTACCCAGCATACCTTCTCGGCGACGCCCCAGGTAATGACACACGACCAATCGTTAATATTGAATCTGGATTTTTACCTTCCTATGACGGTTCACAATCGAAGATTCGTAACTTAGCGAATCCTAACGCTACCGCCGGGTTCCCGACCGGATCAAACCCGGCCCTACCTCATGAGTCAATTACGATGAACGTACAGCAGTTAGGTTCACTAAATACTGGAATTGGAACTGAGTCTGGAATACTTTATGGTGCGAACGGTCACATTAGCCAAGTTGCTGATAATATCGTGAGCAACCTAAATAATGGACTAGTCGTTGAAGGAGTTTTTGGTATACCGGACGGAGCGGCTCTCGATTTCACTCTGTTCCAGGCAAGAGCCGCAAATGACGATAACTTGGTCCGCCTAAGCTGGTCTAGCGGAACCGGCTGGAGAGTAGTCTTTGGGCCTAGTACTGTTGCCTATGAGCAAACTGGACCGGTTATCGCCCCGGCTGCTGGTCAATACTACTTCTGCGTATCGATTCCAAGAGTACAGACTGCCTCTGAGCCAGTTCGCCTGTACATTAGCGGCCAAAGCACCCCAACCTCAAATACGATGATTTTAGCGGAACAGGGTGGTGGAAGTTTATCATGGAATACGGCTAACGTGAGATTTTCATTTGGTTGTGAGTATGCCAGCAATGCAGGAGTTAGACCGATTAACCGATTATACTCAATGAAGATTCATGATATAACAGGCGCATGGATTCCAACATTTCATGACATGTTCTACAACACAAATTGGCCTATTGTGCAGAATCTTTATGGAGCTACCATAACTCCGTAACTGATGAATTAAATTTGATAATCAAGTTGAACGGATTCTCTAACCGAGAATCCGTTCTCTTTTAGAAAGGACTGTATGTCCGTGAACCTATAGTTGGTTGTGCACTGGGTGCGCTCATCCCTTACTCCAACGTAAGTGTGATTTAGCCCTGTGACGTAAACACCGGTGATTCGATAAGGAAAGGACTCTTTGTAGAGTTCAAGTCCGATTAGAGGTAGTCCGTCTCTCATTGTGGAAGTTTCTTAAAACGCCAGCGAAAGTAGATAGAGAGCCCAAAGAATAGTGCCGCTATACAGTACAAAACGAAATTCGCTCGCCACAAACTTCCAGTTGACTGGATCAGCCAATACTGAACCACGTCGAATCCGAAAGGATTGAAGAACAGAGCTATCATCATGCACCAGGTGGCTAGATTGCCCATTAGGGTTTTTCTCCAGGTAACGACTCTCACTTTCCATATAGTTTTATTGTTTCTAGAACCTGATTAAACCAGGTTCACGGAAATCTAATTCAATTTCAAGCTTATTTATTACCACTTCGCTTCCTCACCGATATCAGGTAGAGCGCAGTGAAATCCAACGAGTCGGGTCTTGGCTTCAAGAAAGCATCCGCACACTCCGCACTGCGTTAGCGTTGGACTAAAGTGCTCGCAAGCTTTACAGATCTCCATACGGCGAGTCTTCTCAGCCTCACTAACAAAAACCTTGTCCATGATTCTACTTAGGACGGTTGCCTTTGGGGCCGGGCTATTTGCTCCGCACCCACAGTTTTGAGTTGTCTCGGTTGACATTGCGATTTTAAACTATTTCTAAGAATCTTGTATCATTGAATTCTAGGTAGTTTTCAAGCAATGTTTCGTATTGCTCACGATACCTGAGAACCGCAAGATCCTTGGCCTTGGCCTCGACCTCGATGTCGATAGCTAAGCCGTAATTATTTATTTTCTCGTAAACATGGTCAGCATGAGATCGGGCAATGACTGATGCGTCCTCAAACGTTTTCTTACAACTTGAGTAATGAGTGAGAGGAGTGTGACCGTGCCAAGTGGTGTAGGCTAGACGTAGTGCAGCCTCCTCGGTGAGATCACCAGTATTGAAGCGGTGATGATGGAAATCGAATGTGATTGGTGTACCGATACGTAGATAGATCATTTGATAGAGATCGGCTACTGAGTATTGAGCAGCCTTGTCATCGTTCTCAACGACCAGCCTCGCCTTGGTGTTTGGCTTTAGCAACTGGAAATTTTCGCAAAAACGCTGAGCAGCTGATGCTTTGTCGCCGTACGTACCACCGACGTGAATGTTGATTGGAAAACTCACGTTTACTGGCAAGCCCATAAGATCCATGATTTCACAGTGCTGATCCAGGTCCTTGACCGTTTTGGTGACAACTGCTGGGGTCGGAGACGGCAAAACATCGAACTGGCCAGGATGCATTGAGACTCGAATGCCATTTGCTAGCGCAAAGCGGCCGATCGCCTGCATGTCAGGCAGAATTTCGGAAAAGTTTGGAAGCTGTTGAATTTCGTACTCTGACATCCAGGGAAAAATATCGCTTGACATTCGATACACGTAAATGCCGTTTGCAAGATTCCATTCAAGTATTTTAAGAATGTCCTTGACGTTTTGATGAGCGAGCTCGCCACAGTACAAAGGACCCTTCTCCTGAAAGGTCCTCTTTATCATACCGCGATTGGCGGTAATTTTTTGATCAGCTAGTGATAAGTTAATACAGCAATAGCCAAGCCTTACGTTGTTAGATACCATGTAGTTAATTTACTAAAAACCGACCAAGAATATCAATTTAGTTATTATTAATTGTGTAATTATGAGTGGCTGAACGAATCACGCGAATCACATCGAGCGCGTCCTGGCAAGCATCATGCGTAACTTCTCCAGGCAAATCAAACCTTTTCAAGCAGGTGTTTAAGTTCGGCAAACTATCATCTTCTTTCCAATCAGTGCACAGAATTGCTGGATCAATGATGCGCTGTCTCATTTGAATACATGAGCCCCAGCTCGGTAACTTTTGCAAAAAGAGCTTGTCAAACGTTGCAAAGTTCTTGCCGGCTGCATTGATCTTAACGGCTCCAGTGGATTCCATTTTAAAACCGTTTGCCATCAACCACATTTGAAGTTGCTTGGCAGCAAGCGCTGCTGGAATAATATTGTTGGCTTTACGATACTCGATACGCTCATCCTTGCTTAAACCTTCCAGACCTGACAAGATCTTTAGGATCCAGGCATTCATGCTTAGAGCAGTCGGCTGACCTGAATAGGTATCATGCTCAAGCATACACATAAATTTAGGAAGTTCATCAAGAGGTTTGGGATCGTTAGTATCCTCAATGACGGCGCCGATCTGTAAAATTTGACAGGCCTCTGAGTCGAGGCCTGTCGTTTCAATATCAATTGATACGTATTTCATTACTTTTTAAATTCTATTTTCTCAATGACTAGATCACCTGTGTGTTTACCATTGTGTTTGTAAATTTGAATCTTATTCGTATGCGAATACGGAATATTATACTCAAAAACAAAGGTTGGACGACCTGCTTTAGTCAATGGAGTGCAACAGCCCTTTGGGCAACTTTCGCCAGACATTTTGTGGTCTGTTCCAAAAAAGGTCATGTAACCAACGAACTCATTATCGCTTGTGCTAAATTCATTTTGATTATTGAGATAGACTTCATAAACTCCATGAGGCATCTTGGTGTAAGATACGGTCAATACTAATTTAATTGTTTTTGGATGATCTCCTGTCAATTTAAGTTGAGTCACAGCATCAGTAATTTGACTGTTTATCTTAATCGGCTCAGCTGAAGTTGCTAATACCGTTTCTGGATACGAACTTACTCGTGGTGAAGAGGCTTTAGGCTGAACCTTAACATCATCAAAATCGTAATCCATTTTGTAGATAATGTCTAGTGCTTGCTCTAGAGTATACGTAATTTTCTTACCGTTCTCATCAAAGAAAACGTAAGGCCATTCAACTTCTTTAAGCTCTTCTAGCGTTACAAGTTTTCCATTTTCTGAATTGGTCCACTGTTGCCAAATTCTGTCTATTTGCGAATGATGAGTCCAGAAAACTGGATCGAATCCTGCTGTAGGTACCCAACCCATTAGACCGGTGTTAGTGATTGAATTTGTAATTGGATTATTGAATTTCAAAGTTCCAGTAGTATCATTGCCTGCACCAATGTAGTCGTGCATTGCACCGTGTGGAGCAGCATTGATCTGATAACAAAAATCTTTATAATCGGTCTTCTTCATTAAGTTGGTCAAGTCAAGAGCTCTTTCGATTTCTCCGCTGATCGGCTGGCCAGCGTTAAGCGCATCGTATCTGCAAGCTTCATAGACTCCTGTTCCCGGAGTTCTGAACATTTCTTGTAAAACTTTATTATTTGAGTTGGGTCCAGAATAATCCCAGTACGGTAATGTGAACTCATTGTAGCCTGATAATTTACGAACGATTTTCTCAAAGTGCCAAATGTAAAGTCTATGCCAAACCAAGAAGTGCAATTTCTCCTTACCGCTAGGCGAGTGAGTGCAATTATCCCATGCCTCTTTTAGATCAGCGACAGTATGATAAGATTCGCATAGTTTATTGTCAGCAAGAGTGTCC
>Ga0222713_10004673_pt1 | contig 13627 bp, 2 predicted proteins | sample C33_649DmetaG_FD_165061 | JGI IMG/M metagenome (GOLD analysis project Ga0222713, IMG submission 165061) | Estuarine water microbial communities from San Francisco Bay, California, United States - C33_649D | ecosystem: Environmental > Aquatic > Marine > Unclassified | place: USA: California...
AGAACCTGATAAAGAAACAGGTCATGGTTCTGCCCTACGACATGTTTGCCGTGGATTTGCTGAATGTCGGCGGGGATCATACGGTGCATATGGTGGCTACGCGGCCTGACGGTAAGGTAGACATAACGCTGCCGCAGAAGGCGGTGGTCAGTAAAGACGATACGGTCAAGGCGCTGGCCTCGCAGAACATAATCGCCTCATTCGGCTCGGGCAACGACAAGAACTTGTTCGACTATGTGCGCGCCTGTGTAGAAGACGTTTCTGTAAACCGCCACGCTATTCCAGTTCCGGCTAGCTACGGTTGGCAACCGGACAACGGCTTCGTTGCGGGGGGTAAGATTTTCATGCCAAACGGAGAAATACGGCAAATACCCATGCCGGGGCTGGAGAACATAACTCACGCCTGCAAGGCTGTTGGCACACTAGATGGCTGGCGTAAGTTCGTAGACCTTCTGGTCTATAAAGAGCTATGGGACGTGCTGATGGTTGGAGCAGGGGTAGGCTTTGGCGCGCCGCTTATGGAGTTCTCAGGGCTTGACGGGGTTACGTATCACGCAGGATCGTCCGAGTCAGGCACCGGTAAGACACTCGCGCTTAACTTGGCGGCGTCGATATGGGGGCACCCTCGGGACTACAGGGTTAACAAGAGTACGTCTCCTGTTGCTATGCAGCAGCGGGCGGGGCTGCTCAAGAACCTACCGCTTATCTCTGATGAGATCACTAGCAAGAACCGAAGGGATTTCGAGTGGTTCCCCGAGTTCGTATTTGACATGGCTGAAGGGCGGGCTAAGGAGCGTATGGAGTCTGGCGCTAACAAGGAGCGGGTCAACTTGTCGGTGTGGGCTACTATGGCTATTGTCTCTTCTAACACCCACGTTATGGACTACATGACTGGAGGGCGTAAGCATGCGTCCAACGGGGAGATAATGCGGATGCTGGAGTGGACAACGACACAGAAGCTGTCGTGGGACTTGCACGAGGTAGAGGTAATCAAGTCTATCCGCAGCAACTACGGTACGGCAGGGGATATATACGCCAGATGGCTGTCCCTTAACCGCAGCGCCGCCATGACGGTATACGAGCAGGTTTACGCCAAGATTCGTACTGAGTTTAGGATGTCTAACGATGAGCGGTACTGGCATGCTGGGGCGGCATGTAAGATAGCCGGTTGTATCCTCGCCGGAGAGAAATACGCCAACATCGTCAACATACCCATTAAGCCAATAATCAAACGGTGCAGGGAACTTATTGACAAATCCCGCGTAGTCGTCCGCTCCAATATCCGGACAGCGGAAGACGTGCTTAACGCCTACATACGGGAGTTCTACGGCAAGTTCATCAATATACGGGCGATAGACAACAAGACCATTGAAGCGTCCTACGGGGATAGGGGCGTGGTAGATGAGTCGCTAACTCGGTCTGAGATATTCGGTAGGGTTGAGCGCAACATAACCCCCGGATACATAAACCTGTATATAGAAGAAAGCCTGCTTAAGCAGTATTGCTCTAGCATGAGCTTCGGCTATGCCGATCTACGGGCGCAGCTTGAGCGGGCTTACCGTGTGGACTACGTTAAGAAAGACATGCTCTCCAAAACGAAGGGCCCGCAGATGCGCGTTAATGCTATAAAGATAAGCAGGCCCGAGTCCGACGTTATAGACCTACCTTTAGATGGCAACGATAAAGATACACTATCCTTGGGAGAAGACCCCGCCGGGGGGTAGTTTCTTCGTTCCTACGCTAGACCCATTTGGCACAAAAGAGGAAGGCATAAAAGCCGCACTTGTACTGCGGGTGAAAGCCAAAGCCTCTTTTGGGCTAATGGACGGCAAGCACGGAGTGCTGTTTACTAGATGGCGAGCGCCTCCCTAATATTCTTGAACTCCTGAATCTTCGCTTTGCGCAAAGCCTGCAGTTCAGCAGCTTTCTTAGCGGGAGGGTAGTCTGCGTTTTTAATCGCCCTTTCCGCCGCCGCGTATTCACCCAGACGCTTCCGTATCTTACTCAGCGTACTTCCACGCCGTATTTCTTTCTCGTGCTCCCGCATAAACTGTTCAGCTTTTTGACCTTTGCCTTCAGCCAAATATTTCTTGTACGACTCCGTAAAGCGGCTCTCTTCTGTGACTTTATCTACAACCAAATCAATTATTGCGCTGCCATCTCCGCTCTTAAAGAACTGGCTAAGTATCGGCCACTTATTCAAAGGACGCTCTGCCGCAGCGGGGCCAGCCTCGGCGGGACCAGTTATGATGTCAACCAGCGCAACAAGCGCAGGCCCAAGAGTTCCGGTGTAGCCACGAACAGCATGGTCTGTAAGTATTGGCGATATGCCTGTAAGCTGAGCTAAGCGTTTAGAAGACTCAGATGTGCCCTCCCGCGCCCTGTCTTCCGGCAAAACAGCAAGGTCTCGCGCAGTTTCCAATGGGCGTTGATTGTACGTAGAGCGGTTAGTTGCTATCTCTATAATTGGCAAGAACGCTGTTGCTGCTAGCGGTCCAGCCGGGATTGCCTTAAGCACCGGAACTTGCTCGACGGGGATAACGCCGCCGGGAATAGATGATAGAACAATGTGCCGCATTGCGTCACGCATCTTAGCGCCTTCAGGCGTATCGGTGAACATACCGTTATATATAGCTTCAGGCAGTGCTTTGAATATGACGCCAAACTCAAAAGGTATCGGTAACGCCAGCGGGCTATCAAACCAAGGCATCTTAATCAGCCAATTCCTCAGCCGCGTTTCCTCGGGCATATTTTTGTACCAGTCTTCATCAGACACGAGCGCCGAGTACAACAGCGTGGACAAAGACATCATCATTCCAGCAGACCAAAGCTTCTTCTTAAGATTGAGCTTCTTATCCCACGGCATCTTCTTATTAAAAGAGTCGTGCAAAGAGCTAAGCGCTGTGACCTGAGCGTCAAAGAACGGGATCATAGAAGCCAAATACCGCATGCCGGGGCTAGTTCCGTGGCGTGTGTACGCCATTGATTTACTGGTCGCAAACAACGCTTCGCCTTCTCCCATACCGCTTTTCAAGAAGTGCTCATACAGCATCAACCGTACAGCTCCGTCCGCCCTAGCCGCCCGCAGCTCTTGCCCTGCAACATACTTAGAGAATAGATTAGCTCCCTTAACTACACGCCTTTGGGCGGCGGCTACATCTTCCATAGTCCCAGTATACAGACGGCTTTGCACAACGCCTTTACGCTGCAGCTCCTCTATCTCTTTACCCTTAAACATATAGTTACTGAAAGCAGTCAAGAGATTCCTGATGTTGCTACCGCTTACGCCTTTTAGCGAGCCTTGAGACAGCGCGTCTTTATACAGGTTGCGGAAAGGATATGTCGGGTCTAACGTAACACCTTTACGCAGCAAACGCGCTGGCAAGTTAAGCATTCTCAACCAGTCTGGTACTATCAAAGTCATCCCATTAAGCCCTTTGATAACCATTTCAGGCGGGATACCTTCAAACGCCGTGCCGTCAGTCTCAACGCGTAAGTACACGGGCTTTCCATCTATGTTGTACGGAACTATGTTTTTGCCCGCAGCCATCCCCGGAATTATTTTACCGAGCTTAAGGTCTTGCATAACGATGCCAAGCCGCTGAGCCGCCTCGTTACGTACAGCCAAGTCGGTCAACAGCACCGTGTTTTTCATGCCGCTGCTAAAGAAGTCAAGTATCTTGTCATCTCCACCAATAAGCGGCTGCAGGTATTGAGCGTCCGTCATGTTGCCAAGGCGGATCGGGTTTTCTTTACCTAAAAACAGCATTAGCTGCCCATCTACGTTTCTGTAATACGGTATGTAGTTTTTCTTTTTAGCTAGTTCGTCATACAGCTCTTTAGTGATCTTGCCGGTATCAAGCAAAAGCTTAAGGTTCCCCTTGTTAAAAGCGTTCCACTGGTCTAGGAAGTCATCCAGTATCGCCTTTACTTCAGGATTCGCTTTAACTGCGGGTACTACATCTTTGATAAGCTTTATTACTTCCGGAGAGTAATTAAGTTTCTGATAACCTTCGTCCTCCGCCCGCAAAGCGCCAACGTACGCCGTGGCAAGGCGGTTAGCTCCCTCTGCGTCAAAGCCCATCTTAAGTAGCGGGCGCAAAGCTTCTACTGAAGATTTAAGGCTGGGCCCCTTTACAGATTTGATGGTATATGAACCGTCAGCGTTTTTGACTCTTTGAAGCGCCCCGTTTTCCGCTGCTGCGGAGGCTAAAGTCAGCATGTCTTGATACTGTTGCAGAGAAAACATGGCTTGCTGGGCTTTTTTATTGTCCCAGTGCTTCATCAATATTTCTTCTGTCGGAGCTAAACTGTCAACATACGACTGCTTAAAGCTCATTCCCGTGGCAGTACCAAGAATCCGTTGTTTTAAGGGGGCGTCTTGATGAATAAACGCGTCAGCGGCTTCTTTAACTGCCTCAAAACCCGCAGGCATTTTTCCTTTTGCTGTTCTAAAAGCCGGAGTTGTAGACGGAGCCGTGTATTGACCCAGCCGCCCAGCCGCCAAGCTCTCGGTAGCCTCACGAATAAGCGCTTGAATTTCCTTAGTGTCGCGCTTAGCCATATCTGACATGCCAAGCGAACGGAACCAGCTACGCACCGCCGCAACCATGTCTTGTATAAACGCTTTAACTTTTTGCGTAAAAGTAGGTGCGACGCGTCGCGGCTCGGCGGCGTGAGCAATCATCTCCCTCACAACGGCCATCTTAGCGTCCGCGTTCTGCATAATATCTGTCGCAGCTAGGGCTGTCTCTACATCCGGGAATACACCCAGCGCCGTGGCTACGTCAGCCACATGCCGTTCACCCTGTTTGAATAAGCGATCCACAAGGGCCTGCATACGCTTCGGCCCAAGAACTACGTCTACTCCGTAGTGGCCGATAAGCTCGTGCGCAATGGTTTCTTCCAAATCTTTAACAGACGCATGCGCCTCACCAATGACAACAACTTTGCCATCCGGTGTAACCATACCCTTAGCCATGCCACCTTTTTTATACAACGCCGCCTGAAATTCAACAGGCGCTTTTGCTACTGTCTCAGCGTAAACAAAATCAATATTTTTAGGCAAAGCTTTTTGCACCCGCGCAGCAACTTCACTGGCGGCTTTAAAGTCTATGCCTCTGTCAGCTTCGGTTGCTGGCCGCTCCGCTGCGTCGTCGCGGTCATACCTAGAGTCTTCTAGGAACTCTCGGAATCCTTTTGCTTCTTCTGGGTTTAAACCGTGTTGTTTAATAAATTCTTCAGGGTATTTATGGCGGCTCCTAAAAGTAACGCCGGTTTCCTTAGCCTCCGCTTGCGCTGCTTGCTGTTCTGTATAAAACCCTTCAGTTTTAGTAACGACTTTTTTAACAACTTCATAACTTTCATTCGCACGGCTACCAAGCGTTCTTACAGCTTCTTTGGCCACTTTTATTTTATTCTCTAAATCTTTTCTATCTCTAGCACTCAACGTAGATACATCAACAACAACGTTCATATCCTGTAGTTCTTTAACAGATGCGCTTTGTGCATCAACAGCTTTTTTCAACGCTGTTTCTAGCGACTCTAGTTTCTTTTTAAGCGCAACTTTAGCCTTAGAAAGCTCTTCAAGTTGCTTTGTAAACACATTTACGTCTATATTGTCTTTATTTTTTTGGCTTAGGATTTTATTTATAAGCGCATTAACTTCTTTTTTGTTAAGTTCTTCTACATCTTTAAACGTTACTTTTACTTCACCAACACCTTTAAGCGGTGTTGCGTTAAGGCTTGTTGCATCTTTACTAGTTAGTTCAATGCCTCTAGTTAACGCTTTTATAGCGTTGGTACTTTCGTTATAAAGTTTGCGCTCAGCCCTTGCTTTTACTGAGCGTCCAAGTGTGTCTTCTTTAATATCGTCCAGCTTTTGAACTGTTTCTACTAGGTAGCTATCCACCATTCTAGACTGTAGTTCAAGATACCTTTCAATGTCTTCCCCTTTTTGTAACTGCGCGGCGCGTTTCTCCGGTGTGTTAAGCCACTCGGCCATAGTCTTAAACTGCTTGGGGACAAACATGCCCGACCACGCAGATATTGATTGCGCCGGGTCCTCGCCTAGTATCTTTCTGTTTGCTTTTATCCGTTCCTTAAGTTTATCTAATTGCTCTTGTATTTGCGCAAGTTCCGTCCCCGGCAAAGGATTTTTCACACGAAACTCAGTTCGTACTATTTTTCTAGGCTCTACCGAAGCAGTTTTTGCCGCCGTTTTAAGCTTTTTGCTTTGCTCCGCTACGCTCTTTTGAAGGCTATCTAAACTTTTACGTACAGCGTTTTTAAGCGCACGTAGTTTTGATGCTCTGGCTTTTATCGTTGCACTTTTTTCAATTGCCGTGAAGTCTTGAATAAGTTTGCGGATGTTCTGCAACGCTTTGTCGTTACTAGCAATTTTATCTGCAAAAGCCTTGCTTCTATATATCTTTGCGGTTTCATTGTAAAAATCCGCTTCTTTCTGCAGTTCAGCCAGTTGCTCGTACTTAGCTTGAAGCTCCCCTTCCGTAAGAGAAATACCTCTTTTGGTTATACCCCCACGAAAAGCCCGCATAGACGCCAGCGTATCTTCTGCTTTTTTACTCCACTCTTCCGCGTCTTTAAATAAGTTATTTTGTATTTCGCTAAGTTGTTTTTCAGCGTCTTTAGTGAAAGCTTCACGCATTTGCCGCGTTGCCGCCAAATCCAACTCTTCTTTGGTAGCACGTCTTTGAGTGCCGCGTTCCGGAGTAGTAGAAACATACTCTAGAGGCGAGCCTAGCCCGGTAGCAATCTGTTTCTTTTGAACAAAAGTTGTTCTTTCAACACCTTCAGGGCTAATCTTTCTACCCAACTCCTCAGAGCTAAGAACACTATATCTACCGCCAATACGGATTCTGTTAGCGGCTTCATCAGCTTTTTGTTTTTGCCAAGCCGCCACGCGTAAAAGCCGCTTTATTTCTTCAGTTCTTTCAGCGTCTGCTTTCTTGCGGGCTTGTTCTTGTTCGTACCTATATTGCTCCCTTTGCTGTACGTTCGCAAAACGCTTGGGGGTAGTCCGGGCAAAAGCCGCCAAATCAAACATTTCCCGCTGTCCAGATTCTTCTGTCCCAACCGGGGCTTGTTGAATGGCTTGCAGCGTCTCCCGTATGCCGCTCAAGTCTGCCTCGCGGCCAAGCAGCGTGGCTTCAGCAGCGAGTCTAGCTTCTTCCAACAACGCAGGGGATGTAATACCGTCTTCGACAGCACGTTTAACAGCCTCAAACTCAGGCACTTCTTGCCCCAAGCGGCGTTGCGCAGCATCAAGTTTATTTAACGTACCTTGTATGCTAGTGTCTACTTTGGCAAATTTTGCACTAGGTTGAGTTAGTGCCCACGGTCCTGACTGCTTTTTAACGCGGTCAATACCAACAAGGCTCTTAGCTACAGCATTAACGCTGTTCTCAATGCTTGCTACTTCTTTCTTGCTTACGCCGCGCATTTCGCTGACTTGCGGCTTACCTTCAGCAGCCAAAGCCTGCATTTCCCGCCGAATACGTTTTATTTCGTTAGTTGTTGCTACCCCCAAAGAACTAGCGCGCTCTCTGGCTTCAGCCATTTGACGGCGCAGTTTAGCCATTGCATCGCTAGTGGTAGGAACAGCGGTTTCTATCAGCCGCAGTAACTTATCTTTTAAATCTTTTGTACGCGAATTTATTTCAGCAGCAGGTAGAGGCGTTCTACTAAACTCCCTACGTATGTAATCTGATTCACGCTTTAAAGCCCACAGAATACCGTTAACTTGCTCTGTAGCTTTAGCAACAATTTCGTCACGGGTAGTGGTTTCTTGCGAAGTTATTTCCGCGTATTTGCCTTGGCGCAGTCTAGTAATATTTTCTATAAAATCAAACAGCAGCTCAACCCGAGCTTCTATCTGTTTAGCTGTTCTATTTCGCAGTTGCTGCTTGTTAAGCTTTTCTTCCGGTAACGCACCCAGAGCTTGTACAAGGTCTTTTTCTGCTTGTTGAGGTATTGTCTGTTGCGCTCTATTTTTCAGGTCTCTGAGAATAGTTAACCCGGCTTCCGCATTTGCCAAATCTTTGCTTATTACCGCACGGTTTGTCGCGGTTTCTGCTACCGGAGTTTGAAGATCAGCCCACGCAAACCGCCGTGTATCTGTAAGTTCGGCTATGCGCTTATTAATTACGGGAAGCGCGGTCTGCGCATCTTCTGGCGTATTTAAGTCTAGGGTGCTATCAAGCTCAAGCCCAAGAATATCTCTGAGTTCTCCCGTAAGTCTACCGCTAGTCCACGCCTCTCTGAGCTTATCAGCACTGCGTATAGTGGCTTCCGGGGCAGCAGTAATACTTGGGCGGGTGAGTATTTTTGTTTGTTTTCTAGTTTCTCGCCCAATAAGTGGAGATATATCCGGAGCTACTTCAGGGGCAGTTTCAGGGGCTGCTCTAAATAACGCGGTACCTTTTGCCCCGGCCAGTTTATCATCAATATACCACCGAGGTACTCCAAGTTCCTTGGCTTTTTCGTCTCTAAGATTGTCCAGTTTTTCTTGAACAGTTGCTACTGCGCGCACGTACTTTAGCGGGGTCTTTACGTCTTTGTCCGAACGTCCTTGCTCGCGTAGCACGGCTCGCTGTTTTTCTGAAGCGTCTCTGGCTTTTTCAAGCGCAGCTTGCAGAGTCCCTAAACGTTCTCTAAGCGTCTTTTCTTGCTCGCCTATTTTATTTATCTCAGTATCAAGCGCTGGAAATTCTGGTTTTCGCCCAGACGTTCCAAGCAAAGTTTCAATAGGAGCTTGTTTTGCTTGCGCAGTCGCTTTATCAATCGCAACATCCGCCTCATACCGGGTATCCTGCCTAAGCCGCTGTTTTGCAAGAGCGTCCCTTTTTCGCTGCGTCTCTAAATCTCTAACCATGCCCGCATAATCTTCAAGCCCGTACTGCGCGGGAAGAGTTTCACTTGCTGACTCTATTTTCCCAATTTGCTTTTTAAGCGCTGCGCGCTCGTCGTTTATGCGTACGCCTTCAATAGAGTCAGCCCGGCCTTCATTTTTAAGCTGTGTGAACCTGTTATCAAGCTCTTCGAGTTTAGCTATGTTTTGTTCTCTCTGAACCCGAGCCGCGTCCTCGTAGTTTTTCTGCACTGCTGCGTCAGACACATACCCTTCAAGTTTATTAACAAAGTCTTTGTACACGCCCGCGTCATACCGTTCTTTAGCCGCGCCCATAACATCAATTCCAAATTCCGGGCTACTCTGGTACGCCGCGTCAACAGCTTTTATGCGCTTTGTTAAGTCTGTGAGTTTGGGAAGATTTGGCGTACTTTTGTTCATCTCCGCAGTGGCTTGTTTTCGCAAGGACTCTAGAACGTTAACGTACCCCTTTTCTACAACGTCCAGTTGATCTTGCTGTATGCCAGCAGCTTTAGCTTCTTTTCCTAACGCGTCTAGTGCTTCTTTCCTAGTCGCGTACATGTTTTGCAACTGCGTAAATGCTTCTACATTTCCAGATTCTTTAGCCGCCTCTACTTCATCCGCTATGCGTGACAAATCACGCTGCGCAACAGCGTAACCGCTAATATAATCTGCTAAATCAGACTCCGCTAAAGCTTGCGGTCGAGCCGTTACTGGCGTATAGGCTCCGCCGACTTCCCCAAAAAGATCAAGTTGCGTACCGCCGTAATCCCGGAGCGCAATGCTTTTCTTAGTTTCATAAATTTCTTTTCGTAAAGCTTTACCTTCATCCGATTTAGCTTTACCTTTTTTCTTAAGCGCTTCGTATTTATCCGTGAGGTCTTTTATTTTCGCATCCGCCGCTTCAATTTCAGCGGCGGGTATCTGCCCCGGAATACTTGCTATACGTTCAGATTCTTCATCTCTAATGCGCTGCTCTCGCGCAAGCTTTCTACGTTCTGCAGCGTCAAGCTCTTCCTGAATACCCTGTGCCTTTCCGCGTTCCCTATAACCGCTAACTGCGCCAACGCTTGTGCCTACAGTTCCGGCGGAAGCTATTGTTTCAATGAACTGCTTTTTCGCTTCCGCGTCGGTAAGAGAAAGCCCCGCCTGCGCTCTTTCTGCGGCGGTCTCAAGTAGCTCGGTAGGTATTTCAGATAGGCCCCGTACAGCTCCCCGGCCAGCAGCACCGGCGGCACTACGTGAGGCAAGTTCTTTTATTAAAGCCCGCTTAGCTGCTTCCGGGCCAACTCTTCCTAAGCCAAAAACAAATCTATCAACAATGTATCCTAACGGCGCAGTAAGTGCTGCCGCTCCTGCCGCTTTTCCCGGCTCCAGAGTTTCCGCTGTTCTATCTTTAGTGAGAGCTTGGGTTTGCATAAACTGCCCAAGCTGCTGCAGTCCGTACGTACCAATACCAGCAATAGTCCCCGTAATCGGCGCTAAGGGCCCAGACACAGCCGCCACACCCGCGCCAACTCCTAACGGAACAGCCATTGAGGGAAGGTTTTGTGCAACTTGCTCAGCTACATAGGCTGGAATTTTGCCAGCCATTTCGCCAAATCCTTGGCTAGCGTAGATATTTTTTAGTTCTTCAACGCTTAGCGGCTGTGGTTTTTTGCTTTCTTCAACCGCTTCTTTGCGCATCTCCTCGATGGTTCGCTGCGCTCCTTCAGTATCTCCAGAGACAGCCCGCCCAAAAAGTCCAAGCCCTTTGGCAGATTCCGCTAAAGCTTCAATACCCCTAACGCCTGCACGTCCTAAGCGTTGAGAAAAAGTCTGGGGCGAATAAAGATTCGGGAAGCGCTCTTTGGCGATAGCCAGTGCTTCCTCACGCGACATTCCTTCAGGTACTTCTACATACGAATCATTAGGTAAACGCAGATATGGCATGTTTTATCCTAGTGTTTAAGGAACTAACGATCCTACTACTCTGCTTCCGGATGGAAGTTTATCGCTAAAGTCTGACGGGGGAGGAGCTTTAACAGCAGCAGCGGTGCTACTTAGCGATTGAAGCTGTGCCATAAGGTTATTAAGCTCTGCGGTAAGACGTTTTCTGTCATCCATAGGTAGCGACAAATCGGCAAGTTGCTGTCTAATAATCTGCGCCTGTCCAAGTACTAACTGCCTTTCTGCGTTAGTGTTAGCTCTTTTTTCCCTACCCGCCAAGCCACTGTAATAGTTAGCCTTCCAAGCATTTTCTGCAGCTTTTGCTCGCTCGTTAGCTCTATTATGCCTTTCTGTTTCTGTCATCTCACGCTCCTTAAGCCCCTTCAGTGCCTGCTTATACTCAACGTCATAGGCAAGTTTAGCAGCCGTGTCTACATGGTTTTGTTCTTGATCCGCAAGTTTAGTTGCAAGCGCAAAATTCCCTTGTTCATACGCAAGGCTAGCGGAAGCACGTTTTTCTGTAGCCGCAGCAAAGGCTGTTTCCATTTTACGTCTCTCTGCCCCGTATCTGGCACCTACGCCCCCAGCAGCGCCAAATGCCTCAGACAGAGCGGCCATACCTGTTTTACCAGACTGCCCAAGCCGCATAGCCGCTTCCAATGCAGCAACGCCTCGTTTCTCTCTTTCCAAGCCACTAAGCTTTTCTTCTCGGTTGGCCTCGTCTTTACTCCACATTTTTTGAAGCGCTTCCCACTGAGGGGCTGTTGCGGCTTTAGCTTCCTCAAGATTTCGCGCGCGCGCAGCGCGAATTTGCGCACGAATTGTAGCAGGGTCGTAAGCTCCTAAGCCAGTAGCAGCACCAGCTTCTGCGCCGGGTAGATTCTCCCCGCGATAGTCAACCATATCCGCAACAGCATCGGGACTAGCCGCAAGCGCAGCAATACCGGGAGAAGCAGCGGCGGCGGGGGCAGCAGGGGCAGCAGGCACGCCACGGGGGGTACCGCGAGGAGAACCTTTCATTGCTGCAATGATAGCCGGAGAAGGTGAGGCCCCAGCAGGAACGAATCCGGGGTCGGCGGTTTCCGCTCCAGTCCCGGGAGCATATCTTGGGCTAACTGCGCTGGAGTCCGGGGCTTTCCGCAGCGCCCGAATTTGCGCGTCTATTTCTTCTACCCCACGCTCGCGGCGGCTTCTTTCAGACGGCGTAACCGCTTCGTAAAAAGGAACAGTAAGTTTGCGGCGTTCGTTAAGAAGTTCACGAACCCTCGGGTCAATAGCCGCTGGGCTACCTATAGCATCTACCTTACGCGGATCAGTAAATTCCCTCCACCACTTACCAAGCGTACTTTCCGGAACCTCAGAACCAGTCTCGCCGTTAAACCGCTTAATCATCCCACCCCCAGCGGCTTGCACCACCGGAGGCTCCTCTTCCCCAGCCACACCGCCGCCGGGTATATCCATATTCGGGGCCTGCAGGTTTGCCACGCCGCCAAGCTCCGCATCTTCCCTGTCCATTTCCGCCGCCATCGCTTCTCGGAGGCTTGGTTGCTTGGTTTGTTGCGCGGCTTGCATTCCTTCCCATGCACGGCGTTCCTCTTCCGCGCCTTGTAGCGCCATCATAGCAATACTCAAATCCTTAAATATGGGATCAGGCGTACCACGCAGCACGGCTTTTAAACGCTCGGGGTTGCTGATTGCTATTTCTTTAGCCAGCTCAAACTGCTGTTGCGGAGACATTGGCAGCATCATTTACCCCCCATCGCTACGTGAATGGCTAGTTCCCCAAGCCCTGCGCCTGAAGCCTTTACTAGCCCACCCTTTTTGTATTTCTTAACTACCCCACCTTTTTTCTTCCCACTGCCTCCAAACAACTGGCTGACACCATACGCGCCAAGCCCCAAAGACGCAAGCTGGTTAATCGGTGTTGCCGGAGCCTGATACATGGTTTGCGCCGAAGACGTTGCCGGAACACCCCGCAGGATATCAGACATGTACGCAAGCTGCTGGTACGGATAGCGTTGCTGGTTGAGGAAGTCTTGATACTGCTGGGTAAGTGCCTGTTGTTGCAGCGCCTGCATCTGAGCGCCTGCCTGCTGCTGGGCTTGGTTGATGCCCATGAGTTGTTGGTAATTCTGTTGCCCAAGCTGGCCAAGCTGCCCAGCCGCTGCGAGTTGCTGTTGCAGACCTTGAAGCCCTAGGTTCGCACCGAACTGCCGTGATTGTTCCCCGGCTTGAAGCCCTGCCAGCCCGTACTGAGCCGCGAGCTGTGCGTTCTGCTGGTTAAACAGGTTCTGCGCCTGCGACTGCCCGAGGGCCTGCTGCTGTGCTTGGAGCTGGGCGGCTTGATTAAGCTGCTGTGCCTGCATTCCGGTTTGTGCGCCAAGACCTTGAACCCCAAGAAGTGCCGCGAGGTTCTGTTGGCCGGTAGTAAGCCCTGCCTGCTGATTAGCCATCTGCGCTTGGAGTCTACGGGCTGCGTCGGTTTGATAGGCTTGTTGCGCCTGCTGGTATGCAGACTGAAGACCTTGCGCTTGGATATCACCTTTCTGAATAGCTAGGTTACGTGCAGCTTCGGCGTCCATAATTGCTTGCCGTGAACCACCAAAAGCCCCCGCACCCACAGCTTGAGCCTTACGTTGCGTTCCAGCAATATCCGCTTGCCGTTGCGCTTCGCGCTGCTGGATATCCACCACATTCTGCATGTAGGGGGACATATACGCTTCAGCAGTTCCGGGCTGTGCAAAAGAACCGGTGCGGACTCGTTCCGCAGGGCCCATCTGATATTGTTGAAGCTGGGGGGCTTGGGAC